>VFQP010002706.1_pt1 | contig 19288 bp, 21 predicted proteins | sample 3512351 | NCBI WGS metagenome assembly VFQP01 (sample SAMN10412372, study PRJNA504923) | tailings metagenome | isolation source: Relicate 1 Philex TSF1 revegetated site | place: Philippines: Tuba, Benguet | collected 2017-08-29
CGGCCGGGGGGGGGGGTGGGGGGGGGTGGGGGAGGGGGAGGGCGGCGCTTGGCGGGGCCGCTGGGGCAAGATGGAAAGGCAGCGCTGCGGGGCCCCAGCGCTCGCTCTCCCAGACGCACGTGCCACGCGCTCCGCCATCGCGGCGCAGGCGCCCTACACCCCCTCTGCGCCAAGAAAAGGTCAGGCGACTGCCTCTACTGGTACGCCGCCGTGTCCGCCGACCTGGGCCCCATCGGCCTCTACTTCACGACTGGTGGACGGGGGCCAGGCATCGAGCAGTCCAAGTACAGGGTGAGTCACTTGTAGCTGGGGGTGAAGGTGATGGAGGGCAGGGCACCCAGAGCAAAAGCCTGCAGGCCTGCCCGCACCGCCGCACCCCACGCCTGCTTCCCGTCCAAGTGATGCAGTCGCACGAGCACGGCCACAACGCTCCCATCGCCCTCCCGCACAGCCTGGTTGAACGCCACGTCATTCTGAATCTGCTGCTCCATCTCAAACACTGCCTCGTGTGAGGGCTTGTGTGAGGGCAAAAAGTGCTGCTTCCCGTCGACCTGGATGGCCATGCGCACGCTCGGCACAAACACGTCGACCCGCCGCCGCACGCCCCCCACGACCACTGTGTGCTCCACCTGGTAGTCCAGCTCAGGGAACCAGTTGTCCAGCAGGTTGTAGCAGATGAGCTCGGCCTCTGACGCCTTGGCCACCAGCACGCCGCTGCTCCGCAGCGTGTGCGCCGCCGGCGCGTCGCAGCGCTTGCAGTAGAGCGCCGCCTGCTGCGCCGCCGTGTTGCCAGCACCACCTGCTGCCTCCTCGCTGCTGTGCAGATGCCTCCTGGCCTGCTTGGCTGCACTCCTGAACTGCAGCACGCGCGCGTGCTTGCGGCACGCGAGGAGCAGCCCGACCGGCGCCGCGCCCGCCGCGCTGCTGTTGCTCGCGTCGCCGCTCACAACACTCTGCTGCAGGAGGGGGTACTGCTGGCTCATCTTGCTTGGCCTGCCCCTCTTGACGGGCTGGGTGAACACACCTGCGTGCGCGCGCACGCAGACGCTCACGGGCAAGGTCGCAAAGGCGCCAACGGGCGAGGAGATCCGAGAGGTCGTCGTCAAGGGCATCGTCAACACTCTGCAGAGCAAACACAATGCCTACTGGCAGAAGGTGGAGAACGGCATGGAGATCTACTGGAGCTTTGACAACGCGCCCGTGCACAAGGCGGCGTTTGCCGAGGAGCACCGTGCCTGGTTCGAGGCGAACATGCCCGGCACGCTGCTCTGGCCCCCAGCCTACTCTCCTGACCTCCATCAGGTGATCGAGCACGCCCACGCCAACACCATGGTGGCGTTCAACAAGTGGATGCTGCAGCAGAAGGTCCCCTACGCGTCGCTCCTCGCGTACCGCCCGAGATCGAGAAGTGCTTCCTGACAGCCCCAGGCAACCAACAGCCCGCAGTCAAGGCCAACGTGGACAAGCTGCTCACCAAGGTGTACCCCAGGGTGCTGGAGCTGGGTGGAGAGTACCCAGAGGCCAGCTTGCGTTGATCGCGCCGCGACGCGGGCGCTACCTGCACGAGCGTCCCCACACAATGGCCCACACACCTGGCTCAACGCGTGCCCCACGTATGGATCTCTGCATCAGCGCGATGGCCTGCACCTGCAAGCTGCTCAGGGAGGAGCGCGCCCTCAGATGCCGCCCAGCTGCTCCTCTGCTGCCCCAGTCAATTGCACCCTCCCCACCCCGCTCGCTGCACGCCACGCAGCGACACGACGCAGGCGCTCTAATCAAGCCTGCCGCCCGCTGATGCGACGCCTCGCTGAGGCCACTCAGTCGCCACCATCCCGAGCCGGGTCGCGCACCTGGTGCAGGAGAGTCCCCCGGGGAAGGGGCACCTGTCGCCGCGCCAGGCAGCTCAGCATTCTCCGCTGCAGCTGGGTGTGGCAGCATGTCGGCTGCGCCTCGGCCACGGGGACGCACGGCCCGCAGGAAGGAGCTCCTCTTTGGACGCCGTGCGCGAGCTCCCACTGCTGATTTCCCACAGGGAGGACAGTGCGCCGATGCGTGTGCTGCGAGCCAAGGACCTCTTCTGCGTGTGTGTGTGTTGTGGCGCCGCTTCTCGCGCTCTGCGGCGCTGAGGCGCGCATGGCGTGCCCAAGCCTCCGCCCCTCGCGCCGTCATGTATCAGGCTGATCTGCGTGCACTCACGCGAACAACATCCCATGGCTGTGCTGCTGCAAGTGGTCGCACGTCGCGCCGTTGAGTATCGGGGGGGCAGCCCGCCTCTCAGGCGGCGAGACGGCAGGGATGCCCGGTCAACGCCGGTCAAGATGAGCAGTCAAACGTCCAGCAGTGCCGGAATGGCTGTCGCAGGTCACGGCTTGGCTGTTATGGTGGCCGGGACGGCACATCATGGTGCTCGGTCACCTTCCGCGCGGTCACTGCACGCTGCTTGGGGGTGGGGGGGTGGGGGGGTGGCGCGGGATCCGTGCAGCGGCTCAACAAGGCCATAGCTGGTTGCACACACTGCGTGTGTGCACAGGAGAGGTCACGCAAACGCGTGGTTGGACATGCGCTGGAAGGTGGTTGCCGGCATGGGAAAGGTTGGTGGGAAGAGGTTGTTGTACGCCGATGAAAGGCACGTCGTGCGCGGGCGACCGTGCAGCCAGGCGCTAGGGCTTGATGGCGGCAGCTCTGCGAGCACGCGTGCGAGTGCTTCAGGCCCACATGACCATCCGCGTCATGCCCTGGCGCAACCTCTGACCTGAAATCTCAGACCCTCACCTGCTGCCAAGCCTCTGCCACGTCGGGTCACGGCTTGTACGTCTCCTCGGCGTGCTTGCGGTCTGCGTCACCAGGTGCAAGCACATAGCGCACCGTTCCCCAACTGCGTGCACTCGGTGCCACGGTTTTCAGTCGCAGAGGCTGAACAGTTGCTTGCCTTCGTTGCTCAGCCCGTTCCAGAAGTCAGCGAGCCACGGAACGACGATGGTCTCGGGGTCTGCGTGCGCCAGAGCAGAACGCCGTGAGCGCAGCGCACTGCAACCGGCCACGCTGACACGAACGCAGGGACCGCGTACCGGCTCCGGTCAGCCCGCACATGCGCCTCAGCTGCTTGTGGCTGGTCTGGCCCAGCTGGTCCACATCCACCACCCGCTTGATCTCCTCCAGCAAGCCGCTGGCCTCCAGCTGCTTGCGCGCGTGCTCGACAGCTGCAACACCAAGTACACGGCAAGCAGTCGTTCAAACGCTGTTCTGCCTTTTCCTCTAAACGTACTCCCCTCTTGCTCCTCTTGCTCACCCTGGTGCAGCAGCTTGCCCTTGTACTCTTCCGGAAAGTGCAGCGGGTCGTACTGGTCGAGGCCCACGTACACCATGACGGCGTCGCGCTGCAGGCCGGCCGCCTTTTCGCTCTTGTAGCCCAAGCGGTCGATGGTGTACGCCTCGCGCCCCTCCGCCTTGCTCGCCGAGACCACGGTGATGCGGAGCTCCCAAGAGCCGCTGTGGTTCAGTCGGACGTGCTGGATCCCAGTGTGGCCGGGCTTCCTGAACGTGCCAAGGAAGGCGAGCATCACGTGGCGCGCGAACCTAGCGGCGCGTTGGATCCGGGTTGCTGCAGCCCTGCAAATTTTCAAAACGCACCGCAGGTGGAGCGCCACGGCGGCAACGCTGCCCAGCTCGTCCAGCTTCATCTGCTCTGCCACTGACCGGACGCGCTGGCGCGTGGGCACGTTCTCGTGCCCGAAGGGGATGTACGCGAGCCTGCGAGGAAAGCACCACCTAGGCCTCGAGGAGAGCCGCGACGACTTCACAAGGGCGACCTCTTCAGCTTGACTCACTTGCCGCCATCCTCCCCCGCCTCCAGCTCCGTCTCGCGGAGCGGGCCTTTGTGGACCTTGTCGGTAGTGACGTCGCGCAAGACCGCACGGTAACCCTCCTTGCCGCTCTCCTTGACCTTCCTAACCCACAAGATGTCCTTCTCCTGGCGCGACGACATTCTTAACCGTTCTGGCGGTCGAGAGGAGGCCACCGCTCAGGTCGCCGAGGTCTTGCGTCCCATGCTAATGGCGGGCAGCATCAGCAGCAGCAGCAGCAGCAGCAGCAGCAGGTTGCAGTGATTGCTACCTCTCCCGCCAGCTCCTCCTCGGCATAGGTGCCAGTCCTTCTCTCGCTGGACAAAAGCTCGCCCCCCGCCGCCCTCGCGGTGCCGCCGCTCCCAGGGCCAGCAGCAACGGCGGCCAGCCCTGGCGCGTCCTGGGGCGGCGCGGCAGGACCAGCGGCAGCAGGAGGAAGGGGGGGGGGGGGGAAGGGGGGGGGGGCAACGCGATCGCATCCTCGCCGGCGCGAGTGCTGCGGCGGCGGTGCCTGGCCATGGGGAGGGCATGGCGGCGTGCGGCACACTCGCTTGCGGAACACTTCGTGTGGGTGGCCTGCTTGCCATCCGCGCTCTGGGACGACACGGGCTAGGCGTCCGTGCCCATCGCCGTCATCATCGCCTTCCTGCTGCTCGGTGAGTGAGGCGCGGGGCCACGAGCTCACCCAGGCGCTGGCACGCAGCCATGCACAGCAGGTCTGCCTTGGTGGTCGCTCCCTGACCTCCTGCCTGCCCACATGCGCGCCCGCAGGCATCGAGGAGATCGGCGTGCAGATCGAGATGCCCTTCATCACCTTGCCGCTCAAGGACATTGTGCGCGACATCGAGAAGGACCTCTGGGCCATCGTGCTCAGCCGCAAGGTTTTGGTGCGGCGCACTTTGCTGCCTCCACACGCAGCACGCAGCTAGCTGCCCGCGCAGCACGCTGCGCACTCCAGCTGCTGCTCCGCTGCTCTTTGGCCACGCCCCCACTTTTCAGGTGTCGGGGATGCTGGACGTGTCGCTCTCCCTCACCGCCGCCGACTCGCTCACCAACCTCATCACCACGGACAGCGCCACCAGCAGCACGCCGCTGTCCTCCTCCGCCTCCTCCAACACCTCGTCTTCCGCCAACGCCGCCAGCAACTCTGGCGTCGACCTGGCCGCCGCGCTCTCCCCGGCGGCGGCAGCACGGCTAGGTTGAGGCTAGGGTTGGCGGGGCCGGAGCTGGCGCAGCAGCTGCACAGCCGCTCGGTGGCGTTCAGCGACGGGTCGGACTTTTCGCTGACGGCTCGCTGTACATGATCCAGTGGGGCGCCAGCGCGTCGTTTGAGGACGAGTTTGACTGGGGCACCGAGATGGGCCGCCGCAACGTGTGCGGGCTCATCGCCTGCATCTTTGGCGTGCTCATCGCTTTCACGTCCACCACCTGGTTCCGATCCACCTACTACTACGTGAGTCGTGGTCACCCTGAGCTGGGCCTGAGGAATGAAGAGCGCAGCGGTGTGCGCCGTGCGGGCCTGGATGGACGGGTGTGGCGTGTGTGCCGCCTTTCTCGCGCGCCCTGCAGGTGTTCCACCGCATGCACCTGTTTGGCGCCAGCGTGTTCCTCATCTTTGGGATGATGCACTACAAGAACCTCGTCAACTGGATCATGCCCGGCCTCGTCGTCTTCTTCGTCGACCGCTTCGGCTACAGGTGCGCGCAGCGCTCTCCGCCTGCCTCACATACACGTGCCGCGCCGCACACGGGTTTTGCTGAGCCGTCAAGACGAGAGCGCTGCCTGTGTGCGTGCCCCCTGGGTGGCGCAGGCTGTGGCAGATGATGCGCAACTGGACGCGCGTGGGCCCCCAGGACGCGCACGTCGACGGCAACATGGTGACCCTCCGCCTCAGCTGGCACGCGGTGCGTCGCCGCCGTTGCTGCTGAGCGCTGCGGCGTCCCCAGCAGCAGGGCTCCACGCGCGCGCCTCCATCACACCATCATGCACCCCGCTCCCTCGCTGGCCATGTGCGCGTGAACGCACACAGGTCGAGGGCCGCGCCATCACGCCCGGCCAGACGCTCTACCTCCGCTGCCCGGCCGTGTCGCTGCTCCAGTCGCACCCCTTCAGCGTGGCGGACGTGGTGCACACGGACGGCGGCGCGGCGCACGCCGTGGTGCACGTGATGGCCCAGGGGCCCTGGACGCGCGCCGTGTGCGCCAAGCTGGCCCAGGGAGAGACCCTCCGCCTCCAGGTGCGCGTGTGTGTGTGTGTGCGTTGGCGGTCCTCTGCTGCCTCTCGACCCAGCTGTGGTGTGCAAGCTGAACGGTTCCGTGGCGTGTTCTGCGTTGCTTGCAGGTTGAGGGGCCGTACACCACTCAGCTCGACCACTACGCGCCGTCCTCCCCGTACGTGATCATGGTGGCCGGCGGCCAGGGGGTGAGTCTTTGCACAGCTCTCTTCGACTACGCTCGTTCTTCAGGCCAGGTTTCCCGCAGTGGCGGTGGGCGACGCATGAGCATGCACGCGGCGCGCACCCGGTCGCACACATGCGCGCGCAGGTGACGCCCCTGCTGGGCCTGCTGCGCCACTACCTCTCGCTCATCACCGGCGGTGGCGAGGCGGCCTCCGGCGTGCCGCGCGTGCACCTGGTCTGGGCGTCGCGCGCGCTGGGGCCGTTCAAGCTGCTGGGCCGCGACCTGCTGCAGGCGTGCTGCGCCGCCGCCAGCGGCGACAAGTCGGCCTGGCTCAGCGCCAGCCTCCACTACACTGGCTTTGAGCTGGAGGAGCAGCAGAGCAGCAGCACCGTCAACCTGCAGCTGGGCGGCCCCAAGCGCGCCGGCTCGTCGGCGTCGGACGAGGCGCACTCGGAGGAGGACCGCCACGGCCTGCCGTCCGAGGACGTGGCCGCCCGGGTGGACGTGGCCGCGGCGGCGCACGGCTCAGCCGCCGGCAACGACACGCCGCTGCGCGCGCACCCTGCGGCCGACCCGCTCGTCTACGCGCTGTGCACGCTGCTGGGTTTCTTCGGCGCCTGGGCCGGCCTGCTGGCGGCCGCCTATTACGACGCCTACTACGCGCGCACGCGCGCCACCGGCGCCAACTACCTCTCAGTGGGTTGCTGGTGGAGGAGAGCTGTCCGCCCTGCTCATCATGAGCTCTCGCTGGGCGCGCCTGTGTGTGGGAGCCTTTTCGTCACCGCGCGCCGCGCCGCCCTGTTCTTGCGTCCCGCAGGTGGGCATCCTGCAGGTGACGTGCATCCTCTTTGGCGCCGCGCTGCCCACGCTGGGCGTGCTCGCCGTCAACGACCTCTTCATGCGCCGCTGCCACCCGGCGTCGGCGTCGGGCCCGGCCGCCACGCCCGAGCGCCGCTTCAGCTCGGAGGACACGGCGGAGGCGGCAAAGGTCGCCGACAAGGCGCTGGGCGGCTCGGCCTCGGGCGCCGCCATCCCCGCCTCGCCCGTCGCGGCGCTGCTGGCCAGCACGGCCGCCTCGCTGCAGGTCCTGCCCGGCTACGTGCTGGCGGCGCTGCGCGGCGGCGCCAGCGACGGCGGCGCCTCTGCTCTGTCCAAGGCGCTGCAGCGTGGCCGGCCGGACCTGCCCGTGGTGCTGGCGCGCCTGGCGCAGGAGCAGCAGAGCGCGGCGGCGGCGGCCGGGGACGTCGACGTGCTGGTGGCGGGCCACGACGGGCTGGTGGTGGATGTGCAGCGGGCGTGCGCCGAGCACAACATGAGGCGGGCGGCCGGCGTGCCGGCGCTGCGCTGCAAGCGCGTCGCCTTCCACAGCTGAGCGCCTCTCTTTCCACAGCCCGAGGCCATCTTGGACGGCAGGCACTGATCTTTGGGAACTTGGTCTCCCCCGCTGATGCCGTTGAACGCAAGAAGCTCGTGGGCGAGTGCTCGCCCCGCCCTGCTTCGTTGTGGGCTTAAGGAACCCAGACCGGTGGAACGCGCTGCGTCGTGCTTCCCCAGCCAGCACTTGCAGGCCCCCTCCTCCTCCCTAACAGGTCAGCACTATTGATGAGCGGCAAGACCTTGCTGGCGGCTTGCTTGCCTTGTGGTCCTTAGCGATTCAGCAACCTGAGAGCCGCGCTTGTCCTTTGCTCTAGTGGTCCAGACCCTCAGCGTCCTGTTGTGCTCCTCTGCTCTTGCCTCCAAAAAGCTGATGAACGCACCTCGTACCCGCCCGCGTGGCGCCCCTTGCCCCACGGTAACCCTGCTCGACCAGTGAGGCTGCTTGTCTTCCTCTTTGCGTTGCTGCTCTTGGCTTGCGTTCCCTCTGACGCCTTCCACGTTTGGACTTCGTGGATTTCTCGCGTCAACGAGTCACGCATGCGACCACCCCCGTGAGCAACCTGCCCAGCGCGGCCGCTCACGCGCATGCAAGAGGAGAAAAGCAAACGGCGCACGAAAAGCCGGTCAGGACATGGGTTGCGCCGCGAGCCTGCCCGTGGCGGACGAGCACCCGCTCGAGCAAGTGAGTCAAAGCTACCGTGGTCAAGGACGCATCTACGACAGCACGACGCGAGCGAAAAACGATGCCAGCAGACGCTCTCGCGTCGTTGACACTGAGGTCGCCTAGTCTTGTCCTCGTCCCCGCGGCCCGCGCATCACGCCCGCCTTCTCGGTGCTTGCTCGCTTGCCCCCGCAGGCTGCTGCGCCGGCTCCTGACCACCCTCAGGCTCCGCGCGGCGCACATCATGATGTCTCTGCTGTCCGCACAGCAGCAAAGGCGGGCAGCGGAGGCCAGGCAGCCCCGGAGGTCCCGCGTTGCGACGCGCGGAGCAGCCCCAGCCGGCCCTACGACCTCGCGCCCCGCACGTCGTCCAACGCCTCCACCAGCAGCCACTACGCCGTGGTGGGCGTGGTCACAGTGCCCGGCGCCACCGCGCCGGCCCCAGGCTCCACCGATGACGCGACCTTGAAGGGCGGCGCGGTGGCCCCACCTGCCGAAGAGCTCCTGCCAGCCCCCCAAGAAAACACGGCGCTGGAGGACTTCCTGCTCGGGGCTCCCAGAGCCAGCGCCCCCGCCGACGCTGTGGACGCCATGCCCAAGGCGCCCGCCATCGCCGCGCTGCAGGCCAAGGCGCCACGGGGCCCCGTCGACCGGGCGCTGAGCCGCACCAGCTCCCTGTCGCGCTCCAGCCCCGGGTGCATGCAGGGGCGGCCCCCCAGCGGCAGCGGCACCTGGGGCGGAGAGGCGGCGGGCGTGGCGCACGGCCCTCAGCGGTGCACGCCGGTGCAGCTGCAGCCGTCGCGGCACGACCTCAAGGCCATCAAGGAGCGCCAGCGGGAGGCCCGGCAGAGGTGAGGGCCGGCGCGCTTGTTGAAGCTGCTGCGTGCGATTGTCTTGAGAGGGCCAAGGCCTCCAGGTCGGTGGTGGCGTGCTCACCGTCTGCAGCTCGCGATTACGCGGTGCGCTGCAGGCTGGAGGAGCTTGAGCAGCAGCAGCGCCACGCGGCGGACGCCGCCGGCCCCGCGCCCCCGCCGCTGGCAGCTTGCCGCGCCCCCAGCGGCGGCCGCGCCTCCTTCTCCGGCAGCGCCGCCTCGCTCGGGACGGCGGACCGCTCCAGCGGCGCCGCCGCCGCTCCACCCGGCTCGCGCCCGGGGTCGTCCTCCCGGCCGTCCTCCTCCTCCGTCTCCACGGTGCTCAGCGTGCAGCGCGTGCACGTCTCGGGCGGCTCGGCGCTGGCGCCCATCCTGGAGGGCGGCGGCGCGCAGCTGCCGCCCTCCGCCTTTGCGGGCGGCGCCAACGTGGCGCAAGGGGCTGCCGAGGCGGCGGCGCTACCGCGGCCGTCCTGGCCGGGCGGGCGCGTCAGCGCCTCTGGCGGCGCGGGCAGTGCCGCGACGAGGGGCTGGCTGGCCCAGGGGCTGATCAACGCGGTGCCCTCGCCGCACGGCGCAGCGCACCCTGGCCAGCCCTTTGCGCTGTCCCTGTCGGCGCAGAGCCTCCTCTCGCCGGCGGGCCTGCCGCCGCGCCCGCCCAGCTCCATCGGCACGCCCCCGCCGGTCCTGGCGGCCGCCAACGGCAGCAATGCCTCGGCGGCGGCCACCGCCGCCACGGCGGCGGCCATCGTCGCCATGGCGGCGTCCGGCGGCCTCGCGGGTGGCAGCTCAGCTTCGATGGCGAGCTCTCCCCACGCAGCGCTCAGGGCGTCGGGGTCTCTGCGCCTAGCGGCGGACGGGAGGAGCAGCGTGGGGACGGCCAAGGCTGGGGCGCACGGCGCACCCAGCAGCCACCCCGCGCTCCTCTCGCGCCTCTCCAACACCAGCCTGCCGGGCCAAGAACCGCACCACCACCAGGACGCTGTACCGCTGCTGCTGAGCCCAGGGGACGCCGCGTGGCGTTCACCGTACCACGTGCCACTCTGACGTGCCCGCCCGTCTTGCTGCTCCATGCACGTCCCAAACCTCGCTGAAATTCACTGTGCGTGCCTTGGTTAACTCGGTAATAATGCTGTCCGAAACGCGCTGGCTTCTGCTGCGCCTGACGTCCACGGCCAGACCGTCAGGACCGTGCGCGTGTTTGCTCGCTTGCCTGCCGCGTGCCCCAAGAACACGCGCACACAAAAAGGCGGGCAGTCGAGCACGGAGCCAGGCGCACAGCAGGGGCCTCTCGGGGCCCCACGGGTGGCGGAACTACATCGGCGGGAAGCGGAAAAATCGTCATTGAGGACGCGATGCCCCCCAGTGGGCGCATCTAGTACTTGCAGAAGGTGATGTGCCTGAGGATGTTGTCCTCCGAGCCCACGTCCGGCGTGGACAGCAGCTTCTGCACGGCCTTGGCTGTCTGGCGGCGAGCGGCGTACGTGTAGACGACGTACACGCCCTCCCAGTAGCTGCGGGCACGCAGGAAGCGCGCCGAATGCGCAGGTGAGCATTCAGCCCCACCTGGCGCAGAGGCGGATTCATTCACAGCGCTGCGCTGCCCTGCGGGCAGAGGGTGCCCGCTGCGGCCGCTGCGGCGGCGTGGGCCGCCCAGGTGCCCCCTGCCGGCCCCGCTCTCCATCTGGCCATCTGCGCTGCTACGCTGCTGCACGCCCCCATGCTGCCCTCCTCTGACGCACTTCTTGATGTGGTACGCCATGCGCGACGAGCCGCGCACGAGCGCGTTGATGTTGAGGCACTCCTCCTTGTTGAGGAACGCCTCGAACTTGGCCAGCTCGCGATCCCTGCGCGCCCACGGTGAGCCCACAGTGCAAATACGTGCTTGCTGCGGGCTCCCTGGGTGCGGTGCGTTGCCAGTCGCAATCGTCGCCCGGCTAAGCAGCCCTCGCACCTCTCCTCCTCGTTGAGCGTGGTCTTGAGGATCATCATCGTCTCATACCTGCGCGGCGACGCACGCATTCGCGGCCGCTCGTCTCGCGTTGCTCGCGCCGCAGTACCAGGACCTGGCGTGTGGCTGCGAGCGCGAAGCGGCCGCCCCCGACAAGCTGCGGAGCCGCACCAGTGGTAGCCCTTGGGCAGCTTCAAGAGGTCTCGCTGCGCGTCCTTGGACATGCCAATCACCAGCGGGTCGAGGTCCGCAGGCGCCTGTGCAGCGCAGGGACATGGGGCCAGCCAGAACAGCGGCGAGCTGGAGGCCCCCCCCAAAGGCGCGCGGACGAGGATAGCGTCTCTTGCGCCGCCTGTGCCTGGCCTGCTGCGGCGCACGCTGAGGCTGGCTGCTCGGCTGTGCGGATGCGTCCCCCTGAACAAGGTGTGGCTGCTGCGGGAGCCGGCTCGGCGCCCTCACCGCGACGCGGGCGGCCACGGAGCCGCGGCTGGGCTGCGCCACTGAAGGAGCGCCCGCCGCCTTGAAGCACTGGCGCATCGCCACGGCGGGGCGCACGGGGGCGAGGGCCGACTTGTGGCCGCACGCCTGGGCCGAAACCTGCTGAAGAGTCGCCATCCCTGCTGGCGGCTGCACTCGGAGCTGCACTGGGACGCTCCTGTGGGGTCCTGACACGAAGCGCTCGAGGAGCAGGGACTCTGCATGGCAAGCGCAAGCCCTCCAGGGTGCTCGTGCGAACGCGCGAATCAGCTGTCGTGAGCAGGAGAGCGATGGCGAGCTAGCGAGCTCAGAGTTGCTGGCCTGAGGGTGCGGCTGGCCTGGCCATGTCCTCCAGCAGCGACGACGGCGAGGGCGAGAGTGCACGCGTGGGCGCCTTCTACGCGCCGCCGGCAGCGCAGCAGCATGGCGTGGAGGGCGCGCACCACACGCAGGGTGAGCTGCTGCAGGGATGGAGCAGACCTGGACATGCGCGCGGAGCTGACCCGCGGTCCTGGCCCGTGCGCGTCGCAGTGTTTGACAACGGCCTGTTCCGGGCTGAGGACGATGAGGGCGACTTGGCGGCGGCGACGGCCCTGGCGCCCCACGCAGCCCACCATCAGGCAGCGCCGAGCAGCAGCAGCAAGCTGGTGGCGCAGCGCAGCGCCGTGGCGGCGCGGCGGCACGAGCGCCTGCAGGCCAGCCTGCTGCAGAGCAACAGCAGCAGCAGCCTCACCCGGTCCGCAGCGTCTGCCGCCGCCGTCCCACCCCTCGCCGACCCGCGGGCGCCGGCCGCCGCGCCGCCGCACGGGCTCCAGGGCATGTACGATCCCAACGAGCCGGGCCCACGCCTGGTCCCCGTCAGCGCGGCAGCCGCCGGTCCCTCGTCCCGCTCCCAGGACGGCGTCTCCACTACCCCGCCTGGGCTCCTGGGCGGCTTGCCCCGGCCCCGGGCGCCCCCCGCGCCGCCCCCGCTGGACCTCAGCAACCTGCCGGCGTTCCTCATGCAGCCGGGGCCCACGCACGGCACGCCCCGCATGTGCTACATCGTGCGCGACAAGGGCCTGGGCAGCCTCCAAAACGCGCGGGTGCGCGTGAGCGCGTCAGAAGAGGCGCAGGCGCAGCGTCGGTCCTCACGCCAAGGACCTCACGCCCCAGGTGCTGCTCCTCTGCGCCGCTGTCCACCAAGCGCAGTACGCGCTGTACCTGGAGGACCCCAAAGTGTTCCTGCTGGCGGCGCGCAAGCGCAAGAAGCCAACCAGCAATTACCTGGTGTCCCGCGACCACGACGACCTCGACAGGTCAGCGCAGGGCGGGCGCTCACAGGGCACGCGTGCGGTTCACACCTAACGCTCCACGCACGTGGCTGGCGCTGTGCGCTCCCTGGCGCACGCTCATCTCATCTCTGTCTGCTCCGCTCCACCTGCGTGCGCGCCTTTCCTCCCACCTCTGCAGGGCCAGCTTCAAGTACTTTGGCAAGCTTCGCGCCACCTCGGTGCTCGGCAACGAGTTCGTCGTCTACGACCGCGGCGACGCACCCGGCGTCGGCGGCGTCGGCGGCGTCGGCAAGCAGGGCGCGCGGGCGCCCGGCGCGCTGAGCCTGGGCGGCGCCGGCGGGCGGCAGGAGCTCGCCGCTGTTCGCTACGAGACCAACGTGCTGGGGCTCAAGGGCCCGCGCAAGATGACGGGCGTCGTGCCGGCGCTGTCGCCGTCGGGCCAGCGGCTGTACCGGCCCGAGGGCGAGGGCGACAGCATGCTCAAGAGGTGAGGTGGGTGAGGGGCGCCGACCGCAGCGCTGTGAGGGCTGTGCTTTTGTGCGTGGGCAAGGCACAGGGCGGCTGGTGTGCGTGCATGCGTGTGCAGGTTGAGGACCGGCTCGCGGCTGCATGAGCTGGTGGTGATGCGCAACAAGCCCCCGCGGTGGAACGACGAGGTGCGAGAGAGGGGGAGGGAGGCACCGCGCAGAACAGGAGGGACGATCAGGGCCAACCGACACGTGAGCCTGAGCCGTCCTCACTTCCGCTGCAGGTCAAGGCGTTCTGCCTGAACTTTGATGGTCGCGTGACGGAGGCCTCGGTCAAGAACTTCCAGCTCGTCAGCGAGGACAGCCTCGAGCACATCATCCTGCAGTTTGGCAAGGTGAGGAACTTTTTTTGGGGGGGGGGGCGCCCGGAACACGTGCGAAAGTGGCAGTTGGCCAGCGGTTCTCTGCCCCGCCCTTGCTGCAGATTGGCAAGGATACCTTCACCATGGACTACAAGTGGCCCATCTCCGCGATGGCGGCCTTCTGCATCTGCCTCTCCTCCTTTGACAACAAGCTGGCGTGCGAGTAGCGGCTGCTCGCAACTCGATCATTTGTGTCATATTCGCGATTCATCCGCCCTGCTGCCTGCATGCCGCCCGCACTGCTCCTCCCGTGCACTGCAAGGAGCTTGCTCACGCGTTGCCGTACGAGACGCGCACACCTCGGCACACCGCCAAATGCCAGGCAGCACAGAGGCAGGCAGGAGCGCAGCACGCCGGCAAGCACCGCGATGGGCAAGCAACCACGATGACGGTGCAGCAGCAGCGGCAGCACCCAAGGGCCGCCGCCATGCTTGTGAGGCTCGACGGGGACAGCGGCGGGCAGCTGGAGCGGCGCACGGCGTCTTGGTGGGAGGGGCGCGTTTAGTCGAACAGGCTGAAGCCCATGTCCTGCGAACGGAGCGGGGCGCCATGAGCCACCACACGCAAGCTCAATCAGCGCTCTGCCCTGAGCGCGCCCACCGCAAGCGCCTGCCACCGCACAGCTGCAGCTCCTTCCCCTCCTCACCTCCTCGGCGCTCTCCTCCTTGACCTCGGCCTTGGCGGGCGCGGCGGCGGCGGCGGCGGGGGCCGCGGCCGAGGCCGCGGGCGCGGCGGCGGCAAACTTGGAGGGGTCGGCCAGGAAATCCTTGACCTGCGCACGTCGAGGAATGTGACGGCGCGCCCACGCACAGTGGCGCCTTGCTCCCAGGGACCATCCTTTTGGGTGGTGAGAATGGCCCTCCAAAAAGCCAGCTCGCACGCGCACCTTCTGCGCCAGGGGGAAGGTGTAGTCGGTGGCGATGGCAATGGCCAGCACGTTCTTGTAGGCGTTGACCACGCTGTGCGGGATGGAGGCCAGCGTGGGGAAGCCCGTGGCCAGGCACAGCGCCGCCACGCTGCTGATGGCCGTCTGCACCGCGCCCAGCATGGCGTCGTCGCTGATGGCCAGGATGGCAGTGTCGTACAGCGCGCCGCCCTCGTACACCTGCGGCAGGGCAACAGGTGGCAGGGCGACAGCACACACATTGGCGCCCAGCGCTCCCCGCGCCCCCTTGTTGCGCTCACCGCAGGCCGGCACCCGCTTGGGTGGCCCAGCGCCGGTGCTGACCCACAGGCGTCGCCCGGCCCCGCCCTGCTGCCCTGCCTGCTCCTCTCACCTTGAGGATCTCCAGGCCGTACTTGAAGGGCTTGATGCCCAGCTTGCCCAGCAGCGTGGCCTGCGAGGCGCCCACCTTCTCGCCCACCTTGATCAGGTGCACCTCGGCAACCAGCTCAATGGTACCCTTGTTGATCTTGGTGGCGATACCCAGGGCCTGCGCGCGCAGGTGGGTGCAGGGCAGGGAGCAGCACACCACGTCAGGGTTCCGCCGCCTCTGCCCCTCTCTGCGGCATCCCCCCCCTGCTGCATCCCTGCTGCATTGCGTCGACGGCAGCGCCTGTGCGCTGGCTCCCCCGCTGCTGCCGCCACTGCTGCTGTCGCTGCTGCTGCTGAGGCTCCACTGTCCAGGGCCGCACCTGGAAGAAGGACGTCTGCGAGGGGTCCATGCCGGTGGGGCCGCCGGGCAGCTTGACGTCCACGGGGGCCACCAGACCCACGCGGGCGGGCGCGCCGACCTGCATGTGCGTTGAGGCCAAGTGTGTAGTCAGGCGGGCGGCAGCCTGGCGTGGCACAGCTGGCCGCCCGCCGCGCCGCTCGCACCCCCCCCCCAAACCGCGCATCGCGTGGCCCCACCTTGTACTTCTCGATCTCGGCCTTGACGTCGTTCAGGTCGCCGTTGGTGAAGATGATGCCGACATTGCCGACCAGCTCGTCGAGGATGCAGGCCCACTTGTCGTTGCCCGTCGTCTCGCAGTAGAGGCGGATGCTGCGCTTCATCATCGTGTTCTTGCCCATCAGGATGATGGAGCCGGGGCGCAGGGCCTGCGTCGTCGCAATGATGGCGCCAGTCGCACGAGTCGCCACCCACGCTTGGCCTGGCGACCGACGCGACGCGTCCTGCGCCGCCGAAACTCCCATGGACTCAAGCTCCAGCACGCCGCTCCCGCGTTGGCGTCGCCAGCCGCCGCGCTGCCGCCGCTCCGGCCCTGGCAGCCGAAGATCGCGCGTGTACTGCCCCCGCGCGCACCTTCCTGATGTCCTGGAACTGCTGCGAGCCGACATTGTCAGCGCCGACGATGAACGCCTTCTCATAGGTGTCCAGCAGCTTGCACAGCTTGGCGTGGTCTGCGGGGCAAGGAAAGGAGGGGCGAGCGGCCCTCGCTCCCAAGGCGCTCGAGTCCCTGGCGCTGAGACCACCTGCTCCACCGCTGCGCCACCGCCCCGCCAGCAGCAGCAGCAGCTCCTCCTCCACTCACACGCCTCCTTCTTCTCAATCTTGCCGGGGCCGGGCATCTTTGCGTTGCTACTTGTGGCAGCAGGACCAACACGGCTCGATAACCGGGAAGGCGAGTTTAACCTGCTGCGGAAGAGGCCGAGCACGGGCGCGGGCGGCGAGCTCGTTCGGCCATGGAGCGTCCGGGCTTTGGTGCTTGAACTCGGGAGAGCAGCAGCAGCTTCGCCAGAGCCTTGCAGGAGCATGGATCGCCTCCAAGAGAGCCGCAGCGCCCCTCATCCAGCCACGGTGGCGTGCCTCCTTTGAGCAGGGCGCCGCTCACGCGCGCAGAATTCATCCGCAGCGCTAGCGCAGCTCAGCTTGAGATGGCAGCAGCACCCAGCAGCAGGCCGCCGTGCCGCAATGCACGGCCGACGCTGCTGATCCTCCTCTTTCTTGGGGCGCTGGGACGAGCGCGTGCAGACAGCCCGCCCGTCGCGTCGGACGACGTGCACATCGCGTACCTCACCGACTGCAGCAAGTACAGCGGTGCGCTGGCGATCCCAGGAGCTCCTGCACAGCTGACGCTCAGCGCAGGGGCACGTGAGCAGCGCACAAAGACGGCGATCGCGCCGCCCGCCTGCCGCCCCCGCACCTCCTTGCCTCCTGTGCGCAGACTGGCAGTCCGTGGGCATGGCCTTCGCCTTCAAGATGTGCAAGCAAAAGGGCGCCATCACGCGCGTCATGTGCTGCAGCGACGACGAGAAGAAGCGCTACGACGCCGGCCTGCTGCACATGATGCCAACGCACGTTGCGCCCTCGTTTGCCTTCAACCAGGCACGCACAGCCGCCTCGCGCTGCGCTGCACCGCTTTGCCCGTGTTGTGTCGGCTCGCAGCGACGGGGCAGCGCGCCCCGCCAGGGCGGTGCGCTGCGGCCGCACGCACCATGCCCCACCCACCCGATCTCTGCCGCTCCTGCAAACGCAGGCGCTCAACGACTGGTACGCGGCGTACAACAAGCCGGGCGCCGTGGTCGACTGGCTGGCGCACGTGACGCCCAAGGAGGACTACGTGCTGGTCATCGACTCGGGTGCGTGTGCGTGCGCTCGGCGCTCCCGTACGCCGGGCTGGCGGCGCGATGCTTTTGCGCGCGAGTGGCCGCGCAGACCTGACGCAGCCCCCTCCCTGCGCGGCGACGTGTGCGTGTGCGTGCGCACGCCTGCAGACATGCTGCTGCTGCGTCCCTTCAGCCCCGCCCAGTTCAACATGACGGGGCGTGGCTGGGTCATCAGCGCCGACTACACGTACCTCATTGGCGTGGGCGGCGAGGGCGGCAACCTGAACGACCTGTGGAAGAACCACATCCCCGAGGTCGGCCCGCGCAACGACACGCTGGCGGGGCCAAAGGGACGCCACGCCGACCAGGCGAGTGGGGCCAACGACAGGCCGCGGGGGCAGCGCTGTCCGGCGGCGGCGCCTGCCGGGCGTGAGCAACTGTGGCGGGCGCTGAATCATGCGCGCTGAGCGTTCCGTGTGTGTTGAGCTCTACATCTGGCGGAGCCATCTCTGGCAAGCAGATGATGTGGTGGGTGCTCTTGGTGGGTGCTCGTGCGTGCGTGCGCAGGTGGGCGGGTTCTTCCTGGTGCACAAGCAGGACCTGGCGGCGTACGCGCCGCTGTGGCTGTCCATCACGGGTGACGTGCGCAACGACTCGGACGTGAGTGCCAGAGTGCCGCCGAGGCTGGCCTGTTGGGTGCAGCTCGCAGCGCAGCGGAGCAAGGCTCGCCTCTTTGCCTGCCCCTGCACCTCGTTGAGGGAGCGCAAGGGTCCGCGTGGTGGCCGCGCGCAGGCGTGGCGCCTGTCGGGCGACCAGTACGTGGAGAAGGGCGGGCGGCCGTGGATCAGCGAGATGTACGGCTACGTCTACTCTGGTGCGCAACATGGGTGCTCGTCGGGCGACCGCCCTTCCACTCACCCCTCCCCAGCGCGACTCAAGCGCGTGTGCGTGCTGTGCGCGGTGGCCGCAGCGGCCAAGAAGAACATCTGGCACAAGTGGGACAGGACGACCATGCACTACCCGACGTACTTCCCCGTCGGTGAGAGTTGCAGCTTGCAGCTTGCTTGAGAGGTGCAGCTTGCGCGTTTGGAGGAGCTGATTCCTCGTGGGCCCGGGATGCTAGCACACCACGAGGACGGCAGAGTGAATTCGCACTGGCATCGCACGGAATCGCACACGCAAGAGCTCCCTCTCTAGTTTGGCTCGCGCTGTGCGCCGGGGCGACCCCGGCGCGCAAGTTGGAGATCTCCTGGATCGAACGCGAGCAGCAGATGGACAGGCACGCTCATTAGACGCACGGCGGCCAGGAGCAGCATGGCGACGCGCTCACTATTCCCACCAGCAGCAGCAGCGGCGCTGGGCTGGGCGCTGCTGCAGCTGGCGGCCGCGGCCGGCGCCACGCGGCACCTGACGCCGGTGCACGTGGTCTTCCTCACCGACTGCACGCCCTACTCCAACTGGCAGTCCGTCGGCGACACGTTCAGCTTCAAGATGTCGGGCCAGCCGGGCACCGTCTCGCGCGTCATGTGCTGCACGCCAAAGGAGAAGGCCAGCTACGACAAGGCGCTGCAGAGCGAGGTGGAGACGTGGGTGGCGCCCTCCATGGCCATCCACCCGCGCACTGGCGACTCCTACCCGCCCTACAACAAGCCAGAGGCCGTCATTGACTGGCTCGACCACGTCACGCCCCAGGAGGAGTACATCCTCGTGCTCGACTCGGGTGCGTCGGGGTCTCTTAGGGAGCCCCCTAGCTAGCGTGGGCGGGCCTGGCGCGCCGCACCGCAGTGCTGCTCCAGCGTGGCCCGCCATGTGGGGGTCAGCAGGCTCGCGTGCGACTCGGACGAGAAGGGCAAGGGCACGTGGTCCGTGGTGGTCCATGATGGGCTTGGCAAAAGCTCACGCCAGCAGCAGAGCGACGGCACCACTGGGGGCGTGGGTGCACGTGCCTGCGCAGACATGGTGCTGCGGAGGCCGTTCCTGGTGGAGGACATGAAGCCCCGGCCCGGGTGGGCGGTGGGCGCACGCTACACCTACATGATTGGCGTCAACAACGAGCTGG
>VFQP010002707.1_pt1 | contig 19275 bp, 16 predicted proteins | sample 3512351 | NCBI WGS metagenome assembly VFQP01 (sample SAMN10412372, study PRJNA504923) | tailings metagenome | isolation source: Relicate 1 Philex TSF1 revegetated site | place: Philippines: Tuba, Benguet | collected 2017-08-29
CATCGAGGTGCGCAACGCAACTTACAAACGATTCATTATGAACCTTATTTTTTCCCATTAGATCATGTATTGAATTGGAACCGAATCTACGGGAAACCTGGCTTTTTACAGTATCAGTTTGTGCTACCCTTTGAACAAGAAAATATTTTAAAAAAAATACTCAGAATAATCACTGACAGTGGATTTGGATCATTTTTATCCGTTTTAAAAACATTTGGCGATAAACCGTCTCCAGGCTTATTATCTTTTCCAATGCCTGGAATCACACTAGCATTAGATTTACCTCATAAAAAATCAGTCTTTATGCTACTTGATAAACTGGATTTGATGGTTATGAATGCGAATGGTCGCGTCTATATAGCCAAAGATGCGCGCATGTCTGCCGATGCTTTTAAACATTACTATCCTAATTATCAGATACTCAGTGAATGGATAGATCCCAATATATCCTCTAGCTTTTGGCGTAGAGTCAATCCTAACGGAGAATAATAATGCAAAAAATATTGATTATTGGTGCAACTTCCGCCATCGCTCAAGATGTTGCTCGCACTTTCGCCAAACAAAATGCCATGCTTTTTTTGGTGGGTCGTAATCTTACTCAATTAGATATCATTAAAGCAGATTTAATGACTCTAGGAGCAACCAATGTGGCAACATCAATTTGGGATGCATGCGATCTTAATGAGCAATCATCCATGTTGGATCAGGCGCAAAAATTCTTAAATAAAATCGATGTTGCACTAATCGCTTATGGCTCTCTTCCAGAACAGCAACAATGTGAGTTGAGCGTACAAAAAACTTTAGTAGAATTTCAAACCAATGCAATCAGTGTGATTACATTGCTAACTGAGCTAGCAAATCGTTTTGTCGATCAGCGTTCCGGCACTCTTGCGGTGATCAGCTCTGTAGCCGGCGATAGGGGGCGAGCCAGTAATTATGTTTATGGCGCAGCAAAAGCAGCGGTTACAACTTTTTTACAAGGATTGCGGGCTAGACTGAGCAAACATGGTGTTCATGTGATAACCATTAAACCAGGCTTTGTTGCCACCCCTATGACTGCTCATTTAAAGAAAAACTTTTTATTTGCATCATCCAATAAAGTTGCAAGCGATATTCATTTAGCTATTCAAAAAAAGCGCAACGTTCTCTATACGCCAAACTTTTGGCAACTTATCATGTTGATTATAAAATGCCTACCGGAACGTGTAGCAAAAAAAATGAATTTTTGAGAGGCCAAACTCAAAAACTCATGAACAATCTCGACTGGATTGCATCGAATGAACTTTAGGGACGTTGCCTGCTTAACTTTCCCGGAAAAATCGATTAACGTCAAAGAGTTTGGGGAGATGAGCCTTACCTCAAGGGTTACAATCATGACAATATGTGGGGTCTGCAGACTTTAGCCCGTCCTTTCGCATTTTGTATTCTTCGTGATCGCACTGAATACATCCCCAAACTTCTTCAGCATAGAATGTTGTTGCAGAACCACACAAAGAACATGGTAATGTCCCTCGAATTGTTTTAAGACCAAAGCCCGGACAATTACAACCAGCACATAGTGTTGCGATCCTTCGTGCCAATTTATCAGCCAACTCACCAATTAGCGCCATTCGCGTGGGGTTCATCATCGCACGCATATCTGTTGTTAAAAGAAGCTCTTTTTCTGTTTTAAAACCAATAGATAAATAATGATTTAAATTGACTAAATCTCTAACGCCTTTAGCAAAAACACGTTGATCGGTTTTTGCTTGCACAATCAAAGCATGCGATGGAAAACTTACCTGCTCAAGAAAGCGGCTTATCTCTGAATGCTGATGGATTGTTAAGGTTGCAAAGTTAGTTTTTTGACTAACCAGTTGTTCTGAGATAATCCACTGATGTTGTCTATCTATAAATACCATCAACTCATGTGCACTTGGTACAAATGGAAAAGCTGGATGTGGTCCATAGCTTCCCTCAGATGCAACAGCATAGGTGTAGTTATAGCGCTGTGCTGCAGTTTTAGCTTTCATGACACAAGTATCGTATGGACTTAGCTTTCGAGCAATTTCTCCTGTAAACGTACCAAATTGATCGGTATCAAAATCATGCACCGTTAAATGGCATGAGAGTAGATTCATAAAAGGTTCAGCAATCACTTGTTCTTTAGCATGTTTCGATGCCAATAAAACGGTCTGTTCTTGATAGTACATGGTTAAGTGTTCTCAGCATGAAAATAATCAAGCCTTGCAACCGAAACATCTGAGACAAACATAACACCTGACTCATTTTGAAACAGCGCTTTCATACCTAAAGCTAGGGTGGCTATCACTTCTTCTGGAGCAACTGCAATAAACATCACCTGCGATGATTTATCATTAAATAAAACTTTCCCCTCATGATAACCGTGATGTCCTTTTCCCGAAATATGTCTGATTAGAGTAAAACCTGTCACAGAAGCCTCTTCCATCATCGAACTGATGAAAGACTCATGCTCTCCGGCCACGATAATCTCAATTTTTTTCATTGGATGTAAATTAATGCCAATATCCCTTTTTTCTTGAACTTTAATCACACTCATGTTTATGCCCCTTCTCCTGACGCTGCTAAAACCCAACCATCTGATTCACTTAACTGGTAAGCGTTTTGATTTTCAGGATCAATCACTATCAAATTTACCCATTGATTAAAGAATAAGTTTTTCAAAATTGCGTGTTTTGCAATAACGCCAGAAACCATCTTTCTTGGCGCATAAACAACAACCAACAAACGCTGTGGCTCATGATAAAATGTTTCATCTGAGCTCATGACCGACTGCAACGGAAGACCATGCATGAGATCGCTGGCGTTACCTTGCATCACACCAATGGTCCCGACCACATTATGCGTAATTTTACTACCACTTCCAAATGCAACATTATCTAAGGTAGAGAATAAATATTGTGTATTAATCCACTCTGCCACCACCATGGGCGCCGTTAAAATGGTTTCAAGCAATGTACCATCTGCATCCTGCTCATAACGGTAAGAGTGTAAAAAGCTACGGCCATCCAAAGAGATATTTTTTGTGAGATATCTTGGAGCTACAATCAATGCAGCATTTTTAGCGAGACCCCATTCAGGTCTTGTTTCCGACCAATCTATGCTTCGTCTTGCTATATCTTTGCATGCATCTTGGCTATGCAATTTCAGGCCACGCTCTTGATTCGTTATACGCTTCGCTTCTGTTAGATGCTGGCGCAGTTCTTGTAAAAGTTCGGGATAAATAGGTTTCGATACATCATTGCTGTAAAGTTCAACCGAATCGGTGGTTGTATTGTGTAATGCGCCATAAAAAACTGTATCAAAGGGGATGTGCATACCGCGGTCCTCTAAGCCTCTTCGAACCTCCGGTTTGTTAAGAATTGCTGCAAGTAATCGCGCATTGATACCACCATGATTACCGCCACAGGCACCACAATCCAAAGCAGATGCGTAGGGATTATTTTCTGTGGAACCACCATGTCCACAAAGAATGATTAATTTTGCAAAACCTGAAGTCAATCCCATTAAGCGTAAAACTGTTTCTGCATAACCAATTTGCTCCTGCAAAGACAAACCTTGCTCGGCATCATCAGCACTTAATTCAAAAAAAACTTTGGTTGGGATAGATGGTTTCAACCAGCTTTTAATGGCTGATGTTGCTTGATGACTTAATTCCGGCGATAAAGATTTGAAAGCCATATTCAAACCATACCAAAGTCCTAAAGACTCAACCAGAGCAAATGGTGTAGAGATGTTTTGTTTCAATTGGGTGTAAAGTCTTTTACAATCATTTAAAAATAGCTTACCTCGCTGATAGTGCTCATAATCATTTTTATTTGCAGCTGCAGCTAACTCATGAATCGCATATTTAGGTTTTAATAAAACCGGACAGCAGTCTTTGCTTTGATTGGTATCGAATTCACGAATACGCACTGGAAGACCAAAAAATCCTGCAAAACCAAAGGTTTCGTAATGCCCCAAAGATTCAATCGCTCGCCGAAACGGCTCGGAGCGAACATCTATACAAAAAATCAACTGGGCGTTTCTTCTTCGCACATACATAGCCGCTTGATTGATTGCTGGCAAAAGCATCCCTAATAATTTTTCTTGATACGCCGCTTCATTCGCCTTTAATTGTTCAATAACAGGTTTAACAACAGGAGTATCCTCTGTTTGATTCACTACTTTTCCAGCATCTGGCCAAAGCAGACAAGTCAACACCAATCTTACTGCGACAAAATCGATTAAGAGAGCGGTCTTGTGGTTAGCATGTTTTGTATTCTGCCAGTCAGTTTTCCATTTCACAAATCCAGCCCATCCTGGTAAGTAACCAAGTGTTTGAGAAAGAAAGGCTTCTTGTTGCTTAGGGGAAATATCCAGTTTAATCAAACAATGTTTAATAGCCTCCTCAGCTGATATCGGTAATTGTTGCAAAAATGCTTTGGCATCTTTTTTGTATCGATGCAACTGCTTATCATAGGGTGCTAATTTTAAAAATCCCAGATAAAGACCTTTGTCACGACACGGCATCTCAATACCGCCTTGCCCCGCATCAAAAAATGCGCAACACCATTTGATCATCTGTAAATTAACTGCCTCAAGCCCTAAATTAAAATCCTGTTTTTGGTATCTGATGGCGGCTTGACTTAGTGCTTTTTCAAATGGCATTGATTCAAAGCCCTGTAATGGATTACACGCGATAAAGGTTTCTAGTGGCCAAACAGGTGCAATAGCTTTTGCAGCATGGTGAACCAAAGCATGGACTTCAAGATCTTGACTGTTTGCCGGATTGAAGATCTTATCTGCTTTCCTTGACGCTTTGCTCTCAATATCATGTTCAGATAATAATTTTGCGCTCGTCATAAATTCCCCTTGATGTCTCTTAATACTTGTAATCGTTTCGTAATGCCGTCACCGTTTTGCTTGAGGGCTGGCTTAGATTAAATAAGTTCATATAAAGCCAGCATCCAAACCTAGATTGTCCGATCCGTTGATACCATCCTAGATTAAAAATCATCCATAAAAAGCCAAATAAAATCATGATAACCCAATGAATTATCAATAGTTTTGGTATCTGCAACACAGAAAGCTCTGGTATTAAGGACTGAATAAGATAAATGCTGACACCGTACATCAATCCAGAAAATAGAGCGATGATAAGGCCGAATAGAAGTCCCAGAAGGCCTCGATGACTTCGAGTCCATGTCAGCATCAGTTGCGCCCCAGCGATGAACGCGAAAAACAGAACAAAAGTACTTGCTTCGATCAAAGATAGCGATTTACCGGTAACAAGAGCAAAAGCTATCATCGCAACTGCCCCACCAGTAAAAGAAAGGCTCATCTTAATAGAAGAGGTTTTAGCAGGAAAAGCGTCGGATTTTTTTTCTTTTACCGCAGAGCCAGCATTTAAAAACAGAAACGCTTTAAATAGACCATGCCAACAAAGATGGGCAATCGCTGCAGGAAATAATCCGACGCCACACTGCATCATCATGAAACCCATTTGAGCCATGGTAGAGCAAGCTAGCATCTTTTTTATATCGTATTGCATTAATTTCCAAATCGTTCCCAAACATGCCGATATTGAACCCATAATAAACAGTATCATTAATAATTCTGGATAAAAAATCATGATTGGAGCAAATTTAACGATCAGAATGCCGCCCCCATTAATAAGACCAGCATGCATCAATGCCGAAACTGGTGTGGGAGAATTTAATGAGCTTGTTAGCCATTTATGAAATGGAAACAAACCGGATTGAGTCAATGCCACAATCAATATCAAACTAAGAGAAAATTTTAGTAATGGTGAAGGACTAACATTTGCCTGATGAAAAAATAATTCGATAGAGCTTGTCGAGTAAATAAAATGCAGCATCACAAAAGCAACAAATAACAAGATTGCACCCACACTAAAGATACCCAAGGCCAAAATACCCGCATTTTTGGACGCTTGCCATTCTTTTTTATGCGTCATCAGAAGCACCAATAATAGATTGGAAAATACCCATGATCCCCAAAATAAAAATATGTTGTCAGCAAGAACCATTAGGAGAACACTTAGTGTGATTGCCGCTAATAAAATAAAAAAGCGCGTGTAGAGTCTATCTCCATTCAGATAACGTAACGAAAATCGATGCACAATGAAGCTAACTAACAAGATCAAACTTGATAACAAAAGATTGAGCGTACTAACACCCAATGGAAAGGAAATATGAGAATTCCCTGATAAAGCCAAATACATTAGTAGGGATATGGCAATTAGAAAACCTGCGCCGATTGTATAACCTGCTCGTTTGGCAGCAGCGACTGGATCAAAATTTAAAATCGTGTTGAAAGTAAAGGCAAGAATCGGGCATGCTAACATTAAACCTAAAAACAAAAGTAACATCATTTAGACCTCATTTTCTATTAGAAATTGTTTTGGTACAATCAAAATATATTAGAAATTGTGATATAAGTTAAATTAAAAATTTTTATATTTATTATTAGGAATTCTAATGAACTTGGATACTGTAACGTTGCAATGCTTTTTGGCAGTTGCTGAAACACAAAGCTTTACCAAAGCCGCCTTGCGAGTTGGTCGTACTCAATCAGCGATTAGCCAACAAGTTGCAAAGCTCGAAAATTTAATTGAAAAACAACTGATTATTCGAGGTCGCGAGTTATCGCTAACGCCGGATGGAGAAATTTTTTTAGGTTATGCTAAAAGGATTTATGAGTTGCATCGTGAGTCGCTCGATCGATTCAAAACACCAGAATTGGAAGGCGAGCTTCGCTTTGGATTACCCGAAGATTTTGCCTCCATGATGCTTTCTGATATTCTGGTTGAATTCTCAAGGTTACACCCAAGAGTCATGTTAAATGTCTCTTGTGACCTAACTTTAAATTTGATTGAACGATTTCACCAAGATGAATTTGATTTGATTTTGATAAAATCAAACGAAAAGAACCCGATGCAAGAGGGTGTCAATGTCTGGAATGAGCCTGTAGAATGGGTAGGTAAAAAGGAGTTACTACCAACTATCCATGAAAACGCGATTATTCCCTTAATCCTTTCACCGATACCTTGCGTCTATCGGGTAAACGTCATCGAGTCACTCAATCAACAGCAACTAAAGTGGCGTCTTGCGTTCAGCAGTCCAAGTTATGCCGGTAAAATGGCTGCTGCCAGAGCCGGCCTTGGCATTACCGCCATACAACGCAGTATGATTCCAAACTATCTGGACAGATTAGATGACCCATGTCTGCCTTTGCTTGATGACATCCATGTATCTTTGATAAAAAAAGAAGTCGCTAACAAAGCGATCAATTCATTGGAGTACTTTATCATGAATAAATTAAAGCATTAACGAAATAGGATAAAGGAACTGACAAATATCATTGCATTTGGTAAATTGCTCTACCAAATCATGGGAAATAAAGGTAGCATAAAACGGGTACTGTTGAACCAGGTATAGGAGTTAAATTTGAACCCGTGTTTTTTTATTTTTGGTTTTGGCTACACGGCGGCAGCACTAGCCCCCCAACTCATCCAACATGGTTTTGAAGTGATTGCTACCTCACGCACCCCTAATACGCTTAAAAATGAGCTCGCAAATATTAAATTAATCGATTTTAATTCTACTCAAGTGGAACAAAAATTAAAGTTAGCGACCCATATCTTGATTTGTATACCTCCTTCTCGCGAACTTGGTGATGTGGTACTGATGCAGTATGGTGAGCTGATCAAAAAACAGGCGTCGCATCTTAAATGGCTTGGTTATCTATCCTCTACGGGGGTGTATGGCGATCATCAGGGTAACTGGGTCGATGAAGAGAGCCCTTGTGTCCCTCATACCCCAACTGGAATTACTCGTCTCGAAGCAGAGCAAAGCTGGTTTTATCTTGCTGAAAAAAACCAACTACCACTTCATGTGTTCAGGCTGTCAGGTATTTATGGGCCTAAAAGAAACGTGCTTGAACGTATCAGGCAAGGGAAAAAATATTCTATCTTCAAAGAGAACCAAGTATTTTGCCGTATTCATGTGGAAGATATTGTCTCAACACTGATTGCATCGATTACATCACCAAATCCTTTGTCAATTTATAATGTCTCTGACGATGAACCCGCGCCACCTGATGTAGTAGATAAATTTGCCGCCCATTTGCTGCATCAAGTACCCCCCGTTTTAATTCCATTTACAGAGGCAAATATGTCCCCAATGGAAAAAGACTTTTATACGAGCAACCGCCGTGTTTCTAATTTCAAAATAAAACAATCATTAAAAATTTGTTTGAAATACCCATCTTATAAAGAAGGTTTAACTGAAATTTGGAGGAATGACTTTGAACATGAATAAATCAATCAAATTGATATGTTGGATAGTCCTTTTTCAAGCTATTGGATTTTTATTGGGTTGGCTAACCCAGTCAAATATACCTTTTTGGTACAACCATCTCAATCGCTCCTCATTAACCCCTCCCGGATTTGTTTTCTCAATCGTATGGACTTTATTGTATATAGTCCTTGCTATTGTTGCCTGGATTTTATCAAACCAAAATCCTCAAGATAGTTGTAAAAAAATTAATACTCTATTTGCATTACAAATGCTAATGAATTGGGCTTGGACACCGCTATTTTTCACACTGCATTGGTTGATAGCAAGCGCTATTTGGTTGGTGACCCTCTCGTGTTTAAACTTGTATTTAATCAAAGCGTCCAGGCATTCACATCCGATTATTGCCCGATTATTGATTCCTTATGTCATCTGGCTAATGTTTGCATCTTATCTAAATGTGATGATTGCGTTGATGAATTAAGGATAAAAATGATGAATATTTTAATCGCAGGCGCTTCTGGATTTATTGGTACAGTATTGGCCAAACACTTATCAAAAAACCATGAGGTCACAGTACTTGGTCGTAACCTAGAAAAACTGGAATCTATTTATTCTAAAGATATAACAAAATTAAGCTGGGATAACTTAAACAAACATGATGCGAATAAGTATGACCTCATCATTAATTTATCAGGGTCTAGCATTGGTGATAAACGCTGGAACGCCAAAATAAAAAAGGAGCTAATTGAGTCACGCACCAAAACAAATCGGGCGCTTATAGAATGGCTTATCGATTATCAAGCTAAACCTAGATTCTTTTGTGCCAATGCAATAGGCATTTATGGCGCGTATCAAAGCAGCGATGAATCTTTTGATGAAGATAGCCCACTTCCGCAATTATCAGACGATTTTTTACAACAAATTGGACTTCAATGGCAGCAATCACTAGAAAAAGCTAATGACGCACAAATATCAGTGACCACATTAAGATTTGGAGTTGTTTTAAAAAAAGGAAAAGGCATGCTCAAAAAATTAGAGCTTCCTTTTTTATTAGGACTTGGTAGTGTCATGGGGCATGGTCAACAAACCATTTCATGGATCTATTATAAGGATTTAATCCGTGCGGTAGATTTCCTCATCGAGCATCAGGAATTTAGTGGACCAATTAACATCACAAGTCCCTATCCAGTCAGCCAACAAGAATTTTCCAAACAACTAGCGAAAGCCTTGAAGCGACCACTTTTTTTAAAGACCCCCAAAGCGATGATTAAGATTCTTTTTGGGGAAATGGGTGATTATTTACTTCTTAAGGGACAAAAAGTATTGCCTAAGCGGTTGAGTGAATTAGGTTTTAAGTTTAAATATCCTAAAATAGAATCTGTACTGATTGAAGAGTTCAAATAAAACTAGGGTCAAGAGGAAAAAGGATGGATAAAATGACATGGAAACTATTTTTTATAGCTTTTTTTATATTTATTATTACCGATACGATTTGGCTCGGTTTTATCGCAAAAAAGCTATATTTTCAAAATTATGAGCCCTGGTTGCGTCTTGTAGGGGGGCAACTGAAACCCGTTTGGTGGGCAACAATCATGGTGTATTGCTTGTTTGCTTTAAGTGTAGCTGTATTCATTTATCCATTAGCACAGCAATCACCATATCAAGCAGCTCTTTATGGCGCGATTCTCGGTGCCATTATTTATGGCGTTTACGACTTTACCTGCCTCGCTATTTTTAAGAATTTTCCTGTAGGCATGGGTGTTTTAGACTGGCTTTGGGGAACTGTGTTGTGTTCTTGGAGCTCTTTTTTGACGATTTATTGGGGTGGATACTTAAAGTAATTTACCACCCATCGTCCACCACAGAGCCATTTTAATGAATCTAATGATAATGGCCTGTGGTTTTTCCCCGAAATAAGTGATAGGCATACAGTGTATAAATCAGTAGTATCGGAAGCATGATGCCAACACCAATGAGGATAAAAACAAGCGTTGAATCAGGCGCAGCAGCTTCCCAAAGCGTCATTTGATGCGGGATTAAGTATGGATAAACACTAATTCCAATACCTATATACGCACACAAAAACACGACAATACTGAAAACAAAAGGCTTATACTCATTCCCTGCATTTAAGTTTTGCCATATTTGATAAATCGCAAACATTGCAAGCAATGGTAATGGACTCAACAAGAATACATTCGGGATGCTGTACCAACGATGGAACACTTCTTCACTGTGCAAGGGCGTCCAAATACTGACAAATATCAAGAATAGACTGACGAGTATCAGCAACCCTCTCGCTTGATGGATCATCTTAGATTGAAGCCTTCCGGTACTTTTAATTATCATCCAGGTCGCTCCTAAAAGCGCATAGCCGCAGACTAGAGCAACACCGGTGCAAAGGCTAAAAGGGGTCAACCACTCACGGCTATTGATGGTGGTCAATGGTTCACTAACCGCAAAACCTTGAACAAAAGCACCAAGAATAACGCCCTGAAAAAAAGCGGCAGCGACAGAACTAATCGAAAAAGCCCAGTTCCACAATGCTTTTGATTTTTTTGCCTTGAAACGAAACTCAAAGCTAACACCACGGAATATCAGTGCAATTAACATAAGCATGATCGGCATATACAGGATAGGTAATAACAAACCATAAACCTTGGGAAAAGCCCCATAGAGCATCGCACCACCAAAAACAAGCCAGGTTTCATTACCATCCCAAACTGGCGCGATGGAGTTCATCATGGTGTCACGTTCTTTTTCACTTGAAGTAAAGGGGAAAAGGATACCAATCCCCAAATCAAAGCCGTCCAAGATGACATACATTAAAATAATAAATCCAAGCAGCACCGCGAAAACGAGAGGCAGCATTATTGATTCTCCTTGGGCGGATGGGTCATGTACTGAAATGCATGATGCTCCATTTTGTCTTCTTCTAATGCTTCGGGACCATGAGCGATCAGTTTAAGCAAATAATAGAGATAAAAACCAAAAACAACACCATAGGCAAGAAGCAGTAAAATAAATGAGATCAACACCTCTTCAAAACCGATTGATGACACGGCATCATGCGTCTTTAAAAGATTGTGGACAACCCAAGGTTGTCGACCTATTTCAGCCGTTAACCATCCTGAAATACTCGCGACAAATCCTAGTGGGGCCATAGCAAGACACCAACGATGAAACCAGCGGTTTTTGAAGAGTGTGCCTCTTAGGTTTAGATAAGTTCCGACAATAGCAGTCAACAACATAAACAAACCTATCCCCACCATCAGACGAAATGAAAAAAATACAGGGAGCATACGAGGTTGATTGGTACTTGAAACCGAACTCAAACCTACAAGCTCACCATCCCAATCATGTGTATTGATAAGACTCGCAAGTTTAGGAATTGCGATTTCATAAAAGTTTTGTTGCTTTTCTTGCGAAGGAATGGCAAACAACACCAGCGGCGCACCTTTTTGTGTCTGCCAAACACCTTCGATAGCGGCTGTTTTTAAAGGTTGGTAATGATGCACATTAATACCCACAACATCTCCCACACCAATCTGCAACGGTACTAAAATCAGAGCGGACCATAAGCTAAAAGACAAGGTTTTTTTAGCGATAACAACACTCTTTTCTCTGAGTAAATAATATCCAGAAACAGCCATGATAACAAAACAGGTCGTCACGTATGAGGCAAACAACATGTGAACATATCGTGGGATAAATGTGGGATTAAATACAACCGCCCACCAATTATCAACAACGTATTTTCCGTCTATCAACTGGTATCCACTTGGGGACTGCATCCAAGAATTTGCTGACATAATCCAAAACGCGGAGATTGTGGTACCTATTGCAACTAAAAGTGTTGCCAGAAAATGAAGCCATGGTGGGACTCTTTTCCAGCCAAATAACATCACACCTAAAAAACCAGCTTCTAAAAAAAAGGCTGTCAAAGTTTCATAAGCAAATAAAGCCCCTAAGACATTACCAAACTGGGTGATAAACGGCCCAAAATTACTACCAATTTGATAAGCTAAAACAATTCCTGAGACCACCCCCATACCAAACGTCAAAGCAAATATTTTGGTCCAAAGCTTGCAAATTTCGAGATATAAGGGATTCTTTGTTTTCAACCAAGCTGCTTCCATCACAACAAGAAACACAGCAAGACCCAAGTTTAAAGTGGGAAACAAAATATGAAACCCAATACTAAAACCAAATTGTATCCTAGACAGAATTTCAACAAGCATATAAAACCACGCAGTTTATAGGTCGCTAACAATATTATAGCACAGTTACTCTTACTATTTTGTTAAGTAGAAGCATGTCTTCATCAGGAAAAAATGGTTTATCTTTTCTTGCTCCATTCATGACAAAAAAACACCGTATCATCATGACCATCTATAAAAAGATAGATAGATAAACGTATTCTCAAATTGATATATTTTTTTAGAAATCACTAGCCCAAATTCAGCGAAAATGCTAAATTATTGTACTTTTTCTGTTATTGATCACAACATTGGAGTTTTGACCATGTTATATCGCTCCCAAAACATTGTTTCCCATCTAGAATCCTACAAAACGGCATGCATGCCAAAAATAGTACAAATTACAAAGGAATATGAACGCTACCCATCCGCTATTTTCAGAACACTTTATGTGGTTCGAGGCATAGCTTATTTTGCTTTGGTATTAGGAACTGCAGCCACAGGCATTGCTTTTTTATACACGAACGCCATCATTCAAATCCTCAAAGTGGCGCTGATGAGGGTATCTACAAATTTTAAGTTTGACGAAGTGTGTGGTCGTGAAATCACTAAAGAATTTGAGGCGGCTTGCGATTCAAAAAAAAATAAATTGATTTCTATTTTAAAAGTAGACGAAAGTGCGTTGTGGACATTTACTCAGCATGCAGATGACGCCAAAAATCATGCGCATATAAAAAACATGCACATGAACAACCTACTTCAAGTGATGGAAGCACTCCAGTCAAGGCCCACTTTACCTAGAAACGCAGCGGAGATCAAACAACTCATCATTGCTACGCTTGAAACAAAAACACCACTTATCGATGTTGATTCAGAAGTTTTTTTGCGCAAAAAGCGAGCAGAAATTGGAAGAGAATTGACTTTTTCGTTCAAATTAAACATTCAATGGTCAATTCAGGCATTTAGAGAGAAACTTTTTCCGCAAAAACCCACATGCCCTGTAACGCAAATAGTTCAGCGATTGACCCAATCGTCTTTACTTGAGCGATTGATCCAATCGATTTTGATGATTCCAGTAATGCTCATGATGTTCAGTTTACAAAGCATAATCTCACTTAATATTTTGGTTTGCGCAACCACAGGGGTGATGCTTTTAGGTGCATATTTATCATTAATACTTGTTTGCAATACACCTCTTTATTTTTATGATGGGCTCTACCCCAAAATTGAAAATCAGGCCAGGTTGCCAGAGAGCGAGCCGCAACATAGCAATCGTTCAATCGAGTTAAATATGTTGCTAAAAGGCTATTTTGAGGCATACGAACAGGCGAGACCCAAAGTGGGTCATGTTGTGGCAACAAACGTACCGCAAGCGTCTATTTCTATCTCAGAGCAGATAATTCACGCTGATAAAGTCCAGGTTTTGCCATATGAGGGGGAAGTGGCTACCAATATTGAGCTACCTTTGGCAACCGAAGTCACGACTATTTCTGGTTTTTTGTTCGGGCGCATGAATTATTAGCCATTTACGTTCGATAAAAAAGCCAAATACATGAAATATCTGAGACTTGATAACAGATCGAATGAATTTCTTACAAGCTGTGAATAACTTTTATTCCCTTAGCATTGATCAATTTGTTTGAAGACTTTACAGACGACGTAACCAATTGAAAAAACATAGTTTTTTTGATTGATTTTAATTTTTTACTGCAAAAGTTACCCACAATTTTTGTGGGTAACTTTGTGAGTAGTTGTGAAAAATCATTAAAATTGTCACCAACTGTATGCTGAAAATGAAAATCTATCCTTTTGCCGTCTGATAACAATTTGAGTTTTACAAGCGAAAATAGGGTTATGTTCCGACAATGAAGCGGCTGCTCACATGATTGATATCGCGTCTGGCAAAAGATTCGCATATCCACAGGCAGACGTTAAGCCAAGCTATGAACTCGCCTCATTCAAACAAAGTACCCGCCTTTTTTATCCGCTCAATCAACGCACTCCATTCGGGCTGATTTGGTGGCAATTGAATGAGAATATGATGTTTACTTGATTGATCTGCTATTCTTAATTGGCGATAAAATTCTTTCGCTGCCTGTTTAGGGCACGAAGGAAAAAGATAGTTTATCTTTTCTTGACCAATTAAAGACGAAAAAGAAAGAATGTAAGTTTGGCTTGTATTGATTGAAGCCGCTTGAATACGCGAAATATCTTCAAAGTTGAAATAAAAGAGCTTTTTTTTAGGCTGATAATGCGTTTTCAAATTTCCCGATACACGAATTGTATGATCGTGATGATTTATTTGTAACACATCGCAAAATGCTTGTATTTCAGATTGCGTAATACTGCCATGCCTTAATATACTGCACTTGCCTTCATCAACACAATTGAGAATTGTTGATTCGATGCCAACATCACAACAGCCGCCCTCTAAAATTGAAAATGAATGTTCTGGGAAGTCCTGCATGACATGTTGCGCTTCAGTAGGACTCACTCTTCCGAAAGGATTCGCTGAGGGAGCGACAACCGGCTTACCAAAGCGACTCAATATGTTTAAGGTTGAGGGATGAGCTGGGCTACGAATAGCAATCGTATCTTGATGGCCGGTGGTCAACGGACTAATATTGGCCATTTTATTTAGCCTAAAGACGAAAGTCAGTGGGCCAGGCCAAAAAGCTTTCATGAGACTAACAGCATATTGAGGAATTGTGTCGACCCATTGCGTCAAATCCCAATCTGGGCAAACATGCATGATCAACGGATGATTTAACGGTCTATTTTTAATTTTAAAAATCTTTTCAACCGCGTGATCATTGGTCGCATCTGCGGCCAACCCATACACAGTCTCAGTTGGCAATGCAACAACATTTCCACTTTGCAACTGGTTGATAATGATATCAACATCACTTGTTATTTGACTCATTCATTCCTCATCAAGCATTGGTCTAGTCAAAACGTGACTATCGCAGCGATTCTTTTAATTTTCATTGACGACAGCAGGTTTGAAACATATCCCCAAAAATTAGTTGATTACATATTATACTCTTTATTGAATAATAAATTAATCGAATAATTCTTATTTATAAAAAACGGTCAGGAGCAACAACCTAAAACCGAGCAATAGGAGCGTAAAAAACCACGTGTTCTTTGATAACTATAAGAAAATCATATTTTTTATAGTTTTCCTATCTCTAAGCTAGCTAAGGCCTGATTTGCTTTAACAAGAATAGCACGCTTCTTTTCTGCATCCATTTTATCCCAATTAAGATAAACATAGTGGAGACGAGGATTTGATTTAAGCTTGTCTCGATGTTGATGCATAAAGCGCCAATAGAGAGAATTAAATGGGCAGGCATTTTCGCCAATAACATCCCGAGGATTGTATGCACATGAACCACAAAAATTACTCATTTTTTGAATGTATTTTCCGCTTGCAGCGTAAGGCTTACTTGCCATCATCCCACCATCTGCATGAAGTGCCATACCAAGCGTGTTGGGTAATTCAACCCATTCAAAAGCATCTGCGTAGACAGCCAAATACCACTCACAGACATCTTTTGGGCTTAGACCTGCCAGAAGAGCAAAATTACCAGTGACCATCAACCGCTGAATATGGTGAGAGTAAGCGTCTATTTTTGTCTGCCGCACAACCTCTTTCATACAAAACATGTGTGTGTCCCCACCCCAAAACAGGGCTGGCAAAGACCTAGTAGCATTAAAATAATTAAGGTCAGCATACTCAGGCATCATTAACCAATAAATACCACGAATGTACTCGCGCCATCCTAAGATTTGTCGAATAAAGCCTTCCACAGCGTTCAATGGCGCCAGTCCATTGTTAAAAGCATCCTCTGCCATCAGACATAACTCAAGAGGGAGTAAAAGTCCGACATTCAAATAAAATGATAACTTCGAATGATATAAATTGATTTCATTTGAGCGCATGGCATCCTGATAATCGCCAAAATAAACCAAACAATGTTCTATAAAGTAGTTAGCTTCATCAAGAGCTTGTTGACGAGTGACGGCAAAATGAAATGGCCGCAATTGTCCAAAATGATTCGAAAAAGTCTTTTCTACCAAGCTTAACACTTCTGCAGTAATATCATCCAAGGGGTGAACCAAGCGCGAAGGAAATTGCTCAATATGGTTGGCATTTTTACGATTTAGCGCGTCATAATTCCAAGTTCCTCCCGTTGGCTGACCTTGGCTATCGATCAAAAGACGATACTTTTGTCGCATCATTCGATAGAAATACTCCATTCGCAATTGCTTTTTGCCTGTTGACCAAGAAGCAAACATATCCATCGAACATAAAAATCGAGTATCTTCGTGAATGATAAGTGAGATCAAGAGCTCTTCTTTTAACGCGATCATTTTTTGAAGCACACGCCACTCCCCAGGATGAGTGATGTGTACTTCTGATATTTTCTCTTCTTTTATCACACGACGAAGCTCGTTATCAAAAGAACCGGTATTGTTAAGGTCATTGTATTTAGAATACCGTACTCTATAACCAAGTTCTTCTAATAGCACAGCAAAATGGCGCATAGCCGAAAATATAAAAGCAATTTTTTTGGGGTGGTGAGCAACATAAGTAGCCTCTTCAGCTACCTCACAAAGAAAGACTAAATCTTCGTTTTTATTGATTGTAGCAAGAGCAGGAAGAAGCTCACACAATTGATCGCCCAAAACGAAACACAATTTCGTCATAATATATCCTAAAAGTGAATATCCTAGGCTTTCATTCTAGGGCGAACTCGGCTTAAACCGCCGTCTACAGCAAGTACTTGTCCAGTTATCCAGCTATTGCTAGGATTAAGTAAAAAGGCGATCGCCTGCGCCACATCAGAAGGCTCGCCAATCCGTCCTAAAGCATGCATGGCAACAGACGCTTTAGCAACAAACTCGTTACTTAGCAATGGGGCCGTCAAAGTCGTTTTAATCATTCCAGGTGCAACCACATTAATACGAAGTTTAGATGCAGCATAAGTTGCAGCTGCTGATTGAGCTAAACCAATCAGACCAGCCTTCGCCGCAGCAATTGCTTCATGGTTCGCCAAGCCAGTTAGCGCAGCAGCGGAGGAGATAAGAACCACTGATCCCCCATCACGCATGCTCTTTCCTGCAGCACGAACCACAGCAAAGGAGGTAGTCAAAGACGCATTAATTGTTGTTTGGAACTCTTCAAAACTTGTTGCATGAGCACTTTTCAGCAACAGAGATCCAGCGCAATTGACGACACCATCAAGCTGACCCGCTTGCTCAAACACTAGATCAACAGCATTAAAATCTGTCGCATCGAGTATAAAGTCGGGGTCTATTTTATCTGAACTTTGTGCAGTCGTTAAAACCTCATCACCTTGATTTTTTAAAATATCTACAACTGCCTGTCCAATTGCACTACTTGCTGCAATAATTAAATACCTAGCCATAAGTTCTGCACCTTCGTCTTCAAAGCTCCTACTATGAATGAGAGTATTCTTAACTTCAAGTATTAGATATCTTTTGACAGATTAAAATGACAACACCTTCCCTCGCCCAAAAGCCCCTCGAATCCTTGTGTACTTAGGTGTAAACTGCTGCTTTGCGCGCTCTTTTTTCTTACAAACCACGCTTAGAAGCTCGTTTTGCAAGAGAGCTATTAAAAAAGGAATCTATCGCATATGAACTCAAATGAGTTAACTGCAGAAACAATCCATTCGGCAATACGCCACGGATGTTATCGAATAATTAGGTATCGAGACGAGCTTAATCACATTAATGTCTTTCCGGTTGCTGATAAAGATACAGGGGACAATATGGCTGCGGTTTGCTCAGCTATCATTGAATGCTCTGAAATTAGGGAGGATGTTTCATCTACCTGTGAGTCGATAGCACAAGCTGCAATCATGGGTTCTCGAGGCAACTCAGGCATTCTTTTAACGCAATTTTTTGTTGGATTTCAAAAGCACGTTCCTACCACAAATCATTTAAGTTTTAATGATTTTAGTTTTGCTTTGCAAAAAACTGGTGCTGAAATTGATTTGGTTTTATCAAATCCAGTTGAAGGTACAATCATCACGCTTATTAAAAAACTCGCAGAATATGTGCTTTCCCAAAACCATTTAGGCTCTATTGCTAAAACGATGAAAATCATTACACCAATGTTAAAAGAAGAAGTCAGTAAAACAGGCCTGCATTCTAAAACACCAAGCACATCGAAATTTGTAGATGCTGGCGCACTGGGTTTTTATTATTTTGTTGAAGGATTTTCTGATTTCTTAGAGCATGGTACAGAGACTCACATCGTAACCGCACATCAAATCATTCGTTCAGAAGAACATGCTCACCAAGCAAATGAGCCACCAGAATTTCGCTATTGTACCGAGGCTATCCTAAAAAACGCGTTCATAAGCCAACAAGCGTTACTAGACCAATTGAATAATCAAGGTTGCAGCACAGCGGTGATTGGTACAAAGGATTTTCTTAAAATTCACCATCATACAAATCAACCAACAAAACTATTCAGCACGCTTTATCAACTAGGCACTGTCAAATATCCCAAAGTCGATGATATGCTTCGCCAATATGAGGTTCAGTTTGCAAAAAAACACACGATAGCGCTGATAACAGACTCCAGTGCCAATTTATCTCAGGAACTAATAGATAAATATCAGATTTATACTATTCCTTTAAACATTCATATTGGTGAGCACGATTTCTTAGATAAATATAGTTTTGAACTCAATCATTTCTATAATCAACTACAT
>VFQP010002708.1_pt1 | contig 19274 bp, 17 predicted proteins | sample 3512351 | NCBI WGS metagenome assembly VFQP01 (sample SAMN10412372, study PRJNA504923) | tailings metagenome | isolation source: Relicate 1 Philex TSF1 revegetated site | place: Philippines: Tuba, Benguet | collected 2017-08-29
TTCCAGCGGCCGGGGCCCACGGCCATGACGTCGGCTGCGGTCATGATGGTCAGCAGTTTCAATCGCTCCGGCGACTGCACGGCCGCGGCAAAATCGGCCACGGTTTTAGGGTCGGTCAAATCGCGCTTGAATGCCGTCATGGTCATCAGCAAATGATGTTCGACCAGCCATGCGGCGGTGTCGGTTTCGGCGGCGTCCAGCCCCAGTTTCGGGCCCATGCGCCGCGCGATAGCGGCGCCTTTGGCCGCATGTTCGCCGCCCGTACCCTTGGCCATGTCGTGAAACAGCATGGCGATATAAAGCGCGCGGCGGTTATGTATCTGGCCGATCAGTTCGGTCGAGACGGGCGCTTCGGTTTGCAGCTGGCCGGCCTCGATTTTATGCAGCATGTCGATGGCATTGATCGTATGTTCGTCCGCCGTAAACACGTGATACATGTCGTACTGCATGTGCATAAAAATATTTTCAAAATCGGGGATGATCGCTGTCATCAGGCCTGTTTCGTTCAGGCGGCGCAGCGTTTGCGCCGATTTTTTGTGATCCAGAATAATGTCGCGCAGGAGGGCGAATGCGGTTTTATCGTCACGCAAGATGTGCGGCTGTTGTTCGATGATGTCGCGGATCTGGCGCAGGGCGTCCGGGTGAATGTCAAATCCGCTGCCCTGGCTGACGCGAAAAATACGCACCATTTCCGATGGCGTTTCCATGAAAATGTTTTTGCTTTTGGGCAGCAGGCGGTTTTGCGCGGTCGCAAAGCCCTCGATCATATCGCTCAGCGCCAGCTTACGCGAACCGGCCGTGGCGCCGCCCGCCGCCGCGCGGCTTTCCAGCAGGGTGCACAGAATACGGGTCAGGTACCCTGTATCATTGGCCATGCGGAAATAATCACGCATGAAGGCTTCGGCCCGTTTATTGGGGGCGATATCGTCATAGCCCATGCGCAGGGCAACCTGGGGCTGAATGTCGAAGCCAAGGCGGTCATCAGCGCGTCCGGCGAGCAAATGCAGGTGACAGCGGATTTGCCAGAAAAATTCATGCGCGCGGCCGAGCAATCTAGCCTCCGCTGCGGTCAGCATACGTTTGCGCACCATATCGCGCGCCGTGCGAGCGCCATCGGTCAGGGTCGCCAGCCAGAACAGGTTTTGCAGGTCCCGCAGGCCGCCCTTGCTTTCCTTGATATTGGGCTGGAGCAGGGCGCGGCTGTCGCCGTGCTTGCGGTGGCGGTCGTCGCGCTCGGTCAACTTTGCCGCGATGATGTTGCCGATGCCTGCCGTTTGCAAATGCTGCTGATATTCTTTTTCGAGATGCTTGAAGAGTTTTTTATCGCCGCAGACCAGACGTTTTTCCAAAAGGCTGGTGACGAAATGCAAATCCTTGTCCATCATCACGCGGCAGTCGGGAAGGCTGCGCACCGAATAGCTGAGGCGCAAGCCAACCTGCCAGCAGGCGGCATGCAGGGTTTCGATCCATTTTTTTTGTGATGGCGAAATATCATCGGGGGTGATGACCAGCACATCGACATCGGAAAACGGCGCCAGCTCGCCGCGGCCATAACCGCCCGTGGCGACAATCGCAGGTACATCCCGCAGTTTATGCAGCCTCGCGCCTTCAGCGGCGATCTTGGCGAGCGTTTTATCCGTTAATTCAGATAGCTTGATAGGAAAATCGAAAGCATTGTCCGAGCTTGCTTTACGCGCGCCGAAGCGATCTGCAAGTTTCTGATATTCTGATTTAAATTCTGTGGATAATTTATTCAGATATTTATCAAAATGTGCCTTTTGGGTTTCTGGCAGTGCAGCAGATGATGATTTTTTGCCCAAAAGAGCCATGATGCGCAGAACCGTCTATATGACCAACCGTTAATACGGTAACAATATTTCCTTAAACCATCTTTTTTGATGCGTTTGATTACAAAAGATGATATTCAATATCTCACCAACAAACAAAGAAAAATTGAACCGCACGAACGACCACTCGCGAGCGAAGGAGCCGGACACGTGTTCATCTTTTACGATACCGAGACATCAGGGCTCGACAAGGATTTCAGCCAGATCCTTCAGATTGCGCTCGTCTTCACCGACGATAACCTGAATATCCTCTCGAGCAAGAAGATCGAATGCCGTCGGTCCCCGTGGGTGGTGCCGTCACCGGGCGCGCTGCTTACCACCGGCTTCACGCCCGAAGACCTGAAGAAGAGCAAGAATTCACATTACGAAATGATGCAGGAAGTGGATGAATGGATCCGCTCCCAGTACATGCCGGTTATTTTCTCCGGCTATAACACGCTCGGGTATGACGAGCCTGTACTCGCCCAGAATTTCCATCAGAACCTGCTGGAGCCGGGACTGACCACGCTGCGTTCGCCCGCCACAGGCGAAACCAACGGCCGGTCGGATATCATGGTGCTGGTCAAGGCCGTCGCCATGTATATGCCCGAAGCGCTGAAGCTGGACACGCTCAACGATTATGGCTCGGCCAGCCTGTCGCTGCTCAACGTGGCGCAGCAGAATGGCGTATCGCTGGGCAACCACGATGCGCATGACGCCATGAACGATATCCGCGCCACCATCGGCGTCGCCAAAGTCATTCGCAAGGCCGCGCCGCAGATCTGGGATCAAATGACCCAGCTGGCGACTGTCGCGGGCGTGGATGATTTTATGGCTAAAAATAAAATCTTCACGCATTCATTCATGGCCTATGGCAAAGCGAAATCGGCCGTGGTCACCAACATCGCCACGCGCCAAGGTGACGCGACCGAGATTTTGTTCGACCTGTCGACCGACCCCGCGAAATACATGAAAATGTCCGTCGCCGAACTGGCCGATTGCATGGCGCCGCAAAATGCGAAATACCATCCGTTCCGCCATGCGGCCAAAGACGGCCAGCCCGTGCTGATGCCCATGGATATGTCCGACCGCGTTATTCCCGCCAGGTTCGACGACAAAGTCGCCGAACAGCGGGCTGATATGCTGAAGGCCGATCCGGATTTCGCCAAGCGTGTCTCGGAAGCCGCCGCCAAGGTGCGCGCCGCATCTGTCAAACCGATCCAGCCCCATGTGCCGGAAACGCTGATGGACGTGCCCATGACCGACCCGACGCGCGCCAAGGTTGACCAGTGGCTGCGCGAATTCAACCATACAACCAGCTGGAAAGATGCCGCCAAACTGGTCATCGACTTCCCGCAACGTTTTGAAGAAGAGCTGAAGTCGGAGCCGCACATCCGCCGCTTCGCCAAATTCGCGGGGCGCGTGGTGTTTGAAGCCGAACCGGAAGCGCTCAGCGTTGAAAAGCAGGAACTGATGCGCAAACATATCGCGGGACGCATCCTCAACCCCGATCTGTCCGCGCCGTATATGACGATCGCCAAAGCACGCAAGGAGCTGGAGCAGATCGAACACGAACGCGGCGCGGGCCGCGCGCGATGGAAAGACGTAACGGATACGCAAATCCGCTCGCTGAAGCTTTATTACACGTCGATCGAAAAAGAATACGCGCCCTATGCCAAGGTATCGGGCCCGCAGGGCGGCAACAAACCGCCCGCAAATGACGATGCTTATATGCCGTCGCAGGGGGGCGTTTCGCCCCGCCGCAGCATCGCCAACGACCGCTTCAAGCCCTAAGAACATGGCGCCCCGCGAAGACGAGCCGTTTATCGCCAAAGGCGATCAGGTCACGATACGCGGCGGCGGTTCGATTGCGGGCGTATGGCGCGTGGCATCGGCGCGGTACGCGAGTGAAAAGGCAGACGATACCCGCATCCGGATGGTGCTGACGCGCGGTTCGTCCCAGCATATCAAAACCATCTACGACCCTGCAAAAATGACCGTCCGGAACAACACGCCCGCCGATACGCTGTCGCGTGACCTGCGCGTGGGTGAAATGCCGCAGCGTCCGCGCCGTGGCGTGGGCAAGGGGGCGCGTCCATGAAGCCCGAAGACATTCCTGTATTTATTTACCGCGGCGCGATCATCGAAATAGACGGGCAGGAGCAAACTGTGCGCGATTTCTGTCTGGCGCGGAAAGAAAAGAATTTCAGCGCGCCCGAAATTCTGGTCATACAGACAAAATCCGGGGATATCGTCGAATACGACCCGCAGCGCGTGAAAGAAATCCACGGCCGCGCGCCCGATTTTATCCGCGTGGGCGCCGAGATTTTCTGGCGTGAAAACCGCGCCGATATGACGAAATATAACGGCGTCTGGACGATTGAGGCCTACGAAGTCGGCAAAGACCCGCTGCGCGGCGCGCCGCATACCAAGGTCGAATTATCGCTGTCGCGCAAAGAGGGGCAGACATCGACATATCTGCGCCGAGCCTTCAATGCCGAAACCATGCACCCGATCCGGCCAGATGCGCAGCCCGGACGTCTTGCGTATATTCTTCAGCGCGATATTTCGGTGCTCAAGCCGGTGACGATCAAACGGCCGCCCAGCCGCAAGCCCTGATGAAAAATCAAAGCCCGAAGCCGCCTTGATTGCTGCCGCCATTGCGCGGCGGGCGTTTATTGACGGTGGGCGGGTTTAGCAGCTTGATTTCCTGCACAGGCGCCTCTACAGCGGCGGGTGCGGGGGCAGGCGCCACGGGCGCGGGCAAAGCGGCAGGCGGTGCGGGTTTCTTGCGGAACGGGTTGGCATTCGCCGCAGCCGTTTTGATGCGGCGCGATGCGCGGCGGAATTTATTGCCCAGATTGGCGTTGAAGGGGTGGTTATTCGACAGCAAATACCCGCGTTCGCTCGGATTGTTGTTCAGGCTGAAAAAGATCGTGGCTTTTTTGCCGTTGTTGCAGCTTTGGGCGCAATCAAAGGCCGCGCGGGCGTATTCAAGCGCGAAGGCAACAGCCAGCGTGTCTGATTGAACTTTCAGAAACCGTTTGATGTTTTCAAGCCTGTCGGCCGTGGCGCGGTGCAGCGGCAGGTCGGTGGGCATCACGTCCATATCCGTGCGGCGATTATTGATGGCGTGCGCAACGCGGGCGGGCGCGATGGTTGCGGTGGTGGATCGCATGTAACTGTTTTGATAGAGCGCCGACACTACATAGCCGCGCTGCATGTAATCAATCGCCTTGTCGCAAAAATCCATGGCGTAATGAAACGCGCTCGCCTTGGACAAACCCGTGCCTTCGGCCATGCGGGTCAGGTTGTCGGTATCATAGGTCGTTAATTCGAGCGTGGTTTTGGCGGTGGTCATGCGTCAGCCTTTGCTTTTGCTTTCAGGGCATAAAGCGCTTCGAGCGCCTCGCGCGGGCTCATGCTGTCGGGGTCGAAGGCTTTAAGCGCTTCTTCGACCGCTGAAACCTTTGGCTTGGCGGGCGTTTTGGGCGCGGCGCTGAACAGGGGCAAATCGCCCATGGTCTTGCCGCTATCCATCGGGTTCTTCGCGCTTTCAAGGATTTCCAGTACCTGTTCGGCGCGGGAGATGACGGCAGGGGGCAGGCCGGCCAGCTTGGCCACATGCACACCGTACGAACGATCTGCCGTGCCCGGCGCGACTTCGTGCATGAAAACAATATTATCCTGCCATTCGCGCACGCGCATGGTGTAGCAGGCCAGATTCTTCAGGCGCTCGGTCAGCGATGTCAATTCGTGGTAATGTGTCGCAAACAGCGCGCGGCAGGTATTGATGTCGTGCAGGTTTTCAAGGCACGCCCAGGCAATCGACAAACCGTCATACGTCGCCGTACCACGGCCGATTTCATCAAGGATCACCAGTGAACGCGCTGTGGCCTGATGCAGAATGGTCGCGGTTTCGACCATTTCCACCATGAATGTCGATCGGCCCCGCGCCAGATCATCCGCTGCACCGACGCGGCTGAAGAGGCGGTCCACCGTGCCGATATGCGCGGATGCGGCGGGCACGTAGGATCCGATCTGCGCCATCAGCGCGATCAGCGCGTTTTGCCGCAGGAACGTCGATTTACCCGCCATGTTGGGGCCGGTCAGCAACCACAATTTGGCGCTGCCATCCAGCAGGCAATCATTCGCAATGAACGACTGGTTGTTTTGTTTTTTGAGCGCGTATTCCACCACGGGATGGCGGCCGCCTTTGATGTCAAACGCCATGCTGGCGTCGACCTTGGGGCGGGCGTAATTGTTCCGCACGGCCAGTTCGGCCATGCTGGCAGATACGTCAATCGCGGCCAGTGCCTGCGCGGTCGCGGCAATCGTCTCGCCCAGCGCCAGCACTTCGGCAGACAGCTGTGCGAACAATTCCAGCTCAAGCGCCAGCGATTTGGATGCGGCTTCGGATATTTTACTTTCCAGCTCTGACAGCTCCACCGTGGTAAAACGCGCGGCGCTGGCCATGGTCTGCCGGTGAATAAAAGTTTCGGTCATGCCGAACAGCTTGTCGGCGTTGTTCGACGATACCTCGATGTAATAACCGATCACATTATTGTGTTTGATTTTAAGCGTATTCACGCCGGTTTTCTGCACGTAATCGGCTTGCAGGCGGGCAATGTGCTGGCGGCTGTTATCGCGCAGCATTTTCAGCTCGTCCAGCTTGGGTGAATAACCGCCCGCGATAAACCCGCCATCGCGCGTCAGCATGGGAAGTTCGGCGGCCAGCGCGCGGCCCAGCTGGTCAATCAGCGGATGGTGCGATCCCCACTGCGCCAGCGTCGCCAATGCCGATTGCAGCAGTTTGGGCAGGCTTTCAACGCCGCCCGTCCCCGACAGCAAACGGTGCAGGCGCACGGTCTGGCCAAGCGTATCGCGGATGGCAGCCAGGTCACGCGGGCCGCCACGGTCGAGGCTCAGGCGCGCCAGCGCACGTTCAATATCGGCGCAGCCGCGCAGGAATTCGCGTGCATCGCCGCGCATCTTGTCGCTATCGGCGAAGAATGTCACGGCATCAAGACGTTCGTCAATCGCCGCAGGCGCCGTCAGCGGCATGGCAATATGGCGCGCCAGCAATCGCGCGCCGGCGCCCGTCACGGTCATATCCATGACAGACAGCAGGCTGCCGCTGCGCTCCCCCGACATGGTAACGGTCAACTCCAGATTGCGGCGCGTGGCCGCGTCAATTTCCATGACCGAACCCGCCGCCAGCTGGCGCGGGGCTGAGAGGCGGGGGACTTTGCCCTTCTGCGTCAGTTCCACGTAATCCAGCAGCGCACCGGCGGCGGCCACCTCGGCGCGTGAAAAGCCGCCATAGCTTTCGAGCGTCGCGACGCCGAAATGTTTTTCAAGACGTTTGCGCGCGTTTTCGCTATCGAAACGGCTGTTGGGCTGCACGGTCAATTTCTGGCGGAAATCGCCGAGGGTTTCAAACAGCTGCGTGTTCTGGACCATTTTTTCGGGCAGCAGAATTTCACCGGGCGCCACGCGGCCCAGCGTCGCGCCAAGGTCTTTCGCGGCCACAGGCTGCAGCGTAAAATCACCCGTCGACAAATCCAGCCATGCAAAACCAATCGCGCCCGCAACGTCGGCGAGGGCGGAGAGGTAATTATTACTGCCGCTTTCCAGCAGCGTGTCTTCGGTCAGCGTGCCTTGCGTCACCACGCGCACTACGTCGCGGCGTACCAGTGCCTTGTACCCGCCGCGCTGCTTGGCTTCTTCGGGCGTTTCGACCTGCTCGCACAGCGCGACCTTGTACCCAAGGCGGATCAGGCGGGCGAGATAGGCTTCGTGGCTGTGCCACGGTACGCCGCACATGGGCACATCATCGCCCTTGCTGCCGCGTTTGGTGAGCGTGATATCAAGCGCCGCGCTGGCCTTGATGGCATCGTCAAAAAACAATTCAAAGAAATCGCCCATGCGGTAAAACAGCAGGCAGTCGGGGTACTGCTCTTTTACGGCCATATACTGCGCCATCATCGGCGTCAGGTTGACACCTGCGGATGCGCTTTGCAGTTCCTGTTCGGAACTATCGGAAGATTCGACGGTTTGGGCTTTCATAATTCTATTTTTAAGGGGTTTTAGACCCCGAAACAACCGCGAATAGGGGGCGGAAAATGTCTTTTTTGCAGGGTTGACATGACATAATCTGCCGCTAGTATAACCACCTGTTTATTATTCCATTTTCAGGCGATTTCACACCTCTCAACAAGAAAGATTTATACCTCTCAACAAGGAAGATTTATCATGTCCAACGAACCCAAAATCAACAAAACCACCGCTTATCTGGCCGCTGCCGGCGCATTTGCCACGGGCGCCTTCCTGATTACGGCGGCGCCGTTCGTATCTATCCCGCTGGTGGCGGCGGCTGGCGTGGCTGTGGCCGTGCGCAAAGACCGCGACGCATTCATCGGCCGCGTTGCAAGCGAAGCCAAAGAACTGTGGCAAGACCTGAAAACCCACGCGACCAAAGACCTGGACAGCCTGTCCAAATGGTGGAGCCGCGTGAGCAAGAAAGCAGAAACCACCGCCGCGCCCCAAACGCCCGCACCGCAACCCGCCGAAGCACCGAGCACCTTTAAGCCCGACGCAACCGCGAAAAACGACTTCGCACAGAACGCAACGCCGGCGGCTGAAAAGCCTGCTGCCGCACCGGTGGCAACGCCCGCCGCTGCACCTGCTGCCAACAGCACGCCGAAAGCGCCCGGTCAGTAATACCTGCACCGTGCCACAAAAAAGGCCGCAACAATGTGTGCGGCCTTTTTTGTTTGTGCGGTCTGGCGGCGCTTAACCTTCCAGATCCTTGAACGGCGGCAGGGACAGGTATCTCTCCGCCATGCTCGGAATAATCACCACAATCATCTTGCCGGCCATATCGTCGCGTTTGGCGACTTGCAGGGCTGCGTGAATAGCCGCACCGGATGACACGCCGACAGGGATGCCTTCGGCCTTGGCGACCGTGCGCATCATGGCATAGGCATCGTGGTTGCTGGCGGTGATGATTTCATCGATTTGTGCAACATCCAGCACCTTGGGCACAAAACCTGCGCCGATGCCCTGAATTTTATGCGGGCCCGGTGCGCCGCCGGACAGCACGGGGCTATCGGCCGGTTCGATGGCGATGGCTTTGAATGCGGGTTTACGCTCCTTGAGTGCCTGCGACACACCGGTCAGCGTACCGCCCGTGCCGACACCTGCAATCAATACGTCGGCTTTGCCGTCGGTATCGCGCCAGATTTCTTCGGCCGTGGTGCGGCGGTGGATATCGGCGTTGGCGGGGTTGTCGAACTGCTGCGGGATGAAAACGTTTTTGTTACCTGCGGCAATTTCCTGCGCCTTGGCGACCGCCCCCTTCATGCCCTGATCGGCGGGGGTGAGGATAAGTTCGGCGCCCATCAGGCGCAGCATCTTGCGGCGTTCATACGACATGCTTTCGGGCATGACCAATTGCAGGTGATAACCTTTGGATGCGCAAATGAACGCAAGCCCGATGCCCGTATTGCCCGATGTCGGCTCCACGATGATGGTGTCTTTGCTGATCTTGCCTTCTTTTTCAGCCGCTTCGATCATGGCAAGGGCGAGGCGGTCTTTGACGCTGGACAACGGGTTGAAAAATTCCAGCTTCAAAACGATATCGGCCTTCGCGCCGTGTTCGGCGGCAAGTCGCGGAATGCGCACCATCGGCGTTTTGCCGACGGTCTGCCAGATGTGATCGTGAATGTTCATCAGACGGCAGCCTTTTTCTGTTCAACACCGGTCGAGCCGAAACCGCCCGCGCCGCGTGCGGTTTCATCGAGGTTATCGACAACGCCCCAGGATACTTGCGTGAACGGCGCGATCACCATTTGCGCGACGCGCATGCCGCGTTCGATCACGAAATCCTGCTGGCCGTGGTTGATCAACAGCACTTTCACTTCGCCGCGATAATCCGCATCAATCGTGCCGGGAGAATTCAGAACCGTGACGCCGTTTTTGAAGGCAAGGCCGGAGCGGGGGCGGATTTGCGCCTCATACCCTGCGGGCAACGCCATGGCAAGGCCGGTCGGCACCAGCGCGCGTTCACCCGGCTTCAGCGTCACAGGCGCATCCACGGCGGCCTCCAGATCGACACCGGCAGACAACGCGGTTGCGTATTGCGGCAGGTTCAAACCCTTGGCATGGGGCAGCAATTGAAGCGAGACGAGGGTGGCCTGGGACATGATGTAACTCCGCGATGACAATAAAAAGAATCGTCCTTTTTTATAGCAGATTTGGCGCAGGCGTAAAAAGCCGCAAAACGGCGATAGGGCGTCAAAAACAATGAAATATCAGATAAAATCTTCAGGCGCCTGGGGGCTTTGGCGCGGGGGGCGGCAGCAATTTTTGCTTGGGCAGCGGCTGATCCTTTTTGAAGGCGCTGATGTCCTGCAAAAGGTCGATCGAGTTCATGAACGTTACGCCGCGCGCGCGCATTTGTTCAAGGCGGCTTTCGGTCTGGCTACGGTCGTTTTCGTTATCGTTGCCCGTCAGGTCGCGCAGCAGAACGACGTTAAAGCCGTTATCGCGCGCATCCATCACGGTTTTGAATACACAGGCATTGAGGTTAAAACCGCACGTCAGCAACGTTTTGCGCTTGTCACCCTTCAGGATTTTTTTGATATCGCTGCCGCGGAACGCACTGTCTTCGTCTTTGGCGATCAGCTTGTCTTCGGGGTTGGGGCGGAAGATATAGAAATCGATTTCTTCGGGTTTCTTTTCGTAGTCGGAAAAGTAAACCACATAGGCTGGCAGGCCCGCCGCGCGGAAGGCGGGGATCAGGCTGTTGATGCGGCGCGTGACCTGACGCGTTTCGCGGTTGCCGCGGCCTTGCGCCGGATCGGCGTATTCTTTTTGCACGTCAATCACCAGCAGGGCGATATCGCCCTTGGCGGGGTCAAGACTGATCTTTGTGTTCGCCTGAACTTCCGGACGGAAGAAGTCGAACACATTTTTCAGCTTTGTCTTGAAGACGTCAAAATCCATAGAAACCCCTGAGTGCAAGTACCGTTAGGTTATAATTTTATCTTTAACATAAGTCAATGGAAACAGGAGAAAGCGGCGCGTCCATTAAAATATTGATATTTAATTATAATTTATTGGCCACATGGATGGCTGCGATGCCGCCGGTTAAGGGGATAGCCTTGACCATCTCGAATCCGGCTTGCTCCAGACGGCGTTTCAACTGGGCGCGCGTCGGGAACTGGCGGATGCTTTCGGCAAGGTATTGATAGCTTTCGCGATCATGGGCCACCAGTTCGCCCATTTTCGGGATCACGCTGAATGAATAACGGTCATACAAACGGCGCAGCAGCGGGTCGCTGACCTGGCTGAATTCAAGACAGAAAAATTGCCCGCCCGGCCGCAGAACGCGGAAGGCTTCGGCCAGCGCATCGTCGATATGCGTCACATTACGCAGGCCGAATGAAATGGAATAAAGATCATAGCTGTTATCATCAAACGGCAGTTTTTCGGCGTTGGCTTCCACCCATTCAAAGCCCTGCACATAGCCGCGGTCAATCGCGCGTTTCTGGCCGACCTTCAGCATTTCGGCATTCAGGTCGGATACCGTGATTTGCGCATCGGCGCCGGCCTTGGCGCGGTAGCGGAACGAAATGTCGCCCGTGCCGCCGGCCACGTCCAAAAGGCGCTTATGTTCGGATGGGCGCATCATGCGCACAAAGCGGTTTTTCCACAAACGATGGATGCCGCCCGACATGATATCGTTCATCAGGTCGTACCGGTCAGCGACCGAGTCAAAGACGCCGATCACGCGGCGCGTTTTTTCGGCCGGATCGACTTTTTCAAAACCGAACCAGTCGGCTTCGCGATTGTTTTTTTCTGATTTGCTCATGATTTTTACACCGTCTATTTGCGAAATATTATATGCGCTGCGGATGGACATAAGCAAGCTTGGCGCCCGTTTAAACATCTCGTTTGTTATATGAAAATAACACTAAAAATAGACCGCGCGCCAGATGACACGGCGCGGCAATAGGTCTAGTGTATTCGCCAGAGAAACACCCGCATAAATACAAGAATAAAGGGGCGCGCCGTGTCTTTTTACAAATCAGTGGTGACCGTCGGCGGATTGACGCTTGGCAGCCGTCTTCTGGGTTTTGCCCGCGATATCCTGACGGCGGCGGTGCTGGGTGCAGGGCCGGTTGCGGATGCGTTTTTCGTCGCACTGAAACTGCCCAACTTCTTTCGCCGCATCACGGCCGAAGGCGCCTTCAGCGTATCCTTCGTGCCCATGTTCTCCGGCATGCTGGCCGATGGCGATGAACAAGGCCGCAAGGAAGCCATAAAGTTCGCCGAAGAAGCGCAGGCGGTAATGATTGCCGTGCTCATCCCTTTCACCATTGTCATGCTGCTGGCCATGCCGTGGGTGCTCCATGTGGTGGCGCCCGGTTTTGGCAGCACGCCGGAGCGGTATGATCTGGCGCTTGAAATGTCGCGCGTGACATTCCCCTATATTTTGCTGATGTCGCTGACGGCCTTGCTCGGCGGGGTCATGAATTCGTTTGACCGCTTCGGCCCTTTTGCCGCCGCGCCGATGCTGTTCAACCTATCGCTGATTTTCGCCATGTTCTGCTTTACATCGTTGACGGAGACGGCGGGGCATGCGCTGTCGTGGGGCGTTGTGCTGGCGGGCGTTTTGCAGCTGGGCTGGCTGTTTTACGCCACGCGTAAACTGGGCGTGATGCTGAAATGGCGCCGCCCGCGTTTGACGCCGCATATCCGCCAGCTGTTCCGCAAGATGGGCCCCGGCGTATTTGGTGCAGGCATTGCTCAGATTAACCTGTTTATTGACATGGTACTGGCGTCGCTGCTGCCCGTGGGCGCGATTTCGTACCTGTATTACGCCGATCGCCTGTATCAATTGCCGCTTAGCGTAATCGGCATTGCGATTGGCACGGCGCTGCTACCCATGCTGTCGCGCGCGCTGAAAGCGGACGAAAAAGAAACCGCGGCCAAACTGTTTAACAAGGGGATCGAGGCCAGCCTGATGCTCGCCCTCCCTGCCACCATGGCCTATCTGGTGATCGGCGATACGATTGTGGATGTGCTGTTTGTGCGGGGTGCGTTTGATTTGAATGCGGGGACGCAGTCCGGCTATGTGCTGATGGCCTATACAGTCGGCTTGCCTGCGTTTATCGTCAGCCGCGTGCTCAGCACCGTTTTCTTCGCGCACGGGGATACGACGTCGCCGGTCAAATATGCCGTGGCCTGCGCGGTTTTGAATACACTGCTGGCTATCGCGCTTTTGCAAAACTACCAGCATGTCGGCATTGCCATTGCCACAGGGATTTCGGCCTGGTTCAATCTGCTGCTGCTGATCAATGGCGTGCGTAAGCGCAAATTGGCGAGCGTATCGAAACGTTCTGTAAAAAGGTCATTCATCATGTTCGGCACCACACTGGCCATGGGCGGTGCGCTCTATCTGGAAGAGCTTTTGCTCATGCCGCATTTTATGGATAGGGGCGAAGTATGGAGAATATCCGGAATCGCACTGATGGTGGTGTCCGGGGCCGGGGTTTATGGTGCGCTTTTGTACGTCACCGGCATTTTAACCCCGCAAATGGTGAAAGACCTATTCCCAAAACGGAAAAAACAGGACACAATTGGAGATGTCCAGCAGTTTGGACAGTAGAGGAGTTTTATATACATGCGTCACATGTTCCGCGCCGCCCTTGTTGTTGCTTTCATGGTGGGGATGAGCCCCGCCGCCAAGGCTGACACCTTCGTCTGGAAAGACATTCCGAACGGTTATACGATTTCTTTCCCCGATAGCTGGACGATGCAAACCGAAGACAGCCCTTCGACGCGCATCCGCGTTGCAGGCCCGCTGGCGCAAGAGCTGCCCACCTGCCGTCTGCAAGTGCAGGATGATGGCCGCCTGAAAATCTATCCTAAAAAGTACGTGGACGAAGCGGTTGTCAACACGCTGGCGCGCGAATACTGGGAAAAAGAAACCGGCCAGTATCTCGAGCCGGAAATCACCGCCTTCTTCTCGCCCGCCGGTCTGGGCGACAAGGGTGACGCCACCGCCATCCAGCTGGCTTTCAAACAAAAAGACGGCAGCGGCCAACTGGTTAACATGCATGGCGTCATGATCTCCAGCATCTATGGCGGCAAGCGCTATGTGGGCAGCTGCTCTTCGCGCGCGGAAAACTACAACCGCTGGTCCAGCCTGTTCATGAGCATCCTTGGCTCTGTCCAGTTTGACGACCGTTATCATCCGTTTGCCACGGGTTACTACCGTAACTTCCTGTTGGATAAAAAATATTTCCCGACCCGCATTAAACCGGGCACGGTCAACACCAATGCGCAGCTGTTCAAGGACAACACTGTCCGCCTGAACCGATAACAAAAGACTTCCACGCAATGACATCCTTGTCTTATTGCGGAGAAATGGTCCGGAAATACGATCCGGACCGTTTTCTTTTGGCGATGTTTGAACCGGCAGACAAGCGCGAGGCATTGTTCAGTCTCTATGCCTTCAACTACGAAATCGCCAGAACCCGCGAAACCGTCACCGAAACCCGGCTGGGTTTGATCCGCCTGCAATGGTGGCGCGACGCGCTGGCTGCATTCTATGACCGCAGCGAGGTTTTGAAGCATCAGGGGCTGGAGCCGCTGTGCGATACCATCCGAACGTACAACCTGCCGCGCGAATTGTTCGACAACCTCGTCTTTGCGCGCGAATTTGATCTGGAAGACCGCCTGCCGGGTAATCTGGACGGCATGGACAAATACGCCATTTACACCAACCAGCCGCTGCTGGAATTAACGCTCAGGGTTCTGGGCGAGACGGCACGCGTGGCGGATATCGAGGCGACGGCGGCAACCTACGGCCTGACAGGCCTCTTGCGTGCCGTCCCCGCGCATTTGCGCCAGCGCCGCTGCTATCTGCCCGAAGACCTGATCCACAAAAATGAAATGTCGGTTTATGACCTGTATGACGGCACCGGCATCGGCAAGCTGCCGCCGGTTATCGGCACTGTTTTACAGCAGGCGCAGCGGCAAGCCGCGCAGGTATCTGCGGAGGCTCCCAAAACACTGCGCCGCATGGTCAAGCTGGCGCGCATGTACCAGGCGCAGATGACGCATGTGCATGGCGATCTGTTCGCGCCAGCGCTGGGCGTGCCGCCGCTGCTGCGCGAACTGCGTTTGATGTGGCTGTGATTACTTTGCAGCTGCGGCGACGCGTTCCTGCATTTTAAGGGCAGCGGGCGACAGATCGGCGGGCAGGGGTTCTGCTGTTTTTTCGTAGACGTAAACGTCTGTATCATACAGGCCGCCCACCATTTTCTGTTCGCGCACGCGCCAATGAGGCATGAAGAAGGTCGAGCTGATTACCTCGGCCCCCAGCGGTAATTCGGCATGCAGTTTCGGCTCCAGCTTTGCCATGTGCGGGTTGGACAGGTAACACAGCACGACATCGACGCCTTGCATGTCATGGTCAAAAAAATTCTTTTTGATGAAGGTGACGTTTTTGAGGCCTGGGTTGCACGCTGCGCGCAGCTTTGAAAACAAAAGCGGCATGGGCGATCCTTCGAAGCCGATCACCTGCGCCTGCGGATATTTCTTCGCCGCGGCAAGGGCGATACCGCCCCAGCCGGACCCCAGCTCGGCAATGATCTTCGGCGCCGGATGGCTGATCGCCGCCAGCATGGCTGCGCGCGTGGAGGCGGGCGTCGGCATCGGCGATACCTTCATGCTGCGCTGGTAAAATTCGTTAAACGCGACAACGATCAAGAGGGCAAGGATCAGCAGGCTGAAGAAAAAAGAGAGCATCGGGCAGGGCTTTCCATGGACAGTGTCCGGTGATTGTAACACCGAAACCAGCCCGCAGCGCAACAAAGCCCGATTTAATTTTTAAGCCGCTGATTTAAAAGATTTCACCCAGACATCAAAATCGGCCAGTGCGCGATGGCTCATGGCGCGTTTGCGGTCTTTGCTGTCGACCTTGCGTTTACCCTCGCGCAGCAGCGATGCGTCATCTACGGGCGGGAACAGGCCAAAATTCACGTTCATCGGTTGGAACGTTTCGGCATTGGCGCCGGTCGTGATGTGGTTCAGCAGCGCGCCCATCGCGGTGGTCACCGGCGGCGGAGTGGCCGTCTGTCCAAGCGCTTCGGCGGCGGCAAAACGGCCAGCCATCAGCCCGACAGCCGCGCTTTCGACGTAGCCTTCGCAGCCTGTAATCTGCCCGGCGAAACGCAGGCGGGGCATAGCTTTCATCTTCAGCGTCGCATCCAGCAATTTGGGGCTGTTGATGAAAGTATTGCGATGAATACCGCCCAGACGTGCGAACTCGGCATTTTCAAGGCCGGGGATCATGCGGAAAATACGCTGTTGTTCGCCATATTTCAGCTTGGTCTGGAAACCGACGATGTTATAAAGCGTGCCCAGATTGTTATCCTGACGCAGCTGCACCACCGCCCACGGGCGCGGGAATTCGACCGCGCGCGGGTTGGTCAGGCCCACGGCCTTCATCGGGCCCCAGCGCAGGGTGTCAGGGCCGCGTTCGGCCATGACTTCGATCGGCAGGCAACCTTCGAAATACGGGGTGTTCTTTTCCCATTCCTTGAATTCGGTTTTCTCGGCGGCCAGCAGCGCCTCGATAAATGCGTAATATTCCTGCTTTTCCATCGGGCAATTGATGTAGTCCTTGCCCGTGCCGCCCGGGCCCGGCTTGTCGTAGCGGGATTGGTACCACGCAATATCAAAGTTAATGCTGTCTGTATAAACGATCGGCGCGATGGCGTCGAAAAAGGCCAGATGGCTTTCGTTGCTCAGTTTGCCAATCGCTTCGCTGAGCGCAGGTGATGTCAGCGGGCCGGTCGCAATAATGACGCTCTCCCATTCTTCGGGCGGCAGGCCGGCAATTTCGGCGCGGTCCAGCATGATATTGGGATGCGCCAACAAACGGGCCGTGACTTCGGCCGAAAAGGCATCACGGTCAACGGCCAGCGCCGATCCGGCGGGCACTTTGTGCTTGTCGCCAGCCGCCATGATGATGGAATTGGCACGGCGCATTTCTTCGTGCAGCAGGCCAACGGCGTTGTTTTCCCAATCGTCGGAGCGGAACGAGTTTGAACAAACCAGCTCCGCCAGATTATCGGTGTGGTGCGCATCGGTTTTTTTTACAGGGCGCATTTCGTGCAAGACGACTTTCACGCCCGCTTCGGCCAGTTGCCATGCCGCTTCGGATCCGGCCATGCCGCCGCCAATGATGTGAACTGTCTTGGTCATTTTATTATCCTTTTAGTTTTTATCGCCATACTTGGGAAATTGCCCGGGGCATGCGGCCGTATCACGGGCGTAGTCGTCATAGGTGTCTATCTCGGCCTGACGTTTGCGCCGCTCCGCCCGCAAGGCCTGCATGGCGGGGTCGGCAGCGACGGCGATGTCTTCGGCAATCGTTTCACGCGCGGTCGGCAATTGCTCGCCCGTGAAGGGGCCGCGCATGCCGATACCGTCCGCAGCCTTTTGCAGCGCGGCGCGGATGTGAGGTATATGTTTTTCCAATACGCGCAGGTCTGTGGCGACGTGGCGTTTTTGATGCGCCATGGTGGCACCATAGCGGCATCCCGCCGCCGGCAAATCCTTCGCGATATAAATAGTGCTGGTATAGACGATTTCGTATTCAATTTTCTGCGGGGCCACGCAGGCGGTGCCGCTTTGCTCGTTAATGCGCTGTTCGTATTGCACGCTGTAATTGCCGCCGATATCGGCGCGGTTGAGCCCGCCGGTCATCCAATGGCCATCGGTCGACATAGTAGCGTCCGCGTCGTACATAAATTCGCCCGTCAGTTCGCGCGATGTTTTACCCGTCACGACCGGCATTTCCTGATGCACGATACTTACCTGCACAGCCACCGGCGGCGCGGCGGGCGGGCACGGGGCAGTGCTAGAGGCCAGTATAACGGCGGCGGCCATTGCCGGCATATCGATCAGGAAAGAAGGCATGTGTATGCAATGCTCCGCCGTTATTCTTCAAACCGCGGGAATTGTCCCGGGCAGAGGGCGGAGCTGCGCATGTAGTTCTCGTACGAGTCAATCTGGCCATGCGCTGCGCTCCGTTTCCTTGACATTTCCTCGAACAGCGGTCTGGTCTTGGCCGCGATTTCGCGCGAGAAGTTTTCCCTTGCAACGTCCAGCTGCTCTTTCGACATCGGGCCGATGGGTTTGGCGCCAGCTAATGCTTGCTCCAGCACTTTTTGCACATTGCGTACGTATTCTTGGGCATATTTCAAATCGGTTTTTTCATGCAGGCGCTCATGCGCCATGGTGGCGCTGTAACGGCAGCCGAGCTTTTTGTAATCTTCGGCAATGTAAATCTTGTTTTCAAAAACGACGTCATAGTTAAAAGCATTGGGCGTCGCACACACGCTGCCATCTGGATTGGTGCGGATCATATATGCCATGGCATAGGATGAACTGATACGGCCGTCGTGCAGGCCGCCCACCATCCATTTCGCTTCCTGTGCGAAAACGCTTTCCTTGTCGGACTCTCTGACGAAACCGGTCAAGGTGCGCGAGGTGACGTCTTTTTCGATCGGATGCTGTTTATGCTCGAACGTCACCTTGACAGGTATGCGGGTCGGCGGTGCACAGGGCGATGATTTTTGCGCCATAGCGGGGGCGCCATAAAACAAGACCAGCGCCGCAAGCAAAATGCCGTACATACGGGACATCAAGATCACTCCAGAAAAAACGGCGGAAAAATTTACGGGCGAATAGTGATCGGCGTTTCATCGGCGACCAGATCCCACAGCTCGCGGATATCTTTATCGGCAACGGCGATGCAGCCGTTCGTCCAGTCAGACTTGGTGTTATACTTCCACCACATCCACCCGCGGCCGTTGGGCATGCCATGAATAAAAATATCACCGCCCGGGGACTTGCCGAGTTTTTTGGCCGCCGCGCGGTCTTTGGCGCTGGGGTAATTGATGCGCAGCGACAGGTGGTAAATACTGCTGGGGTTGCGCCCGCTGATCATGTAGTGGCCTTCGGGCGTGCGGTTGTCGCCTTCGTATTGTTTGTGGCCAATGGGATTTTTACCTAGCGCGATGCGATAACTGCGAATGACGTTGCCGTATTTGTCCTGCAGCTCCATCCGGCGTTCGCTTTTGAAGACCTGAATTTCAGCCACACGTTGCGGCTCCGGCGCCATGCCCGGCGGCGGCTCGAGGCTGAGGGCGCTGCTGGCTGGAATCAGCATCAGGCATAGCAAGACGCACACAGATATTACGGTAAATTTAATATGTTCGATCATGGCGACAGAATACCCCCGTCCGCGAAAAAATAAACCGGATTTTTTGAGGCCAGCGGGCGATTTTATATCAGGCGGCAGCGGCAGGCGGCGCGGCGTCCAGACGCATGCGGCGGCTAAGTAAAAACAGAGCCATAGCG
>VFQP010002709.1_pt1 | contig 19270 bp, 18 predicted proteins | sample 3512351 | NCBI WGS metagenome assembly VFQP01 (sample SAMN10412372, study PRJNA504923) | tailings metagenome | isolation source: Relicate 1 Philex TSF1 revegetated site | place: Philippines: Tuba, Benguet | collected 2017-08-29
CTGCGTGCGCGTGCCCGTATTCGTCGGCCACAGCGAAGCGGTGCATGTCGAATTCAAAAAACCCGTGACGGTTGCCGCCGCGCGCAAGGCGCTGTCCAAGGCGCCGGGCGTGGTGGTGGTTGACCGCCCCGATCCGGAAGACGGTTTCGTCACCCCCGCCGAAATCGCGGGCGAAGACGCCGTATACGTCAGCCGCATCCGCAAGGACCCGTCCGTGAAAAACGGTCTGGCCATGTGGGTCGTGTCCGACAACCTGCGCAAGGGCGCGGCCACCAACGCGGTGCAGATCGCCGAAGTGCTGGCGGAAAAATATCTTTGATATTTTCAAGCCGCAAACAAAACGCCCGCCGGAGCAATCCGCGGGCGTTTTTGTTTGTTTTGCAGGCGGCGGGTCTGCTGTTTATTCGCCGCCGGCCGGTTCAATGGCGCTGGCGTCCAGATCCTGCATGAGACTGGCGCTCATGGCGCGCAGCGATTCCTCGTTTTCGGGGAAGCGCAAAATCTGGCTTTCGGCCATATCCATCTGGAATTCTTCATCAAGGCCGATCTGCGCCAGCTCCAGCGTGATCAGCGTGACGGCCGCGATGGCCGCCGCCAAGGTACCGAAGCAGCGCAGGGCGAGGCTCCGGTAGATCTTTTTCAAAAAAAGCATAATGCCTTCCCTGATTGTTAAACCCGCAAGGACTATACCACCCCTTGAAACCAAAAGGCAGGGGGAAAAGCTCATTATGAATAAGATATGGTAATTAAGTTATGAGATTTCAAGCCAAAAGGTCATGACATTGCGCGGGGGCGGTGCTAAACCTGCATAATCATGACGTTTTTTCAGCTGTTCATCCTCGCAACTATTCAGGGTCTCACGGAATTTCTGCCCGTCAGCTCCAGCGGACACCTCGTGCTTGCCCCTAAAATTCTGGGCGAACACGATCAGGGCATTGTGATCGACGTGGCGCTGCATGTGGGCACGCTGCTGGCGGTGCTTTTGTACTACCACCGCGATATCTGGCTGATTGCCAAAAACGTGCTGATGGGGCGCCGTGCGCCCGACCCGCAGATGCGTCATCTGGGCTGGTACATTGCCGCGGCCAGCATTCCGGCGTTTATTGTGGGCGGCGCCATTCATTTTCTGCTGCCAGACGGCATCCGCAGCGTCGCCGTCATCACCGCCACCACGCTATTTTTCGGCTTTTTGATGGGCATTGCCGATATGTACGGCAAAAAAACGCTCAAGGTGGCAGACAGCACCCTTGGCCGTATTTTCGTCATCGGCTGCGCGCAGGCGCTGGCGCTGATCCCCGGCACCAGTCGTTCGGGGATAACCATGACGGCCGCGCGCTTTATGGGGTTTGAACGGGTCGCAGCGGCGCGCCTGTCATTTCTGATCGGTATTCCCGCCATTGCGGGGGCAGGGGCGGTCAGCATTCTGGGGCTGCTCGACGATCCGACGCCGGATTTGCTGTATCAGGCCCTGACGGCGATTGGCCTGTCGTTTGCGGCGGGCCTGTTTGCCATTCATTTCATGATGTTCTGGCTGAAACGTGCGGGGCTGCTGCCCTTTGTTTTTTATCGCATGTTCCTGGGCGGCTTTTTGCTGGTCTATTTCGTTCTCTAGTCAATCCGCACGGGCTGGTTTAAGCTTTCCTCAACCCTTTTTTGCTTGAATGTGAAGGGTTTATATTTTTTGGGCGTTCTGCCCAAGGAATTCTGCTTGCGCATCGTCCTACCGGCAGTGTCCTATTCACGAAGGAGATTTCGATCATGAAAAAATTCGCCGTCACGCTTTTTGTGGCCACGCTGCTGTCGACCAGCGCGCTTTCGGCCTTTGCCGAAAACCCCAAGGGGGAAATTCCCGTCGACCGCGTGATCCTCTCCACCAGCGGGCTTGCGAACTTCGTGCATAAAATGCAGGTGACCGATAACGCCACGGTCGAATTTCCCGTGCGGTTCGAACAGGTCGATGACATCCTCAAAAGCCTTGTGATCTTCGACAAAAAGGGCCGCCTCGGCGGCGTGACGCTGCCCGGCAAGCAGCCGCTTGAGCAGGTATTCAAAGACCTGCCCTTCACGCAGGACCAACTGGCCAGCCCCATGATGCTGCTGAATGCCTATCAAGGCGCCACCATCACGCTGAAGGGCAACGGCAGCGCGGGTATGACAGGCAAGATCATTCAGGTCGCGCCCGAAGAAATCGTGGTCGATGAAAACAAAACCGTGACCAAGCACCGCATCAGCATCATGACAGATGGCGGCATGCGTCAGGCGCTTTTGGAAGATCTCGAATCCATGAGCTTTGACGATGCGAAAATCCGCGGCGAGATTACCCGCGCGCTCGATAGCATCCGCGAAAACGGCACGTCCGAGCGCCGCATGCTGACCGTATCGCTGCCCGGCGAAGGCGCGCGTCCTGTCACGCTGTCTTACGTCGTCGATGCGCCGCTTTGGAAAACCGCCTACCGCCTTGTCCTGCCCGAAGGCGAGGGCAAGGGTAAAAAAGGCCTGCTGCAAGGCTGGGCCGTGGTTGAAAACATGACGGCCAGCGATTGGAATAATGTCGACATGACGCTTGTATCCGGCAATCCGGTCACGTTCCGACAGTCGCTTTATGAATCATACTATGTGCCGCGCCCCGAAATTCCGGTGCAGGTCTTCGGCCGCGTGATGCCGCGCACCGATGACGGCGCCGTCAGCACGGCGGGCGAGATGGAGCGCAGGGCTTACGGCGAAGTCGTCGGCGCTGCGCCGCCTGCGCCCGCTGCCGCGCCCATGATGATGAAATCCGCGCGGGGCCGTGCGCAAAGCGCGATGACCATGGAGCTGGCGGCAGATAGCGCAGTCATGAACGAGGGGGTCTCTATTTCCTCCGGCGGTTACGGCGGCGCCAGCAACGTCGCGCAAGCGGCCAGCGCCGCGCAAAGCGCCGAGGCGACCACGCAGGTTCTGTTCCGCTTCCCCGACCGCTTCAGCTTGAAATCCGGCCAGTCGATGATGCTGCCGTTTGTCAGCCGCGAAGTGCCCATGCAGCGTGTCGCGTTGTATCAGCCCGATACGCATCCGCGCCACCCGCTGGCAGCGGTTGAGCTGACCAATGACGGCGAAACCGGCCTGCCGCCGGGTGTTTTGACGCTGTACGAAGAAAGCCAGATGCTCAGCGGCACCAGCTTTGTGGGCGATGCGAACTTGGCCGTCGTGCCGCGCGGCGATAAACGCATGGTATCCTATGCGCTGGATTCCAAAACGACCATCGACCGCGACCAGAAAAGCCAGTCCAGCGAAGGCCGCATCAGTGTCTCGCAAGGCATTCTGCGCACGGCCATGACCACGCGCTTCGATACCACCTACACGATCAAGGCGCCTGAGAAAGAAGACCGCACCGTGGTCATCGAGCATCCGCGCATGGGCGATTATCAACTGGTATCGCCCGACCCCAAAGATGTCGAAGTCACCGAAACGCATTACCGCGTGCGCGTGCCGGTAAAGGCGGGGGAGAAAAAAACGTTCAACGTCGTGCTGGAAAATCAGGGTTGGCAGTCTTATGCCATCGCCGGCTTTGCGACGTCGCAGCTGGTGGCCTATGCGACCGATCGCGGCAAGCTGGACGGCGAGGCGCGCAAGGCTTTTGCCCGCATGGCCGAGGTTCGCAAGAAAATCGACAACATTGACCAGCAGGTGCGCGAGCTGGAACGTCAGCGCAATGTGATCTTTCAGGACCAGCAGCGCGTGCGTGAAAATCTGCGCAGCCTCAGCGGTACGTCCGAAGTGCAGCAGCGTTACTTGCGCAAGCTGAACGAACAGGAAGACCAGATCTCGAAGCTGGATGCCGCGCGCGACGAGTTGGCCAACCAGCGCCGCCAGCAGGAAGAGACCCTGAACAAGCTGATCTCGGAACTGTCATTCTGATAGCGGTGGAACCTTTAGAAAAACGGGCGGCGGTTGTCGTCCGTTTTTTTATGCGCTGCGGATCAGGAACCGTACTTCGGCCACGCCATAATGGCGGGTGTCGGCCAGCGTGAACCCCTCCGGCATCGGCTCGGGCTGTTTCTTGGCCATTTCCATGACACAGACCGCATCGGGCGCCAGCCAGTTCGCTGCCGCAAAGGCGCGCAGGGCGGCATAGCCCAGATTTTTGCCATACGGCGGGTCGAGAAAGACCAGATTGCGTGGCGCCGTCCCGGCAGGGCGGGGGGCGGGGTGGACAGCATCCATCCGCAGCACCTGTGCCTGCGCGCCGATCTTCATCGAATCGATATTCTGGCGCAGGGCCTTCAGCGCCTCGGCCGATTGCTCCACAAACACCACATCCGCCGCGCCGCGCGAGAGGGCTTCGAGCCCCAAGGCGCCCGTTCCTGCGAAAATATCCAGTACATGGGTATTTTCTGGTAATATAAAAGGACGCCAGCTGGCATGTTCCAGAATATTGAAAACGGCCTGTCTGGCGCGGTCGCTGGTGGGGCGCGTGGTGAGTCCCGATGGACTCGCAAGGGTTTTCCCCCGAAACTGGCCACTGACGATACGCATAAAACTACCGATTTTCCTTTTTATTTAAATTACTTAACCGGCATTATACTACTTTGATGAAGACATATGCCGAGAATTTTGCTAAAATTAAAGATATATGCGTCATCATATGCAGCGTTAGGGTATCGCCATGAACAAGACTGTCGCCGTTTCCGCCTCGCTTCCTGTCAAAAAGATCTTTCTTACCGTTTTGTCAATAGCTTGCGCCATGTTCATCAGCACCAATGCCTTCGCGCAGGTGGAAGGATGCAACCCCGCTATCATGGACGCGATGCAGAAAAAAGCCCGCGCCAAGGTTGCCTATGACGTGGCTGTGACCGAACAGATCGTGGTGAAGCCCGATAGCGTTCTTGCCATGACCTGCTTCAACAAATCGGCCGGTGTGTCGGCCGAACGTGGCGGTAACCTCTTCTCCGGCAGCTTCCTGAGCAATACCAATTTCGCCTCTGTCATTGTCGATGCGCTGTCGGCGATGTTCGCGCAGTTTGCGGACGCCGAAGGTTTTGAAACCCCCTCGACGGTTGATTATGCCGCGACCTCTCTTGAAGATGATGCGGAATGCCCCGGCATTGAAAACCTCTGGACGCGTATCAAAGAAAAAGGCGTCGCCACGGGGGTGCCTTATCTGACGCTGGATGACCTGATGAGCGGCACGACGCCGGCCGGTGCAGGGACGCGCTTCCAGGCGAACTGGGAAACGGGCGACTCCGACGGTATCTTCTCCCAGCTGCAAGAAGCGATTGACGCACTGCCGGTCCCCGCTGTGCCCAGCTTTGCCGGCCAAAACACGCTGTGCGGTGTATTGAGCGCCGCCGGTGTAGGGGTAAGTTGCCCGTAACTATTTGTGAACAAGACGATGCCTGCTTTTATCAAGAGGTTTAGAGCATGAGAAAACATACATTCCTGGCGGCATTTTTCTCCATGATGCTCGGGCTATCGGTCATCTCCTCGCAATCCTATGCGCTCCAACCCGGCTGCCCGCAAGAGGTGATGGACGCCATCGAAAACCACGCCGAAGCAAAGCGTGTGGAAAGCAAGGCGGCCGCCCGTCAGGTGATCAAACAAAACGACAACGCGCCCGGTATGACCTGCTTTGACCGTGCGATGACCCTGACATCCCGCCTTGGTGGTATTTTCTCTGACGTATCGCCGACGGGCATTATCCCCGCCGCAAACGAATCTGTATTCGGCACCAGCTCCTTCCCTGATTTCGGTGCGACGACCAAGCTGATCAAAGGCCTTGATGCTGTCGTATCCCCGACGCTGCAGGGTCACGTGACCAACTTCGCCGACTCCCTCTCCTCCCTGCTGGGGGCGACGGTGGCGGGTTACATGAACGAATTCGTCAGCAGCACGCTGGATCCCATCCTCGACAGCATCGCCGGCCCCATGGGTACGCTGAGCGGCTATGTCGCGGATCTCAACAGCTATTACTCCACCTTGCAAACCGCCATGAACATTCTGGGTGTGTCGATGCCGACCGTGGTCATGACGGCGGTTGCGGCCATCAACGCGGCGTGGTCTGCTATCAACTCTTTCATCAGCGGTGCGGTTGCGGCCATTACCAACGCCATCACCAGCATTGTGAACACCATCGTGGATACCATCAACAGCGCCGTCAGCAGCCTGATGGCTGCGGCCACGCCGGAGGGCGACTGCTCTCGCATTGCCCAGTTGTGGGGCAACGATTTCCCCGATGGTTTCCGCAGCCTGATCGGTAGCGCGGTCGAACAGGGTATGCCGTACTTCACCATGTTCCAGATGGTTGCCGGCGAAATTCCGGATAACATGGGTACGCCCGGTACGCACTTGCTTCAGGAGATTTTCAACTCCAGCAACAACAGCATCATTACCAATGCGCTGAACGATCTGCTGCCGGGCGGTGCCCTGAGCGGCCCCGGGGTTTTGCCCAGCTGGCCAACCCCGCCGATTTTCGGCACGGACGCTTCGCTGACCGACATCATTAGCCAGATGTAACCGGTAATCCGCTCTAGCCAAACAAAAGGGCGACCCTTGGGGGTCGCCCTTTTTGCTGGGACGGGTTGGGTTAGTGTTGTCCGCGGCGTATTAAGTCCATCAGTTCTTTTTCAAACCCCTTGGCGTCGGGATGGCTTTTCAGGAATAGCCGGATGGTTTCGGCGGCGGCGCTACGGTCATACGGCACCAGGCCTTCGTTTCTGGCGCTGGCGGGTTTTTGCGACAGGCTTGCGGCTTGCGCGGCGAGTTTCAAAAGCTTGGGATCAAGGCGCGCCCGCTGGTCCGCGATCTGTTTTTTAAGCATTTCGAGGGCTTTTTCGCGGCGATCGGACGGATTTTCGGGTGTTTTTGTCACGGTCTGGCCTTTTTCAGGGCGATCCGTTGCCCAAGGGTTGTTCTTGTCTCTATATTCTAGGCGCCACAGGATGTCCGGAGCAAGAAAAGCTTGCTTTTGCGGGCAAAAAACCCAATCTTGTGGCTGGTTATATTATTTCGGGAATAGCGAAAGGTTCAATGTTGCTCGCGCTTTACAAGCTCATGATGCAGGCGTCTACGCCGCTGCTCGGCGCTTATTTGCAAAAGCGCCTGCGGGCGGGCAAGGAAGATCCCTTGCGCACGCATGAACGCCGCGGCCGCCCGCAAATGCCCCGTCCGCAAGGCGCGCTGATCTGGTTTCATGCGGCCAGCGTGGGCGAATCCCTCTCTCTGCTCGCGCTGATCCACAGTGTACGTCAGGATTATCCGGCCGCGGCGGTGATGGTGACGACGGGCACGGTCACATCCGCCGCCCTCATGGCCGACCGGCTGCCCGAAGGTGCGTTTCACCAATATATCCCCGTCGATCATCCGTCATGGGTGGCGACGTTCCTGGACCACTGGCGGCCGGATCTGGTGCTGTGGGCTGAATCGGAACTGTGGCCGAACATGCTGTGTGCCCTGCGCCAGCGCGGCATTCCGTCGGTGCTCCTCAATGCACGCATGTCGCAGGAATCTTTTATGCGCTGGCGCTACGCGCGCGGCAGCATCGGGCAGATGCTCGGCGCCTTCCGCCTGTGTCTTGCCCAGAACGCGGCGGAGGCGGAACGCCTGCAAGCCCTCGGCGCGCCGCAGGTCAAGGTATCCGCCAATTTGAAATACGCCGCCGCGCCGCTGCCGGTGGATGTCACGGCGCTTGAAAACCTGCGCGCGCAGGTGATGGGGCGTCCGCTCTTGCTGTGGGCCAGTACCCATGCGGGCGAAGAGGCGCGCGCCTTTGCCCTGCACCGCCAGCTGGCCGCGCAATTCCCGAACATGCTGACCATCATTGTACCCCGCCACGCCGCGCGCGGCGGCGAGATTGCCAGCGAAGCCGCCGCCGCAGGCATTGCCGTGGCGCGCCGCAGTCTGGGGCAGCAGGTGCCCGCCGATGCCGGTGTGTATCTGGCCGACACGATGGGCGAGCTTGGATTGTTCTATCGCCTGTGCCCCTTTGTGGTGATGGGCGGCACGTTTGCCGATATCGGCGGCCATAACCCGATTGAACCCGCGCAGGTAGGCTGCACTATTTTCTGGGGGCCGGTCGGTTATAACTTTATCACCGTCCTCGAAGATTTCCGCATAGCCGGCGCAATTGCCGAGGTTGCCGATGAACAGGCGCTGCACAGCCGCGTCGCCGCCGCGCTGGCCGCGCCCGCCGAATGGCGCAGTTATGGCGACAAAGCCGCGCAGATGACCGCAAACAAAGCCGATGTGCTGGCCAGCATCATGGCCGATATCGCGCCCGTGGCCGATGCCGCGCTGGCGGCGCAGCCTGTGCAGGTGGCGTCATGATCGGCAAGTGGAAAACGCCCGCCTTCTGGTATCAATCCGGCGCGCCGATGGCCGCGCAGAAATCGGCGCTACTGTCGCCGCTGGCCACGCTGTACGATTTTGTCGTGCGCAAGCGGTTTGATCTTTACTATCCCGTTCCGCTGGCGCGCCCTGTTGTGTGTGTGGGCAATCTGGTGGCGGGGGGCGCGGGTAAAACGCCTGTGGTTTTGTCGCTGGTCGATCTGCTGCGCGAGCGCGGATATAACCCACACCTGCTGACGCGCGGGTATGGCGGCAGCGAAGAAGGCCCCATTCAGGTCAGCCCCGACCGCGACACGGCCGACGATGTGGGCGACGAAGCCCTGCTGCTGGTCACCAAGGCGCCGACATGGGTGTCGCGCAGCCGCCCGCTGGGCGCGCAGGCCGCGATCGATACGGGCGCGAACGTGATTGTGATGGACGACGGATACCAGAACCCGTCGATTTTCAAAGACTTCTCGCTGCTGGTGATTGATGGCGGCGCTGGGCTGGGCAATGGCCGCATGCTACCTGCGGGCCCCTTGCGCGAGCCGGTCGATTTCGGCCTGTCGCGCGCGCATGCTGTGGTGCTGCTGGGTGAGGATAAAACGGGCGCGCTGGATATTGTCCGCCAGCACGCGCCCGATATACCCGTGCTGAATGCCCGCATCGTGCCTGATGACACAAACCCCGACTTGTTCGGCAAAAAGATTTTTGCATTCGCCGGCATCGGACGACCGGAAAAATTCAAAGACAGCCTTGCCGCCGCGGGCGCCGTGATCGAGGGCTGGGGCAGCTATCCCGACCATTTCAATTACACCGAAGAAGATCTGCGAGAGCTGATGACAGCCGCGGCCGCCATGGATGTGCCGGTCGTGACGACGGCCAAAGATCACGTCCGTCTTCCGCCCGCGATCCGCGACAAGGTGCAGGTCTTTGGCGTGCATGTGGTGTGGGAAGATCCCGCGCAGCTGCTGGCGCTGGTCGATCACGCCATCAGCGTTGTACACGGCAGATTGATATGACGGCTCCCAAACCAGCTCCAATATCGCCCGCCGCGGATGGCGCGCCGCGCCAGCGCCGCCGTTTGCTTCCGCGTCCGCCATCGCGCAAAGCGCGGCTGAAATACGCATTCGAAACCATGCTGGCGTTTATATTTTACGGGCTGTTCCGCATGATGCCTGTGGCGGCCGCGTCGGCGACGGGTGGTTTCATCATGTCGCGCATCGGGCCGCGCATGGGGGCATCGCGTACCGCGCGGCGCAATCTGGCGCGCGCCTTCCCCGAAAAAACAGCGGCGGAGCGTGAAGACATCGTACGCGGCATGTGGGACAATTTGGGCCGTGTTGTGGCCGAATACCCGCATTTGCGCGGCATTGCGTCCCGCATTGAGGTCGAAAACAAAGAGATCTTCGACTTGCTGCGGCGGCAGGCTGCAGACGACAAACGTCCGGCCATTTTCTTCAGCGGCCATCTGGCCAATTGGGAAGTCAGCGGTATTTTTGCAAGCATGCAGGGCGTTAAAATTCATCTGGTTTACCGCAAGCCCAACAACCTGGGGGTGGAGCGTTTGCTGCGCCACGCCCGCGGCGGGCACAATGTCGGCCATATCGCCAAGGGCGTGCAGGGCGCGCGCGAGATGTTCAACGTGCTGCGCAAGGGTGACGCGCTTGGCATTTTGATGGACCAGAAACTGACCGAAGGCATTCCCGTCCCCTTTTTCGGCCATCCGGCCATGACGGCAACGGCGATCGCGCAGTTTGCCTTCAAATTCAACTGCCCCGTTATTCCGGCGCAGGTGCAGCGTCTGCCGGGGGCGCGTTTCCGCCTGCGTCTTTATCCCCCTATGACGATCCCGCGCACGGGGAACCGGAATGCCGACACGCTGGAAATGCTGACCGAGATCAATCGCTATCTCGAACAGTGGATTCGCGAGCGGCCGACTGAATGGCTCTGGCTGCATCGACGCTGGCCGGAATAAATATAAGATTTTGATATTTAACATTTTTATGGCCGGCCATTTAGGTTGGACATAATAACCTGTGCTTGCTAGATTACCAAAGCTCAAGCCGGAGACGACCAGGTGACCAACGCCCAGACTTTCAGAAAAACTCTTTCTGCACGCACGGATAATCCGTGGGTGGAAGTGCTGGTGCCCGGTTTTGAAAACGTATCGGAAACCGATGTGCTGTCGTTCCGCGCCCAGGCGATCAAAGAGCTGCGTGCCATGGGTGCCGTGCATACGCTGATCAAGACGGAAAGCGGATCCGAATACCTGATTAACCTGTCGCATGCGGCACTGATGCAAAAGCTTGATCAGCCCGAAGGCAACCGTGTCAACCTGGTGCCCCATACGGTGACCGAGGGCAAAGAGGGGCTGGTGCGCCGGCTGAAGGCGGAATTCCAGCGCGCGAAAGAACAAAAGGCGGAGCCGGATATCGCCAGCGTTACCATCAAGGCTTTTGTCCGCATGTCGCACAAAAGCGATTTCCAGCCTTTCGAGTTTGCGGGCAAGGATATCCACCTGGCGGGCATGAAAGAGGGCAACAGCGTGCACGGCGGTGCGACCATTAACCTGTCGCTGCATGCGCCGGTCAAATCGCCCTTTGGCGGTGATGAGGTGATTATCGAAGGCAAGCTGGAAGAATTCCGCCGTCTGTGCCGCGAAGCCGTCGCGCGCGGTGAAAACCATGTGGATATTTCCGATTATTCGATGCGTAAATTCAAAAATATTTCCCCCAAGGAAGCGCGGGCGCAGCACGAGGCGAAAAAGCCATGACCGAACCGCTTTCGAAAAAACTCGGCAAGGCTCTGTCGCATGATATGGCGAGCGACTTGCTCATCCGTGCGCATGTGCCGCGTGCGGACGGGCAGGGGTTCATGGTGATTACCTTCCTGCGCGAACGGGTGGACGCCCTGGTCGATATGGGCGGCGGTAATGCCGGCATTATGCTGAAATCGGGTACCAAAATACCGGTGGCGATGGAATATGACGCGCTCGAAAAAGCGATCTATTTCGCCGACCTGCGTCAATCGTATGTACTGGATCTGCGCGCGGTGACGGGCGCTGCGGCGGCGCGGGCACTGATCCCCGATGCCGCAAGGGATTTCGCCGCCACTGCGCCGCGTAAAGACGAAAACAAACGCACCTTTGATGACGTGCCGCTGCGCATCGCCTTCTTCGCGCGCCAGACGCAGCAGCAAAACTTCCAGATGTGCGTGCTCGACGAGGAAGACATCGACTGGAAATCGGTCGAAGGCCATACCGACGGCAAAAACGGGCCTTATACCAAATTCAAACTGCGCTATGGCGAAAGCCCCTTTGGCGGCCGCGAAGTGCAATTCGACATGCCGCGCCCGAAGTTTATGGAGCTTTATAATCTGGCCAAGATGAACGGTCACGAAGAGCTGGACCTGCGCGAATGGACGCGCCGCCGCGACCCCGACAACACGCAAAAGCCTCCGCCGCCCCCGCCGCCCCCGCCGCGTTTAGGCTGAAAGAGAATAAAAGCCGGCGGATCTTTTCATCCGGCGGCTTTTTTGCGGGTCTGCGCCGGCCCGCAAGGGGGAAGAGAGAGGCAATGTTTGGTGAAATCGCAGCCCTCCTAGACGGCGGGATAGACAAGCCCTATTCCGCCCGCGCAGAAATGCTTGAGGGGTTGTCAGGCGTTTAATTTATGCCGCGCGGGTCTTTTTGTCCAAAAGCGGGCGCAGGAAATGGCCGGTGTGGCTGCGCTTTTCGCGTGCAACTTTTTCGGGTGTATCCTGAATGATAATCTCGCCGCCCTTGGTGCCGCCTTCGGGCCCGATATCGACCATCCAGTCGGCTGTTTTGATGACTTCAAGGTTATGTTCGATGACCACAACCGTGTTGCCCTGATCGACCAGCCGGTGCAGAACCTCCAGCAGTTTGCGCACGTCTTCGAAGTGCAAGCCCGTGGTGGGTTCGTCCAGAATATAGAGCGTGCGGCCGGTGGAACGTTTGGCCAGTTCCTTGGCCAGCTTGACGCGCTGCGCCTCCCCGCCCGACAGGGTGGTCGCGCGCTGGCCGATGTGGACATAGCCAAGGCCGACTTCTTTGAGCGTTTCCAGCTTGTCGCGGATAGAGGGGACGGCTTTGAAAAACGTCGCGCCTTCTTCCACGGTCATGTCCAGCACTTCGGCGATGGATTTTTCCTTGTATTTAATTTCCAGCGTTTCGCGGTTATAGCGCGTGCCCTTGCAGGCGTCGCAGGTGACATGCACATCGGGCAGGAAGTGCATTTCGATTTTAATCACGCCGTCGCCTTCGCAGGCTTCGCAGCGGCCGCCCTTGACGTTGAATGAAAAACGGCCGGGGCCATACCCGCGCGCTTTCGCTTCGGGCAATCCGGCGAACCAGTCGCGGATGGGCGTAAAGGCGCCTGTATATGTCGCGGGATTCGACCGCGGCGTGCGGCCGATAGGCGATTGGTCGATGTCGATGATTTTATCGAGGTACTCCAAACCGCGGATGTCGTCATGTGCGCCCGGCTGGGTGCGCGCCTTCATCAGGCGCCGCGCGGCACCTGCATAAAGGGTATCGATCACCAGTGACGATTTGCCCGAACCGGACACGCCCGTCACGCAGGTAAACGTGCCGACCGGAATTTTGGCATGCACGTTTTTCAGGTTGTTCTCGCGCGCGCCGATGACCTCGATATACTGCGTATCTTCGCCTTTTTTGGTTTGCACGGTTTTGCCCGCGCGGCGGACGGCGGGCACGGGAATGGTTTTCGCGCCCGACAGATATTGCGCGGTCAGGCTTTTTTTGTTTTTCATGACGGCATCGGGCGTGCCCTCCGCCACCACCGTGCCGCCGTGAATGCCCGCGCCGGGGCCCATGTCGATCAGGTAATCGGCGGTACGGATCGCGTCCTCGTCATGCTCCACCACCAAAACCGTATTGCCGAGATCGCGCAGGCGTTTCAACGTATCGAGCAGCCGGTTGTTGTCGCGCTGATGCAGGCCGATCGACGGTTCATCCAGAACATACAATACACCTGTCAGGCCGGAGCCGATTTGCGATGCCAGACGGATGCGCTGCGATTCGCCGCCCGAGAGCGTGCCCGACATGCGGCTAAGCGACAGGTAATCGAGGCCGACGTTCATCAGGAAGCTCAAACGTTCGTTGATTTCTTTTAAAATACGAACGGCGATTTCCATGTCTTTTTTGCCGAGGGATTTGTCCAGCCCCGCAAACCATTCCTGTGCCTTTTCAATCGACAGGGTTGAAATTTCGCCGATATGTTTCGCGCCGATTTTGACGGCCAAGGCTTCGGGCTTCAGGCGAAAACCGTTGCAGGCCGTGCAGACTTGTTCGGTTTTGTACTGGTCGAGATCTTCGCGGATGTGGAAGCTTTCCGTCTCCAGATACCGGCGGTGCATGTTGGGGATGACGCCTTCGAACGTGTTGGTGCTGGTGAAATGCTTGCTGCCGTCCCAGTATTTAAAAGCGAATTTCTCTTTGCCGCCGCCCATCAAAATCACATCGCGCAGTTTCTGGGGCAGTTTGTCCCAGCGCGTGTTCATGTTCGATTTGAAATGCGCGGCCAGGCTTTCCAGCGTTTGCTCGTAATATCCCGACGACGAATTCGCCCAGGGCGCCACGGCGCCTTCGGCCAGTGTCAACGACGGGTCGGGCACGACCATGTCGGGGTCGAAGTGCATTTTGCTGCCGATACCGTCGCAGGTCGGGCAGGCGCCAAAGGGGTTGTTGAAGGAAAACAGGCGCGGTTCGATCTCTTCAATCGTGAAGCCCGAGACGGGGCAGGCGAATTTGGCCGAGAAGATATGCTCTTCCTGCGTTGTTGCGTCTTCGGCGATCAGCAGCCCGTCGGCCAGTTTCAGCGCGGTTTCGATGGAATCGGCGAGACGGTTGCCGATGTCTTTTTTGACCACGATGCGGTCGACGACAACGGACAGGTCATGCTTCAGCTGTTTATCCAGCGCGGGCACATCGTCGAGGTCATAAAAAATGCCGTCGATTTTAATACGCTGGAAGCCTTTCTTTTTCAGCTCCTGCATTTCCTTGCGGTATTCGCCCTTGCGTCCGCGCACGATGGGGGCGAGCAGATAAAGTGTTGTGCCCTCCGCCATCGCCAGAATCTGGTCGGCCATCTGGCTGACGGTCTGGCTGGTAATCGGCTTGCCGGTGGCGGGTGAATAGGGCACGCCCACGCGCGCCCACAAAAGACGCATGTAGTCATGGATTTCCGTGACCGTCCCCACGGTGGATCGCGGGTTGCGCGATGTGGTTTTCTGTTCGATGGAAATGGCGGGCGAGAGGCCTTCGATGCTGTCCACGTCCGGCTTTTGCATCAGCTCCAGAAACTGGCGGGCATAGGCGGACAGGCTTTCGACATATCTGCGCTGCCCCTCGGCATAGATGGTGTCAAAGGCGAGGGAGGATTTGCCCGAGCCGGACAGGCCCGTCACCACCACCAGCTGGTCGCGCGGAATGTCGATGTCGACGTTTTTAAGGTTATGCTCGCGCGCGCCCCTGACGCGGATGGCGTCGTTATATTTTTCACCCCGCATGGAATCGTTGTATGCGCCGCTGGTTTTGCTGGTCTTGCCTGATTTGGTCATGGTATCCGCCGTTTGCCGGTTAATCTGGAACAAATATAGAACATATTCTTCGAAATACTATGATAAAATGGGTTTCCAGCAAAAAAATCAAAGGGGGTATGTAAGTGCCACAGGCGACTCGCTTTCACATAGTATGATCCGCTCTCACTACATCGTTTTATTCTTCTTGCGCGCACCGATTTCGACGGTGACGTGCCGACCCATACCCCCGAAGGAAAAGATCATGAAAAAAGACTTTGATCGCGCAAACGCGATTAAGCTGGGTGAAGCATACGCCGAAAAAGCGCTGGTCGCGACCGTATCGGTCAACGATAACGCCCCCAAGGGCGCCATAAAAGATTTCATGGCCTATCTGAAAGCTGAAAAAGTGCCGCATGAAGTGTTGTTCGTGGGGGAAAACTCCATCACCTTCGCCACCACGCGTGACCCCGAAGTCGACACGCTGGCCGCCGAAAGCAAAACGCGCAAAATGGTCGCGGGCTTTTTTACCGGCGCCTATGCGAATGCGTTCAGCATGGAAGCCTACTATCAAAAACGCGCCAACAACGCCGATGTCGACGACGAAAAAGTTGTGCCGTTCGAACGTGTGAAGCGCAGCGTGCACAAGCGCGCCGCTTAAAACGTGCACAAGCGCGCCGCTTGAAATTTAATCAGAGGGCAGGTTCGTAACGTCGATGCGCTGGATTTGTTTCAGCGTATCGTTTTCTGCTGCGTAAAACACGACTTCGTCCAGAAGCCCCCAGCCGTCGCTCAGATCTGCCTTGGGGTCCGGCAGATTGGCGATGATCAGACGGCTGCTGTTGTCAAAAACCGCGCCTGCCGTGGTGTAGAACATGCCCATCACGCGGCCGCTTTCGCGGTGTAATACCCAGTGCGTTTGGCATCCGCTGCCGCAGCCGTGCGATACCACGCTGTATGCGCCGCCGAAATTGGCGGGGGTTTTCAAACCTGCGCGCAGGCGGGTGCGGAATTCCCACGCGCGCGGGTGGCTTTGCCAGTCGATATCCTGGGCGGTCGTTTTTGCGGGCGGCGCGGCGGGGTAGTCTTCAAACTTTGGCAGGTGATCAAACGTGATATCCCGTCCAAGGCGCTCGCCGGTGAATGTCAGCGTGGCGGCATAGGGCGTGCCGTCGGCATATTTATAATCGGCCCGCGCAGGCAGAGCCTGACACAGTAAAAACATGCCGGCAACAGCACAAATAAAACGGTACTGCATAGATTTTTACGCCGCGTTCTGTTCCTGCATTTCCATCAGCAGTTCGGTGAAGCGGGCGATGTACTGCGCTTTGGCGTCGTTGGCCGACAGGGGTTCGATCTTCCAATTCGCAATCGTCATTGGCGGCGGGCCGAAGAATTTGCGGCTTTCCTCGTCGTCGAAACCGGCGATCTGGGTGGCTTCCAGATAGGCCGAAACCTTATCCGCGCGTTTGATGAATTTTTTCAGCTGCGGCGTGATGACGGCGGGCAGGCCAAAGCGGATATGAATGGCCTGCATCAATTTATCTTCGAACGCGCGGTAATCGACGCCCAGCGCGTTTTTGAAGGGCGAGATCATGTCGCCGACCACATATTCCGAAGCATCATGCAGCAGGGCGGCCATCAGCCAGACGCGGTCGGCGTCCGGCTCCAGCGTGCGGCAGATTTCTTCGACGATGACCGAGTGCTGCGCCACGGAAAAGGCATGATCGCCGGTGGTCTGGCCGTTCCAGCGGGCGACTCTGGAAAGTCCGTGGGCGATGTCTTCAATCTCGATATCCATGGCGGAGGGGTTGATGAGATCAAGGCGGCGGCCGCTTAGCATTCTTTGCCATGCACGCATCGGGTGGTCTCCTTCCGTCTTCCGCCCTTGAATTATCGGGCTGTTTTCAGTGGGTTGTCTTGCCGCTTGTTTCCGTCTCATACGCGTGATAAACATAAGCCTATCAAGGCTTTTGCGCATTCGGGCAGATTCTCGCGGTGTGGATTTATCTTAATCCAGCCCCCGCGGTTTTCCTAGGATAATTGTCAAAAGCAGGTTTTTAGAATTTTCGGAAAGGTACAACCGTGGCAGGCAGCGTAAACAAGGTCATTCTGGTGGGCAATCTGGGGCGCGACCCCGAAATCCGTTCGTTCCCGAACGGCGGCCGCGTGGCCAACTTCTCCATCGCCACGTCCGAAACCTGGAAAGACAAAAACAGCGGCGAGCGTAAAGAGCGCACCGAATGGCACCGTATTTCCGTGACCAACGACGCGCTGGTGGGCGTGGTTGAACGCTTCCTCAAAAAAGGCTCCAAGGTTTATATCGAAGGTCAGCTGGAAACCCGCAAGTACGAAAAAGACGGCCGTGAAATGTACACGACCGAAGTTGTTCTGCGCCCGTATCGCGGCGAGCTGACCATGCTGGACGGCCGCAGCGGCGGCGGTTCCGATTCCATGGGCGGCGGTGATGATTACAGCGCGCCCTCTTCTTCGTCGGGCGGCGGTTCTTTCGCCTCTTCTTCCAAAAACGACATGGATGACGAAATCCCGTTCTGATCTGCGTACTGAAGGCGAACGGCCATGACGGACGGCAAGATCAAAAGTATTGTTAAAAAAAGCCTCGACCCGTTTATCTGGTTCGGGGGGCTTTGCATGGCTGTCAGCGGCATCTGGCTGCTGTACGGCGGGCAGTGGCATGCACTGGCATTGCCGGGCATGGCGTTTGTCCTCTCGCCTTTTATTTTTCCTTTGCTGATGATTCCTGCGGGCTTTTGCGCCGGCGTGATGATGGTGACGGAAAAACAGTTTCCGCGGGCCTCAAAGATTTTCGCCGCGCTGACCTTTGTTTGGTTTGTAACCCTCATGTCCGGATACCCAGTGGTGGCGCTGCTGTCGACGGGCGATGCGATTGAGGCAGGGTACAGCAGACCTGCGATCTTGTGGGCATTGTCTGCGGGGATCACCCCTTGGGCGTTTTTCTCCACGCGGGACCGCGGCAACGTATTTTTTACGGGGCGTGTCTACTTGTCAGCCTTGGCGGGGGCGGTGATTTTTCCGCTGGCGGCGCACCAAGCGTGGGGCGTTGCGAAGATATTCTGGGTCTATTGGCTGGTGCTTGGCGCTGCGGTCTCGCTTCAGGCGCTCTACGAAAAGTACTTATTCAAGCCGCCGGTTGATACCGCTGCACCGTCAGATACAAACGCGCCCAAGCCCGAATAACGATTTCTTTTTTATTTCGCGCTGACGTCTTTTTCGCCGTCGCGCAGACGCAGGCGCAGATCATCGCCCGCCTTGATATCCTTTGCCGACGATACGATGTTGCCTTTGGCATCAAAAACGACGCTATAGCCGCGGTCCAGCACACGCTCGAACGACAGGCTTTGCAGTAGGGCGTCGAGGTTTTGCAATCGACGCGCGCGCTCGTCGATGATTTTCGCTTCGGTGTTTTTTAGGCGTTCGCCCTGCGTGCCCAGCAGGCGGGCGCTGTCGTTCAGGCGCTGGCGCAGCGGGCGTGCCGATACGCGCGCCGACAATTCGCCCAGCACCGCGCGGCGTTTTTGCAGCCATGCGGCAACGCCGCTATCCAGCTTTGATCCCAGATAATCCAGCCGCTGCATAGTGTTTTCGAGCAATCGTCTGGGGTCACCAAGGCCGCGGCCAAGACCCGTCAAATGCGTGCGGTGCTGCTGCAGGCGGCGCATCAGCGTGATGTGCAAACGCTTTTCATCATCCAAAATCGCTGCCAGCAGTTCGGTGCGCACGGGCACGGCTTTTTCGGCGGCGGCGGTGGGGGTGGGCGCGCGCAGGTCGGCGGCGTAGTCGATCAGGGTTGTGTCGGTTTCATGCCCGACGGCGGAGATCAACGGTATGTCGCTGGCGGCGGCGGCGCGCACGACGGCTTCGTCGTTAAAGGGCATCAGGTCTTCGAATGACCCGCCTCCGCGCGCGACAATCAGCACATCCGGGCGCAGCGCGGAGCCTTGCGGTATCGCGTTAAATCCGTTAATGGCGGCCGCCACCTGCTGCGCTGCGCCCGCACCCTGTACCATGACGGGCCACAGCAGCACGCGGCGGGGGAACCGCTCGTTCAAACGGTGCATGATATCGCGGATCACCGCGCCCGTCGGCGATGTGACGACGCCGATTACGTCGGGCAAAAACGGCAGCAGTTGCTTGCGCGCAGGGTCGAATAATCCTTCGGCGGCCAGCTTTTTCTTGCGGTCTTCCAGCATTTTCAAAAGCGCGCCCTGGCCAGCCAGCTCCATCGTTTCGATGATCATCTGGTAGTTCGACCGGCCGGGGTACGTTGTCAGGCGGCCGGTGCAGATCACCTCCATCCCCTCTTCGGGCTTGATGCCGAGACGCGCGGCGGTGCCTTTCCAGCAGATTGCATCCAGCACGGCGC
>VFQP010002710.1_pt1 | contig 19258 bp, 19 predicted proteins | sample 3512351 | NCBI WGS metagenome assembly VFQP01 (sample SAMN10412372, study PRJNA504923) | tailings metagenome | isolation source: Relicate 1 Philex TSF1 revegetated site | place: Philippines: Tuba, Benguet | collected 2017-08-29
CACGCAGTTTGCGGGTGCGTCCCCAGCCGAGTGTGTGCGTGCAGCGCCGGGGAGCACGACGGCACGCGCACGCCTCACCCATCGCCGTGCTCACAGCGCCCGCGATGGCCGCTCGTTGGCTCTCCCCCGCGTGGGGTCGTGCTCCAGCTCAACCTGACTGCCCCTGCTTTTTGGTCCTGACGGTGCACTCGCAGGAGCAGCGCCCGCGACGCTGGTGCTGCGCAGCGCGGGCAACGGGACGTGGAGGGTGGCTTCGTGGCCCCACGCATCAAGGCTGCTCGCGCAGGTGCGCCGCTTGCGCTCGTGCGGTCGGTCAGAACACAACCCTGAGACCGGCGAGAGCGAGCACCGCGACGCGTTGCGCTTCCTTGGGCGTGCGCAGGGACCTCGGCACGTCGCTGCTCGCGTGGCAGAGACGCAGCAGAGCAGCAACGGCGGACCGGGAGGCTCACCCGAGGTGCGGTGGGCCTCGCTTGCGGCTCAAAGACCAGCAGACAGAGCCACAGCAGGCGACACTGTGTGCATTGAGGCCATCGGGGCGGTGTGCGCACACCAGGGCGCGGGGCGCACGGCGTGCGGTCGCTGCTTTGCGCAGGGCGAGGCGGCCGCGCTGAACGAGGCGCTCAACAAGATTGCGCTGCTGGAGCAGCAGGTCGCCATCGTGGAGGAGCTGCAGCTGCACATGGAGGAGCAGGAGGAGCTCATCACCAGCCTGCAGGAGCTCGTGGTGGCCAACCGCAAGGATCAGGTGCGCGGCCGCCGGGCGTCGTCCTGCGTTCCATCCAGCCCCAAAGGGGGGGGACGAGAGGGGCTGGCTTCCGCGTGCCGATCTTCCTTTCCCTGGTGGTGCGTGCAGGCGGATGAGAGCAGCCTGCTCAAGGTTCAGATCAACGACCTGCGGTCGGCGCTGGCGGCGGCGGAGAGCCGGCTCATTGCGCAGTCGCGGGAGCTGGAGACGCGCTCGGCCGACGGGGAGGCCAGGGAGCAGGAGGCCGTCACCCGGGCCGTGGGCGAGATGCAGGTGAGCACGCCCTCCCTCCTCATCCCAACACGCGGCGAGGAGGACCCGCCACTGGGGGCAGCGCCTGCACACACACACCACCGCGTGGCAACCGCGTGGTGGCCGTGTGGCAACGCAGGGCCTGCTTGACGAGTCGCGCTCTCGCAACAAGGAGCTCCAGTCGCAGCTGGACGAGAGCAAGCGCGCGGCGGAGGAGAAGCAGGCGCTGGCCGAGGCGCTGCAGCAGCAGCTGGCCGAGGCGCAGGCCAGCCGCGCGCAGGCAGAGGCCGAGCTGGAGCGCTCGCGGGCAGAGACGCAGGTGACTGACTGGTCCCATTCTGGGGGGCGCGTCAGGGTGGGGCGTGTCGAGAGGGAGCAGGAGGCGTTCCTCCCAGGTGCTAGGACTGGGTGGGCGCGTCCACACACCGGCGGCGTGCAGCAGAGGGAGAGCATGCACAAAGGAACGCATGCAGGCCGCCAGTCAAGGCGACGCGACGGTTGCGACTGGAGCAGGCACCAGGGTGGCTGGTTCGCCCCACGGGCTGCCTGCACACACGTGTGCGGGGGGGATGCTGCCCGCAGGACGCCCAATCGCGGCTGGCCAAGCAGCTGGCCGAGTACGCGGCGGTGGAGGCGGACGTGGAGCGCATGCGCAAGCAGGTGCGCCCCACGCCCCCGTGGCCTGGCGTGCGGCGCTTGCTCCTCAGCGTCCGCAGGCTCCTTGCCGCGTGGCCTGCTCCTTTCATCGCGTGATGCGTGGTGGTGGCGCTGGCGTGCGGGCGCAGGTCAAGGGCGGCAGCAAGGCGGGCAAGGGCTTTGGCCGGCAGGCGCAGCAGTCTGGCGACAGCGACCGGCAGGCCTCCTCGCTCCGCCAGGCGCTGAGGGCCGCGCAGGTGCGCGCCTCCTCGCCCACGCGCCCACAAAGAGAGCAGTCGCCCCGGCGCCTCGTCTTTCTCACGCAACCACGGGTGCACCAGCTGTTCGTTCGTGCCCTCAAAAGAAGTGGTGGTGGTGGTGGCCGTGGACCACGTGGCGCGCCGCGCAGGAGGAGCTCGAGGTGCTGCAGCAGCAGCTGGAGGACAAGGAGGCGGCGCTGACCTCGGCCAACGCCAAGGTGGAGGACCTCTCCACGCAGGTGAGGGAGAAGAGACAGGGAGCAGGCGGCAGCAGCCGCGCCCGCGGCGCAGTCTTTCCTCGCGGCAGAGACGGCTGCCCCGCCCGCCCGCAGAAGCGGGGGCGAGGAGCGTCCGTGCCGGGCTCTTCGTCACTCAGCCAGGTGGTGCAAGTCTGAAGAGTGCATGCCTGCCCCTCGCCCCTGCGCCTCCTCAGGTCGAGTCGCTCACGGAGGCCGTGTCGGGCGTGGAGCTCACGCGCAAGCAGACGGCGTCGCTAGAGGCGGCCAAGGCGGCGGCAGAGGCCTCGCGCGCCACGGTGCGTGCGCGCTGCTCCCGCAGGAGACCCCACGCCCCTGCGCCCCTCCTGCGTGCTGTTTACAGCTGGTGTGCTGTTTGCAGCAGCAGGCGGGAGAAGCAGGGGTTCCCGTGGCTGTGGTGTGAAGCCACAGTGGCCAAGAAGCACCTTGCCCTTTGTTTGCCTTCAGGCGCTGGAGGAGGTGTCGTCGCTCAAGCAGCAGCTCCAGGAGGCGGAGCTGCAGCTCATGGCCACGCGCCAGGAGCTTGACAACGCACAGGTGGGCCCACACCCTCCACCCGCGCAAGCATCAATCCGCTTCCCTTTGCGCCAGCCGCGCCGCGCGCCCAAGGCTCCCTCGCTGCCCCAGGGCGCGCCTCGCAGCGCCCCGGTCGATTCGCGCGGCGCCACGACGCGTGCTGCCCACCCACCCGCGTGCGTACGTGCATGCGTGCGTGTGCGCAGGCGGCGGCCCAGGAGGCGCGCACGCAGGCCGAGGCCATGCGCCTGGCGGCGCTCGAGGCGGGCGAGGCGGCCGAGCGCTCGCTGGCGGAGGCGCGCGCCGCCGCCGAGGCGGCCGCCGCCGACCGCGAGGCCACCAACGCGCTGGTGGCGCGCGGCGCGCAGCAGGCGGCCGCCGCCGCCGCCGGCACGGACGCCGCCACCGCCGCCACCTCCACCAGCGCCTCGCAGGTGTGCGGCGCGCGTGCGCCGGCTCTCTTCCCTCGCACCCGCTCCATTCACGCCGCACGAGCCCTTCACGCTCCAATGCTCCTCCTCCTCCTCGTCGTGCGCACACGTGCAGGTGGGATCGTCGAGCGTGATTGTGACGGGCGGCGCCGGCGGCAAGGCCAGCACCGAGGCGGCGGTGGAGGCGCTGTCGCGGCAGCTGGCCGAGCTGCAGCTCAAGCTGGCCGAGACGGAGGAGGCGCGCCTGGCCGCCGAGGCCAAGGCCAAGGAGTCGGAGGCCAAGGCGGCGGCGGCCACGGCGGCCGTGAGCCAGGCGGCCAAGGAGGCGGCGGCGGCCACGGGCAGGGGCGGCCAGGGCAGGGCAAAGGAGGAGGCCAAGGAGGAGGCGCTGGCGGCGGCGGCGGCAGAGCGCGCAGCAGAGCTGCAGGTCCGTGCGCGTGCTGGGTCTGTTTTGACAGTCTCCCGCCCCCGGCACCTCGTGCCGGGGGCTGCGGCTGAGGGATGGGTGCTTTGGCGGTCGAAGCAAACACGAAGCAAACACAGGAAGGAGAAGGGAGGGCGCTAGACGCCAGCTGTGGGTCCTGTGCTGAGCGTGGGCGGTGATGATGGCGCGGCTTTGTGGCGTGCGTGCGCACAGGCGGCCGAGGCGGCGGCCATCAAGGCGGCCGAGGCGGCCATGGGCGAGCGCCTGGCCGTGGTGGAGGCGGCAGCGGCGCTGCGCCTGGTGGAGGCCGAGGAGGCGGCCTCAGCGCGCCTGCTTGAGGCGCAGGCCGCCGCGGCGGCGCGGCTCCAGGTGCGCCCGCTGTGCGCACCATTTTTGCTCCGACGCGGCCAGCAAACAGCCGTCGCGCCCGCCACCTCGACTTGTTCACAGGTGGATGCGGTGTTTTGCCATGGTGGTGGTGGTGGTGGAGCGCAGGAGGTTCAGTCGGCGAGCGCGGCGCGTCTGGCCGAGGCGCAGCAGAGCGCGGCGGCGCGGCTGGCCGAGGCGCAGGCGCAGCGCCAGGCGGCGGTGGAGGAGCTGCAGGCCAACCGCGCGCTGGCCGACCAGTACTCCTTGGAGCTGGCGCGCGTCAAGTCAGAGATGGACAAGCTGCAGGTGCGGACTGGCTGCACTATCTGCTTGCCAGAGCTCTGACCAGAGCTCTGGCTGCACAGGGAGGCCCGGTCCCTGGGCGTCGTGCGGCCCTCAGCAGCTTTGCGCATGAAACGTGCAAAGGGTGGCGAGCGCAGCATGAACGCGTCACGCGTCGCGGTGGGGCGCTCGTGCGTGCGTGCGTGCAGGAGGAGAGCGCGGCGGCTGCCTCGGCGGCGGCCGAGGAGGCGCGGCGGGCGGCCGAGGACCTGTCGGACACGCGGTCAAAGGTGCTGGCGCTCGAGGGCGAGAAGAGGGAGCTGCAGCAGGAGGCCAAGAGGCTCCGCGCGCTCATGGAGGACCTGCAGGTGCGAGGCAAGGCCTCGCGCATACGCCATCGAGGCGGCAACATCTCGCGCAGATCTTGATCAATCGGGGGCGCGAATGGTTGCGAGTGCGTTGCAGGCGCTGCGGAGCAAGCAGGACGAGGCTCAGGCCGAGCTCGAGGGCGACCTCATGGTGCTGAGGAACGAGGTGGAGGCGTTCGAGGAGATCCGCTCCGAGCTGGGCGTGCTGGCCGACGCGTTCCAGGTGCGCTGCCGCCGCCGCGCGCTGGCGCCGCCGCGCGCTGGCACCAAGCGCGATATTGAGGAGGCCTGCGAATGACAGGTCACCCAAAGGAGCCGGCTGAACTGTGTGCTGAGCGCCGTCGAATCGAGGGCCCATTGAAGGCGAAAGCGCCGTTTGCTGATGCGTGCACTGCGCGCGCGTGCGCCCCCTCTCGCCCGCAGTCCAAGGAGGCCGAGGCGGCGCGCCTGTCTGGCGAGCTTCGCTCGTCCAAGGAGAAGGAGGCGGTGCTGACGCGCGACCTGACGGCGGCCAAGGCCTCGCTGGTCAGCGTGCAGGGCATGGTGCGCGACATGCAGGCCACCAACGACGACCTGCTCGTGCGGCTCGAGGCGCTCGAGGTGGCCATGCGCTCAAAGGTGCGCTCGCTTGCGCATTACCGCCCGCCGGCGCCGCCTCCTCGCATCGGTCGTTGACGCACGCGCTTCGCAAGCCGTCGGCCCAATCAGCCGCCAGATCAACCGAGCTTTCGCTGCGTTTTTCCGCTGCCCGTTGCCTGCCTGTGTCCGCATCACAGGACCGCACGTCGGCCAGCGCTCAGTCGCGCGCCTCTCAGGCCGAGCGGCAGCTGGTCGGCGCCAGCGAGACGGCGGCGGCGCTGCAGGCAGAGCTCAGCCTCAAGAACCAGGTGCGCGACGCGCGCAGGGACGCACTTGCGCTCTAGCACTTGCGCAGGTTGTGTTGTTGTTCGACGCTCGCTCCGACGTTGCTCGTCGTGGTTGTGGTGCGTGCGTATGCCATGCAGACGCTGAGTCAGCTGACGGACCGGCTGCGGCAGCTCGAGGTGTCCGAGGCCGAGGCACGTGCGCGCGTGGACGTGCTGCTCGCCGAGGTGGACGTGCTCCGGCGCGACTCGACCGCGCGGCAGCAGGTGCGCCCTCCCTACCTCCTTGCGCGTCGTTTCCGCGTGGAGCAGCCGCCTGGCCACGCCCCAACACCGCTCACCAGATCCTGGGTTGGTCCTTGCCGCTGTGGCCCTCGAAACAACGCGTGCGGTGGTGCTGCCGTTGCTGTGCGAGCGGCTGCAGGCGGCCGAGGCGGCGGACGCCGCCGTGCGCAACGCGCGCTCGGAGCTCGAGGCGCTGCGCGCCAGCGAGGGCGCGCTGCAGCGCACCAGGCAGCTGCTGGCCGAGCGGGAGAAGGAGCTGGCGGTGAGCGCACGCGCGCACGCACGCGCGCACGCATGCCCGGGACGACGCCACAGGACTCGACAACAGCAACAGAACACGAGCGCACACCCTGATGCGCATGCAAGGAGGGGCATTTCACCCTGTGGTTGGTTGGCGCTGGCTGCCTGGCTGGGCACAGGACGCGCGGGCCACCAGCGAGGCGGGCGCGGCCGAGGCGGGCGTGCTGCGCGCCCGGCTCGACACGAGCGCCCGCCAGATCCAGGAGCTCCAGGTGCGCGCGTGGCGCCCCCAGGCCCGCCACGACGCCAGAAAAGCAACGTGCGGGAGCCTCCCCGGCCGGCTTGGCGGGCGTTGCTGACTGACGCCCGCTTCCCTCCCCTTGGTTGGTCGTCGCTTGGCCCGCAGGAGCTGGAGGCCCAGCGCGCCGGCGAGCTGGACGAGGCCAAGGAGGTGTACACCATCCTCTCGCGCGAGGTGGAGCGCCTGCGCGGCGAGCTCGACCTGGCCCGCCAGGAGGCCACCTCGGCCGCCTCGTCCTCATCCTCCGGGGCGGGGTCGCTGCAGCGCGACGGCGCCGCCGCCCGGCAGGAGGTGTCGGCGCTGCGCCGGGAGCTGGACCGCGTCACCTCGGCGCTGGCGGCCGCAGAGGTGCGGCGCTGCGCCTTGAGAGCCGCTTGCCACGCTCCGCCCTTCTGCTGCGTCTGGAATTCTCCTGCACGTGCGCACGTGCGCTGGCTCCCACTCCCGCTCCCACTACCTGCCTCGCCCACGCTGCCGCGCTCGCTGTCCTCCTTCCACCCCTCCCCCCACGCAGGGCGCGCGCGCCCAGGCCGACGTGGAGCTCTCCCAGTCACGCCGGCAGCTCGAGTCGCTCTCCCGCGAGGCGTCCACGCTGCGGCAGCAGCTGGCCGGCGCCACGGCCGCCGTCGAGACGGCCACCGCCGCCGCAGCCGCCGCCGCCGCCCAGCAGCAGTCGCCGTCGCGGTCGTCCGCCGACGCGGCGGCGCAGGCGGCAAGCCAGGCGCTGGCGCGGGCGGCGGCGGCGTCGCAGAGCATCAGCCAGTCTCAGCAGCAGCAGATCAAGGACCTCAAGGAGAAGGACGTGATGAGCCAGGCGCTGATCAAGGAGCTGAGGGCCGAGCTGGCGGCAGAGGCACGGGCCACGGCAGAGCTGCTGGCAAAGGCAGAGGCGCTCATCGCGCGCTCGGCGGCGGGCGTGGGCGGCGGCGGCGGCGGCGCGGGCGCGGGCGCGGCGGGGTCGCAGCAGCTGGCGCAGGTGCAGCAGCAGCTGGCGCAGCGCAAGGCAGACGCCGAGGCTGCGGAGCGGCGCGCGGCGGGGCTGGAGCAGGACATTGCGCGGCTGCGGGTGCGTCGCGCAGGCGGTTTCCTTGTCCTCGTGGTGGCGGTCACGCTGTCGCCGCCCCTGCGCACGCCGGCGAGGGAGTGAGACTCAGCAGCGCTTTGCGTTCATGGCCTTGCCGCGTGTGCGTGTGTGTGCGTGTGCCGCAGCGTGAGCTGGGCGAGGCGCGCGAGGCGCTGACGCAGCGCGAGCGCGAGAGCCAGGCGGTGCGCCAGCTGCGGGGCGAGCTGGAGGGCGCCGTCAGCAGCGCTGCCGCCGCCGCCACCGAGGTCAACGTGCTGCGCAAGCGGGTGCGCCTTTCTCCCTTTCTCCCTCTGCCTCTCCCATTCGCTATCCTCCCGCTGCCCTCCTGCCCTTGCGATCCCCTCCAAACACCACACCCCCACCACTGGTGCGCCCAGGTGCAAGACCTGGAGGCGGAGCTGGTGTCGCGCGACAAGCAGGTGGCGGCCGTGGTGGAGGCGGCGCGGCAGGGCGGGCGCGGCGGCCCGCAGCTGGCCGCGCTCAGCGAGCAGGTGGCGCAGCTCACGGCGCAAAACACCTCGCTCAAGGCCTCGGCGTCCCGGCGCGAGCAGCTGCTGCTGGCCACCAAGCGCTTCCTGCAGGACAAGAAGGCGGCGGCGGCGGCGGCGGCGGCAGCCGGCGGCGGCGAGGGCGAGGAGGGCGAGGACGGCGGCGTGCCGGCTGCGGCGGCCGACGCAGTGGGTGGCGGCAGGCGGCAGGCGCGCGGCGGGGTGGCGGCGTCGGGCGGCGGCGTCAACGGGACGGGCGCGCAGCAGGCGCAGCCGCAGCAGCAGGCGCAGAGGCGGGCGGGCGGCGGCGGCTTTGGCCCGTCGAGCCGCACGACCCCCCGTAGCTACCCGCTCTGAGAGGCGCTAGAGAGCGGCGGCGGCCGGTTTGTTAATGCTGGCGTGCGGGGCCGATGAGCACAGCGTGGGATGTGGGGGTGGGGGGCGCCTCGGCGGTGACCTCGGTTGGTATGGAGGTGGGCGGTGACCTCGCTTTGGGGGGTGTTTACAGGTTGTGTGCGCTTAGAGAGCCGTGACTGAGTTTGGCGCTGTTCCTCCCGTCATGGGGCCGAGAGGGAGGAGAACATACACCACAAGAACAGTAGCGTGTCAGGTTCAAGGGGAGGGGGCCCGCTAGAGGCCGGTCACGGCCAACGCCGGCGCGGGCGTTTGGCGCTGGCCCTGCCTGGGTGCGCGCACGCGTGTGTTGTGGGGGCAGCAGGATGTGCACACGGGAGAGGACGGAGGTGGCGTTTGCCCTCGCGTGCCGCCACCGCGCTGCTGGCGCGTGCAAGCTGCATTTGGGTCCGTGCGCTTGGTGCCAGCGACGCCGTTTTGGGGGGGGCCCACTGTGGACGCGCGCCGGGCGCGCTGACGCCGCGCTCTTGGTTCAGGTGCCGTGCGCTGGATGCTCGTGGCACGTGCGTCCGTCAAACGTTTGGTGGCGTGCTCTCGAGCCCAGCACTGCACACACTGGGCTGCCTCGCTGGTGGCGCCACTCCTGCGCCCACCCATCCCGCAGAGGCTCCGCGACTTTTTGCCGACGAGTCTAGCACTGTGCGGGCTGTGATGACGGTGTGGCTCTCTCTTGCTGCCCTGGCTCGGCTGCAAGCGAGGCCCACCGCCACTTGGGCGAGCTTCCCGTTCGTCCACTGCGGCCGCTGCCCGGCGCGTGACAGTTGCAACAGGAGGTCGCAGCGGGCGGGTAGCGGGCAAAGCATGCCACCACACACAAAGGACAAAGGGGCATGGGCGGGGGGCGTGCACATGCAGCCTGAGAAGGTGGGGGCCTGGAAGCGGAGCGCAGGGCGTGACCACAGCGGCAGCAAAAGAAGACGTGGTGCGGCAGCAGCCACACAAGCAATGAGGCGCCCTCCCCGGTCCATGGGGACACACGCAGTCGCCTGTTCCAGCGGCGCACAAACAATGGGCCGGCGGCTGAGAGCACTCCTTCTTGGCAGTCTCTGCACGCTCCCGGCGTGCCCCCACCAAGATGCAAGCGCTGCCCCCAAACCCCATGATGACGCGGCGCATGACCTCTTTGCTTCCAAACGAATGCTCCGTCTCCCGCCTGAAAGACCCCACCACCACCACAGGCAACGGGTCCACGCGACCAGCCTCGGCCCGCGCCCCTTTTTAAGTTCAATGCGCCTCCTCAGGAACCCCGCAAAAGCCTCGGGACAATCATCAACAACAAGCCGGCAGCTTTACAGCGCCGCGCACCAGCTGGTAGCCATGCACGGCAGCGCCGCGCCTCTCCACCCGCCCTCCGCCCCGCCTCCTCCTCCCACAAACACCCCACACTGCATCAACGAGGGCAAGCCGCCGGCGCGCCTCGGAACACGCCGCTCGCTGCACGCCGCCCGGTGCACAGCGCCAACACCCGGCGGCTGCGCCGGGCCGCAGCAAGAAGCCTCCTAGGGCAGCTGGCTCTTGCCCAGCGCAAAGGGGTTGGCGTCGGTGGGCTTGAGCGTCTTGAGCGTCTGCGGGGAAGCGCAAAAGCCACCAGGACCGGCTCAGTCAGGCCAAGCACAGGACGCGCAGACCCAGCGGGACGCGCAGGTGGCGTGGTGCAGCACAGGCGCTGCTCCTCCAAGGCCCCCAGTGACCCTGCCGCCCCGCCACGGGAACGCGAGCCTGCTTGTGCGCCCCGCCTGCCCGCCTCTCCGTCACCCACGTGGTTGACGTGCGAGTGGCAGGCCTCGTCGGCGCGGATGGCCAGCACCAGGTCCCGCAGCGTGGCGTCCTTGGGCAGGCCCCAGTACGTCTGCGCCCGCGCCCACGCCGCGTGGCCACCACCAGCACGTCTCAGGTGAGTGTGTCTGGGGCGGTCCAGATGGAGGGGGACATGTAGCCCAAGCGTGCGAGGGAGCGGCGTGCGCGCGTGCGTGCGGATGCGCACCTGGGCGATGGGCGGGGCGGGCTTGGACTTCCAGGCGGCCAGCGAGCGGCCCTGGTCAATCTCGTTCAGCGCGTGCGTGTACGTCCTGCGGGCACGCGCCAATCGCGACAGCGGCGGCGTCAGCGGGGGAGGAGGACAATCAGGTGGTGCGAGCGTCGCTGCGGCGGGGTCTCGTTGCTTTCAAAGGAAAGAGCGCTGCTGTTGCGCAAGAGCTGCATGGCTTGAGCAGCGCGGTGGAGGGGCGTGACGCAGGGGCTGCGCTCTGCACAACGAGGACTCACTTGACGGCCTCCTCCTGCGAAGATGGGGACGCAGAACAGCACGAGCACAGCGTGAGGGTCAGCGCGCCCAGCTCAATTCGCTCCTACCCGGCAACAGGGTGCCTCCGCAGGCGCGCAGAGGCCGCGTGAAGGCGGCCTGCTTCCAAGGGCGCGGCGCCCCTCCTTCCCACTCACCTCGAGGTAGCCCACGAACGAGTGGCAGGCCTTGGGCCAGACCAGGTACGCTGCACACGCACGCGCACACGCAGTGAGAGCGGCCGTCAGAGCGAGCGTGATGAGAGCCCATGCACTCCCACCCATCCCTCTCCCGCCACCCCTGCAAAACCTGCCCCATCCCTCTGGCACACGTGGCGATGCGGCCATCTGCACCACCTTCAGACGCCCCTTAGCAGCCCCCGCCAGCACCACCACTGCGGAAGGAGCAACGGGGGCTCGCACGCACCCAGGAAGTAGGCGTTGAAGAACACTCCCTGCGTGGCCAGCACCAGGAGCCGCAGGAAGAGCTTGGGCTGCCGGATCTCAAGCGCCGTCAGCAGGTGCATGCGCTCGTTCTCCGCCTCCTGCGCAGCGCGCACCACGGGCAAGCGCGGCGATGGACGAGCCCCTCTCAGCCTGGCGCACCCCACCCCGACGCCTTCCTGGCCCACGCAGCGGCATGCAGCCGTCCGTCCACAGCGCAGTGCAGCGACGCGCTCTGCCGGATCAGAAGAGAGCGCTTTGCACGCCCCGTTGCACACGGTGCCCAAGAACGGCGTGGGCCGCTCACCTCGAGCAGCTGGTGGATCCAGCCCTTGTCGCGCCTCTGCACGCGCGGCGAGCAGGCACCACACCGGTGGTGCGGTGGCAGCGGCGAAGTAACGTGCTGTGCGCGGCTAGCCCCAGCTCTGCCAGACGTGGGGGCAGAGACCTCCCTGGCACCGCCAAGCCCTGCACCGCGCCCGGCGCACCATGAGGCGCAGCGAGTGCAGGTGCCGCAGCATGCCGGCCACCATGCCCGGCACGCCCGCCACCGTCTCGAGGAAGATGACGCTGCGCACGGCACGCACAGCACAGCACAGCACAGCACGTGAGGATCGCGTCGCGGGGGAGGCGCGCTGCGCGCGAACAGCGCAACGGGACCGGGCAGGCGGACGAGAGAGGAGGCAAGGGGGGGGGGGCGCGCACCGTGTGAGCCACTTCGCCTCCGTCATGCTGTTGGGGTAGCTGCGGCCAACACGCACGCGGCGGCAAGGCCTCTCGGGGTGGTGTCAGCGTCGAGCAGAAATGATGGTTTGAGTGCTGGTTCCAGCAGCCGGCCGGCAAGGCTTGCGGCACTCACTTGGTGATCCAGTCGAAGCTGCTGCGCAGCACGCGCACGGCCGCCATGCCCACGCGGTCCGCCGCCTGCGGCCACACAGCGAGCGCCCCCAGGGCACGTGTGCAAGCGGCGGTGACGCGCGGTGTCTGCCCCTGGTATGCTGCGGCGTGGAGGTGCACTCACGTCCTTGGGCGGCACGTGCACGGGGTGGATGCTCTCAAGGTACTTCCAATCTGTGCGCAGGTACGACGACGATGGCAGGGGTGCCAGTTGGCGCGAAGACAGCGATCTCCCGGGTGGCCCGTGCTCAGCAGCTGCAGTTCGCCGAGATGCTCTAGCCGCTGCAAAAGCTCACCGTAGTGGGGGTGGCCCAAAAAGGCTTCCTGCTCGAGCTCCTCGCCCGCTCCGGCCGGCGCGGGGCGCATCCCCGGGTGCCCCACGATGGCGCCGGCGGCGAAGGTCTGGCCAGCGCCGGCCGGCTGCCCGACGGAGGGCAGCACCAGCTTGGCGTCCTTGGGCGGCGGGGTGGAGGACGGGCCAGGGGAGGACGGCGCCAGGGACGGCGGGCTGGCCTGCGCGCAGCCAGCCCCCACGTGAACACCCCGCTTGTTGATGATGGGTTGATGGTGGTGGTGCGCACAACCAGCTGCTCCACGCACAGCCTGTCGTGGCAGGCTTTGCGCACGGCCCAGAGGCGCTGCCGCACACCTGCGCGGCGAAAAGGCGCCCGCCGCTCTTCCACAGCGCGCCAGAGGCCGCCAGAGAGTGCGCCGTGGGCACCGCCAGAGCGCGCGCCATGCCGATGGCGCCCATCGCGCCACCGCCCAGGAGCCGCGACGCTACGATCGCGCTGATCATGATGGCCACGATGGGAAGCGCGAGGCGAGCACTTGTGTTTGGGGGGACCGCAGCAAGCGGCGTGTGTGCGTGTGCGCAGAGTTGTGCTGTGCGCGTGTGCGTTTGTGCGCGAGCTGTGGCGAAGTTCTCGAGCGAGGAATCTCATACCCGCGCAGTCATCGGCATGGGGCCCGCTCGAACACAGCGCAGAGCGTGGAACGCATAGATTGATCACCAGCACAGGCACCCAGATCACCTCCTCGTGCTTCCTGCGTGGGCCTCATGGCAGATGCCGTACATGCGCATGTACCGGCGGACGAGGAGGAGCAGCTCGCGACGCCTCCTCCTCCTCCAACGCTGCTCGGTGAGGCTCTCTCGAGCGCGCACGCGTCCAAGGAGCAACGAGCATGCTGCGAAGCAGGTGCCGCCAGCGCAAGCATCTCCACACACGCCTCTCCGCACATGTGCAGACCTGCCCGTGGCGTGGCTGGCGCTGCTGGCCGGCAGCGGCGCGCTGGGCGGCGCCTCGGGCCTCCTGGCCCTGCTGCGCACCTGCCACGCCCTGGCCCGCCTGGCGATGGCCCACGCGCCGCTCACGCCGACGCTGACCCTCTTCATCCGCTCGTCCCCCCAACCTGCGCACACGGCGGCAGGCGCACACGAACAGCAGCAGCAGCAGCCCCCCGAGCCGGGGCCCTTCCAGCCCAGCGCCTCGCTGCTGCGCCTGCTGCGCGCGCCCCGCCTCTCCATCAAGCTGGCCAGCCCCGTGCGCTGGCGCGACCCCGCCCCCGTGCTGCCCGCCGACGCCGCCCGCGCCCTCTGGCCGCACGCCACCAGGGCCATCACCCTCGACTACCTCACCCTCACCCCCGAGCTCCTCCGCTCTCTGGGCCACCACGATTCCGGCGCCTCGCCCGCCCGCCAGCTCCACCTCAGGGCCTGCAGCTTCCAGGAGGCGGGGGCGGCGGCGCCGCCGGACGGCTCGGCTGCAGTGCAGCCCATGCCCCGCCTGGAGGAGGCGTCCTGGGAGGTGTACAGCGCGCCGGCGTGGGCCCGCGAGGCGCTGGTGGCACTGGCGTCGGGCCCCGCGCTGCGCGCGCTGGAGCTGCCCGACGACCTGGCCGCCCAGGCGCTGGACCGCCTGCCGGGCCTGAGCATGGTGTCAGTGGCGTCGCACGTCACGCCCGCCACGCTGGCGGCGCTGGCGCGCTGCCCCGGCGCCTGCCACGTGCTCATCGCCTGCGTTGACGGCGGCGCCGTGACAGAGCCGGGGCGCGCTGGCGGCGCGGCGGCCCCCGCCTGCCAGTGGCGCACGCTGCGGGTGCTGGACGCCGGCCTGGCGGTGCTGCCGCTGCTGCCGTGCTTCCCCGAGGCGCTGGCGGCGGCGGCGCAGGAGGGCGCCGTGGCGGCCGCCGCCCCGCCTGCCCTGGCGCTGCGGCGGCTGCTGCTGGCCGAGCTGACGGTCTACGGCGAGCTGGAGCCGCTGCTGGCTGGTTGCCGCGTGCTGCGCGCGCTGGGGCCGCGGCGTCTGCGGCTCATGCCGCCCGCGGCGTGGCAGTTGGACCAGTGGGTGCACGACGACAGTGGCGCGAGCGGAGGTGGGCAGCTGGAGGTGAGCGGCGAGCCGGCGGGCGACGGCGGGTTCGGCATGGCGCGGCCCTTCAAGCTGCTGGTGTCGGGCGACGCCGGCGGCCAGGCGCTGCCGCACGTGCTGCGCGCGCTGCTGCCCGGCGCGGCATGCGGACGCCGCCACGTGCCCGAGGGCTCAGTGGCGCTCAACGTGTACGCCGCGGCCGAGGAGGACGGGGACAAGGAGGAGAAGCTGGAGGGGCTCACGGCGCTCGTCGTGGCGTTCGACCGCGAGGTCACAGTGGAGGTCCTGGAGGACCTGTGCGATGCGCTGAGCGAGGCTGCCTCGGCGGCGGCGGCAGACGGCGGCGGCGGCGGCGGCGGCGGGGGGCCGGCGTTCGCGCTGCGCACGCTGTGCCTGCGCGGGCGGTTCAGCGACGAGGCGCTCGACGCGCTGGTGGAGCTGCTGCCCACGTTCATCACGTGCGTGCAGGTCACGCCGCGCGCGCAGCCGCTGGCGCCTGCGATGCACATGGTCGTCGAAGGGGGGGCCAACGCCTGCGCCATCGCTGGCGAGCCGCGGGCACCGCCGCTGACGGTGGTCCTGGTGGCGTCGACGCCCACAGACCGCGTGCCTGTGGCGGACCAGGTGCAAGCGGACTGGCGGTGCTGCACGATGAGGCCGGGCGACCCGATACGGCGGCTGCGCAAAATGCATCTCATGGTGGCGCACCTCAAGCCGGACTCGTGATCTGGTTGGGAGCGGAAGGTGGCCCAGGCGGAACCGTGGGGCGAGCGAGGGCCTAGGGCAGCCGCGCTGCGGTGGACGGGGCGAGCAGCTCTGGCAACGCGCTGGCCGGCGGGGAGGAGCACCCTCGTCCTGTCTGGCGGAGCGCCGTTTGATGGTGGTGGGAGGCGGCGGCGGCGGCGGCGGAAGTGGAGGAGGCGACGGTGTGGCTGGGGCACGAGCGGGTTGGGTCGGTGTCTGGACCGAGCCAGGCGAGCAGCAGCGGCGACCACGCGGGGATGCGCCTGCTGGCGGCGGCGGCGGCAGAGCAGCCTTTGTGCGTGATTTGAGGACCGCTTTATGGGTGCGATGAACTCGTGATGTCCGTGGGGTTTGAACGAATCGTGCTGCGCGTGCCGCGTGCTTTTGCTTCTGCCCTGCAAGAGCCGTCTCAGCTTGGTGTTAGTGTGGGCTACAGAAGCACAGCTCAAGAACGCAGAGCTGCTGCAGCAGCAGCGAGGCAGCAGAGATGACGAGCAAGCAGGTGCTTCTGCCGCTCTCGAGCGCGAGCGTGTCGGTGCGCGTGCACCCGGTGGCGCTCTTCTCCATCTGCGACGCCTACATCCGCCGCAACAAGGACCAGGAGCGCGTCATCGGAACGCTGCTCGGCACCATCGTGGACAATGTCTACGAGGTCAAGAACTGCTACGTCGTGCCGCACACAGAGACCGGTGACCAGGTGCGCGCGTGTGATGATGAGGGTCACTCCGTGCGGTGTGGGTGGGGGCTCGCGCAGCAGCGACCGCGTGCGCGAAAAGCGATGCGATCTTCGACCCGCCTCTGCGACTCTCCCTGGCGGCCTCACCTCTGCGAAGCTTCTGTGCCCAGGCAGCGTGAATTCAGTGCATTGGTGGTGATGGCCGCCTGCTTCCGTGCGCCCTCAGTGCTGCCCAGCCGCCACACCCCCGCTCGCCCCTCGGCGAACGCGAACGCTGCGCACAGGTGGCGGTGGACGTGCAGCACCACAGCACCATGTTCGACCTGCACCAACGCGTGTCGCCCTCAGAAGTCATCCTCGGGTGGTGAGCGGCGCTGCGTCCGATCTCGCAGTACCCCCCCAAGCAGCGCCAAGCAGCAGCTCAAGGAGGCACGGGCACGGCAAGAGGCACCAGCACGTCAGCACCAGCGTTGCAGCTGGGCCCGGTGGGGAACGGGCCAGACGGGCGGGTGCCGGCGCGGCCCGCTCGTGCGCCCGCACAGGTTTGCCACCGGCAAGGCGCTCTACAACAGCGACTCTCTCTACCAGGAGTTCTACAAGGCGCAGGCACCCCACACCGCGGTGAGCAGCAGCTGGGCGCAGCCGTCGTGGCGCCCTGGCGTGCTGGGCAGCGGGTGCAGCGAGGGAGGCGGGCACGCGTTGGTAGGCAGGCCCCCTGAAGGCGCCTCTCTGCCGTGCTGCTGCGCTGGGCGCAGATCCACCTCAAGGTGGACACGGCGCTGACGGACCGCACGTTCAGCATTGCGGCGTACCAGTCGCGCACGCTGTCGCTGGGCGAGCGGCAGGTGGCGCTCGAGTTCTTCGAGGTGCCCTGCGAGGTGCTCTTCAGCGCCGTGGAGCGCGCCGGAGGTGCGCCTTCACGCTGGCGCCTTGGGCTCTGTGGGTGCGGGCACACCACACGGCGGGCGGGGAGGGCGAGGCAGCAGGCGGGCCCAGCGTAGAGGCAGCACGTGTGCGGGGAGCAGCTGGGTGGGGAAGCACGCTGCCGTTGGACGGAGCGGTGTGAAGAGTCCCACGCCCCCACGCCACGCCTCGTCCTGGCTGCCAGTGGTGGCGCCGGGCAGCCCCGACTGGCTCACACGCGCTCCTGGTGCGCGTGGACGCGTGCGCAGTGGAGCTCTTGACGGCGGTGCCTGGGCCCAAGCCGCTCAGCGACGCCGACAGCCTGCCGCAGTCGCTGGCGCGCCTGGAGCAGCTGCTGGCCGTGGTGCAGGCGCACGTCGCCGACGTCGTGGTGAGCCTCACGCTGCAGGCTGCCCTGCGCCACCTCCGTTGTCCTGCCGCAGGCGTGAAGCGTGCTCCAGCGATCAGCAGCAGCCGGGGCGCAGCAGGAGGGGGCGGGCTGAGCACACACGTCAGCGTCAACGCCCCTGTCATGCTGGAGGGTGACGGAGTGTGGGCTGGTGCACCTGCCCGCCCCCCGCAGGCGGGCAAGAAGGCGGGCGACGCGGCGCTGGGCCGTTACCTGGCCGACACGCTCTCGGCCGTGCCCAAGTTTGGCCGCGCAGAGTTTGAGCGGCTCTTCAACGACAGCGTACAGGTCAGCAGGCGGTCTTGGCCAGCTGGGGCCTCGTTCGCCCCCTCCTTCACTTCTGGGAGCCGAGGGTCAGCTGGGCGCGGTGCATCTTGGTGACCCGCGTGGTGCGCCGCGCCGCTCCTCGCCCCGCGTGCTCCTGACTGCAGGACACGCTCATGGTGACGTACCTGGCCAACCTGCTCCGCGCCCAGGTGCGGGGGGCCGCTGCCCGCGCGCTTTGCCGTGCCGCTGAGGCCGTGCGTCGGGATCGTTCACTCCCGCAACACCACCACCGCCTGCCACTCGCGCCCTCCTTGTGCTTGCAGGTGGCGTTGGCGGAACGGCTGGGCACGGCGCAGTTGCCCATCATGTGATTCGTGTGTGTGGCCTTTTCAGTTCATGCCAGAGTTCTCAATGCAAGCGGACAGGCTCCGACGTCACGACATAGCAGCCTCCGGCTTCTCCTCCTTGACAGTGTCGCCAATGCCCGTGGCGGCATATGACGCCTCCCAGTTGGTGCCGTCGAAAAATCGCACGTCCACCTTGCCGAGCGTGCCGGGGTCCACGCAGTAAATGGTGATACTCATGCAGTCGGGGTTGGAGCGCGGCGAGTAGAAGCTGCACGCATGCGGAGGTGCACGCACAGCACCGGGCGGATGGCTGTTGGCCGTCGCCAGGGAACGCGGCCCCGCGCTGGCCAGTGCGCACCCGAGGACACCCACCTGCAGATGCCGCAAACGCTGCAGAAGTGGTGCTTGGCCACCCCAGTGTTGAACGTGTACGTGCTGAGCTTGTCCTCGCCCTTGACCAAACGGAACTGGGACTTGGGGACGAAGAAGTGCGTGTTGCGCCGCATCTTGCACAGGGAGCCTGCACGTCACGATGGGCGCTGAGGCGCATGTTGCACAGGGAGCCTGTGCGTCAAGACGGACAGAGTAGGGGATCTCGCCACAGGGGCCGGGACCGCGGGCGCCGTGGTCGCGGGGCGACTCACAATTACAATCCCACGCCACGACGTCCGCGGTGGGCGTAGTGCACTCAAACCTGCGGCCATTGCGATGGGAGCATACGTGCGAAGTGTGGGACAACGGGGGGGCCGGGGGAGGCCCCGGCGGATGCCATGACGTTGATCACCGGGTGCGATGGCGCACGTTGGGGACCAGCGCACCTGATCGCGCCGCAGTGACATCCGCCCGTGTGCGTGACTCCCTCCATTCTCCTCCTTGCTGCTGCTTTGGACGCGAATCTGCGCGCTGTCGATCCGCCTTGCACCCACCTCCTGCGCCTCGTCCATGCCAAGTTGCAGCGGGCAGAACAGCAAGCAGGAAGCAAGCACAGCAAAGGTCATGTCTACCACCTCTCTCCCTCGCACATTTCATCATCTCACGCCGCGCACTGCCATCCTGCATCCCCGAAAGTCCGTGCCCGCTGCGCCCGCTCTCGCGCCCGCCGAACAGGAGCCGGTCAGCTCGTGCTCTTGGTGGCGTAGAGCCAGTGGTAGAGGCAGAACGCGGCGATGCCCAGCGAGGCCACCAGGTTGGAGGCGCCCTGCGCGCCGCCGACGGCCGTGTGCGTGGCCAGCGCGCCGGCAAACACGCTCGAGTAGGCCAGCTCCAGCAGCGCCAGGCCCAGGTTGAGCCGTTTGAACGTGCCGGCGCCCAGCCGCCCACGCTCCGCCGCGTCCTGCATGGCACCCGCAGCGGCCGCACACGTCGCTTCAACACGCGCACACGCTCGCACGTCGTCCCCAGGCAAGCGGCACGTCTGCGCCGCCCAACGTCCCAGCCCGCGCCCCACCCCACCTTGAGGTTGACGCAGGCGGCGGCGGCCAGCACGAACCCGGGCGCGGCCGTGTGCTTGAGCAGCTCGCTGCTGGCGCCGCCCACCTCGCCCACAAAGAGCGACGGGCCGTCCGCTGGCGTGAGGCACGCCGCCGCCGTCAGCAGGTACAGCACCACGAACCCACTGCACGCATAAGTGTGTGCGGTCCCGCCTGCTTGCCTCCACCTGGGGCGAAGCACAGTGTTCGTGGTGGCGGCCACTAACTCCCC
>VFQP010002711.1_pt1 | contig 19248 bp, 33 predicted proteins | sample 3512351 | NCBI WGS metagenome assembly VFQP01 (sample SAMN10412372, study PRJNA504923) | tailings metagenome | isolation source: Relicate 1 Philex TSF1 revegetated site | place: Philippines: Tuba, Benguet | collected 2017-08-29
CACACACACACACACACACACACACACACACACACACACACACACACACACACACGTGCACCCCACTGCGCAGCACCTTGTTGTCAGGTATATCCAAGCTGTTGTTGATCAACCCCTGCAGGACAAGCAGGATAATTGGAAAGCACACAGCACCACTCAACAGTGACAGGTTGATCTTCCAAGAGCGTAGCTGTACCAACGCGTTTTTCACAAACAATGCACGTGTTTGTTGGGCAAAACCCACCTGGGGGAGATGTAGAAAACATGTTGGATACAATGAAACACCCACTGGTGTGTTCACACCCTACAATAGGCCCTCTTGACCTTGTTATTCATTACGGGCGTGTTCTCACCACCCAGTGTGTCCCCGCCTTGCCGCGCATCACCCTTGCCATCTTCGTGGTGCCGGTGTACATGCACCATGGGTGGGCTGGCCACGTGGATGCTGTTGCTGCGACTGTTGGGTGCTTCTTCATCTGCTGCGCGATACTGGATTGCACGATGGGAGGCACCCACGTCATGCCCGACCGATTGGTGTGTCGACACCACATCATCGGCGATCAAAAAGCTGGTGGACACACCAGATTCGTCCGGGTCGTTGGTGGAAACACCATCGTCGTTGACGAAAGGGATTGGGTTGTGATATGTAAACACCCCTGAAAATTCGCGACCACGCTGCTGCTTTGACATCTGCAATTGTTGTACAGCTGTTAGCTCTTAAGCATGAGGAGGTTGTTTATGATAGTTGTTTTCATAGATGGTGATGGCGTTCGATGGCGTTTTGGTCAACGTCACGATAGCGCGATGTCTTTGTTGATACAACTGTCAATGGTACTCATACTCACGACGCTGCTGATCACCAGGCGAAAAACCAGACAGGTTATGTGAGCATTAAAAAAAAGTACACCGAAGTTGCATGGCATCTTGGACGTTGTGTTGTGTTTTCAGCATCGCAATTTGCATCCATACCTGACACCATACCTGACACAAAGTCGCGCATACGTCAAGGCATCCATTGAAAAGCGTGGTATTCCCATTCAATACTCCACTGCTTCCTCCTTCCTGACACTGGGACTTGTTTCCACAGCACAGCATCATCCCAGCGTTGTTGCTACTCGAAGACATATTGCATCAGTCTAGTTTTCGTTCTCGTTCTCGTTCAACGCCCACACATTGACATGTGTGCGGGGATTGTCGCGTTGTAGTGCAACCTAACATACACTCGAGCATGGGTGTACGCAAAGAAGATCCAGCAGTATCCACTGCAGCATTTGCTGCAGAGCCAAGCGTCGTGGAGGATATACAAGTCAAGGGGTATTGTGCACGATGGCGCAAGCAAATGGCAGCATTGCTGTACAAAACAGGTATGATGGTGTGAAGCACACTGCTCATCATGCTCAGCACACCCTCATGCTCAAAACACCCTCAGTGCTGCTCGCTGTGCGCAACTGGCCTACATTTGTTGCACGGTTGGTCACCCCCGCTGCGTTTGTATTTCTCATTTGGCTCATCAACATTCTTGTTGTTGCTGGTTTGAACATCTTCAACCAGGTACTGTTACTGTCGGCATATGGTGTATGGTGTATAGGAGGATGCTGCTATTAGTGTGTGGTGTCTGTGCGACATGTGTGCGGATGTGTGCCCACACGTTTTCTCACCCCCCCACACGCACTCGTGCAAGAGAGAGTACATTCTCTCATGCTCCTCACTCCCCCACACTTCAACACACACTACAGTACTCCTATACACACTCTTTAGCCTACCTATACACTCTTTCCCCCCCGTAAACACTCTTTCCCCACCACCTATACACAGTTTGACACAGTCACCAACCCGGAACCATTCTACATTCAACCAATCCCATCATGTACAGACTCCCCCTTTCTCATTGAGCCATGTTATGACTTTTTGTATACACCCAACACCTCCTCTGTGGTGCAGGTAGGGGTTTTTGTATGGGTGTGCGCATACAGTTACATACGCAGCAACATGTATTGCTCCCACCCACCCTCCTCACCCCTCACAGCAAATCGTCAATGGCATCCGCAACAACAACCCCGGACGTGTCATCCCTACTTCCTCTGTTATGGGGTTTGCCAATATGAACGACTCCAATGCCTGGCTGCTGGAAAACCCCTTGCTGGCACAGGGGGCGTATCATTTTGACCTCACTGACCCACAGCGTATAGGGTACATCCTGCAAACCAATAGCACGGTATGGTGTGTGCCTGTAGGTGGGTGGTTGGTGGTTGGTGGTTGGATGCATGTGTGTTGTGCTGGAGAAACATATACTCTTTATATAGACACACACACTCATGTCCTGTTCTTCACACGTACACTGCCGCACACACTCATGTACTCTTCTTCATGCGTGCACCCACCCATCCACCCATCCACACCCACTCACTTATGCACCTCATTGGTATATGTCACTTGTACCCCTTCTCCCACTGCCCCCCCACAGACGCAGTACTTTCGAGGTCAGTTTGCACAGCCCACATTTGTGGTGCAGACGCCAATGCAAAATGCAGTGGAGAGGGAAATCAGTAGATATCTGTTTCAACAGGTATGTGTGCTTTGTTGGTTTGTGTGTGTGTATGTGTGTGTGTGTGTGTCTTCATTTATGTGCATGTGCGTGTGTGTGTGTGTGTGTTTATCTATTTGCATGTGCATGCTTGTGTGTTTATTTATGTGCATGTGCATGTGTTTGTTTATGCATGTGCATGTGCGTAGATCCACCTGGACATAGTATACATGCATTGACAGATACCCACTCCCCAGTATATACCGTGTACACCCACTCACCCCGACCACACACAGGCAAATCGCACATTTGATACATGGCAAGTTGCAATCAAGCTCTTTGCCCACCCCCCATATAACCGCTTCAATATCGTGGGGCAAGTAGCAGGGCCATTGATCTTTGCTGCCAACATGTTTGCATTTGTCACACTGGTGTGTTTTGTGTGTCTGGTGGTGGTGTGGGGGCAGTACATTTCACCCACCGTGCACATTCCCCTACACCTTCCCCTGCACATTCCGCTGCACATTCCCCTGCACATTCCCCTACACATTTCCCTTCACATTTCCCTTCACATTCCCTTGCACTCCACCGTCCACTCCACCCTTACCCGCCCCCACCCCCACCCACCCACCCCTCACAGTTGTCACTCATCGTGTTGGAAAAAGAACTGGGTCTCCGACAAGCCCTCCGCACCATGGGCATGCTTGATAGCACCTATTGGCTTAGCATCATGACCTATGAGGGTATCATGGTGCTTGTAGTGAGCCTCCTCATCAGCATCATGGGGTTGATCTGTGGCTTTGACCTGTTTCGGAACAATGCGTTTGTCAATTACTGGGGGCTGTTTTTTACGTTTGGGTTGGCAATGACTTCATTTGCCATGTTTCTGTCGGTGTTTCTCAAACGGTATGATGTGTGTGGGTGAGGGTGTTGTTGGGTGAGTGTGGGTGAGTGTGGTTGTGGGTGGTTGTGGGTGGGTGTGGGTGGGTGTGGGTGAGTGTGGGTGGGTATGGGTGAGTTATGTCCAGCTATGTGTAGCCCTCCACAACCATTCCCACACACCACCATTCACACCCACAACCACACACAGTTCTGCATCCGCTGTTTACACTGGCTTTGCAATCTTCATCGTGGGTTGGATTGCACAAACAGCTGTTCTATTTGGCTACCCCCTCACCCCCGACAACATCGGCAGCCTTGTCATAGTCACTGTGATTTTCATCCTCATGCCATGGACCACGTTGGTGAAGGGGATAGATGACCTGGCAAGAGCAGCAGCCAATCAGCAAACAGGGGGGTTGGATGCTGGTGAAGCATTTAGGTGTGTGTGGGATGTGTGGTGTGGGTGTGGTGGTAGGATGGTGGTGTGCATGTGGGGGGTGTGGTTGGGGATTGGTGGTGTGCATGGGAGTAGGGGTGTATGGGTTGTTGGTTTTGAGTTTTACTGAAGGTGTTTCTTGTGTGTACTGTTCGTTTGTGTGTATTCAAGCACATACACACGCACATACACACCCACATACACGCACATACACACATACACAACCAAACAACCACATCCTAGTTACTGCAAGCGTCAATCAGCACCTAGTGATACAACTGTTGATGATGGGCAGTACTATCAATATGAGTGTGTATACAGCCTTGGACAGGTGTGTGTATGTGTGTGTGTATGATGTGCAATGGTGTGTGTAGTCTGTGTGATGTGTCTATATGTGTGTGTATATGATGTGTGCAGCAAGCAGATATGTATACATACACCATCCACACCTCACACTCTTTTCACCCACCAAACCACACACCCCCACCCCCTGTCCATCACACACACCCTCAGGGCATCATCGTCCTCCTCCTCCTGTGGGTATTCTACGCCCTCCTGGCAGTGTACCTCGACAATGTGCTGCCCAATGAACGAGGTGTGCGCAAGCCCCTGTATTACGTGTTTTCCCCCAATTACTGGTTGGGCAAGGGAAGTGCGACTGGGTTGAGGCGTCGCAAGCATACACTGGTGGTGAAGACACCACAGCAGTACGTGGTTGTTGGTGTAGGTGTTGGTGTGGTTGTTGGTGTGACTGTTGGTGTGGTGTTGATGTTTTTGAACATGTATGATGTTGTGTGTTTGTCACCCAGAAAACCTCCTTGTAAAACCCACCCCCTCACCCACCCCCGCATCACCCCACCCACCCCCTCACCCCCTCACAGTGGCAGCCAGGTCATGCAGAAACCCAAAACCCCAAAAATCCTAGACCTAGACACCTCCACCATTGACCAAGACGTCCAAGAGGAAGAAGCCACATTGCAAACCCTGCTAGAACAACTTCAGGAAGGTTCCCTGGAAGGTCACGCTGCTCTGGACAAGTATGCCATCGCCATGTTTCAGCTACAAAGGGTGTTTAAGCAGAGGAAATTGTGTGGGTTGTGTGGTACAAAGGAGTTTTGGGCTGTGGCTGGGGCACAGTTTGGTGTGGAGCGGGGGCAGCTGTTGTGTCTGTTGGGGCCCAATGGGGCAGGCAAGACTACGACGTTTAATATGCTCACTGGTGCGTGTGTGGGCGTGGGGTGGGTGTGGGTGGGTGGATGGGTGGGTGAATGTACAAGGAGAGAGTGTGGGTGTGTGGATGGGTTGTATGTGTAGGGTGTCATTCATGCAGCAAACAGGAGGGAAAAGAACACCATCAACGCCCTGCTTTACTTCCTGTTGTTTTCCCCATTGTTTCCCCCTTTCTCCTCTCACCTTCCCCTTTTCCCCGCCACCCTTTCCCCCCCCAACCATCCTTCCCCACCCCCCAGGTGTAATCCCCGCAAGTGGAGGTGATGCAATGGTGTATGGAGAAGTACTCAGCAGCATCGGCGGCATGGATCGCATACGAAGCATGATGGGCGTGTGCCCCCAATTCGACATCCTATGGGACGAACTCACCGCCACAGAGCACATGCGCATATACGCGCTGGTCAAGGGACTCCATGCGGATGTAGCGAAACGACAGGGGGAGGAGTTGCTGGCGCAGGTGAAGCTGACAGAGGCAGCCAATCAGATGGCGGGGACGTATAGTGGGGGGATGAAGAGGAGGTTGAGTGTGGCTATTGCGCTGCTGGGGGACCCCAAGATTGTGTATTTGGGTATGGGTGGGTGTGGGCGTTTGGGTGTGTGGGTTTGTGTGAAAGGAATGGGGTGGGGGTTGTTGGGTGTGGGAGGAGGGGGTACTGCCTTCCAACTCCATCCCCTGTGTACCCTCCTGCATAATCCGCATAATCTCAAAGAAAAAACTATCCATTCCCCACATGTACACATGCACACACACACACTTGTACAAACACACACACATGTACATACACACCCGCACTCACACTCACCCTCACACCCCCCACACACAGATGAGCCCACCACTGGTATGGACCCCATCAGTCGACGTCATGTGTGGGACATCATAGAGTCTGCTAAGAAGGGACGTGCCATCATTCTCACCACACACTCTATGGAGGAGGCTGACATACTGGGGGACCGGTATGAGATGTTGGGGTGTTGGGGGTGTTACTTTGTGTGGGGGTGTTACTTTGCGTGTGCGTGGGGGAGACATACATGGGTGTGGTGGGGGGCACATACATGGGTATGCTGCCATGTATATAGACACACATACATGTGCATAGAGACACATACATGTACATAGAGACACACAAGCACCATACAACACACCCAACCTGCACACCCACCCATCCCCCACCCACCCCCAAAAACACCCCCCCACAGTATTGCCATCATGGCTCGAGGGCGGCTGCGTGCAATCGGCACCTCCATTCGCCTCAAGCAGCGATTTGGCTCAGGATACCAAATCAGCATTGCTTGTGAGGGGAGCAGTGGGACTGGGGAGCAGGGGGAGGAGGGGTTTAAGGAAATTAAGGGTTTTTTCAAACAACGTCTGAATTTGGAGTACAGTGATTTTACTGGGGCGTATATGACGTTTCGGTATGTTGTGTGTTTTTTTTTCTTCGGGGGGTTGATTTTGGTGTGTTTTTGATGTATTGGTATGCTGTGGGGTGGTGGTTTGTGTGGTGTATTATGTGGCATTGGAATATTGCCAACGCGCACATGCAAACCAACCTTTTTGTACTGTCAATATACAACCCGCACCCCCCCCCCACACCCCACACAAACCTTTATCACACACATCACATCCCACAGCATCCCCCCCGAGCGTGAGGATGAGCTACCATCCCTGTTGAAGGATCTTGAAGCAAATGCAAGCACACTGGGTATCAATGATATGCAAATGTCACTCACCAGCCTAGAAGAGGTGTTTTTGAACATTGCCAAAAAGGTGTGTGTGGGGGGGGGTGATGTGTGGGTGTGGGTGTTGTGTGGGTGTGGTGTGTCCTCTGTACGTTTGTGTGTGTGTGCGTTTGGAAGGTGTATGGTTGTCGTGCTGCATCTAGTACATGTTATGGAATACATACGATACAATTTATGTATATTTGCACACCAGCATGCAAAACTTGCATGTGACACACACACACACACAAACACAAACACCTCAACACACATCTCAACCCCCCCCCCCCCAAAAAAATACCAGGCGGAGATTGAGGCAGCCAAAGCAGGAGGCACAGCATTCCAGAAGCTTCTCTTGGATACTGGCAAGGAGGTCAAGGTGCCCCTGGGAGAAGAGGTGTTTGTAGACCAATCCACTGGGCAGCAGTATCAGATTGTGTGGGCGCAGGATGAGGAGGGCAAGCTGCAGATCCTCAGCCACACACCCATTGAAAAGCGGTCGTCGGTGTCGAGCGATGATGTTGCATCGGGCAGCACAGCGGGACGTGCCTGATAATGTGGGTGCGTTGTTTGTGTGTGCCCCTTGTGGTGTATGTACTACACGTCATTGTGTTTTTTTTCTGCACGTATACTGAAAAGGTAATACTATGCGCAACAACATAGTATCAACATATGCGATCACACACATCTGTGTGTGACGGTATATAGCCGTATGATTACGAGGTATTTTGTCAAAACCACCATCAGCATTCGTTCGACAGCTCCTGACACGAAAAAACTTTACCAGCATCACACCTCGCCAATGGCGTTGTATTCCTCTTCCAAGAACCAAGGCGTCATCATCACGAGCAATGCAGCACCTCGGCATGCATGGCATCAAGATGCCATCAACGTCGAGTGTCCCGCCCGTGTCACAGCCATCCAGCAGGCCCTGCGCAACGCTGGCATGGTGATCAGCGACACTTGCAACACCTTGCATCCTGCCACACATAATGCAGTTGCAGCAATACACACCACAGACTACCTCAACGCCCTCCGGGAGGCCTGTGCACAGCTACCAGATGACGGCAGCGCTGTGGTGCTTGCCGACCCTGAAGAACCAGCCGAATACACCTATATCACCCGGCACAGCTATGACGATGCCCTTGCTGCAGTGGTATGTTGTTGTTGGTGTGCGTGCTGGTAGGCCTCAAGCAACTGTACACCACCCTGTTCCACCCACCCTGTCGTGTATTCACCAACACACAAGCTCCTTGTGCTCCACAGAGTGCATGCCTGCATGCTGCGGATGGTGTTGTCAACCAAAACACGATCATCGCACCATCATCATCATCATCATCAGAAAATGTCATGATCAACAACAACAACAACGGTGTTGCAACATCCATACCCAACCATGCACACGCTACCCCATGGTTTGTTGCAGTGCGGCCACCAGGGCATCACGCACTTGCATCACAAGCAAGCGGCTTTTGCTTGTTGGCCAATGTGGCAATTACAGTGAGCTACATGCAACGACATCTGGGCTTGCAACGAGTAGCTGTGGTGGACTTTGATGTGCATCACGGCAACGGCACACAGGCAGCATTTTACAACGACCCCACAATGCTGTTTATAGACATCCATCAAGCAGGGTCATGGCCGAGCACAGGGCACGCCGACGAGCGTGGTGTGGGAGAGGGTGTGGGCACCACGGTCAACATCAACATGCCAGTGGGGTCAGGCGATGCTGCGTTACGTGCAGCGTATGCGCAGCAAGTGGCACCTGTGCTGGAGGCGTTTGCACCAGAGGCGCTGGTGGTCTCTGCTGGGTTTGATGCGCACGAGGAGGACCCGCTGGGGGAGCTGGCATACACTGATGCAACGTATGAGTTTTTGGGACGGGAGCTGACTGCAGCTGCATGGCGAATGTGTGGTATGTTGTTGGTTGGTTTTCACCTCTCTGATGATCTTGCATGTTTTTTTCAAGTCCATTTTCCACAAAACAGGAGGCCGATGTGTGTTTGTGCTTGAGGGTGGTTACCATCGGGATGCAATGGCCAGGGCGGCGGTGCGCATGGTGTCTGGAACGGCATCAGCAGGAAGCAGTAGGATGTGCTGATGAGCAGAGTAAGCATGGACGGCTATAGGTTGCACTTTTTGGGTGCCCCTTGCCGGGGCAACTGCGGGCGCCTGCCGGATCAACCAGAGGAAATCCGAGAGGGAGATTATATAAATCTATAAATCTATAAATCTATGTGCATCGTATTCATTCCATTGATCAACAAACACATAACACATAACATCACATACAAGCCAACGCACAAGCCAACCACACCAACTACAACATCCCATTCTCACGCGTCGAGCACACCACCACTTGCCCCGACACCATGTACTCACCAATCGCAACTTACACGATTCTCTCCATTCTTCTTGTCTGCACCTTGACAACTACAACTCAAGGTATGGAGAGCCGGTGTGTCGCCAAAACCGCGTTGCACCATCCTCGTGCCCGGTGCACACGTGCGACCGCATAGATGTGTTGTGCATGATCACAAGTACAGATCCTGCGTGTTGCAGCCTGCATCGTGCTGATAATCACTCCTCCGAGACATTTGCCAAGATTGCCAACCCACCCCACCCTCCCCAGGTCGCGTCCTCACTCAATCCAATGACGACATCGTGGCGGTCTTTCAACCGGCCAAGGCACCAGCACCCATGCCTTCCGTTGCTGCTGACAATGAATCTTCCATTGCAGCTGCCCAAGCCTACCTCGCCCGCGCATACCCATCCATGAAGAGCACATTCAAGCTTGCCGTCGTGGAAGACCTCATGGATGCAGCCTCTGCGTGCGACGAGGGCTTGGTCGACCTTGTACCGCACCTGTATGCCTCAACACTCGGCCAGGTCAAGGACATGTACTGCGGCCTGCCACCAGCAGACCAGTTGGAGCGCATGGTCTACTTGCTGACATATGGGTGGTCCAAAGCACGCGACGCGTATTTCTTCGACCTCTCTCCACCACCAGCATTTGTTACCAATGGGCAACCGTGGCCCAAGGCATGCAATGTTGAGTTCAACGCTGTGGTGAAATCAACAGTGACAGAACACCACGCATCTGATGAATTGTTGTGCGTCTCTGCACTGGGTGTATGAGGGTAGTTTTTGTGCATCACCAGATTCTGGGTGTATTTGTAGTCCATGTACTTACACACAAGTAGTAGCTGTCGTTGTTGTTGTTGCTGTTTACCACCTCCTCTATTAGACTGTAGTTTTACACAAGACCTTGACGACACCGCAATTTTGACTATACAGTGTGTTTTGACACTGCGAGTGGTGGTCATCAACCAAATCTGTGTGTCTTTTGCATTTCTGATGATTTTCTCGGGTTTCAACTGTGTCTTCTCCGCGCCTGGAGTGACGACCATTCTTTGGCATGCTGCTGCGCAGTCATATTTGTCTTGCATATGCACCATATTATAGTGTGCTGCTGCTGTTTTCAATGTCACCATTGATGTGGTAAGTGCCCTGCCATGATGTAAAAAACATTAACACATGAGCACATAAACACATGAGCAAAAAAATATTCTTTTTGTCATTCCCCCATTGCCAAAGGGTGAACGCATTCATCAGTTATTTGGGAAAGACATTATCAACAGGTACGCAAACAACCAACGCGCAGCTTGCTTGATGCACTTACCCTAAACTTGCCCTTATCTGTGGCGATATGTGTATGCATGCACAAACATATCTAGCAGCGATATTGTTTGCGAAAACATTCTTGTCCGGTGATTTGGCACCTGTCGACACTGGATCTGCTGTTTTGCATGGCACTATCGACACTTATTTGGCGTTGCCCCTCGCATGTGGTACTTGTCACATCCATCTCACAACATTGCATTGCACTATATTCCATTAACCCTCATCCCATCAGGCCTACTACTCATCATCAGGTCACAATAATGGCGGACGAGTTGGCGTTTCACGAGAAAGTTCGCAAGTACCACAAGGATCTACTGACCGACGTGGAGCGTGATGTGGGCAATATTGTGGAATGCACCTTTGCCAGTCGCTACACGGCCACCGAACTGCCCAAGGACCAGGTCCCTCCGGTCGGCATGCCCAGCCGTGTAGCGTATCAGCTCATCCATGACATCCGCCAGCTGGATGCCAACCCACGCCTCAACTTGGCAAGCTTTGTGACCACGGTAGGCAATGAACATTATTGTGGTTGTTGGAAAATCTGCAACATGATGGTGATCACAACCCCTCATCATCTTTCACTGGTCATCACAACCCCGCATCGTTCACGACCCCCACTCGACCCCACAGTGGATGGAGCCAGAGGCCAATGAGCTCATCCAGGAATCAGTGAGCGTCAATTACGTAGACATGGATCAGTACAAGAGTTCCACCGATATCCAAAACCGCTGTGTCAAGATGCTGGCCAACTTGTGGCATGCACCACCCCTGTCTGCCGATTGCGACATGGACGGCTGCGGCACGGCCACCATTGGCTCCTCAGAGGCAATCATGCTTGGGTACGTGTTTGTGGGTGTCTATGTGTATACAAACGGGGTGTAAAATTATACAGATTTGTGCAGAGCAATTTGTGCATAGCAATGCATGTAATGTACACATGTTCCAATGTCCACATATCTTGATGTACAGTGGGCTGGCAATGAAAATGCGCTGGAAGGAGCGCCGCGCCAAGCAAGGCAAGGACACCACTCGTCCCAACTTGGTCATGTCTGCCAGCGTGTATGTGCATGGTGTTGCATCATGTTTTGGGGCACATGTACTACTGTACACAGACGTTATACTACTTCCTAATAATGATAATTATTTATTATTATTACACGTACTATCATACACACATTGCGCGTATGTACACAAATCTCACACCCCAACAACAGGCAAGTGTGTTGGGAAAAGTTTACGCGCTACTTTGATGTGGAAGAGCGCTTTGTTCCATTGGAAGAAGGTCGATACGTCATGACCCCTGAAAAGGCCAAGGAGCTGATTGATGAAAATACCATTGGTGTGGCAGTTATTCTTGGGTCTACGTATAATGGGGAATTTGAGGATGTCAAGGCGTTTGATGCAATGATTGGTATGATGGTGAAGGGGTGTTGTATGTTGAAAGGGTGTTGTATGTTGAAAGGGTGTTGTATGTGGAGAGGGAGGACCAGTGCATGGTATATAAAGTGAGTCCCTTTTGTTGAGTTCCTATTGTCAGTCACCTCACTGTATGTCAAATACCTCACTGTATGTCAAATAATGATAACTATAATATCCTCTTTATTTGCATCCTCTCAGAGGAGTTGAATGCCAAGACTGGCTGGGAGGTGCCCATTCATGTGGATGGTGCTAGTGGTGCATGGATTGCCTCATTCCTCTACCCTGAGCTTGAATGGTACTTGGGAAATGGTTGAATGGTTTGTTGGGAAATGGAGGATGTCATGCAGCACATACACAACACATGAAGCACCCCAACAGCACATGCATGTTTGCACGCTTCACCCACATATTCCATACATATTCCATACATATTCCATACATATTCCATACATATTTCACCCAATGCCCCTTCTCACACAGGGACTTTCGCCTGAAGAATGTATGTTGCATTGCCAACAAACCTTTTTGAGCACAATGGTAGCACAATGGTCACCGCACCCATCCCCCCACAGGTTGCATCCATCAATGCATCTGGTCACAAGTATGGCCTTGTCTACCCAGGGCTTGGCTGGGTTGTGTGGCGTGACCGTGATGCCATTCCCGATGACCTCATCTTTTGGTATGTGCTGTTTTTGTATGTGTTCTGTTTGTATGTGCTCTTGAAGACGTGCACACGTGTCATTGCATGGCAGGCCCCTCCTCTCTCTCTCACACACTCTCTCTCTATGTATATGTATAATGATAGGAACAATGTCCCATCCTTGTACCCAACAGAAACAATCTCCTTCTCCCCAACAGGGTCAACTACTTGGGTACAGAACAAGCAAGCATCACCCTCAACTTTAGCAAGAGTGCATCCATGATCATTGCCCAATACTTCCAGGTACATAGCCCTAGTGGGTACACACAATGTGCAGTTGCATGATCTCAGCAACACACCAACATGTAATCAGCAACACACCACCTTGTGATCACCAACACACAGTTTTTGCGTCTGGGTTTTGATGGGTACAACAAGATTTTTGCCAATTTGAAAAAGATTGCCAAGCGCCTCGCCAATGCACTGGTTGCAACAGGTGCTGTAATGTGTTTGTATAATGCTGTGAATGTCTAATGCTGTGTTTGTATAATGCTGTGTTTGTATAGTGCTGTGTTTGTATAATGCTGTGATGTGTTTGTGGTACAATCTATTCACAATAGCAACAACACAAGCGCAACAACACAAGCGCAACAACACAAGCGCAACAAGACAAGCGCAACAACACAAGCGCAACAACAAAAACTCAACACAAAAACTCAACAAAAAATCTCAACAACAAAAAACTCAAAACACCACACAGGTCACTTTCGTCTGCTGAGTGATGATGTGAGTGTGCCCCTGGTGGCCTTTCAACTGAACAAAACCCTTGAAGCAGATGGCAAGGAGCACACCCGCTCCTACAATGAATTCGACCTCTCAAGCAAACTTCGTGAACGTGGCTGGACAGTGCCAGCATACACGATGGCACCCAATGCACAGTATGTGGGTTGAGGGTTTGTGATATGGGTTCCTCCATACCTCTCCACACCTCATCTAACCACACGCACCAGGCATGTGATGTTGCTGCGTGCAGTGGTGCGTGAAGACATGTCAATGCAGATGGCAGATATGCTGGTCAAGGACATTCAGGATGCAGTGGCATGGTTGGACACCCATGTGGTGCTCTCATCGCAGCAAGTGACTGCATTGACCAAGCAATTCAAGATGACACGCATGCCATCCGCCATCTACCAAATGAAGCAGAGTGGTGTGTGTTGATGTGGCCTGCTTGTGATACAGGCTGTGTACTGGGAACCTGGGCATCTTCCCTGGGTGTACATGAATCGAGTTGCACACAAAAGGTCCAAACCTTGTGCTGGACTTGGAAAAATCTCATTGTGCTGGTCTGCTACTGCCTTTGCTAGTGCATGTGGTCTTTCAGGACAATGTACATGCCCCTTCATGGTCGCTGACACGGGGAGGTGATGTAATCATTTGTTAACTGCACAAAACCAGCATCATTCTCATCATTCTCATCATTTTGCAACCTCATCATTGTGCAACCGACGTACACAGCGTCCAGTGCAGTCTTTACACAGCACTGTCACAGAAGTACACTGGCACTCCAAGTGCCATCTTCTCAGCCAATCGCACACCATACAAAGGCGTCCATGACGGCGCAGGAAGAAACGCCATTCCAGTACGCTGCGGAGCATCAAAGGGTGCATTTTGCGTCGCCTACAGAGCCTGAACACGCTGCTGGGGATGCATCGCCCTCTTGTACAGCGTCGTTACATGACGTGGAAGACCCCAACCCAGTGGACAAAAGTGTGCACATTTTAGAACCCGTTGATCTTGAGCGTCGTGTGATTGTATCATGCATGGGTGTCAATGCCTATGTTCCCACCATGTTGATGCCACCAAGCACACTTTCCAAAGTCACTAATGGGCTTAAGGAGTGCTGCAGTGGTGGCGCATCAAAGGCAGGGTCACCCAATGCACCACAAGAACGTCAGGTAGGTTGGTGGTTGGGAACATGGGAGGATGGTGATGACAATGCGCCCACATGCTTCCGCACATGTACACAGATTCTGTTCAACCTCAACGTTGCATGTCAGCCCGGTGAGGTATTGGCGCTTATGGGGCCAAGTGGAGGTGGCAAAACGACACTCCTGTCCATCATTGGCGGCCGCACACCCAAGTATGATGTACTAGTCCACACATCTCCATCATCACCATCATCATCATCACCACCACCACCACCACCATCATCATCACCACCACCACCACCACCATCATCATCACCACCACCACACGACAATCATCATCACCACCCACCCACCCACCAGGCTTGTGCGATGTGATGGGGATGTGTTGTACAACGAGCAGGCACTCACCAAAGAAAAAAAACGTCGTGTGGGCTATGTACTGCAAGATGATTTACTTTACGAGTCACTGACAGTGTGGGAAACACTGTACTTTGCAGCCATGTTGCGTCTACCCAAGACCATGGCCAAAGCTGAAAAGATGGAGCGTGTGCGTGCTGTTATCAAGAGTTTGGGGCTGGAAAAATGTCAAAACACCATTATAGGTAGGGGTGAGATACAGGGTACTTGCAATCGTCTACACAACAACCAATCATACATATGCAATAGCCAATACACAACAACAACAACCTACACAACAACCAATCACATGTATGCAACGACCAATCACACATACAACAACAGCCAATCATTTGTATGCAACGACCAATCACACATACAACAACCAATCAAACATACAACCAATCATATGTATGCAACAACCAACCACCTAAACTACAACCCATCACCCACAGGTGGCTTTTTCCGCCGGGGTCTGTCTGGTGGTGAGCGCAAGCGTGTCTCTGTGGGTCATGAGCTACTCATCAACCCCTCTGTGCTGCTACTGGATGAACCAACAAGTGGCCTCGACAGCACCACTGCCATGCATTTACTGGTGACACTACGCCAGCTTGCGCAGGGTGGGCGTGCCATTATCACCACCATTCACCAGCCATCCTCACGCCTGTATCAACAGCTGGACAGCTTGTTGCTACTCTCTCAGGGGCATCCTATGTTTTATGGACAGGCAGCAGATGTGGTGTCGTGGTTTGAGGCACTGGGATGTGTGCAGCCTGCTGGGGTGTCCACGGGGGACTTTATACTGGATTTGGCATGTGGAGAAATGGTGTCGAGCAAATTGTACGCGTGGGTGGGTGGAGAAGGTGGAGAGATTTGCCTGGAGAGGATTGCATTGCATGGTGTTGCATGTGTGGATTGTGGTGGTTGTCACGTGTAGTACACATTTATAATACACACCTACATTACACACCTACATTACACACCTATAATACACACACACATACCTATAACACACACACACACCTATGGAACACCCCACCCCCTTTCTCACAACACCACAGTGGTAGCAAGGATGGGGAGCATACACGTGTGCAGCTGATAGAGTACAACGAGCGCTTTTTGGCAGAGCACCCAGAGGGGTATACTGCAGACAAGGGAATCAAGCGCTATGTGAGCAAAAAGGTGTGTTGTTGTTTGTGTGTGTGTTGTGTGTGTGTGTGTGCAGAATGTTGCACACATCGCACTTGTATTGTACGTATCGCACTGGTGTTGCACATATCACACTGATCACACTCGTATCGCACTCGTATCGCACTCGTATCAACTCGAATCACACACACCAATATACACACACAGATGAGCACAGCCAGCAGCCATGTGTTGGAATCACGCAGCAGCCGCATCTCTAGGCAGATCTCACGTCTCAACACATGGGGGAAAAAGGCACTGACTGTCAAGGATCGTTGGGGGGCATCCTTTTCCACTCAGTGCAGGGTATGGGGATGGGCTGTAATATGCAGAGGAAAGGGGTTGGTGTATGCAGGGATGTGATGTGTGTATTGTGTGCATTGTGTACAACCATATATACCGTATATATACGACCAGCATGTGTATTGGCATAGAATGTACATATCTACATATATACATGTCAATGCAGGTGTTGTTCACGAGGTCGGTCAAGACACGTCGCTTTGAGAGTCTGTCAACACAGGACTTTGCACAGGTGTGTTTTTGGTGATGTATATACTGTGTTGTAGATGTATATGCTGTGTTGTTGCACACGTCCTGTAGGCACATTGCCTGTATGAGCTACACACTGCAGCCACCACAAACACAAACCACCCCCCATACACACAAACCACCCCCCACAAACACACATAGTTTCTCATTGTGGGTGTGATGACTGGGCTTTTTTGGTGGCAGGCAGGTCGACATGAAACCCTACTAGGTGCTAGGGATATTTACGGCCTGCTGTTTTTCGAAGCACTCTTCCTCTCGTACGTGGTGGTGGCCTTGTATACGTGGTGACATTGTATACGTGGTGACATTGTATACGTGGTGATATTGTACATGCTGCATATGTGTTGGTAGCAAAACACAGCATTTGATGGTCATGTTGTGGGACAGTGTACACGATGCATGTGTTGGGACACCATCTCTCTCTCTCTCTCTCACACACACACACACACGCACACCACAGGTTCCGCATCATGTTTTCTGCATTGTTCACCTTCCCCAATGAATACAAGATGATGCTCAAGGAACGTGCTTCTGGCATGTACAGGCTCAGTGCGGTATGTGTTTGTTGTTGTTGGAGTAAACGTGCAGGAATGTACGATTTTATTGTTGGAATATATGTATGCAGTGGAATATATGCATAATATATATATATATATATATATATATATATATATACGCATGCATTGGGAGTATGCTTGCTTGTTGGATTTGAACGTCTGCTTGTTGGATTTGAACATGTGCTTGTTGACATTACCAGTGCTGTTAATTATCAGTATCAGTATCACCAGACATGCTCTCTCATACAAAAACCCTTGAAATATAAACCTTCACACAACAAACCTTTCCACACAACAAACATTTTCACAACAAACATTTTCGCAACAAACCTTTCCACACAACTCTCCTTCTCTCCTCTCACTCAGTTTTACCTCGCCCGCACTGCCTCCGATGTTCCAATGGACATGTTTATCCCCTCCCTCTTTGTCATCATCATTTACTGGATGGCATGGTTGCGACCCACTGCTGGTGCATTCTTCTGCAACTGGCTCACTGTGTTGCTTACACAGGCCACTGCACAGGTAATAATGGGGTGCAGTGAGTGTGTCGTGCATGTGTGTCGTGTATGTGTGTCGTGCATGTGTAGTGTGTCGTGCATGTGATCCTGTACACCAGGTGTTGCACAATGGTGCATGTCTGGTACACCTCTGCATAGACACACCTTGATATACTTCATGCACCAGAATATATGTCCGGCACCCTGATCTTCTTCATGCACCCTAATCTTCTTCATCCACCATACACAGGGTTTTGGGTTGCTCATTGGTGCAGCTGTGATGAACCCCAAGACAGCACAGACCATTGCTGCAGTGTGCATGCTGACCTTTATGTTGATCAGTGGGTTTTATGTAGCCAACGTACCAGTGTGGATTGCATGGATGAAGTACCTGTCGTTCCTCTGGTATGGTATGAACCTGTTGACCAAAATCCAGTATGGTGGGGTGACGTATTACGACTGCAATGGGAATAACCCCTCTGACCCTCAAAACACTGCTGGGTGCACACCATTGACCGGCGCGCAGCTCACAAGCGACATACAAATTGCACGGAGCGTTGATGAATGGCCATGGTGCGTGTAGGGTTGGTGGTGGCTTGGTGGGTTGGTCAAAAGGCATGGTGTTTGTCAACCGTTGTGCACATCGGATACACAGGGAGGCTATTGTGCTTGTAGGGTACTGCATCATCATGCGTATCCTGGTGTACATTTGCCTGCGTATCAAGACAAGCAAGGTGTAAGCTGGAGTGAGCGATACTGCTGTATACACTTATTCATGAGCCCAAGCTGTTGTTTTATTGTTGAATCTTTTCACTGCTCACTGATATATACAATTACCTCAAGTATCGTTTTTTACACACCTGGTTCTTCCTGCATCGTGACTTGCGTGGTGTTTCTCCCATCGATCGGGGTACCGCGAGTGTCGCCTGTTGTTCGTGCAAGATCATCCAGCAACAGTAAGTGTCCCAGTGTTCCAGGTAGCAGTGCAGTGCATTCTACGCGACACATTCGTTACTGCACGAAAAGCCACTGCCTGATTTACGAGAGGGTCAATCAATTCCCCGCACCCCGCACGGTCTCACAGACAGCCTTGCACGCGTCATCAGCAACCATGCCACCTCCAAACAACAGCAACACTGCCAGCAATGGTGACATTACGGGTGGTACGTGGGTCGCCGATGATCGTCCAGAGGGGCCACCTTGTTTCATGCACGCACACACAGCCCTCAAATGTACGCACAGAACGCGTCAAGGTATTTGTGCGCGTACGACCCGCACTTGAAAAAGAAACTGGTGGAGCAATCACCATCAACAAGGGCGGGGCCGATGCTCCTGCACGCCTTCGTCTCTCCAACGCGTACGATGAATGGACACAACACTTGGTGTGCCCCGTACACATGCACCAAACAACAACAACAAACAACAATCCACAGGGTTGCCGACGCCAAGGGTGACCATCAGTTTGACGACGTCCTGGCACCCAACACCACACAGGAAGAGGTCTACCGCATTGCAGTGGAACCTGTGGTGGACGATGTGCTCAAGGGATACAATGGCACCGTCATGGCCTGTATGTTGTCAAGACAGGGGGGGGGGGGG
>VFQP010002714.1_pt1 | contig 19240 bp, 12 predicted proteins | sample 3512351 | NCBI WGS metagenome assembly VFQP01 (sample SAMN10412372, study PRJNA504923) | tailings metagenome | isolation source: Relicate 1 Philex TSF1 revegetated site | place: Philippines: Tuba, Benguet | collected 2017-08-29
CTTATTTCCGCTTTTTCGGATCATGTTGAAAAGTTGGGAGATGGATATTTTAAGCATAGATTTTACCTACACGAAGTCCAAAGGGGAAGTTCAAAAAAGCACAACGCCGAAGCGAAGATCCTGCTCTACGTAAAATTGTCGCAGCTGACGCTCGACGCGCAATCAGTCGGATCGAATTTTATTCCGACTCATCGGATCAAAGAGAATTTCCTCGATTTTATGCAGACTACACCAGACGAAACAGAACAGCAGGAAATCGGCATCTGTTAACAGAATAGATACTTCCATTAGCAAGTTCAAGCAATTAGATGCTGCGATTCCGCCTTCGAAAATCTCTTCTTGAGTGCGGGAGAATTTGTCGGCATGATTGCAGATGAATCACGGTAGCGAATTGAACTCAAAAGCTTCCATGCTGACCTTCTTCAGCCATTAAAGAAAGGTAGCGAAATTGACTCAATGTGGTTGTTGAATAAAACAACTAAAGAAGCAGCCCGACGAACTCGTGATTCGATCAGGATATTTTCAGTGAAAGCAAGAGGTAGAAGCTTTGGCAGATGCAGAGATTAGGCGAGTCTTGGCAGATCCGGTTCTGTCAGGTGGCTTAATTAGAAAGTAGTATAGCAATCGTAGTATGTCTTACGATCATCGCAGATATCATTAAAAATATTGACGAAGCGTTTGCGGGCGATGCGCTCATGAGTTTGGATATTGCCAGGATGGCCTGGCAATCTTTTGCGCAACTGGTAAAGCATATTGGTAAATACTTAGAAAACGTCCGCTGCGCTTTCTTAATTTTGATTAGCTTTCAGGCCTGAAGGATCAAATCGGGCCAACTTTGCCACTACCGGAACTTCCATATGATCAAAGGCAGGAACTGCTTTCGCGCCTTGCGAATGCCGATAGAGTTGCATTTTCCCAGTTGTTTTCGATGTATTACGACAGGTTGCTTTTCTTTGCACGCCGCTTCGTTTCCCTGGAGGTTGCCGAAGATATCCTTTCGGAGTCTTATATGAAATTATGGGGGCGTATTACCGGATTTGATAGCTTGCCTGCCATTGAGCAATGGCTAAGGGTGAGTGTCAGGAACGCTTGTATCGATAATCTTCGTAAACAAAAAACCGTTACCGGTCACGAAAAAGCTTTCCAATACCTGACAGATCAGCAATACGAAGAACTGTATTTCCGCAGTAGTATTGAAGCAGACCTTTTTGAAAAGATTACTTCTGCCATTGATCAGCTGGCACCGCTTACCGGTAAGATCATCAGGCTTAGTTTTTTTGAAGGCTTGAGCGTTGATGAGATCGCTGAGAAATTGAAAATTTCCCGCCAGGTCGTCTATAATAAGAAGTCTCTGGGATTGAAAGAGCTACGCCTTAAATTTTCAGATAATGAACTGATTTTGATTTGGTTGCTTGCGGCGGGCATTGGGTGGAATTTTCAATAGTTGACAAGATTGTTTGTGACTTTAAGGAGTATACATAAGTCTCGACTGTTGAGCTATAATATTTTTTCAAAAAAACTTCTCATCTCCGGGTTAGATTTTCCCCGTCCTCCCGTTCTATTCTTTATAAGTGTCAAAAACACTCAATAACAACATTGGAACCAAACGATCAAAGCCAGTTAGTCGCCTCGCTCATTTTTAAATACCTCCAGGAAGACCTTACCGAAAAAGAGTCTCAGCAACTGGAAGATTGGAAAAACGCGAGTGTCACAAATACAGAGTTGTTTCAAACCCTTATCGCAAATTCTTCTTTGGAGCAGGGATTGAGAGCTGCGTATGAAACCCGCGAATCCAAAGAAAGGGTGAAGCAACGGCTTGCATTCATGCTTACAGAAAAGGAGCAGGAAGAAGAAGCCGTTCCTGTTATTCCGATGCAACGCCGCAAATGGATCTGGGCTGCTGCATCTGTACTGCTGCTGACAGCAGGTGTATTGGGTTGGTTGCAATATAATAACCGGACAAGAACGTCGCAGGTAGCACAGGAAAAACCAGCTGCTACGCAGGACATCGATCCGGGTTCCAATAAAGCAGTGCTTACATTGGCCACTGGTGAACGCATTGTTTTGGATGATGCAAAGCAAGGTGACCTGGCATTGGCGGGCAATACACGCATCATTAAACTGGATAGTGGTCAGCTGGCGTATCAATCGGCAGGTCCGGCGGCGCAGGTCGGCTTTAATACACTGACAACCCCAAGAGGTGGTCAGTTCCGCATTGTATTACCCGATGGTACAAAAGTATGGCTAAATGCCGCCAGCTCACTGACCTATCCTACGGCTTTTACCGGTAATGACCGGGAAGTCCGGATCAGCGGCGAAGCTTATCTCGAGGTAGCCAAAAATCCTTCCATGCCTTTTAAAGTTAGGATCAATGATACCACTTCTGTTGAAGTGTTGGGTACACATTTTAATATCATGGCTTATGATAACGAAGCTATGCTGGAAACAACATTGCTTGAAGGCGCAGTGAAATTCAAAAACGGCAATCGTACCGTTCAACTCAAACCTGGTCAGCAAAGCCAGTTGCAGAAAGGGGCAGGTGTAAGGGTATTGAATAATGTAAATACAGAACAGGTGATCGCCTGGAAGAATGGCCTTCAGTCTTTCAGCAACGCAGATATCAAAACGATCATGCGGCAGGTAGAACGCTGGTATGATATCAATGTGGAATACCAGGGCGCTGTTTCCAAACGCCAGTTTACCGGTGAACTTCCCCGCGATGCGAAACTGTCTGAGTTATTGAAATTATTTGAAGTGAACAAAATCCATTTCAGCATAGATGCGGCACAGAAGAAACTGTTAGTGCTGCCTTAAAACAAGCGAACTGTCGGGCGCTCAACTAAAAAAACCGGAAGTGGGTCGAAGCACCTCCGGTCTATAATGGGCGACCAACAAATATAAAGTCGTGGAGACTTATTTATTGTAAAACCCAAAACGAAGCTAATGAATTTAATTGCTTGCCGCAAAGCTTTGCCTTTTCCACCAAAAAAGCGATGCAGCACCCTCTCAAAAACGCTGCTTGTCATGAAACTTACAGTTGTTTTCTTCTTTGCTGCCTGTATGCAATTGAGCGCCAGAACGGCTGCGCAGAATGTATCCCTTTCTGAAAGGGACGTTTCTCTCAGTAAGGTGATCTCCAAGATAAAAAAGCAGGTAGACTACAGCTTTTTTTATGACGCGGACCTGCTGAGAAAGAGCCGTCCCGTGAGTATCGATGTAAAAAATATAAGTCTGAGCGAAGCCCTTGCGCTCATTTTTGAGAACCAGCCATTGACCTACGAGATCATTGGCAGGATCATTACCTTAAAAGAAAAGGAAGTTGCCCGGAAGCCATTGATGGACCTGACACCCCCTCCTCCTCCGCCCGCGGATACCGTTCGTGGTAAGGTAAAAGATGATAAAGGTCAGCCAGTAGCCGGAGCCACCGTTACGGTTAGCGGAAGCACATCAAGGTCTGTTTCAACGGATGAAAATGGCGACTACTCGATCATTACCGGCGATGCCGATGCTACCATCAGTTTTTCCTATATAGGTTACCAGCGTGTATCACAACCAGTGGCTAATGCAAAGCTCATCAATATTACATTGAAAGCCGATGTAGTACAGATGAATGATGTCGTTGTGGTTGGTTATGGTACGCAGCGGAAATCAGACCTGACCGGTGCAGTGGCGTCTGCCAATATTGATGCGTTCAGGGAATCTCCCAATGTTTCGATCATGGAATCATTGCAGGGATCAGTTCCGGGATTGAATATCGGACAGGTAAACAGCGCAGGTCAGAATCCCAGCATTTCCATCCGTGGTCTTAACTCCTTCGATGCATCCAATGGTGCGCCGCTGATCGTACTGGATGGGATCATTTACAAAGGGAGTATCGTTGACCTGAACCCGAATGATGTGGCCTCTATTGACATCCTCAAAGACGCCAGCTCAACCGCGATCTATGGATCACGTGCTGCAAACGGTGTGGTACTGATCACTACCAGGAAAGGAAAAACCGGCAAACCGGTATTTAATTACAACGGCTCTTACTCCATTGAAGCGCCTGCGAAAACGCTTGACTTCATCAATAGGGATGAATATATCCAGAAAACAAGGGATGCACTTTGGGATCAGGCCTATACAGGACCGGACTATCTCACACCCAATCCTTCATTTAATCCGAGCACTTACTGGAATGTGCCCATCCGGGAAGGGTTTGATGCCGGTACATTTTTCGACTGGTGGAAAGCTGCTACACAAACAGGTCATGTGCAATCGCACAACCTCAGCATGAGTGGCAAGAACGAGCGGACTACTTATTACATCTCTGCCGGTCTTACCGATCAGCTGGGTTATATCATCAATGATAAATACAAACGATATTCATTCCGGATGAATATCGAGAACGAGATCAAGAAATGGTTCAAAGTAGGTGTTCAATCAAATATCACTCTTTCCGATTTCTCTGGTATCGTTCCTGCTATGGCCGACATCCTCCGCATGAGCCCGCTGACAGAACCGTATGATGCAAATGGGGAACTGATCCTGAATCCTTACGGCGCAAATGTTCCCAATCCATTCTTCGATTCAAATATTGATGAACTGTCGAAACAATTAAACTTATGGGGAAATGTATATGCCGTGATCGATGTTCCTTTTGTAAAAGGGTTGTCTTATCGCTTTAATTATTCCCATAACTACCGTAATAACCGCCAGTTCCAGTTCAACCGCTATGGCAATAATTATCTCGGAAGTGCTTCCAAGATGAATGCAACACAATATGACTGGACCTTTGATAATATCCTGACCTATAACCGCACGTTTGGTTCACACAGTGTGAATGCGACATTGGTAAGCGGCCGTGAAGAAAGCACTTATGAATCATCCCTGATGACGGCAAACACCTTTTCCAATATGGATCTTGGTTATAACCGGATGGATGTGGCCGCGAATCAATTTACCACCACCAGTGCATGGGATGAAAGCAGTCTTTATTACATGGCAAGGCTGAATTATGATTACCGGAAAAAATATTTCGCCACCATTACCGTACGACGCGATGGCTTCTCCGGTTTTTCAGAAAAACATAAATATGGAACCTTTCCCTCTGCTGCCGTTGCCTGGACGCTGAGCGAAGAAGATTTTATCAAAGACAAGATCTCGTTTATCAATTTCCTGAAACTCCGTGCTTCTTATGGTGTAAATGGTAACCGTACATTAGGGAGATACGGCACACTGGCGCGCGTTGTTGCCGGTCAGAATTATATATTCGGAGATAACGCGGCTCCAACTGTTGGACAAAGCATCACCACGCTTGCCAATGACGAACTTACCTGGGAAACCACTGTCGGTTTGAATCTCGGTCTTGATTTCCGTTTCCTGAAAAACAGGATCAGTGGTACGATCGATTATTATAACAGTAACACGCATGATATCCTGTACGCGATCAATATTCCCACTGTCACTGGTTTTTCCACTATCACCAGTAACATCGGAAAAGTACATAACAGTGGCATCGAGCTTACATTGAATGCACGGGTGATCGACGGAAAGGATTTCAGCTGGGATCTCGGATTTAATTTTTCCCGCAACAGGAATAAGATCGTATCTATCATCGGAGACGATAAAGATGGCGATGGGAAAGAAGATGACCTGGTGGCAAGCTCACTGTTCATCGGACAGCCATTGGGCTCTATTTATGGTTTTGCGATCGATGGGATTTACCAGATAGGAGAAACGCTTCCTGCCGGTTATCGCCCGGGTCAATACAAGATCAAAGATCTTAATCATGATAACCTGATCACAGCAGCACTTGACCGTGAAATTCTTGGTTATAGCGATCCAAGTTACCGCTTTGGTGTCAGCAACACTGTTCAGTATAAACAATGGACATTGCGCGCGTTCATCAATTCCATACAGGGCGGCAGCAAATATTATTATGCAGCGAATGAACCGGGTTCATCCTGGGGTTATAATGATGCCGTAACGAGTGGAAACCTGGTGAAGTATGATTACTGGACACCTTCCAATCCGGGTGCACAATACGCCCAGTTATATTATCCCACACCGAATAATCCTGTTTCCTACAGACAAAGAAGCTTTGTCCGCCTGCAGGATATTTCCCTGTCATACCAGGTATCTCAGAACCTGATCAAGCGATTAGGTCTTAGCAACCTGAAAGTATTTGTCAGCGGAAAGAATCTTGCCACCTGGACCAATTGGGAAGGCTGGGATCCTGAAACAGGTCAGGGTATTTCCCGCACAGGAAGACCTGTGCTGAAAAGCGTTGCATTTGGTATCGACCTGAGTTTTTAAGTCTTAAACTACTAGTATTATGAAAAGATATGCTTATATAATAATATTACTTGTATCACTTGTATCCATCTCCTGCAGCAAAGGGGTTTTGGATGAAGTGCCGCGGGATTTTTACAGCCCGGAAAATTCCTATACAAAACCGGAACATTTTGAGGCGGCCATCACAGATATTTATAACATCACCCGGAATACCTATTGGGATAATGACGCGAAGAACAGTTATGCATTAGTTGCCGGAACTGACTTCATGCGTGATGCCAGGAATGTGGGCACGTTCAGCATTGGCGATTATGCATTGCTCACGCCATTATCCGGCCAGCCCGGCTATTGGTGGACAAAAATGTTCCAGATTATTTCACAGTCGAATATCATTCTCGCAAGAATTGAGAATGTTACTTATCCAACGGAAGCAGAAAAGAAGGCGATGATCGCGGAGGCCAGATTTTTCAGAGGCTTTGCATACCGTACATTGGTGTATCTTTTTGGGGGTGTGCCATTGGTGGTGGAAGAAGTAAAATCTCCCCGAAGGGATTTTACGAGGGCAACACCGACTGCGATCTATAACCAATGTATCGAAGACTTCATGTACGCATCGGAAAATCTTCCCGACATCAATCATGTAAAAGCCCAGGGAAGAGTCAGTAAAGAAGCGGGTTCGCATTACCTCGCAGATATTTATCTTGCTACAAAGGAATGGGATAAATCCATTGCTGCTGCATCTGCCGTGATCGGTAGCCCGGATTTTAAATTGATGGACACACGTTTCGGTGCAAGGAAAAATGAACCCGGCGATCCATGGTGGGACCTGTTTCAGCTGCGTAACCAGAACCGCAACAGCGGTAATAAAGAAACGATCTGGGCTGCGCAGATCGAATTTGACATGGGAGGCCCCGGTGTTGGTAATTATAAGGCAGAACGCATCTTCGGATCGGTCTATTGGGAGATGAAAGATCCGGACGGTAAAGCGGGTTTCATCGGACCTACCACACAGAATAATGGCCGTCCTGCAGGGTATCTTGGGCCGACTGATTACTGGGCAACCACCATCTGGCAGAGCGACTGGAATAATGATCTTCGCAATAACCAGTATAACATGAAGCGCGATTATATTTATGACAACCCCCAGTCAAAATATTTTGGCAAAAAAGTAAGTGAGTTTCCCGGAACGTTGTTTAACACACGCTATTATTTTTATCCGTCACAAACAAAAATATCACAACCCGGTAATCACCCCGATTACCTGTTCGCAAACAAAGCCACAGGGTTGCTGACATCGGGTGCGGGCAAAACGTATACTGATCAGTATTATGCGCGATTGGCGGAAACATACCTCATCCGTGCGGAAGCTTATCTTGGTAAAGGAGATAATGTGAATGCCGCCGCTGATATTAATAAAGTGCGGACAAGAGCGCACGCCACACCTGTTGATCCGGGCAATGTAACGATCGATTATATTTTGGATGAAAGATTGCGCGAACTGGCTTATGAGGAAAAAAGAAGACTGACGCTGACCAGGCTTAACAAAATGTATGAAAGAACATCAAAGTATAATACATACGACGATGGCAAAACGATAAAAACGTTCAATGAATTATTCCCTATTCCATATAGCGAAATAGAACGGAACACGGGAGCGGTGCTGGAGCAAAATCCCGGATATAATTAATCTTCTTCAGGTTAATGGTAATGGTTGAATAGCGTAGTTGGTATCGCGGAATTGACGCGATACCGCTGCGCTTGTTCCGCCGCGTTATGCTTATGCCGGTCAGAAAATAATCTTCAATCTTATTGATCTGTCTTATCACGTCATACGGGCAAAAAAATGTAAAAATGTTCAGTACATTCAACAAGATCTCAGTGATCATTTTTCTGTCAATATTTACAACAAAGATCCAGGCGCAGCCTTCTGTTGCTGCAGACCTTTCAAAACCTTATGTGATCAGTCTCGCCGGAGAATGGAATTTTTCAACAGATCCATCATCGCTCGGAGAAAAACAAAAATGGTTTGCAATTGACTGGAATGATAAAACCTGGAAAAAATTGCAGGCAGGTAAAGGCTGGGTAGAGCAAGGTATTCATCATACCGGTTTTGGCTGGTATCGTAAAACGATCACACTTCCTGCGGAATACAAAGGAATTCCCCTGACTATTTCTCTCGCTAAAATTCCTTACGATGATGATATCTGGGTGAATGGAGTGAAGATCGGTGGTTTATCCGGTGCCTACAAATTCAGGAACCTGATCCCGCGTGTATATACCGTGCCGCCATCTTTGCTGCATTATGGTGGCGATAACCAGATCACCATACGTACCTGGGGGCTCGATGGTGTGGGGGTAGAAGGAAAAGATTTTGGTTTGATCGCAGGTACGTATACGGCTGTGCTGGATCCGTTACAAACCGGCTTTCGTAAAAAAGGAACAACAACTGAGCAAACGGCTGATCATTTTGACATGGCTACCGCGCAACAGGGAATGCCTTTCGAAATGGTCGTACGTTTTCCTGCAACAGCTTTTCCCGGTCTGTCGGGAAATATCAGGTACACTATCGCTGATTTTTACAATAATAAAATAGACAGCGGCAATATAAAGATTACGCAGGATGAACGTAAGGGAATTGTATGCGCAGTATTACCGGTAAACGAACAAACTTCGCATAGTATTTATTTCAGCGGTCGTTTCAAACTTCAGTTACAGGGATCCGACAACAACGGCAACCGCTTATTTGAAGAACAGCGCGAAATAGATCATTTATCTTTTGCCGGAAGAGATGAAAAAACATTGCCGGTATTGACCCGATCATCTCTTGAAGAAACACCTTATGGAAAACTAAAACTGATAGATGAAATCGATTGCTCCATTTCATCCGCCGAAGATCCGCATCCGTATATGCAAAGCGGTTTTGATGGAAAACAACTACATAATACACCCGGCCCCCCGGTGAATGTTACTGTAACGGATATATTGGGAAAAAAAGCCCGGGAGTCAGGCAATGGCTGGTTTGCTTATCGCCTGGGCCGCGGACAATTGAAACCGCACACCACTTATCTTGTGCGCATCGAATACCCGGAAGATAAACCACGGTATTGCCCGGTGGAGATCCAGACCGGCGAAAATTTTATGGATATAGGCTGGAAGAATGGTGCGTCTCCGGATAATCCGTATGACAACTGGCCACTGACCAATCAATGGCAATGGTATGATGCGATCGTTCCGCTTGATGATGAAACCGCGGGTATGTCCGGCGCATCCGGCGCATCTTCAAGGAATGGGTTCTGGATCTATTTTATGAATAAGATCAACTATCCTGTTTCTTTCCCGCAATACAAGGGTGGCCCGGCGATCGCGCGTATAAAACTTTATGAGATTGATGCCGATAAAAACGCGCCGGTCATCACGAAACCTGCGAACTTACCCGAACGCATCCTGATGGTGGATTGGGAACGCCAGCCACTACAGCAACCGATGGACGTTGCACGATATGCCAAACTGATGGGATATAATGCGGTTTCACCGGTGGTGATCAAATGGGCGTTCATGAATTTCACCGATCCGTTCAAAGGCTATCTTTCTTATAATGTGGATGAACGGGATAACTGGTTGTTCAAACCGAATCTACCAGGGCATTTGCAGACCGCCATTCCGGGTAAACCATCCGTTCATGCAAATTATTTAGCAGCAACAAAAAAATACGGTCTTCATTATATACCCCGCATTGAATATGGCGGTTCTGCTGAACTTCCGGCAGAGGCAAGAGCTATCGGTGCCGATGGCAAACTGGCAAAGCCCAACCGTTTTGCTGATTGGAGTGGTGATCTGCTTCATCCCGAAACATGGGAAGACATGAGGTTATTACTTGATCATTTGTTTGCTCCTCACCTGAAAAGCAATCCACAATTAAGTGGTGTATTATGGCGGATCAGAAGTGAACGCATGCCGATCAGCTACAGCGAATGGGATGTGAAATTGTTTGCAAAAGAAACCGGCGCGTCTATTCCTTCATTAACAGCGGACAGTCTTGCAAAATGGATCTCTTCAGGGCCATTGCATGAATCTTATGAAACATGGTGGCATACAAAGCGAAAAGACTTTCATGAAAAAATTGCCCGGCAACTGCAATCATACCGCCCTGATCTGAAATTGTATTATTATAACTGGGATGATGACAAGTTCTCACTCGGCGCAATGGATCTTACCCGTTGGGGTTTTCTCGGGGAAGTGCAAAAGGCTGCGCGTAATGGGAATGACAGCGCCATCGCTGTTTATATGGATCATTTTAAAAAACGGGCCGGCTATACCGCAAAGGACTTTATTGCTATGATGCATAGCGGAAATATCCTGGAAACACAAACGGCCCCTATTCCTCATAATGGCATACGCCCGTCATTATATAAGGATTCCAAAGGAGTAGAAGTATTTGCTCCGGCTAATTACCTGTATCTCGCGAATAAACCGGAGTACCTGAATTATTTTAAAACAAAGGAAGGTGTAGCAATCAGCAATGTTGTTCCGTATGATGAACAGAATTCCCGCTCGATCAATCCCCGCTATGAAGGCCAGATGATGACTGCCGGTGGCCCCGATTTCAGCATGGCATTGGAACTGCTTTCTTATTTCCATACAGATGCGAGGACGATCACGTATACCCCGTATACTTATGGAAGAGGATTTGCTGCGGAACATCGTCGCTTTGCACAGGCGTTTCTTGCGCTGCCGGCAACCGAAGGTGAGGTGGTCCCGTCTGGTGATGAAGAGGTGAAGGTCCGCGTTTATCCCACTGCGAATGGATTGTATACAGGTATTGCCAGCAGATCGTATACAGCGAAAGAGATCAGGGTTGCGATCCCGGAGAAATATTTATCGGGTAAAAAAAGTATAGTGGTAAAAGATCTTGTTACGGGACAGTTAATGTCTTCAACAAATAAGAACGGTCAATGGATCATTGAGATCAAAAGCCGGGCAATGCAATTGAATGTATTGCTTATTCAATAGAGTTAAAACATTGAATTGATGTTTAGTGTTATGCATGAAAATAACCGGCGTGTTATCAATTTTATCTTCTTACTGATATTCATGCTGTCGCAGACTGCAGGTTTTACACAACAAACCTGGATGCCTGCACTGTTTGCAGACGGTATGATCTTACAACGTGATAAACTTATTCCCTTTTGGGGAACAACGGTTCCTGGTGAAAATGTCACGATCGTCTTCAATAAAGAAAAAAGATCTGCCAAAGCAGACGCAAAAGGAAACTGGCGGATCGATCTGCAGAAAAGAAAAGCAGGAGGGCCATTCGAAATATTCATTCTTTCAAAGGATACGATCCGGTTTAAAGATGTTTGGATCGGTGATGTATGGATCGCTTCCGGTCAGTCGAACATGGAAATGCCGGTGGCGCCCAATCCATGGTTTGCCGGCGTAAAGGATTATGCAGCTGTGATCAATCATTCCACCGACCCACTGCTGCGTGTTTTTACTGTGGTGAAGAATTCACAGGCAGATATGATACAAAAAGATGTAGCCGGTCAATGGTTGCAAGCCAGTAAGGAGAACACCGGAAGTTTTACAGGCGTCGGATATTTTTTCGCAAAGAACCTTCGCCGGGAACTGGACGTACCGGTTGGTATTATCAGTACTTCCTGGGGTGCAAGTTCAGCGCAGGCCTGGGTAAAGAAAGATGTATTACAGGAAGACCCGTCTTTGAGATCTATTGCAGAAGAATGGCAACAGGTATATGAGAAATATAAAACCCAATCTGTCATTTTTGAAAAAGACAGTGTTGCTGGAAGTAGAACAAATGCTGTTGTTGATTCCAATAAATTAAAACATCCATCTATACCATGGATGGCGCAGAAAAGACCTTCCGCACTTTTTAATGGAATGATCGCGCCGCTAGTTCCCTACGGCATTAAAGGAGTGATCTGGTACCAGGGAGAAGGAAATGCGGAAAAACCACGGCAATATGATACGCTTTTTCCGGCGTTGATCACAAACTGGCGCAACGAATGGCAACAGCTGAACCTGCCATTTCTTCTTGTACAGCTTCCTGGTTTCAAACAACCGCAGCAACAACCCGTGGAAGAAGGCTGGCCATTCATCCGCGAATCACAGGCAAAGGCAACAGCATTACCAAATGTTGGAATGGTTGTAACGATTGATCTTGGTGAGGAAAACGATATTCACCCGAAGAATAAACAGGATGTTGGTTTACGGCTTGCCCGTTATGCACTCGGTAAAGTATACGGATCAGCTGTGGAATACAGCGGACCCAGATACAGGAAAATGTCTGTCGATGGAGGCCGTTGTATACTGGAATTTGACACAAAAAGTGCATTAAGAATTAAAGATGGCGACGAGCTAAAAGGGTTTGCCATTGCCGGAGCAGATCAGCAATTTGTTTGGGCGACAGCAAAGATCATTCACCGGAAAGTGATCGTTTACAGTTCTGCTATTAAAGAACCGGTTGCCGTCCGGTATAACTGGGCAAATAATCCTGTTGGTAATTTATATAACAAAGAATTCCCGGCCGCTCCATTCAGAACGGATAATTGGATAAAATAGTTATGGATAAAATGAGAATGATACTATTATGCCTGATCAGTATTTCTGCAGGGTTATCTATACATGCACAGAATATTGCCTGGGATGATACCACCCTGAAAAGCTGGCCGGCAGGTTTTAATAAGACCGCAATTGAAAGCAGCTATGATCATAGTCTGCAGCCCTGTATTGCACATAAGACAAGTTTGTCGAAACCTCAGCCCCTGATAGTAAGCCTTCATACCTGGAGCGGTGATTATCTTCAACAGGATAGCCTGAGCTACCAGGTTGCTGAACTTGACTGGAATTATATCCATCCTGATTTTCGTGGGGCCAACAACAAGCCTTCCGCCATGGGCAGCGAAGCCGTTATCAAAGATATTGATGACGCAATACAATTTGCCATCCGGAATATGAATGTGGATACATCCGAAGTACATATTGTTGGTGTATCAGGTGGCGGTTATGCCGCCATGCTTTGTTATATGAAGTTGCGGTATCCTGTAAAAAGTTTTTCCAGTTGGGTAGGTATCAGTGATATCAGAGCATGGTATGAAGAAAGCCTTGGCCGTAAAGCAAATTATGCTGCTGATATTTTGAAAAGCGCCGGCCGTAGTGGTGAACTGGATACAATTGAAGTCAGGAAAAGATCGCCGTTGTATATGGATATACCGGACCGCAAAGGAAAACTTTTCCTGTATACAGGTATTCATGATGGCTATCTTGGTTCTGTTCCGATCACACAAACACTTCGTTTGTATAACCGTATTGTTAAACAACTTTATCCCGGCGAAGTAAAATTACCGGTGAGCAATGACGAGATGGTTGATCTCGTCGTAAAACAATGGTCGCCCGGAGCCGGAAGAACGATCGCCGGCAGAACTGTTTACTGTTTCAGGAATTCCGAAAAGATCAGCCTGTGTGTATTTGAAGGAAAACATGAACGGATCGAAACTGTAGCAATCCCTTTGCTTCCACTTTACAACAAAGAGCCCAACAGGCAATTACAGGTACTCACACTTGGCGACAGTAACGGAGCGTTGCCTGATGGCTGGCCGCAGCAACTGCGTTATCAATTGTCATATTCAAAAATTATCAATATCAGTAGATCCGGTAAAACGATCGGGTTTGATAATAATGGCGACACGTTACTGAACCTGAGCCGTACCCTGAAAACTGATCTGGATTCAGCTGTTCGCCAGTCAGGAGATCAACCAATCAACTTTGTGGTAATCGGTTTGGGAACCAATGATGCCAAAGCTGTTTTTGATAAAAAGCAAACTGAAGTGACTGCGAACCTGGAAAAACTGATCAGGCAATTAAAAGATAATAACTATCCTGTGCTGCAAAATGCACAGCTGGTTATTGTATGCCCACCGCCTTATGGTAAACTGGCTGATCAGCAGGAAAAATATAAAGGAGGTAATGAAAGAGTGAAAAAGATGAGTTTGTTATTTAAACAGATCGCCGTTAAACATAAGGTTTTGTTCGTCGATGCCTTTCATTCGCTTGAATCTAATATCGATGATCTTAGTAAAGATGGTATACACCTGAATGCAGCTGGTCAGCGTATGATCGCGCGGTTGATTGCAGAGCAGTTGTGAGAAGAATTTTTTTAATAAGTAAGATGAAATCACTCTTTTATACATTACTGGCCGTGGCAGCCGGTGCAACATTTATTTTCTATTCCTGCCAGGATGAAAAACAGGCGCTGAAAGAAGATAAAAACAAAACGGTATGGGTAGATCCTTTTATCGGTACGGAGATCGGAAATACATTGCCCGGCGTAAACCTGCCTTTTGGTATGGTAAGATTGGGGCCGGATGTAGCGCCGCCTAATCATACAACCGGCTACCGTCCTGACAAACCTATCCGCGGGTTTACGCATAATCACCTGAGTGGCACGGGCGGAGGCGCACGTTATGGAAATATCATGCTGATCCCCGAAACAGGGGAGAAGGAGCTGTATCCTCAGCCATCAAAATATAATGAGTATGCGCGGCCGGGTTATTATTCCGTCACACTTAAAAATGGTGAAGGGGAAGTAAAAGCTGAACTAACGGCAACGGCGAGAACGGGCGTACATCGCTATACATTTTTTAAAAGACCAAAAGCTGATACCACCAGCACGCTGCTGCTCACGTATCTTCCGGTAGATACAATTCATGCGCATGTGCTGATCGATGCATCCACGATCATCAATATGGTGGAGGCGGAAGCGACGAGCAATACGTACAGCCGGGTTTCCATCATCTCCGATCATGAGATCGAAGGATCCGGTGCGTTTAAAGGCGGTTGGGGAGGAGAAAATCCATACCAGGTTTTTTTTGCTGCCAGCTTTTCCAGGCCCTTCACTTCTTCCGGAACATGGGCCGATGGGAGGTTTGATGAGAACGCCAAACAACGAGAAGGGGTCAATATTGGTGCGTATACGGACTTCGTTCTGCGGCAACAGGAACAGGTAGAAGTAAGAGTAGGCATCTCTTACATAAGCCAGGAAAAAGCACGGGAAAACCTGGAGGAATCGCTTCCCCGGGAATTCGATGCCATCCGTTCCGATGCGGATAGTACATGGAATAGGTTGCTTGATAAGATTGAGATCGAAGGCGGCACCCCGGAGCAAAAAACAACATTTTATACTGCCCTTTATCACACCTTCGTGATGCCTGCAGAAATGGGAAAAGATGAAAATCCCGGCTGGCAATCGGATAAAACACATTTCTGGGATTTTTATACATTATGGGACACGCATCGTACCGTAATGCCATTGCATACATTGCTGATCCCGGAGAAACAATCGGCGATCGTTCAATGCCTGCTTGATATTTATGAACATAGAGGATGGCTGCCCGATGCATGGACTGCCGGTGATTATGCCTATGTACAGGGCGGAACAAATGCTGATGTAGTAATTGCAGATGCTGTGATCAAAAGTTTACCGGGAATTGATCTTAATAAAGCCTATGCGGCGATCCGCAAGAATGCCGATTCCATTTCTGATGATCCTTACAAGTACGGCCGATATAATAAAGAATATAACGGCATCGGTTACCTGTCGTCATCCGTGAAGAATGGCAGTTCGCGCACGCTTGAGTATGCTTATAATGATTTTTGTATTGCACAGGTGGCGAAACGCCTGGGAAAGGAAGACGATTATCAGCGGTATTTGAAACGTTCCTATAACTCACTCAATCTTTTTGATTCCACCACCGGTTTTTTCTGGGCAAAAGATCATGCAGGAAAATGGATGCCAGGGTTTTCACCAACCTTCAAGCGTCCGGATTACTGGAACGGCCCTTACTTTTATGAAGGAACGCCATGGGTATACAGTACCTACTTTCCTCATGATGTGCAATTGCTGATCAATAAACACGGTGGTGATGCAAAGTTTATCCAATTCCTTGATGAACTTTTTGATGGGCAACATTATGAGATCGGCAATGAACCTGGTTTTCTCACACCTTACCTGTATCACTATGCGAGCAGTCCGCACAGATCGATGGAACGGATCAGGAAATTATTATCAGAGTTCACAACGGGCCGGGCTGGTTTGCCGGGTCAGGATGATTCCGGCGCAATGTCCGCCTGGTATGTTTTTAATGCAATGGGGTTTTATCCTGTAGCGGGTCAGGACCTGTACCTGGTCGGGAGCCCGCTTTTTCCGCAAAGCTCCATTCATCTTGCAAATGGGAAAGCTTTTACCGTCTGTGCAAATAAAACTTCCAGGGAAAATAAATATGTACAATCGGCGAAGCTGAATGGTCAAACGTTGAATAAGCCATGGTTTACACACGAAGACCTTAAAGACGGCGGCTCGCTGGAATTGGAAATGGGGTCTGCACCATCTGGTTGGGGCAGGCAAGTTCCGCCACCATCTTTAACTGCACGAAATAAATAATCAGATCAGGACTAAACGTTTAATTATGCAAGAACAATCTTTTCTCAAACATCATTTTTTACTGGTGTTATTGTTTATGTCATTGATCACAGACGCCCAGGTGTTTGATGTGCGTAAGTTTGGGGCTGTAGGTGATGGGAAGACGATGAACACAAAAGCCATCCAGGCGGCGATCGATGAATGCGGAATGAAAGGAGGTGAAGTATTGTTGTCTGGAGGTGTTTATTTATCCGGTACTTTGTATTTGCGGAGCAATATTACCTTGCGTATTGCTGAAGGCACCACATTAAAAGGCAGCAGCTCATTCGCAGATTACCCGGATAATAAAGTGAATTATATCAATGCCTGCACACACCGGGAAGACGGATCATTATATGCAAATAAAGCGTTGTTATTTGCGGAAGGAGTGACCGGTCTTTCTGTAACCGGTAAAGGAACGATCGATGGAAGCGGTGACAGTCCTGCATTTCAATTGGGAAATGATGTAACGCCAGAGAGTAAAGCCCGCCCGTTCACCTTACTGATCATTGATTCAAAAAAGATCAGCGTGAGCGATCTGTTTCTCACCAACTCAGCTTACTGGATGCAAAATTATCTTGGGTGTGATGGTCTTGAATTAAAGAACCTCCGTGTGTTTAACCAAAGCAATTACAACCAGGATGGCATGGATATCGATTCCAGGAATGTACTGGTGGAGAATTGCACACTGGATGTGGATGATGACGCTATTTGTTTTAAAAGTCACGACCGTAACCGGATACCGGAAAATATTATTGTCCGGAACTGTGTGATCGCGAGTAATTGCAACGCGATCAAATTTGGTACAACATCGATCGGCGGGTTAAAAAATGTACGTGTATCGGATTGTATCATTCAGAAAGCATCCGCCAGTCATATCCGCAACTGGCAGGGTAATCTTCAGTTCATCGGCCAGCCGGTCACTGTTCTTTCGGGAATCGCGCTGGAGTCAGTTGACGGTGCTTTTATTGATGATATCAATATTTCCGGTATAAAAATGCAGGATGTACAAACTCCTTTTTTCATTGTATTGGGTGATCGTGGACGGAAACCTGTACGGGATACAATACGGCGTATCGGTCATATCCGGAATATAGAACTGCAGGATATCACGGCGGTCAGCCAAAGTAAAATGAGCAGTTTCATCACGGCCATTCCAGGTCATTATGTCGAAAAAGTTTCCTTGAGAAATATTCACATCAGTACAATGGGAAAGGGAACGTGGGAAGAAGCACAACAACCATTAATGGAAAACATTGATGGCTACCCGGAAAACAGGATGTATGGGCAGGTGTTTCCGGCTAGTGGTGTATTTGTCAGGCACGTAAAAGACCTTCGTTTTGAACACATCGTGCTTCAATTGCGGGAAATGGATCAGCGACCAGTCATTGTACTGGATGATGTGCTGGGCTGTACGATCGATAAACTACAGGCTGATTTACCTGAGCCGCCAGCATCGGTGATCAGGGTGATACAAGGGGAAAAAATCGTCATCAGGAAATCTGCACTCCAATTTCCAAGCGGCAAATTTCTGGAACTTTTACATACACCTTCGAAGGAAGTGACGGTTAATGATTGCGAAGATGCAGGCTATTAGAAGTTACAATTAGTTTGCAAAGAGGATTGCCGTCTTGCTTGGCTGATCCTTTTTACTGCACGGGAATGACCATCGAACTGGTGAAGGGAAAATCCTTAACTAACGATATTGGATTGAAATCGTGGGCTAGAAATTTGACAATGGAACTTTCTGATTTTACATGATTCTATATAAAACTAAATCCCTCGCGCTGGCGAGGGATTTAGTTTTATGAAAGCAGATATTAATCCGCTTCCCGCATCACGGTCACCTGGCTCACAGCGCCGGCAACACTACCAGCTACGATCAGGTAGTTCGCGATGGAGACAACAATCGAAGGCAATTCAACCGGTGCTGCAACGATCGTTGCGCCTGCCGCCGCAAGTCCTAAACCGATGTTACGGAGTATGCGGAAGAAAGGCGGTGTGTCTTGTTGCAACCTTTGCATGATCGGTTTCATTGTTTATGTTTTGCAAGTGAAATAATAAGGACAGCCGCATCGCCGCTGGCCACCAGTTATGTGGCTGTCCTGTTTACACGGCCAGTTCAATGGCGCCTGTTTGAACTGTGTGTTGGAGTTTTCGTTACGGTCACTGTGGGTGTCAGGTTTTCACAGTTGCTCTTCAAAAGAGAAGGACCCGGAACCGGAACGTTGGACACATTTACTCAGCGAAGTCTACTGCCTTTATTGCAAGTGCATTTCGGCTGGTGTCGTTCAGCGGATAGGCAATGCCGTTAACCATGTCTTCGAACAGGATGCCCAATGCAAGGATCAGGCACTGCGTGCTTTCCGCTGGCAGTTGTGCGACAAGGTTCAACGCAGGTGTCGGATCCATGCCGATGGGCAGGGATGCGCTGTTGGCGATGATCCTTGTATGCACGAGGTTGTCAAAGTCAATTTCGACAGCGCATAC
>VFQP010002715.1_pt1 | contig 19239 bp, 16 predicted proteins | sample 3512351 | NCBI WGS metagenome assembly VFQP01 (sample SAMN10412372, study PRJNA504923) | tailings metagenome | isolation source: Relicate 1 Philex TSF1 revegetated site | place: Philippines: Tuba, Benguet | collected 2017-08-29
AACTCCGCGCGCTAACCGGCGTCAAGAAAGTCCACCGCGTCCGCACCTTCAAGATGAGCCTCGACAAAGCCGCGAACATCCATGGCCTCGAAGCCGCCTGGCAACAAGTAGCACGCGAGAATGCCGGCGCCGGCGTCAAAATCGGCATCATCGACTCGGGCATCGAGATCACCCACCCCGGCTTTCGCGATAACGGCCACACCATGCCCGCAGGCTATCCCCGCTTCAGCACCGGTCACGAAGCCTTCACCAACTCGAAGGTAATCGTGGCCCGCAGCTACCCCAGCCTTTGGGCACGCCGCGATTCCAACAACACCCCGCTGGACCGCATTGGCCACGGCACCGCCGTTGCGATGGCCGCCGCGGGCGTCGTCCATGAAGGGCCCATGGGAACCATCTCGGGGATGGCCCCAGCCGCATATTTAGGGGCCTATAAAATCTTCGGCTCGCCCGGCCTGAATGAAGGCGCCACCGACGCCGCCATCCTGCAAGCGATCGAGGACGCCGTCAACGACGGCATGGACATCATCAATCTAAGCCTCGGTACGATCTTCGCGCCCAGGCCCGAGGATGACATCATCGTCCAGGCTCTCGAACGCGCCTCGGCCGCCGGCGTCATTGCCGTAGTCGCGGCCGGAAACGAAGGCCCAGGCTTTGCCACCTTGTCTTCGCCCGCCACCGCCCCCAGCGCGCTCAGCGTCGGCGCCAATGAAAATGGCCGCGTCTTCAGTTCCGCCGTCGTGTCGGGCGACTTGCGCCTGCAAGCCTTTACTGGATCCCGCACTGCTAACAGCGGCGCTCTGGACGGCAGCCTCGTCTCCATCCGCAATGTGGATCCTTCCGAACTCGCCTGCACGCTCTTGCCCAGCGGCAGTTTCACCGGCAAAGTTGTTCTCATCCAAAGGGGCACGTGTACCTTTGAAACGAAGCTTCTCTATGCCGCCTTCGCCGGAGCTAGCGCGGCCGTCATCTACTCCGGCCCCACGCAGCCGGAAGATCTATTCACCATGAGCGTAGGCCGGGCCACCATCCCAGCCGTGATGGTCAAATACGCCGACGGCATTCGCCTCAAGGACCAGCTCGGCGAAGCCGGCGAAGCCCCAATCACCTTAAATCTCGCGCTGCAAGCTTTCGCCACCGACGAAAAACGCCTCGCTAGTTTCTCCTCCCAAGGCCCTCTCCCCGGTATCGCCTTGAAGCCGGACCTCCTCGCCGTCGGAACCAACGTTCTCACCGCCGCCCAATCCAACACCGCCAATGGCGCCGTCTACGCCAGCAGCGGCTACACCGTCATCAACGGCACCAGTTTCTCCGCCCCTATCGCCGCTGGAACTCTCGCCGTGCTGAAGCAACAGCGCCCCGGACTCACTCCCCAGCAATACCGCTCCCTGCTCATCCAGGGCTCGCGGCCCGTGGACAATCTGCCTCTCGCGCAGCAAGGCGCTGGCATCCTCCACCTTGAAGGCGCACTGCAATCCACCGTGCTCTTGGACCGTTCCAACATCTCCTTCGACGAAAACAGCGAGAAGATAACGGCCGCCACCGAGGAGTCCTTCGCCGCCGACCTCGAAGTACGCAAAGGCGCAGCGCCGGAATTGACCATTAACGAAAAGGAAATCCAACTCAACTTCGACCTCAACGCCCTGCCCAGCGGAACTCATGAAGGCTTCCTCGTCCTCCGCAGCTCCAGCGGCTCCACCGCCCGCGTTCCTTATTGGTTCGGCAAACCCGATTCCACCGCCGCCACCATCCAAGTCCTGGATGCCGTTAGCTCCGCCACCTCCAGCACCGTACAACGCGACGTGATCCTATTCCGCGTCCTAGACACCAACGGACTCAGCTTGGCGGAACGCCCCACCGTTCGCGTTGTAACCGGCACGGCCGAAGTGCGGGAACTAACGCAGCGCCCCGAAGACGCTCTCGGCGCCTGGGGCATCGAAGTAGTCCTTGCCCGCGGCACGAACGTCTTTGAAATCGAAGCCCCCGGCGGCTTAACCCAACGCTTCGCGATTGTCGGCCTTTAAAGTCCAATCCGCCGACCGCAGCTTCCGCGCGGATTCTTCCAAGTCCTCCGGTAGCACACGCGTCTCCCCAATCGTCGACATGAAATTCGCATCCCCATTCCAGCGCGGCACCAGATGCAAATGCAAATGTCCGGCCACGCCCGCGCCCGCCACGCTCCCAATATTGAATCCGATATTCAACCCATCGCACTTATAGAGCGCGCGGAGATTTCGTTCGGCAATGCGGCCATAGCGCATCATCTCGATATACGCGGCCTCGTCCAGATCCTCCAGCCTCGCCACATGCGCATACGGCGCCACCATCATGTGGCCGCTCGTATAAGGAAATCGATTGAGCAAACCGTAGCTCAACTTGCCTTCAAACAAAGTGAAATGCTCTTCCCGGCTCGCGCAGAAAATGCAGCCTTTGGGCTGCGCGCTCTTATCCCCACCCGTTACGTAGCGATAACGCCAAGGGCTCCAAAGCCGGTCCACGCGGCGCTATTCCTGAGTGGGAAAAGATGGAGGCGGAGGCACGGACGCGGGACTTGAGGAAGCGGGTTCGTCCCCATTCACCAGATCCTTCAATTCCTTCGAAGGCTTGAAGTAAGGAATGCGCTTCGATGGCACTTCCACCTTCTCGCCGGTCTTCGGATTGCGCCCAATGCGGCTCTGCCGCTGCCGCGTGCGAAAACTGCCGAAGCCACGGATCTCGATCTTCTCGTCGGCCTTCAGACTCTTCACGACGCTATCGAAGATGGAATCGACGATGACTTCCGAATCCTTGCGCGTGATCTCCACCACTCGCGATACTTCATCGATCAAATCGGCCTTGGTCATGGACCCTTATTGCTCCTCTTCTGAATATTCCACTTCGGCTTCGGGCGCGCTGCCGCCGCCAAAGGCGGCGCTGGCCTGCTGGGCTTGCTGCTGATAACCCTCCATCCGCGCCCGGTCTCGCTCGTCGCCGGCGCCCTTCAGGCTGAGTCCGATCTTCTTCTCGGATTCGTTCATGCGGATGATCTTGAATTCGTGCTCGCTGCCAATCGGCAAAATCTGCATCAACTGCTGTACCGTCCGTCCGCGCACCTGCTCACCCTCGCGCGGGGGCACTTCCGAGTTGTGACAAAGCGCTTCCACGCCCGGCGCCACTTCCACGAAAACGCCAAACTGCGCCGCGCGCACTACCTTGCCCTTCACCAGATCGTTCACCATGTGATTGGCGAAGAACGTCTCCCAAGCATCCGGCTCCAACTGCTTAATGCCCAGGCTCAATCGCCGCGCGTTCGAATCGATCTGCAGAATGACGGCCTGCACCATCTGGCCCTTCTTCAGCAACTCGGAAGGATGCTTGATGTGCTTCGTCCAGCTCATATCGCTGACGTGCACCAATCCATCCACCCCTTCCTCAATCTCGATAAACGCGCCGAAATCGGTGAGCTTGCGCACACGGCCTTCCACTACGCTGCCGATGCTATAGCGCTCGCCCAACGTCGTCCAAGGGTCGGCCTCCAACTGCTTCAACCCCAGCGAGACACGCTTGTCCTGCGGCCGTATATCCAGCACCACGGCCTCTATCATCTCGCCCGCCTTGACCACCTTCGTCGGGTGCTTCATCCGCCGGCTCCAAGTCATCTCCGAGATATGGATCAGACCTTCCACGCCGGCTTCGATTTCCACAAACGCTCCGTAATCCGTCACGCTCACAATCTTTCCTTGTAAGCGCGATCCGATCGGGAATCGCTCCACTGCGTTCTCCCAAGGATCCTGATAGAGCTGCTTTAGGCCCAGCGAAATCCGGCCCTTATCGGCATCGTAGCGAAGCACCTTAACGGTAATTGTCTGCCCGCTGTGCACCACTTCTTTGGGATGATGCACCCGGCCGTAGCTCAAGTCGCTGATGTGCAACAAGCCATCGATCCCACCCAAGTCCACGAAGGCCCCGTAGTCCGTCAGGTTCTTCACGACCCCTTCCAGCACAGCGCCCTCGTGCACATGCTCCAACGTGGCGCTACGGCGAGCCAGTACTTCTTCCTCGATCGCCATGCGCCGGCTCACCACGACGTTGCCCTTGCGCCGGTGCAGCTTCAAGATACGCACCGGAATGTCCTGGCCAATCAGAAAATCGACATTGTGCGTCGGCTTCATGTCGACTTGGGAATTCGGCATGAACGCGCGCACACCCACATCGACGCTCAGCCCGCCCTTCACCTTCCCCAGCACATGCCCCATAATCAGCAGACCCTCGTTCATGGCCTGCTCCAACGTGTCCCAGTGCTTGATGCGCCGCACCTTCTCATGCGAAAGGTAGAGGAAGCCCTCGGCGCTCATGCCGGGGCGCTCGATCATCACTTCCACGGGATCGCCGATATTCAATTCCGCCGGAAATTGAAAACGGGGAACCACACCTTCGGACTTCAACCCGATATCGACGATTACGTCGTTCTCACCCACGCTCACGACTGTGCCTTGCAGCACTTCCCCATCGTGATGTTCTTCCGGGTGCCCCTCGGGATGTCCAAATTCTTCGAGGAACTGCTCGTAATCCGGATCGTCCAGCAGGGAAGCGTTAAACGCTTCCTCCTCTCCGGCTACGGGCGCTTGTGGCGCGCCGGGGAGGGCTGGATGTTGCTCATCCTGGTTGTCTCTAGGGTTTAGCGGTGCCTGGGGCATCCGCTCATCGGGCAAGCTGGCCATTGCCGAATCTCCATTGCGAGGGTGCCCGCCGCTCAATCAGGATTTCCACGTGGCCAGCTACGAGGCCATGGCACAAACGTAAGGAACGGAAAACCCTGAAGGCGGACAACCTATTGAATCTACAGTATTTTAGAATCTTAGCGAGTATACCGGACGGTGTCAATCCGCCTAGTCTCTCCTGCTCGCCCGCCCCTCGGCTTCCTCCCGAATAATTTGAGCCCGCCTGACCAGTAACTGCCTCATATATCGTTCCAGGAAAAGATAGTCCGCCACCCGACCCAGCATACCCATCGGACTGGCGTAGTCGAAAATGTCAAGCATCACGGTGGCTTTTTCACCTTCGCTGCGAAAGAAATGATCGTGATCGAAGCGCGCAAAGGCGCCAGATACCATCGAATCGCGAAAATGGACTGGGCACTCAAACGCGGTGATCTTGCTGCTGAGCCTCTGCCGTACTCCGAAGTGTGTCGCCTCCCACGTAACGCTCTGCCCCAATTCAATCAACCCACTGGTGACGCCCGCCACGGCGATTTCATTGGTACCCGGCGTGGAGCGCATATGCAAATCGATGTCGCGCGCAAGATCGAAACAGAGCGCAATTGGAGCGGCGATCCGGGTTTCAAATCGGATCACCGGCATAAGCCTTCCCTACTTTTTCAAAAGACGAGCTGCGGGTTCGTCGATGTACCACTCCGTCGGATACGGCGGGGTGGCGGCAATTTGACAAGGATGTTCGAGCAAGTTAATCGGCCCGTCTAATACGGCCTTCAACGCCTCCGCTTTGTCCGCGCCAGGGCTCAGAATGACGGTATTGCGGGCGGCCTTCAGCACCGCAGGCAACAAAGTAACTCGATGCGAATGGAACTTCTCCACGTAGGTATTACCCACGGTGTCGTAATCGTCCTCCACCAGCGGGTCGCCGGGAAAAAGACTCGCCGTATGCGAATCAGGCCCCATGCCGCGATGAATCACGTCGAAAGCCGGTACTTCGCCCTCGGCCAACTTAAAATCCACCACCAGCTCCGAAGCGTAGTGCGCCGCGGCTTCTTCGGGGTAGCGTTCGCCCGCGATGCGGTTCAGATTCTTCACTTCGATGCCTGCCGGTTGGATCAGATTTTCCATCGCCATCTTAAAGTTCGAATCCGGATGGTCCGGCGGGACCACGCGCTCGTCCACCCAGTAAATGAAGATATTCGTCCAATCGATCTTCGCCTTGGCTAGTTCGGCGAACATCAGCTTGGGCGACGATCCACCGGAAATAGCGAATCGCGCCAAGCCACGCTCCTTTACAGCTTGCGTGAGCAGTTTCGCAATCGCTTCGGCGGCGCCACGCGAAGCGGCGGCGGCATCGGGAAAAACATGGATGAATGACGGCAGTGGCATGTATTACGAGTGAGAGAGAGATAGGAGATGGGCGGCCTTCGCGAAAACGGGGTCGCGCCCAAGTATGGAAATTTCGTCGCGGACCAGTTCCGCTTCGTTGATCGATTCGAAGTGAGCCCGGGAGTGAAAATCCGCCACGTGGATTTCCGCCATGCCCTTTTCGGGGCGCTCGATGCTGAGCTGGGACGATGGGCTGATGAAAGTCACCTGGCGTATCTGCCAGGAACAGCTTTCCGCATCCGGCAAATGAGTCAAGACGACGGGGAACCTCGCCCCGAGTATCGATTGCAGCCAAGCGCGCAAATATCGCGCGGCGATTGGCTCCGGCTGGTGGGTATAAGAAATCTCGACTCTGGTCAGGCTATCGAAAAACGCCCGGCAATCGGCGCGTTCAAATGCGGCGGAAATCGTTTGACGCCAGCGCGTAAGCCGCGTCCAAGTGATATCGCCAACCAGATGCCCTGCACGAAGCTGAGCGTCGATGGCTCGCACCGTCGTATCGGGATCCGGATGCGCGCGCGAATCGAGAATCACCTTGTCGGCTAATTCGGCGATTGCCTCAAAGGAGGCGTGTGCAAAAACCTTAGCCGATCGGCACCAAAACACCACGGGCAGGTCCGGGGCCACCAAGCCGCGTAGCAACCTCGGAATTTCGCTAAAGCTATTGGCCCCGGCGCTCAATTCGATTTGCTCACAGCAAATTTGGCTGCGCCGCCCAAAGGGCATCCAACAAGTGGCGTAAGCACGGCCGCTCAGCGCTTCCGCCTCGTTCGCGACGAGCCGCAGGATAATGGCGCGCGCGGGATGCTCATGCATAAGTTGGCTCAACGCATCCAGCGCCAGCCGCTCATCCTCGCCCGCCTCCACGCCCACCAGCATCGTCATCGTGACGGCTCGCAACACGCCGGCGGAACGGGAATCCCCTTCGCTTTCTGCCTTGCCGAGTTGGGTCCATTCGGCCGCGAGATCCTTCAGCAGCTTCTCCGGTCGAACGACGGCCACGCTGGTCATTAGGGAATCCTCCACTGATGGCCGCGGCGGCCCAGCATATGGTCGGAAGCTTGCGGGCCCCATGAACCCGCCTCGTAATTCGGCAGGTCGAATTTCGTGTTGCTCCAATGGTTCAAGATCGGCTCCACGGCCTTCCACGAAGCTTCCACCATGTCTTGGCGCGTGTACAGCGTGCTATCGCCGGAGAGCGCGTCCAGCAGCAATGTCTCGTATGCGGACGGCGTGCGCGAACCAAAACTCGAACCGTAATTGAAATCCATCGACACCGGACGCAGTTTCATACCGCCACCCGAGGGGTCCTTAGACTGAAAGCGCAAACTGATCCCTTCGTCCGGTTGAATGCGCAGGATCATGAGATTCGGCGCAGCGAGTGGAGACTCTTCGTCGGAACCGTTTTGGAAAAGCGCAAGTGGCGCGGAATTGAATCGAATTGCGATGTCGGTCACGCGCTTCGGCATGCGCTTGCCGGTCCGCACGTAGAAAGGAACTCCCGCCCAACGCCAGTTATCGACAAAGAACGTAACAGCCGCGTAGGTATCAGTTTGGGCCTCGGGGTTCACGCCCGGCTCTTGCCGGAATCCGGCAACGTCTTCGTTGCCGATCCGTGCGGGCCCGTATTGCCCTTTGACGGCGTTTTGCTCCACTTCCCCCGGCTTCCAAATCTTGATGCTGCGCAACAGCTTCGAGCGTTCGTCGCGCACGCTGTCCGGTTCGAACATCGGCGGAGGCTCCATAGCCACCGTCGCCATCACTTGCAACAAGTGATTCTGAATCATGTCGCGCAGCGCGCCGGCTTCCTGATAGTATGCCCCGCGGCCTTCTACGCCGATCGATTCGGCGGCGGTCACTTGCACGTGGTTGATGTAGCGGCGATTCCAAAGCGGCTCAAAGATCGTGTTGCCGAAGCGGAAGGCCAATACGTTTTGTACTGTCTCTTTGCCCAGGTAGTGATCGATCCGGTAGATGTCGCGCTCCGGCAGCACCTTCGTGATGCGATTGTTGAGCTCTTGCGCGCTGGCCAAATCGTGCCCGAATGGCTTCTCGATCACCACGCGTCGCCAGCCCTTCTCATGCGAAGACAAGCCGGACGCGCCCAGGTGCTCCACAACGCTCGCATAGAAGCTCGGCTGCGTCGACAGATAGAAAAGTACGTTGCCCCCCGTGCCGCGCGACACTTCAATCTCGTCCAGCTGCGCCTTGAGCGCCGCATAACAAGCGGGATCGGAAAGATCGCCGGGCACATAGAACAGCCCTCGCGCGAAATCGTCCCAAAGCGCTGCGTCGAAGGGAGAGTTCTCGATGAATTTCACAACGGACTCGCGCATCTTCGCGCGGAAGTCATCGTGCGACATCTTCGTACGGCTGTTACCGACGATTGAAAAGCCCGATGGCAACTTCCGTTCGTATGCCAGCCGGTACAGCGCAGGAAGCAACTTCCGCATCGTCAGGTCGCCGTTGGCCCCAAAGATCAACACGGAACACGGCGGAATACGGCGTTCAAATCGCAAGGGGTCGTGGAAGGGATTGGCGGAAGCGAACGCCTGTGACATGAACTTATGAGAATAGCAAGCACTCGCATATACTGGGCATCGATGAAACGCGTTTCCCTTTTGTTATTCACTTTTTGTCTCCTGCTTCCGGCGGGCGATCCGGTTGGAAAAGTGGAGAGAATCAAGGTTCACGGAAAGTCCTTGGAGGGCAATCTCTCGGGAGATTCGCCAGACCGCGACGTCACCGTTTACCTGCCGCCCAGCTACGCTACGGCCAAGAACCGCCGCTACCCGGTGATCTACCTTCTACACGGCTTCACCGACAGCGATGAGAAGTGGTTCAATCACAACGGCGTCAAGCACTGGATGAACGCCGGCACGCAGTTGGATAAGGCCATCGCCGCCGGCGCCCAAGAGGTCATCGTCGTGCAACCCAACGCCTATACCCGCTTCCAAGGAAGCTTCTACTCAAACGGGGCCACAACCGGCAACTGGGAAGATTTCGTCGCCAAGGACCTGGTCGCCCATATCGACAAAAACTACCGCACCCTCGCCAACGTCGCCAGCCGAGGCCTCGCCGGTCACTCCATGGGCGGCTATGGCACCATCCGCATCGGCATGAAGCACCCCGATGTCTTCTCGTCGATCTACTCGATGAGCCCCTGCTGCCTGGCCGCCTCCGAACCACGACCGCCCCGTCCCGGCAGCGAGAAGATCGAGGCAATCCAAAGCGTCGAAGAAGTGCTCAAAGCCGACTTCGGCACGAAAGCCGCCTTCGCCTTGGCCGCCGCATGGGCGCCGAACCCGCAAAACCCGCCTTTCTTCTTGGACCTCCCCTTCAAGGGCGGCCAGGTACAACCTGGCGTCTATGGACGCATGGCGGCCAACGCCCCCGTCGCGATGCTCGATCAATATGTGAGTGAAGTGAAGAAGCTCAAGGGCATCGCCATCGATATCGGCGACAAGGATGGCCTCATCGGCGGCGCCAAAGCCATGAGCGATGCGCTGAAGCGCTACAACATCCCGCACAGCTATGTGGTCTACGAAGGCGACCACATCAACCGCGTCGCCGAACGCATCGAGAAACACATGATGCCTTTCTTCAGCGAAAAGCTGGTTGGCTCCAAGAAATAGCCGCTAAGAAGAAGGCTCTGGCATCTTCGGCTTCCGCAGCCAGCCTAGAGCATTGGCCGCCGCCCAAGCCACCCCGGTAAATGCGCTCAGGATCCCCGCGATCGCGCCAATATGCCGTGGGTTCATCGTCTCGGTCGCCAGCCCGCAAAGGAACATACTGATCATCATCGTCGTCCACGTCATGGTCTCCATCGCGGCGAAGACGCGGCCCCGATATTCGTTGGCGACGTATTCTTGCATTCGCGAATAGTTCACTACGCTCGAAGTAGAACCCGCCGCGCGCGACAGCGCAATGAAGAAAAGCGCCAGCGGATAGTTCGTCGTCAATGCAAAAGCGACGTACAGAAAACCGTGCAGAAGGTACGCAATGCTGACCGTCCGCTTGTAAGCGGGGAAACTCAAATTCTTATTCAATCGGTTGGCGAACACGCCCCCGAGTACCAGACCAAAACCGGCACAGCCCCAAATCGTCCCAATGCCCGCCGCGCCTTTCTCAAAGACCCGCTCGCCGAAGACGCTGAAGAGAATCTGCGCCGCCCCGCCCCCCGTAGCCCAGCCCACGCCGATAAACGCAATGCCCAGCAGCAAGGGCTCCGAGCGCATGTAACGCAACCCCGCCATGAACTCCTGATGCGGATGAAACTCCCTTTTGGCATGCACCGCCGGCGGCCGGAAGGTTCCAGGCTCGGCACGGAACATCCAAAGGCAGAGCCCACTCAATAGAAAACTGCCGGCGTTCAGCACAAAGGCCCACGCATGTCCCAGCCCCGCCACGGCGGCCCCTCCGAAGAAAGCCCCTATCCCGATCGTCGTCCACGAAGTGATCTGCGTGAGCGAAGTGGCAATCTTCAATTGTTCTCCCGGCGCCACCACCGAGAGAATCGCATTACGCCCGCTGCTAAAAAAGGGGCTGGCGAACATCAGCAGTGCGCTAAACACGAACAACAGCGTGTTGGACTTTTCGTCCACCGTCGCAATGAAGCACAAAGCGAGTATGGCGCGAAAGATGTCACTCGCCAGCATGATCATGCGGCGGTCCAACCGGTCCAACAAAACGCCCGCCAGCGGCCCCGCCACCAGCATCGGAATCGCGCGCGCGATCAGAATCCCGCTCACCAGCAGGCCGCCATGCTGTTGGCGGATCGCCAGATCGAATACGGCGATGTTGTTGAAGTGATCTCCAATGTCGGAAATGATCTGCCCCAGCCAAAGCAGGCGGTAATTTCGGTTCGTTCGCAACAACCCGATCATCGTTGGCTCGGCCACTTTAGAACTTCTCCGTTAGCCAGACGCCCAGCAATATCAGCAACCCGCCCCCCACTAGATTGAAAGCGAGAGTCTCCCCCAACAGCGGGATCGCCATGGACGATGCCAGCAGGGGTTGCAAGTAAGTGAACGCCGAAAGCTTCGAGGGCGTCAGCCCACGCAGCACCCGGTAGTAGAGAAAGAAACAAAGCACGCTCGGCACCGCGGCCATGAAGAGCACGCAAAGCCAGGAGATGGGCAGCAACTCATTCCAGCGGAAGTGTTGACCCACGCCAACCGTCGCCGGCAGCAGCAGAATCGTGGCGCCCAAGTAGTTCAAAGTCACCGTGCCCGTAATCGAGAGCCGTCCGCTCAAAGGCTTCGAAAACACCGTGAAAACTGTGAAACTTAGCACTCCCAACAAGACCAAACAATCACCCAAAAACGACGACTGGCCGGAGCTGTTCATCTGCAAGATGCCGATACCCACGATCGCAATCGCCATGCCGATCAGCTTCTTCGGCCGGAACTCTTCCTGGCCAATCGCGGCACTCAAAAAGTAAACGAAGATCGGCGTCATCCCGACGATCAAGGCGCCATGAGCCACGCTGGTTTGCTTCACGCCCAGCGCGAAGAAGATCTGATTCAGCGCCATCCCCAACGAACCAAGCCCGAGATAGCGGAAGAAGAGCGGCCAGGTCCAATCGAAAGGCCGTTCTTTCCAATAAAGCGGCAAGCAAATGATCAGCGCGAGAATGGTGCGCATTCCGGTGAGCAAGACCGGATGCCACTGCCGGAGAGCGACCTTACTGACGATGAAGTTCAGGCTCCAGAGGAACGTCGCCAGAAACATCAACCAATAGAGATGCCGTTTGGAATCGCCGCCCGTTGGCGGCGCGATACTGCCAGAACCAGATGTAAGAGATCCGCTCAAGCGTCCGCGGGGCCCTCCCGATTCACCTCAACCGAACGAACCGTTATCGAATCCAAAAACGCATGATCGATATCCCAACCGAAGCCAGTCTTCTCGCTCACCGTGATCTGGCCTTGCGCGGAAACTTCAATGGGCTCCGTAATCACTTCCCGCTTCCAGTACCGCTTCGAAGCCGACACGTCGCCCGGCAGCACGAAGTTCGGCAGTGTCGAAAGCGCGATATTATGCGCCCGTCCAATGCCGGATTCCAACATGCCCCCGCACCAAACCGGAATGCCATGCTTCTGCGCCACATCGTGCACACGCTTGGCCTCCGCAAAACCGCCCACACGGCCCAGTTTGATATTGATTATGCGGCCCGCCTGCATCCGGATCGCTTGCTCGGCCTGATGCGCCGAACGGATACATTCATCGAGACAAATCGGCGTCTTGAGCTTGGCTTGCAGTTCCGCGTGGTCGATGATCTCGTCGTGCGCCAGCGGCTGCTCGATCATCATCAGGTTGAACTCATCCAACGCCGCCAGCAATTCCCAGTCCTCCAGCCGGTAAGCCGAATTCGCATCGCCCATCAGCAAAATCTCCGGAAAGCGCTTGCGCACGGCGCGAATCACTTCCACATCCCAGCCGGGAGCGATCTTCATCTTGATACGCCGGTAACCCGCGTTCACTTCCGTCTCGATTTTGCCTAGCAACTGATCGACGGAATCTTGGATGCCGATCGACACTCCGCAGTCGATCTGTTTCCGCGCCCCGCCGCCAATGGCTTGATACAACGGCACGCCCTTGAGCCGCGCTTCCAAGTCCCAACAAGCGGCCTCCACGCCGCCGCGAGACATGTAGTGCCCGCGAATATGCGCGGATCGCGCCCCCACTTCCGCCGCGCTTTGGAACTCATGCCCCAGCACGCGCGGCGCCACGTAGTCCTTCACAATGCCCCAAATCGAATCCGTCCACTCTTCGTTGTAAAAGGGATTCTCGCCCGCGGTAACTTCGCCCCAACCGGAAACGCCATCGGTCGATACAACCTCCACTAGAACGATGCGCCGCTCATAAGTGCGCCCGAAACTGGTCTGGAAGAAATGCACCAGCGGCATCCGGATCTCGCGCATCTTAAGCTTTTCCAAAACGAAAGGCATTAGCTATTCCACTCCCCGAAGATGTAGGTTCCCGAATCGTCACCGCGCTCAAAGCCAACCACCGCGAGTCCCGCGCGGAAATGTGTCTGGAACTGCTCGCTGATCGCCGCTTGTGTCTCGCGCGCTCGCGCGGCATCCGTACGCCGCCATTCATCGATCGCGGCAGGTACCCGTATTCGGGCTGCCTCGGCCGGCCTTTCGAACGATCCAGTGCTGAGCAAGCTGCTCACACGCGGCGAAGAGATGTACCACTCGGCCACGCAACGGTCCGTCGGCAAACCGCCGTGCAGCGTCGAAGTCGTCGTGCCGTACTGGTTCAAAACGTAACGCCGCACCACCGCGCCCAGCCGCTCGATGTTAAAAAACGCGTTCTTGATCTCCAGCGGGTCGAAGGTCCATTCGATCAGTTCGATCCCGCGCACGATGGCCTCCTCGCGCTGCCGCAACTTGAGCATGCGCCCAATGCCCGCGTTCCGGTAATCGGAAAGCACGCCCATCATGTGGCTATGCAGATAGTGCTTGCCGCCCGCCTTCAATCCGGGGATCGCCAGTAGAAAAGCGACCATCCGCTCGCCGTCGTATGCTCCCAGAATCTGCCCCCCGATTTTGGAGGCCACCACAAAGAGGCGCACCGGCAACAACTCGATATCCGCGAAGCCCCAGATCGTTTTCTGCAACGCCACGGCCTCGACGAATTGCCCATATTCCGTCAACGCGCGGATCTCAATGACTGCTTGGCTCATGCCCGTTTGGCCTCATTCCAATAAGCTTCCATTTCCTCCAGGCTCGCCTCATCCAGACTCTTCCCTGCTTCGCTCAACCGCTTCTCCACGTGCGAGAAACGCCGCCGGAACTTCGCGTTCGTTTGCCGCAACGCCATCTCCGGATCGGACTTCGACCAGCGCGCCAGATTCACCACCGTGAATAGCAGGTCTCCAATTTCCCCTTCCACTTCGGTCGCCACGCCCGTGGCGCGAGCCGCCTTCAGTTCCGCCAATTCCTCTTCCACCTTGGCCACGACATCGTCAAACTTCTCCCACTCAAAGCCCGCTTTGGCGGCCTTCTTTGAAATCTCGTTCGCCTCCATCAATGCCGGCTGCACCCGGTTCACCGCGTTGAGTATGGAGGCCGCCGCAACCGTCTCGCCCTTCTCACTTTTCTCTTGCGCCTTGATTTCGTCCCAGTTCTTCAGGACCTCATCCGGAGTATTCGCCTCGACGTCGCCAAAGACGTGAGGATGCCGTCGCACCAACTTTTCATTGATCGAACGCAAACAATCGTCGATATTGAAAAGCCCCTGCTCGGATGCCATCTGCGCATGAAAAACCGCCTGCAGCAGAAAGTCCCCCAGTTCCTCGCGCAAGTTCTCCCAGTCGCGCCGTTCGATGGCGTCGATAACTTCGTAAGTTTCTTCGAGCGTGTATCGCTTGATCGTGTCGAAGTTCTGCTCGCGGTCCCACGGGCACCCATCGGGGGCGCGCAAGCGCGCCATGATTGACACTAATTCAGCAAAAGGAGAGGAGGCCTCTGAACCCACGGATTCTTCATCTTAACATTCCGGAAATTTAGCCATATACTCGCAGTCGAGGCTTATTATGCGCTTGATCGTCGCTCTACTCTTCTCTCTCGTTTGTTTTGCTCAAGAAAAATCTCCTCGCAAGCTCCCCGCCACGCTCGACGGCAAGGAACTCTTTCGCGGCTACTGCGCCTCCTGCCATGGCATGGACGGCAAAGGCGGCGGACCCGTCGCCTCGGTCTTGAAGACCCCCGTGCCCGACTTGACCACGCTCACCAAACGCAAAGGCGGCAAGTTCCCTGGCGCGGATCTCGAAAAGGTGATCCTCGGCGAAGGAGTCTCCGCTGCCGCCCACGGCTCCCGCGAAATGCCCGTCTGGGGTCCCGTCTTCCGCCGCGTGGAAAACGACCAGGACTTCGGCCTAGTCCGCGTCCGCCGCGTAGTCGAGTACATCCAAAGCCTCCAAAAAACCAAATAGGGTTCGCATCCCAGAAAGTTTTCACGCCATTGCAGTACCGTTTCATCGCCCTCCTGTTCTTTGCAATCTTTCCCCTCCCGGCCGCCGATCAAGCGGCGGCCTTCTTCGACGACTCCGCCGTCCGCGAAATCCGCATCACCTTCGACATCCCAAGCTGGTACCAAACTCTATTCAACTCGCACAATAGCGACCCCAACGATCCTTATTTCCCCGCCCGCTTCCAGTACGGCTCCACGGTCTTGCCTAGAATCGGCGTGCGATTCAAGGGCAACTCCTCCTTCCGCCGTAACGGCATCAAGAAGCCTTTTAAGCTGGATTTCAACAAATACGACGACAACGCCACTTTCTTGGGCCTCAAGAAGCTTAACCTGCACAATGGCGACCTACAGCCCGCCTTCATGCATGAAAAGCTCTTCCTCGAATTCGCCGGCAAGTACGTCGCCGCTATGCGATCCAACTATGTCCGCCTCTATGTGAACGACTCCTACTACGGCCTCTACCTCGCCGTCGAGCAACCGGACAAGACTATGATGCAAAGCCGCTTCGGCGACGACGAAGACGGCAACCTCTACGAAGCAGGCGAATCCGTGAGCGCCACCATGGCCTACCTCGGCCCCAACGCTTCCAGCTACACCAGCCGCTACGAGCTAAAAACTAATGAATCGGCCAACGACTATTCCGGCCTCATCAACATGCTCAACATCTTAAACAACACCCCCACCGCCCAGTTGCCCGCCGCCCTGGAACCAGTGATGGATATCGAGGACTTTATCAAGGGCATGGCGCTCAACGCGCTCTTCACCAACGTTGAGTCTTATTTAGGAACAGCTTCCGAGTATTTTCTCTACCAGCGCACAAAGGACAACCGCTTCGTCCACATCCATTGGGACACCAATGAGACCTTTGGCTCCACCGGCGACGGCACCCCGCGCATCGCCAATCCCTTCACCTACGAACCCTTCACCCTGGTCACCGCTGCAGGCACCCGTCCGCTTCTGGAGAAGCTCTGGGCCGTCCCCACCTACCGCCGCCTCTACCTCCAGATTTTGTCGAAGTTTCTTCGGGAAGGATTTGAAGAGGCAGCATTTAGCAAACGAAGTCAATCCCTAGCCAACCTCATCCGTGCCGACTATGCCGCCGACCCCAACAAACCATACACAATGGCGCAATTTGAAACGGGCCTAACCAACCAGGTCACCGCCAACGGCTTCACCACCTACGGCATCACCCAGTTCGTCCGCCAGCGCTCGGCCTACCTCCGCCCCTATCTGAACAACCTCGCCCAGGTCTCCGACATCCGCATCAACGAAGTCGGCAACGGCTGGGTCGAGCTCCACAACCTCGGTCCCGGACCGGTCTCGACAGCCGGTCTTTACCTCTCAGACGACAACACCAACCGGACCAAGTGGCCCGTGCCAGCTCAGACCCTGGACGACGGCGCCTTCCTTCTATTGAACCTCGCCGTCCCCCCTTCCGGCTCGCTGCACCTCAGCTCCAGCGCCATCCAAGACTCCGTGACCTACGCAGCCATCGCCAACGGCCAATCCTATGCCCGCACGGGCCTCTTCGGAACTAACTGGAGCATGACATCCAGCCCCACCCCCAACGCCGCCAACTCCATCGTCCCCATCTCGGTCACTCCCCCGCCCTCTACCGGCACCGGCAAGCTGCTCGTCACCGAGTTGATGGCCGACAACGATGGCGCCTTCCCCGACCCCGATGAACCCGGCGCCTTCGAAGACTGGTTCGAGGTCTTCAACCCCGGCAACAGCGCCGTCGACATGAGCGGCATGTTCATCACGGACAACCCGAACAATCCCACCAAGTGGCAGGTGCCCTCCGGTGTCGTGATCCCGGCGGGCGGGCGACTGGTCTTCCTCGCCGATGGCGAAGTCGCCCAAGGCAGCCGCCACACCTCCTGGTCCTTGAGTGCCGATGGTGAATCCATCAGCATCTACGACACCGATGGCAGGACCTTGATCGATACGATCAGCTTCGGCCCCCAGTTCACCGACGTCGCCTTTGGCCGTAGCACCGATACAGTTACTGATTGGAGTCTCTTCGTTCCCGGCACTCCAGGCAGCGCCAACACAGGAGCGATCTCCAACTGGATCCGCAACGGCGCGGGCTACCAGATCGCCCCTGTGTCGCCCAACTCGGTTGTCAGCATTTTCGCCGCAGGCTTGGCCAACGGCGTCGGCGTCACACTCACCCCAGAGCAAGGAACCGCGCTAGACGCCCCCCTGTACTTTGTCTCCGCCAACCAGATCAACTTCCTGGTCCCCGCCAATGCCGCCGCAGGCAAACACACGGTCACCATCCGCAAAGCGGACAACTCGACCGTTACGGGCAGCCTGCTCATCCGCCCCATCGCCCCCGCGCTGTTCTCGGCCAACGCCGATGGCCAAGGCGTTGGCTTGCTCGCTGCCATTCGAGGCACCTTTGCCGGGATCCAAACCAACCTTCCTGTCTACCGAGTGGACGCGGCAACCGGCAAGATCCTAAGTGTCCCGATCAGCTTGGGCGCGGAGACGGATCAGGTCTACTTGGTGCTCTACGGCACGGGCATTCGTAACGTCAGCGCACTCAGCCGCGTCTCGGCCAGCGTGGGAGGCGTCTCTATCCCAGTCGCCTTCGCCGGCTCCCAATCCGAATTCCCCGGCCTCGACCAAGTCAACATCGGCCCGCTCCCCCGCAGCCTTGCGGGACGCGGCGAAGTGCCGATTCTATTAACCGTTGACGGTCATCGCTCCAACAGCGTGACCGTCAATATTCAATAAGTATTACTTGACAACCAGAGGAACTGAAGCGCTCACGTTTTCCCATTCGAGCGTCAAGGTCCCTTTCTTGCCGCCCTTGTCGGCAATCGTATACTTGAGCGCTTCGGCCAGCCCAGCCGGTTTGGCCATCGTCATCTTCACGCGGCCGGCATCTTGTGACTTGTCGTACTTGAGGCCCCATTGACCGGTCGCCTTGTTGATCACCAGCACCCAGGCTGCTGGGTCGCTCAGGTCCACATAGAGCGAGTAAGCTCCCGGCGCCAAGGCCACGCCGCCCACTTCAATGGCCGCGCTGGTCGTTAACTTGGTGGCGGCATTCGCCCCAGCGCGCCAAATCGGATAGTTCGGGTCCTGCGCGATGCGCCCGTCCTTGCCAAAGAGCTTGCCGGCGCGGCCATTCACCTTCGGCGAAGCGTAGTCCACCGTGATAGTGGCGCCGCCAACGGTCTTCGATTCGCTTTCCTTGGTGCTCTGCGCGAGCAAGGAACAGCTAAGCAACAGCGAGGCTGCCGCGATAAGGGTGGTCTTCATGAAGTGGCTCCGATCTTATTGTTGTTCCGCCTAAACTCTTGGCTAGCCTCGCTTACGCGCGGTTGCGCGGGCGTGGCTGCTAAAATGAAGGCGTAAAAGTATATGGTAGACGCCTTATTGGCGAAGATTTTCGGCACCAAGCACGAGCGGGAACGCAAGCGCATACAACCGAAAGTGGACGCGATCAATGCCCTGGAGCCGGAACTCCAAAAACTGAGTGACGCCGAGTTGGCGGCCAAGACGCCGGAGTTCAAACAACGCCTGGCGAACGGGGAAACACTCGACGACATTCTGGTGGAAGCCTTCGCGGTTTGCCGCGAAGCGGGACGCCGCGTGCTCGGCATGCGGCACTACGACGTGCAGTTAATTGGCGGCATCGTTTTGCATGAAGGCAAGATCGCCGAAATGCGCACCGGTGAAGGTAAGACGCTGGTCGCCACTTTGCCCTGTTACCTGAACGCCCTGGCGGGCGAAGGCGTGCACGTCATCACAGTCAACGACTATCTCGCTCGCCGCGACTCGGAGTGGATGGGCAAGCTCCATAAGTTCCTCGGCCTGAGCGTCGGCGTGATCGTTCACGACTTGAGCGACGAGGAACGCAAGGCCGCCTACGCCGCCGACATCACCTACGGCACCAACAACGAATTCGGCTTCGATTATCTGCGGGACAACATGAAGTTCCGCATTGAAAGCTGCGTGCAGCGCGTCCACAATTTCGCCATCGTAGACGAAGTCGACTCGATCTTGATCGACGAAGCGCGTACGCCGTTAATCATCTCGGGCCCCAGCGAAGAATCGACCGACAAGTATTACCGCATCAACGCCATCATTCCGAAGCTCGTACGCGGCGAAGTGATCGAAGGCAAGGAACCCGGCGAGAAGTATTACACCGGCGACTTTA
>VFQP010002716.1_pt1 | contig 19238 bp, 18 predicted proteins | sample 3512351 | NCBI WGS metagenome assembly VFQP01 (sample SAMN10412372, study PRJNA504923) | tailings metagenome | isolation source: Relicate 1 Philex TSF1 revegetated site | place: Philippines: Tuba, Benguet | collected 2017-08-29
TAGACCATGGGCCGTAGACCATTGCCGGGTCAATCCGCCGAAGCTTCAGCGAAGGTGGCTCTCCGGTTTACAACGGAAAGGTCGTATAACTCTTTCTGTTGCAGCGCTGTCATTCTTTGTTTTGTTTGGTTTTGATTCTGATTTCGCTAAAGCGAAGGCTGAATCTGCCAGCCGAAGCTTTAGCGAAGGCTGGCGGGGTCGAATAAAGAGGGTTAGATCTTCAAGTAGTTCATTAAATTATCGTAGTTATTCCGAAGCTCATTGGCATAAAGTTCTTCCCCAAAGTAATATTTTACATTGTATTCGTAACGCTGAAAAGTGGCAACAATGTCTGAAACCTCTGGTTTGTTGATCCGGATAGTGACCTGCATCAAACCGGTTCCTCCATCATTATGGGTATTCAGCTGAGTGATTTGCGCATCATTTGTTTCAACGATCTTGCTGATCTCGTTGAAAGAATATTGATTGCTTTCCATTTCCAGAACGATCAATCCGCCTGGTTCATTCAGGCTCATGAATTCAGATGCATTTTTGATCAGGTCGTTGTATGAAACCGCACCCGTCAGTTCATTGGCATCATTGATAATGGGAACAACACTGAGCCCGTTTTCTGCAGCCAGTTGAATGGCTTTGAGAAAATGTTCAGTGTTTTTTACCGACGCATTGCCAAATGATTGCTGAAGAGACGCGAGTGTGTCATGATCATTATCAACCTGGAGAAGGTCATCTTCACCGATGATGCCTGCATATTTTTCCCCGTCCACTATCGGAAGATGTGTTACCTGGTTGTCGTTCATCAGCTGAAGCGCCTGGTACACTTTATCCTGCAGATGCAGATAGGGCAGATTTTGAGATCGTAATTCTCCTGTCAACATGGATAGCGGCTCCTTATTTTTTTACCAAGACCTCAATGATCAGCTTACTGTTGCAGGCTCATTGAGTTTTTTCAAAAATTTGTGAAGGATCACATTGAATTCATCCGGGACCTCCATCATTGGTGCATGGCCACATTTATCGATAAAGTAAAGTTCGCTGTTGGGTATCAACTTATTAAACTCTCTTGCTACGAATGGTGGAGTGATGGTATCATTGTTTCCCCATATCAGTAACGTAGGAAGTTTGATTTGATTGAGCTCCTCACCCAGATTATTCCTGATCGCGCTTTTCGCCAGTGCAATGATCTTGATCACTTTCAGGCGGTTATTGGTGATGCCGAACACTTCGTCAACCAGCTCTTTGGTCGCCATGGCCGGATCATAGAAAGTCAATTCAGTTTTTTTCCTGATATATTCATAATCGCCACGTTTGGGATAAGAATCTCCCATGCCGTTTTCAAAAAGACCTGAACTACCCGTTAGAATGATCGACTTGATACAGGTTGGCTGATTTTTTAATACATACACCAATCCCACATGTCCACCCAGGGAATTTCCCAGCAGGTGTACATTTTTATACCCACGCGTTTCGATGAATTTATGAACAAACTTCGCCAGCCCACCGACTGATGTGTGCAGGATATCCATATCCAGCAAAGGAAGAATGGGCACCACAACTTTGTTATACTGTTTGAAATAGTCAATCAGCGGTCCAAAATTGCTCATCGCCCCAAACAGTCCATGCAGCAATACGAGCGGTTCGCCCTCGCCTTCTTCAATAAACCTGAACTTGTCATCCTGTTTTATCTCGTAACTCATTCCGCAGTAACCGTTAATTTTTGCTAAAATAATCGTTTTGCAGCATATAACCAGCCCAAACGCTGAAGTCTTTGCTTGTTGATGCAAAGATAACAGACTGATGCACACCCCAAAACAATCAAATTGGGTAAACTGCGGGGCTTGGCTGTCTTACGTATATAAAATCCTGAAATAGTAACGCCGGACAGCACGAAAATACCAGGTGAGTAAAGCGAGAGCGGTAGTGATGCCGGTGAGCAGCCATCCATTGGGATAGTAGATACCGATCGCAATCATTACCAGCACAAACCGCGCATACTCAAGGTAAAAGATCCATCTTCGCTGATCAAGCACTGCGCCGCTATTGATCAGGCTTATAAAAATAAACGCTGAAGACAGGAACAGTTGCATCCCATTCAGATAATGCTCAAATAAAATAACCCCGAACAGTAATACCAGTGAAAAAATTGTTTGCGCCGTTACATATTGACGGATTGCCACCGTTGGTGTGCGGTTTTCCAGGCGCACATTCAACAACTTTCTCTCCAGTATGGATCGGTATCTTGGGTCAAGATCATCCGGTCTGCCAAACAGCACTCTCCATTTTGCTTTTATGCCTTTCGCATACCGGAAATTCATATAGATCTCCAGTGCAAAATGAAAATGCTGCCAAAGAAAACTGTGACTATTCAGCGGTTTTGTCAGCCCATACACAATTTCCACTTCTTTCTTTTCTTCAACAAAAGTGCCGAATAACTTGTCCCATATGATCAGCACATCACCATAGTTCTTATCCAGATATTCCGGGTTGGATGCATGGTGAATGCCGTGGTGCGTTGGTGTTACCAGTACTTTCTCAAACCAGCCCCATTTTCCCAGCGCACGGGTATGAATAAAAAAAGGATAAATACCATGGATGAGCAGAAAGATAGAGATCATCGCCGGAGGGAATCCGAGTAATGGCAGCACAGCCCAGAACATACAACGGACAACTGCCTGAAATACGGTAATACGCGCAGAAACGGTATAGTTGAAATCCTCACTTTGATGATGCACTACATGCACAGCCCAGAATGCATTGATCTCATGTGCCAGGCGGTGATACCAGTACCAGACGAGATCCGTGGCAAGAAAAAGCAACACCCAGGTGAACCATCCGGCCTGTATTTCAAAAATGGCGAAATGCTCATGTATGTAAACGAATACGCCGAAAAAAAGAGTAGTAGTAAATATATCCAGCAGACGCTCTGCAATACCAACGTTCAGGTTCGCAATAGATTCTGCGTACTGGAAAAAATTCTTGCCCTTGCGTTTTGAATACAGGTATTCAAGCCCTATAAAAAACAGGAATAATGGAACGGCAAAACCAAGATAGTTCAATTTCATCTGAATGGATTTGTAGTCTACTAACCTAATGGACTAATCAAAGATATAGGAATCTGTGTGTACAGGCAAGTTAAAAGTATTGTCAAGCTAATACGTTGTAAGGAAGATTCGGACCGAGACATCTGGAAACTACTGCGCGAAGAAGACTCTTTACAACCTTACCTTTTTACGGGTTTATTTTTACCGGTAGGCGGGAAGACGACGGTAAGGAAGCTTTGAGAATATGTTCTATAATAATGCTTGCTTGCACTCTTTGCCATCTCTTTGAGAAGTTGCCTACCCCGCCCGGCATTTCGGGTAGCTCGGCCCGTTCCGGGAAGACCGATTGCCTGAAATGCAGCTTTGAATATCAATAATTGAAAGTTTCGTGGGGTACCGTGTTGAAATGCTGAACAAAAGGTAACGGCCCCGCGTGTATTCAGGCTTTCTGCTGGAGATGCTGTGCGCCGGACTCGAAGAAATCTTCCAGTTCTTTGAACATGTCTTTGAAGAAAGGTAATACCGCTCCGATTCCATCGATCAAAGCCGGCCCCCATGGAGCAATGACGCCATACACGATAGACTTTTCTGCTGTTTCAGGGGTAAGCAGCTTTAATTGTGTGGCATAAAAAAGAAGAATGCTATATACGATCGTATAGATAGCAATGTAGAATATGATCCCACCAAGCCTGTTTGCCCAGCCCATCATTACCGCCTCCACAGATTTTTGCAAAAGGTTTGCACCAAGCCTGATAAGTAAAACAACAACGATAAACACGATGATAAAAGACAGGACGGGCAGCCATTGCTTCGACACATTGGTGGTTTCACCAAGATAGTCAGCAACTACCGCAGACAGTTTGATCGCCGCAGCAAGACCGACGATAATTGCCACGAATGAAAAGATCCCGACGATCAATCCGCGCTGGAATCCCCTGATCACAGCAAAAACGAGTAGTATTATGAATAAAATGTCGAGAATCATACAGTAATGCGAGCTTCTGCCGGTTATACAGTAGCGTATCAATCCTGTAGGTAAAACATTACTTTTTTTTCTTACCGTCCTTAGTGGCTTAGCGGCTTAATTTTTACCGGTAAGGCGATAAGAACGGTAAGAAAAAGTAATGAACAGACAGCATTGTTGTTCTTTAAACGTGTGAGGCGCGGGATTATTTCGCCAGCAGTTCTTTCACCAGCGCAGAGATCGCTTTACCATCAGCTTTACCGGCAAGTTGTTTAGTAGCAACGCCCATCACTTTGCCCATATCGGCAGGAGAACTTGCTCCTGTGGATGCGATGATCGCTTCAACTTCTGCTTTCAGTTCTTCCGGGGATAATTGTTTTGGCAAAAATTTCTCGATCACGTCCAATTCTTCTTTTTCTTTCTCTGCCAGATCCGGGCGGTTTTGCTGATTGAAAATATCCAGAGAGTCTCTGCGTTGCTTTACCAGTTTTTGTAACAGTTTTGTTTCATCATCTTCAGAAAGATCACCTTTGGAACCTTCTGAAGTTTTGGCCAAAAGGATTGCGGCTTTTATTGCGCGCAGGCTGCGAAGGGCTCCTTCGTTTTTTGCAATCATTGCAGCCTTGAGTTCGGTCATGATCTTTTGCTCTAAGCTCATATTTCGGATTTTGAGAGATTATAAGTCTGTTTTATCAAGGGCTTTCTGGTTAGGAAGCTTTATTTTCTTTCAGTTGTTTTTCCCGGAATTTCTCATAGAATTCTTTAGCGAAATTTTTCATATCCGTTACCTGATCGCGGTATTGTGTAGCGCGGCCATAAGTGTCAGCCATTGTCATCAGGGTTTGATAAAAGAAATCGGCCATTTCGTCTACCATCATTTCTTTTGTCCACAGGTCGATCCGGAGCGCGGTTTTTTCTGCACCATCCCAGAATGCGAGCATCATTGCTTTTGCTTTCTGCGCATTTTCCATGGTTGAATCGGTTGCCTTCCAGCTAATGGCGTCGGGAACTCTTTTGTCGTCGGTTGTTACGTCGATAATAATGCTTGATGAAGCCATAGATTTTTTAGTTGAAGGGGCAAAGGTAAATGATTTCGCGCGGGAAGGATGGGAGAAAACTGTTTATAGGAGATAGTGTCTATAACGCGCCCAGATCTTTTCTTAGGGCGTCTGGCGTAATTTCCCGCGGATTACGCAGATTTTATCATTTCTATTGTTGAAATAGCAGCTGGTAAAATGAACATTTTTGTATCAGAATGCGCGGATTACGCAGATCACCCTCTGCTTTCGGAAATTAATCTGCGAGATCTGCGCTTTCTGATAACAAACTATTCGATTAAAGAAACGCCTTTCCATGATAGTACTAATAAAATCTGCGAAATCTGCGGGAACCCTATGTCGTAGCAAAGCGAAAGAGGGCTCCATCTGCCAGCATTGCGGCCATCACTATTTCTTCTGACGAACAGCTTTCAGGATGTTTTCCCAAAGCATCTCCGCAGATCGATCCCAATTGTATTCCGCCGCTTTTTCAAGCCCTGCCTGGATAAGACGATCGCGAAGCGCTTCATCCTTATACACCCGCATCATCTTGTCTGCAATATCTTCATGATCGCTTGGGTCTGCATATAAGGCAGCATCACCGCCGATCTCCTGCATGGCAGAGCCTTTTGAAGTGATCACAGGAACGCCTGCCTGCATCGCTTCAACAACCGGCATTCCAAATCCTTCGAATAAGGATGGATATACCATTGCATACGCAGCACCGATGAGTTGCGCAAGTTTCTGGTCGTCTGTATAACCGGTCATCACGAGGTCTTCACGATACTTATAGGAACTGATGCTGTCCATGAACTTGCGGCTTTGCCATGCTGCCCGGCCTGCGATCACCAGCTTCCAGTCGCTTTTCTGACGTTTCTTGAATATAGAAAATGCTTTCAGAAGGTTGACAAGATTCTTTCGCGGGTGAATTGATCCGGCATAGATAAAATAGTTTTTGCCGCCGGTATATTCATGAGTAACGGATTGCTTTTCCTGCCAGCTTAATGGATGCATAGAAGAGCGGGCTGCATTGTAGATAACATCAATTGCAGCAGGATCTGTTCTATATTTTGATACGATATCATCTTTTGAAAACTGTGACACAGTCACAACAGAAGAAGCTTTCTTTAAAAATTTCGGTGTGTATCGCTTATAGTACAACAAATGCGAACGATAAATGAATGACGGATGATGAAGGAATGCAAGATCATGTATCACGAGGCATTGAGGTACTGAGGTAGTGAGTGAGCAGAATCCATCGCAGGAAAGAAATACATCGGCTTTATATTTTTTCAGTACTGCCGGGATACGGATATCATACCACCATTTCCAGAGTAAGGGATGACGGGCCGGGGGGCCGGCAACGACTGGTGTGATATTGGGAGCCTGTACAAATTCATTGCTATAAGGCCGGTCAAAAATAAAAATGAACTGATGTTCGGGGTGATTGGCAACAAGCCTGCCCAGCATTTCTTTAAGGTAATAACCATAACCTTCGAGTGTATTGCTTAACAAAAACCTGGTATTTACGGCGATATTCATGGTGGATGGCAAAGTTAAAGTGTTGGCGTATGCTGGCGAAACTAAATGCAGGCGGTAAAACCGCGCAGGCGGACCGGTTCATAAAATCCAGCTATTGCCGCAAAATTACCTGCCGATAAAAGGGTGATTTTACGAGAGCAATTACATTGGCGCGATGTTTTTTCATCAGGTTTTTTTTCTGTGGATATTCGGCTATTACTGTGAAAAAAATAGAGAAGTATTACAATTGCAGGCGCATGCGTCTGTAGGTATCTTTATTCGTCGAGAACCCAAGAAAACACCCAACTATGAACCCTAATCCGGTAACCTATGAAGCATTTTTACTTACGTCAATTTATTCGTGCAACGCTGTTAACCTCGGGGATTTTCGCCGGCGTTAAAGGCTTTGCGCAGTGCCCCGGCGGTTACGTGCCCAGCGGGGTCGCTTTTGATACGACAATTAACTTTACTGATGGTAACCATACATCTTTGATCAAGTTCCCAAAGTTTGATCCAACCGTTGGAATGGTTACTTGTGCCAGGTTGACCATGACCATTTCATCGACGTTAAATTTTATGTATTTCGAGAACAGGGATAATTTTCCGAATACTGCCGGGGTGAATTTTACCAGAACGGATGCGATGTCCGGGCCGGGATTAAGTTCTCCGCTGACAAACAGTGAGTCGAATTCATTCGGCCCATACAATCTTGCCCCGCGCGACGCTGCCATGAATTCAGGGCCGGATTATGTTGGAGTTGGTCCGGAAACCATTTTCAACACAACACGCACAGTCACCATTACCAATATAAGTTCGTTGTCACAATTCTATGGCCCTGTAGGCGATTCCCTCGAGTATAATTACACAGCCAACGGAGCTTCATCGATCAGTACCACGGGTAACTGGTTTGGGGGAGTAGATGCATCCGGATCTATACATTACAAAATTGAATTCTGTTATTGTCCTGCAGTAAGCTTACCATTGAATGTGTATTCTTTTAATGTAAATAAAACCAGTGCTAACAGGGCGGAGTTGAAGTGGAGCGGAACAGATGATCCCGGCATGGATTACTATTACGAAGTTGAAGTAAGTAGAAACGCTTATAACTACACCCGTGTTGGTATTTTAGAAAAAAGTGATAATATATCTGGTAATTTTAAAATGAATTTCTCAGCTTTACATGGCGAAAACGGTGTGTATAATTTCCGTGTGAAGCAGGTGTATACAAATGGATATGTCCGTTATAGTACAACCCGTCAGGTGGTTTTGGAAAGTTTTGAAAAAAATTCATTTTCTATCTATCCAAATCCATCAAATGGCATAGTTGGTATCAAATTTGATAATATTCGGGCAGAAGAATTTGTAATACAAATCTTCAATACGCAGGGGCAGAAAGTGATGACTAAAGATATCGTGGTAAATGGGCCTTCTTACGTGCAACTAGGCAGCCTTACAAAAGGTGTTTATTGGGTGAGAGTGACAAGTAAAAAGGACCAGGCTTCAAGCGTACAACAACTTATTACTAAATGACCTCTTAGGTGGAAGAGGATGGTGGCTTGTAAAAGGGGCCTTGGTTCGGGGCCCCTTTCTTTATGTCCGTACGTGAACAAAGATTTGGTCTTCTCCTTATCAGTTTCGATGATCGAAACCCGGACATCGGCCACTCGACCATCGAACATCGATCACCCCCGTAGATATTTACCGCTCAAAAACATTCGATTTGCATTTTAAATAATAAATATCTATTATTGACCGTACCTTTGCATTTACCGCTTCATTCTTACATTTGCTTTCCACTAATCTTTTTATGGAATATAATACTACGAGAAATGACCTGGCCATGAGAGAATATGGCCGTCATGTGCAGAAAATGATCGAACATTTGCTGAGCATTGAGGATCCTGAACGCAGGCAGCGCAATGCCTATGCTGTGATCGAATTGATGGGATTTCTTAACCCGCATTTGAAAAATGTTGAGGATTTCCGCCATAAACTCTGGGACCATTTGTTCCTGATCTCCGACTTCAAACTGAGCGTTAAATCGCCATATCCTATCCCTACCAGGGAATCATTGAGCGAAAGGCCAAAACCTTTACCTTACCCGAAACGCTATCCAAGACATTCGCATCTCGGTAAAAACCTTGAAGTAATTATCAAGAAAGCGCTGAGCGAAGAAGATATGGAAAAACGCGCCGGCTTCTCCAATGCGATCGCTTATTACATGAAGCTCGCCTATAATAACTGGCATAAGGAAATGGTACATGATGATGCCATTCAGAGTGAGCTCACCAATATCACGAATGGCCAGCTTACTTTCACCAATACCCCTTACGTAAAAGCTTTCCGTCAACAGGAAAACCGCGAACGAGACAGAAGCAATTTTGGTAAACAACGCGGCGGAAAATTCCAGCATCGCAGCAATAACAATGGCGGCGGTAACGGGAATAATAATCAGCGCCGGAATGATAGTCGCGACAACCGTGGCGGCAACGGCGGAGGCGGGGGTAATTTCAAAAAGAAACGATACTAAGACGAAGTAAACATTCAAAAGTAAAAGTGAAAAAGCCCTGACTAAACTTGCAGGTTTCTGCGGCTTTTTTGACTTATGACTTTTAAATTTCGGAAACGACCTTACTTCCGTCAGGCCCTATTTTTTAATTTTTACTTTTGACTTTTTTACTTACGCCATGCATTCATTTGAAGTACGAGGTGGTAAAAAACTGCAGGGGGAAATCATCCCCCAGGGGGCAAAAAACGAAGCCCTGCAGATCCTCAGTGCAGTATTGCTCACTCCTGAAAAAGTGACCATTACGAATATTCCCGACATCCTCGATGTTAACCTCCTTATCGAATTACTGCAGGAAATGAATGTGAAAGTGGAACGTCCATCACGGGATACGGCCATTTTCCAGGCAGATAATGTCAATATCGACTATCTGCACAGCGATGACTATAAAAAGAAAAGCGGCAGGCTTCGCGGTTCGGTGATGCTGGCCGGCCCCATGCTGTCCCGTTATCGCAAAGCATTCATACCCAAACCCGGCGGAGACAAGATCGGACGCCGCCGATTGGACACACATATCATTGGTTTTGAAAAACTTGGAGCTGAATTCGTCTACAATAATGAAGACGGCTTCTTCCATCTTTCGGCACCACACCTGAAAGGAATGAATATGCTGCTGGATGAACCGTCTGTAACCGGTACGGCCAACATCGTGATGGCTGCCGTTATGGCGAGTGGCACCACCACCATCTATAATGCGGCATGCGAACCATACCTTCAGCAGCTTTGCAAGATGCTAAACCGGATGGGCGCGAAGATCAGCGGCATCGGCAGCAACCTGCTTACAATCGAAGGAGTTTCATATCTCGGCGGCACCGAGCACCGTATGCTGCCCGATATGATCGAGATCGGTTCATTTATCGGAATGGCTGCAATGACGCACGGTGATATCACCATCAAAAACGCAAGCATCGATAACCTCGGCATCATCCCGGAAAAATTCCGTCAGCTTGGAATACAGCTGGAATTTGCCGGAGATGATATCCACATACCATCGCAGGATATATACGAAGTACAACGCTATCTCGACGGCGGTGTACTCACTATCTACGATCACCCATGGCCGGGTTTTACACCTGACCTGCTGAGTATCGTACTCGTAACCGCCATACAGGCCAGAGGAAGCGTGCTTATTCACCAGAAAATGTTTGAAAGCCGTCTTTTCTTCGTCGACAAACTCATCGATATGGGGGCACAGATCATTCTCTGCGACCCGCATCGCGCGGTCGTGATCGGTCTGGAACGAGAACAACAGCTTCGTGGAATTACGATGAGCAGCCCCGACATCAGAGCCGGCGTTTCGCTCCTGATCGCCGCATTAAGCGCAGAAGGAAAAAGCGTGATCCAGAATATCGAACAGATCGATCGCGGCTACCAGTATATCGACGACCGTCTCCGCAAACTGGGAGCAGACATCAAACGGATCGAAGGATAGAAAGAGTTTAAAAGTTTAATAGTTTTAAGGTTTAAAAGTTAGTGTGGGGCTTCCCGCAATAATTGTTAAACCTTAAAACTATTAAACTTTTAAACCCTCTGTCTATGATAAAGTATTCTCTCATTGCCGTATTGTTTTTTGTATGCGGCGTCCTGGCTTCACAGGCTTTGCATACCAGCTCCACTGAGCCGTATATACTGGAAAATGAAAAAGATATCCCTGTAAAGCAGCCCGGCCCTCACAATGGTGGAGGCGAGACAACTGGCTTCAACTTCTTCTCCAGGGCAAAGGATTTTCATCTCGCATTCCGCAAAAGGATCCTTCATCCCGGCTCAGCGATCGGCTATCATTTACAGAATGAAGACGAGATCTATTATGTGCTCAGCGGTCACGGGGAAATGCAGATGAATGGTAAATCGTTTGAGGTAAAACCAGGCGATGCGATCCTGACGCGGCCCGGCAGTTCACACGGATTGAAACAAACGGGAAGGGAGGATCTGGTGATAATAATCAACTACATATTGAAGTGAGGATGGACTGCAGACCATAGACAATAGACCATAGACCGCAGACGAGCGTTCCTGTTTGTGATTGTGTTAGTATGACGCACCGGCTTCAATCTTATTAGAGAGACGTCGGTTTAAAGATGATCGTTTGCGGTTTTCGATACTTGCGGGGAAGTGCGTTCAAAGGCGACCGTCCGCGGTCTGCGGTCCGTCGTCCGTGGTCCATTCCCCCCCGGCAGCGAAGGATGCTCAAATCCCCAGAAACTCCCTGATGATCCGGTCTGCCTCCGCACAAGCTTTTGTCAGATCGTCATTCACAATGATCTTATTGAAGTGGTGTTTGAAAGAAATCTCATAAGAGGCTTTATTTACTCTAGCCTGTAGGGATTCAACGGTTTCTGTGCCACGGGACTCGAGCCGGCGTTTCAGTTCATCAACAGAGGGGGGTTCGATAAAGATGGTGAGAGAGCTTTCGGGATATTGCTGCTGGACATGTATAGCTCCTTTTACGTCGATATCCAGAAGAGGGCATTGATGATTGTCCCAGATGCGCTGCAGCTCAGATTTCAGCGTCCCATAGTATTTTCCTTCATACACCATTTCCCATTCTGCAAACTCATTCTGCTGGATCCGTTGCTTAAAGTCTTCCGCCGTCAGAAAATAATAGTCTACTCCATCGGTTTCATACCCACGCCGGCTTCGCGTTGCCGCAGAGATCGAAAAAGCAAGCTCAGGATATTTATCCAGCAAATAACGGGTAATAGATGTTTTTCCGGCACCTGATGGCGCTGTAATAATGATGATCTTATTTTGAAAAGAAGACATGTGCAAAGAAAGGCAAAAAGTCAAAATTCAAATGTAAAAAGTAAAAATACCTCACGGTGGGCAACTCCAATAAGGCAGGGATTTATTCTTCAGCAGCCTGATGGCTGATTAGCCGTTACCCCAGTACAATCCTAGTATTTTGCGACATGTTACAATGGCAGCAGGATTAATTTCAATCTCAACGTTTTTTTTCGGCCCTCGGACATCGGACATTGGCCATCGAACCTTCCCAGGCTTAAGCCCCGGACAGGAGGCTTTTTTACTTTTGACTTTTTACTTTTACTTTTACCATATGGCAGAATGGAATAAAATAATCTGGTTTGTGATCACCCTGCTCCTGATGGGTTTTTTTGCCGGTATAGAGATGGCTTATTACAGCGCTAACCGGCTTAATATAGAGTTGAAGAAAAAGCAGGGGGGAACGACGGGTCACCTGTTGTCAAAATTCATTGATTCCCCGACGAGCTTTATCGGCACCACGCTGATCGGGTTTACATTATTTCTTGTATTCTTCGGATTGGTTTTTAGTGTAGTGATGAAGCCGATCTGGGATTATGCGCATGTGCATGATGTGGTGCGCATCATTATTGAGATCGCGGCTGCAACGCTGATGGTGCTGGTATTTGCGGAGTTCATTCCGAGGGCGATTTATCGCGCGAGGGCGAACAGCGCATTGAGCCGACTTTCGCTGATCACCGACTTCTTTTACCAGATCTTTTCACCCATTGCCGAGGGCTTTATCAGTCTGTCGCATTGGTTGCTGAAATACGTTTTCAACGTCCGCATTGATCAACACAAAGAGCCATTAAGCCACGCCGAGCTGAAGAATCTTTTTCAGCAGAGCATGAATGAAGACCGGCAGGACCGGAATGCGCAACTGCTCGAAAACGCACAGGAATTTCCCAAAGTGAAGATCAGGCAGTGTCTCGTTCCGAGGAAAGAGATCGTCGGCATCGACCGCAGCGCCAGCATCCAGGATGTGCAGGATAAATTCGTGCAAACCAAACTGAGCAAATTGGTCGTATATGAAAGTAATATTGATCACATTGTTGGATATGTGCATCAGCTCGACCTGTTCAAAAAGCCCTCCGACATCAAATCGATACTTTTGCCGATACCAGCGGTTCCGGCCAGTATGAGCGCGGCCGATCTGATCAGCAAGTTCAGCCGGGAAAGAAAAAGTATCGCCTGGGTGGTGGATGAGTTTGGCGGAACAGCCGGCATCATCACCATGGAAGACGTACTGGAAGAGCTGTTTGGCGAAATACAGGATGAGTATGATACAGAGAAGTTTGTGGAGAAACAGATCGCGGAAAATGAGTATATATTTTCAGGACGGCTGGAGCTGGATTATCTCGAAGAAAAATACCGCTTCGAATTTCCCGAAAATGAATCGGAAACACTTTCCGGCTATATCATTAACTACCACGAAACCATCCCGCAGCAAAAAGAGCGTATTATCATTGATGACTATGAGTTTGATATTCTCAGTGTAAGTGACACAAGGATCGAGACAGTGAAGATGAAGAGACTGAAATAGAGGAGGACAGCAGACGACAGACCGCATCCTTCGCCTGAGCTACGGCTGCCGGAGACAGACCGCGGTACCAGTCTGCACAATTGTACATTTTTCTATGACGCATCACTAAGAAAGTTCAATCATACACGCAGATTCTGCGGTCTGCGGTCTATCGTCTGCGGTCTGTCTTTCTGCCTTATCTTTGCCCCCACCTTTATAAACCCTTCGAATGGCTCTACTGGATTTCTTTAATAAGCGGAAAAAAGATCTGACTGCCGAAATGTCTTTCATTGACCATTTGGAGGAACTCCGCTGGCACCTGATCCGTGCTGTTATTGCAATAGTGGTTTGTGCCATTGTGGTGTTTGTTTATTCTGATTTTGTGGTGAATGATATTATGCTGGGACCGGCCAAACCAGATTTTATTGCGGCAAAATGGTTGTGTACGCTTGGTCAGAATATTGGCCTGGGAGATGCCATCTGCTTTAAAGATGTGGACGTGAAGCTACAGGAGAACACGATGACCGGCCAGTTCATTGCCTCTTTTACGGTGGCGTTTATCGGTGGTTTTGTGGTTGCATTTCCATACGTGTTCTGGGAGTTCTGGCGTTTTGTACGCCCGGCGCTGTCGGATAAGGAAAGAAAAAATACACGCGGTGTGATCTTCTGGGTATCCATGCTTTTCTTCCTCGGTGTCGCATTTGGCTATTTTATCCTGACACCTTTCATGGTAAATTTCTATTTTAATTACAAGCTCAGTCCACTGATCGAGATAAAGCCAACTTTTTCTGATTACATGGAGAACATGATCTATACCACCGTTGGTATCGGCGTGCTTTTCCAGATGCCACTACTGGTAATGGTTCTCGCCAAGATCGGCTTTGTCACAGCCAAATTCCTCCGGAAATACCGCCGTCATGCCTTTGTGCTGATCATTATAGCAGCGGCGATCATCACCCCATCAACGGATCCATTCAGCCTTACGATTGTGACCATTCCGCTTTATTTACTCTTTGAAGCCAGCATCGCTGTCGCAGGAAGAGTGAATAAAAAGCAGGAAGCGAAGGAGAAGGATGAATGGAGCTAAGAGTTCGTTGACCGTTGACCGTTGACCGTTGACCGTTGACCGGAATGCGGGGGATTTGTACCCGCTTTATGTCATGGGCGGATTTCTTATAAACTTTCTTTCCGAAAAGTCGGACAACGGTCAACGGACAACGGTCAACGGACAACGATTTTATCGAACTTTCTTACATTTACACCATGACATCTTCATTTGACCTGAGCAAACCGGTGGCGATCGGGAGCGATCATGCTGGGTTTGATTACAAAGAGCAACTGATTTCCTTCCTGGAAGGAAAAGGACTTTCTTATAAAGATTTTGGTCCGTTTTCAAAAGATTCCGTTGACTATCCTGATTTTGCCCATCCGGTGGCAGAAGCCGTCGAGAGTGGTGAATATGCATTTGGAATTCTTCTTTGTGGCAGCGCCAATGGGGTAGCCATTACTGCCAATAAACATCAAAAGATCCGGGCTGGTATCTGCTGGGGTGATGAGATCGCGCAGCTGGTACGCCAGCATAATGACGCGAATATCCTTTGCATCCCGGCACGCTTCGTTCGCGAAGCGGACGCCGAAAAAATGGTGAATACCTTTATTTCGACGCCGTTTGAAGGCGGACGACATGCGAACAGGGTTGGGAAGATTGCCTGCTCGTAGCGGCGATGATCGATGGTCGATGTTCGGGAGCACGGCTCTTAAATTTGATCGTGATCATTTCTTGATTGAAAAATGGTTTTTGTCGAACTCCGACCATCGACCATCCAACATCGACCATCGAAACTGCCATTTATCAAAACCTTCCCCCTACTTCCACTTTTTCCCTTATGTTTGAGGCTATTCAATTTCACTTACAAAACATATGACAACCATGAGAAGATTACTGCTCCCGGTTTCCCTGGGGCTGGGCCTGTTTGCGGCAGCACAGAAAACAGGCAACCCGGCAAGTTTTGCCAAATCCATCACTGCGGAGGACATGAAGCGTCACCTTTACATCATTGCCAGCGCAGAAATGGAAGGACGTGATACACCTTCACCAGGCCTCGAAAAAGCAGCTGACTACATCGAAAATCATTTCAAATCACTTGGTTTGCTCCCTGGAAACAATGGTAGCTACCGCCAGACTTATCCGCTGTACAAAGACTCTATGACGTCTGCTACACTGAAAGTGAACGGCACAGGTTTCGCACTCACCAAAGATTTCCAACCACAGCTTTCCATGAGCCATACTTCTGAACTCCGTTTTTCTGAGGTGGTGTTCGCAGGTTATGGTATCGTTGATGGGGAACTGGACGCTTATAAAGACCTCAGCGTTCGTGGTAAACTCGTAATGATCGTTGATGGCGCACCGGCTAACTACAAACCAAGCACACAAGGCTTCAACTCTCCTGCAAGCATGCCAGCGAAAGTGGCAAAAGCACAGGAAAAAGGTGCAGCAGCAGTGCTGGTCGTATTCGGCAACTTCCCCCGTAATACTTTCAATGCAGCAAGCAATTACGCATTGAACGGATACCCGGCATCTGTTTATCCGCAAACATTCAGCATCTCTTCTTCTGTTGCGGCTACGATCCTCGGATTAAGCGGTACGAATGTTATCGACAAAATGAAATCAGAGCCTATCGCTTCTGCGGTGTACAAAGCCAATATCGATATGGGCTTTGCAAAAACATCGCTGACGGCAAGCGCGTCAAACGTGATCGCGGTCCTGGAAGGAACAGATAAAAAAGACGAATACGTTTTCCTTACTTCACACTATGACCACGTAGGTAAAAGACCTGATGGCACTATCTACTATGGCGCTGACGACGATGGTAGCGGTACTACCGGTATCCTTGAACTGGCTGAAGCATTTGCAAAAGCAAAAGCAGCAGGTAAAGGACCACGCAGAACAATCGTATTCATGACTGTAAGCGGCGAAGAAAAAGGACTGTGGGGTTCTGCCTACTATGCCAACCACCCGATCTTCCCTCTGGAAAAAACTAGTGTTGACCTGAACATCGACATGATCGGCCGTATCGGCGAAGAATACCTGAAAGATAAGGACTCTGCAAACTTCGTTTACATCATCGGTGATGATAAACTGAGCACAGATCTTACTCCTATCACCGATGCAGCTAACAAAAACGTAAAACTCAAACTCGACAGGAAGTACAATGACCTGAACGACAAGAACCGTTTTTACTACCGCAGCGACCATTACAATTTCGCAGAAAAAGGAGTTCCGATCATCTTCTACTTTAACGGTGTGCATGCAGATTACCACCGCCCAACCGATACTCCTGACAAGATCAACTATCCGTTGATGGCGAAAAGAGGTCAACTGGTATTTTATACTGCCTGGGAAATGGCAAACAGAAATGATATGCTGAAGCGTGACCTGAAGCTCGACAAGCCTAAAGGTTTCTAATTCAAGCTTAAATAAATGATGATAAAGGCAGTTCGGATTTTCCGGCTGCCTTTATTATTTTGTGGAAGAACCCAAACCACCACCAACATGTCAAACGAACAAACTCCCTCCACCAACAACAATGATATCATAGCCGATCACGTTGATGGAATCCGCCAGATCGAACTGGAAGGCTATGAACTTGATGTAAAGAAAGCACGCAATGCATTATTCTGGGTTGCGGGATTGGTAATGTTCTGGGAATTGATATCAGTATACCGCGAAACAAATACCATCGAGCTTTCTGACTCTATATTCCCGATCATTGTTGCATTGTTGTTTATTGGCCTCGCGCTATGGACCAAAAACAAACCATACACAGCTCTTGTAACCGGCATTATCTTGTTTACATTGTACCGCCTTCTCGGTATAGGCGCTTATGGGATAGCTTATGGAATGGAAGGAATAGTGAAAGCACTTCTTAGCGGAATAATTATTACGGTGATCATCTATTATCAGCTGTTCCGCTCGCTTAAACAGGCCAAAGAGTTACAACAAGCTAAAGAAGAACAACAAAAACAAGCCCGATAACAATCCAATGTCGTGTAGTTAAGGGCATGTAGAGATGAGGTTTGATTTGCAACACTCAAACTGCGTCATCTAATCCCACCACCTCCTGCTCTGTTTCCCCGGTCGGGCTACTAGGTACAGTAACAAACTTAATTGCGGCCAGAACCCTACCGTGTACCCACATCTTTTCCCAATGCCGTCCTGCGTAAGTTTCCCTCCTTCGCTTCGCTACGGCGGACAGAGCCCGCAGATAATTAGAGCTGTGATCGATGCAATCTGCGTAAATTCCATTTAACTGGTTTACACCTACTTGAAGATCACTTCATAATATAGTCGAATTTCAGACTGCCCGGCCTCGGAAGAAATGGCGTTAAAAAAATGGGAGGCTGGCACCGTCTGAGCCACACCGAAGGTGTGCGAAGGCACAAAAAGCTGTTTGAGCCAGCACGCCACTCAAACATCAACACTCTGCCGGCGAGTTTTTTTTTGTGCAGGTGACACCCTTCCATTTTTAGCCATTTCTTCCGAAGCCTTGACTTTTTTGTTACTTTTTGTGTCAAGACAAAAAGTTAGAATGGTCCCGGGGCAGACTGCCCCGATGGTTACCAACGATGAATTTTTATCCTCAGAAGCTTATCAAAAGCGAAAGAATTACAAAAATCTACGGTTAATTAATACAGGATAGCATAAAAAAAGCGGGACATCATTCACACGATGTCCCGCTTTCTTTTATAGAAGCTACTTATTGTCCCAATATCCACGCAAAGATCAATGGTGCAACGATCGTTGCATCACTTTCCACGATGAACTTTGGTGTATTGATATCCAGCTTACCCCACGTGATCTTTTCATTTGGCACCGCTCCGGAGTAAGAACCGAATGAAGTAGTCGAATCGCTGATCTGGCAGAAATAGCTCCAGAACGGAACATCATGCCATTCAAGATCCTGGTACATCATCGGCACCACGCAGATTGGGAAATCTCCTGCGATACCCCCACCGATCTGGAAGAAGCCAACACCTTTACCGCCGGAATTCTGACGATACCAGTCGGCCAGCCAAACCATATATTCAATGCCATTCTTTACGGTGCTTGCCTGCAGTTCACCTTTGATCACATAGCTTGCGAAGATGTTCCCAGTGGTGCTGTCTTCCCAGCCCGGAACAACGATCGGAATATTTTTTTCAGCGGCAGCAACGATCCAGCTGTCTTTAGGATCGATCTCATAGTACTGCTCCAATTCGCCGCTTAATACAGTTTTGTATAAGAATTCATGCGGGAAATAACGCTCGCCTTTCGCTTCCGCATCCTTCCATTGCTTTACCAGGTGTTTCTGCAAACGACGGAAAGCTTCTTCTTCGGGGATACATGTATCTGTTACGCGGTTGTAGTGATTTTCCAGCAGATCCCACTCATCCTGCGGAGTAAGGTCACGGTAGTTAGGAACTCTTTTGTAATGCGAATGCGCTACAAGGTTCATCACATCTTCCTCGAGGTTGGCGCCTGTGCAGCTGATGATCTGGATCTTATCCTGACGGATCATTTCCGCCAGTGAAATACCAAGCTCTGCTGTACTCATGGCTCCGGCTAGGGATACAAGCATTTTTCCGCCTTCCAGCAAATGGGTTTCATAACCTTTTGCGGCATCTACCAATGCAGCTGCGTTGAAGTGGCGATAATGATGCTCGATGAATTTTGAAACTGGTCCTTTGTTCATGTTATATGATTTTTAGACCGCCTTCAGATCCGCTTCAGCGGAGACATTGCGGGAATGAGCGGCAAAAATAGTGAAAAGTAAAAATTCAAAAGTAAAAA
>VFQP010002717.1_pt1 | contig 19233 bp, 18 predicted proteins | sample 3512351 | NCBI WGS metagenome assembly VFQP01 (sample SAMN10412372, study PRJNA504923) | tailings metagenome | isolation source: Relicate 1 Philex TSF1 revegetated site | place: Philippines: Tuba, Benguet | collected 2017-08-29
GGCGGGCCATCACGCGGGACAGGCGGATGATCTCGGGGCGCGTGCCCACGATGGTGGAGACCTTGAGCTTCTTCATGTGGCAATACTCGATGGCGTCACCGGGCCCAGGGGGCAGCCATGGGTGTCAGGGCGGTTTCGATCAAATACTTCGTTCGCCCACAGCATGACCAGCATGTCCTCTTGTCCGATGTTGGTGATGTCGTGAGTCCAGCCGGGCACGGTTTCCACGACGGTTGGGTTGTCGCCGCGCGTGATGAGCTCGTGGGTCTCGCCAGTGGCCATGTGCTTGAACCGGAACAAGGCCTGCCCCTTGATCACCAGAAACTTCTCCGTCTTGCTGTGGTGGTAATGGCCCCCCCGTGTGACACCCGGGGGCGCGGTCAGGTAGGAGAACTGACCCGAGTCGGATGTCTTGAGCATCTCCACGAACACGCCCCGCTGATCGGCGTGGCTGGGAACGGCATAGGCGAAAGCGTCTACGGGCAGGTAACTCACGTAAGTGGCGTAGAGCGCCCTCAGGAGACCGCTGCCGACTCGCGGAATCAGCAGCGTGTTGCGACTGTCCCGGAACGCCTGTAGCTGCTGCGCAAGTTGACCCACGGTGGTGGCGTACTCGGGCGTGACGATGGCCTGCCCGTCTTCGCCAACAGGTGTAGGGCGCCGCTCGAGGATTGCTTCGATAAGTGCCACGACGTCGTCCACGTACACCAGGCGCAAAGCCGCATCGGGATCGTGGATCTGCACGGGCAGATCGCGAGCGATCTGGTGACAGAACGTGGCCACGACCGAGTTGTAATGGGGCCGCGCCCATTTGCCGAACACATTGGGCAGTCTCAGCACATGAAGCGCTGACCCCAGGCGGCGGGTGAGGTCCCGCATGATGTCCTCGGCCTCGCGCTTGCTCCTGCCATAGGGGTTGTCCAAAGCAGCCTGAATCGACGATGCCAGCACGACCAGGGGCGCTGTGCCCCCGCGCTGCACATGGCGATCGATGGCATTGGCCAGGTGCGCGGACAGATCCCTGTTTCCGATGGCGAATTCGGCCGGGTCGAGGGGGCGGTTGACACCGGCCAGATGCACGACGGCATCCACCCCTTCAAGCAGGTCAGGCAGTTCCTCGATCCGATGCTGTCTTGTGAAGGGGACGATTTCGGTCGCCTGGCGCTTGCTCAGGTGCAAGCGCAAGTTACGCCCCAGAAAACCGTCTATGCCGGTAATGAGCAGCTTCATGGGATCATTCTTCTGCCGTCACCGAACGCCCCTGGCTGATGGCCTGCATGAAGGGCAATTTCAGAAGCAATGCCCGCATGCCTTCCTCATCCAGGCGATGGGTGTTGTGCGAGTTGTAGTCGTCTCCGTGCGCACTTTGGGTCAGGCGACGTTCGCCCTGCTCCACGAACTTTTCGTAGTTCAAATCGCGTCCGTCAGCAGGCACGCGGAAGTAGTCACCCAGGTCCTCCGCACAAGCGAGCTCTTCGCGCGACAGGAGCGTCTCGTACAGTTTCTCCCCATGGCGCGTGCCGATTTCGTTCACCGGATGGTCTGGTCGACCCATCAGGCTCAGGATGGCCTGCGCCAAGACCTTGACCGTCGCGGCGGGCGCCTTCTGGACGAAGATGTCGCCGTTTCGGCCGTGCATGAATGCATACAGCACCAGGTCGACTGCGTCGTCGAGCGTCATCATGAACCGCGTCATGCCGGGGTCGGTGATGGTGATGGGGCGCTCTTGCTGCACTTGCTGCACGAACAGCGGAATGACAGAACCGCGTGACGCCATCACATTGCCGTAACGCGTGCCGCAGATGACGGTGGGTGTTCCGTCGAGATTGCGACTCGTGGCGACCATCACTTTTTCCATCATGGCCTTGCTGATGCCCATGGCATTGATGGGATAGACCGCCTTGTCGGTGCTCAGGCAGACCACGCGCTTGACACCAGAGTCGATGGCCGCCTTGAGGACGTTTTCCGTGCCGACAACATTGGTCAGGACGGCCTGCATGGGATAGAACTCGCAGGACGGCACCTGTTTGAGCGCAGCGGCATGAAACACGAAGTCGACACCCCGCATCGCGGCGCTCACGCTGCGCTCGTCGCGCACATCGCCCAAGTGGAACTTCAGGCGTGCGTCGGCAAAGCGCTTGCGCATGTCGTCCTGTTTCTTCTCGTCTCGACTGAAGATCCGGATTTCGGCGATATCTGCGCCAAGGAAGCGCCTGAGAACGGCGCTTCCAAAGGAGCCCGTGCCGCCAGTGATCAATAGGGTTTTGCCAGAGAACGCATTCACGATCAGACCGCCTTGATGAATCGCTTGAGGGCGCTTTTGAGGAACGCCGGAAAAAGCCGCTGGACTGCCCGCTGGGACTTCACGCGCAGTGCTGGCTTGAATCCCGCAGAGAAGTCGGGTGCAACCTGTCTGATGCGCGCCAGCTCCTGCATCAGGGCCTCCTCATAGCGTTTGTAAACCCGTTCCGGTTCTGCACCGTCTGCTGTGTAAGCCGCCGACAGGCGATCGAACTGGCCGTTGGTGAGCATTTGGAACTGGTGGAAGTGGTAAAAAATCAATGGTTGGTCGTTTACCGTTTCCACACCCGCAGCGCTCAGTCCGAACCGGTATTGCGAGAAATTCCAGGGCGCCACTCCCGCGCCCAGGTGCGCCAGGATGTGGACGCCGGCGTAGCGCTCCGGCCATTGATCGAGGTACTTCTGATCGCCCATGCGGTCCGCCTCAAGTCGGTGGTAGCACCATTCGATGCACTGTTCGCGCCATCGCCGCAGACACGCCATACCGTTTTCGTCGCGGCGAAAGCCGACCCACTCGACACAGAAGCGCCCGTTGATCTCGAGATGCTGTAGCGCCGGTGTGAAGCGGTGCTCGATGATGATCACCGATGCTCCGGCGGATTCGCGAAACAGCGCATCGGTCGAGTCGAAGAAGAAAAGGTCGGCATCGAGATACGTGATGTGGTCGATGTCGGGCCGCTTGGACAGCACATGCCACGGCAGACAAGGTGACAAGGTCCAGCAGTATTCGGCCCGGCTGCGTTCGGTCTTCACCCGCCGCAAATCGTCATCTTCGACATCGGCGAGATCAATGCAACTGATGTGCGGAAGATCGAGTCTCTCCAGCAGCGGCCGAACCGCATCGTCCATGCACAGCACGTGCACGTGTGCGTCCGGATTGTGTCGATGCAGCGACCGCAACATGGCCGCCCCTTTGATCAGGTAGTTACTGTCGAACAGCGTGCAGAAGTGACGCATGGTTCAGCCACCCTGCTTTGCACAAACGTAGGTGCGGGTGGCGCTGCGTGTATCGCCCTGGCGGGTCTCGCTCAGTGTCAGTGTCTTCATGGGATGCAAGCCATGCTTGAGCAGCAAGGCAAGAAAGTCGCTCTCGTTGAAGTGGATTTCCACGGTTTCTACGCCGTACGCCTGCTTGCGGAAGTACTTGTCCGGTGCATTCAAGACCATGGGCGTGCGATGAAAAACAGCGTACTGGCGGGCCACTCGAGCGGTTTCGGCAATGGCTTGTTCGAATTCGGGAATGTGCAGCAGGCAGCAGCCAGAGACCACCACGTCAAAACTTTCGCTGCTGTACGGCAAGGCGGTCGCATCCGCGTGTTCGAATTTAAGGGCGGGATAACGCTGACGCGCCAGCTTGACGAAGGCTTCGGAGTAGTCCGACCCCTCGTAAATGGCTGGCAAACGGGCGATATCGATGACTTCGGCGTAGTAGCCGCTGGAACAGCCGATTTCCAGCAGCGAGTAGGGGGTAGGCAGGCCGTCCAAGCCGCGCAAAGCATCGACAAAAACGTCGAACACATCGACCGGCTTGCCTTGGCGAAAGCGCTCGATCTGGCGATCCACCAGCTTGCGCTGGCGATCGGGCAATTCCTCGGCTTGCCAAGCCGATCGCAAACGGCTGGATGCATCCTGTGATTGCGTGGCATCCAGCTCCTGGTAGTGGTCGGAGACGGATTGACCCAGCAGAACGCGCGCCGCCAGTGACTTCAGACGTGGGAATGCACGAAGCCACCCACGCAGTTCGCGGTCAGCGGATCTTCTGGCGTTCATTGAGATGTTGCTCCAGCAGTGGCACCAACTCGAGCATCCGGTGCTGGTAGGTGTGTTCCCGCAGCGTGCGGGCTTGCCCGGCGCGCGCAATTGCCTCGGCTTCCGAGGGGTGTTCCAGGTAGTACCGGATCAGTTGCGCCGCTTCCTCCGGTGTCTCGTAGGCCACCACCTCTTTGCCGATTTCAAACAACTCGCCGAGATTGTCCTTGCGATCTGTGATCAGCAGTGCGCCCACACCGGTGGCCTCGTACAGCCGCATGTTGTTCGCGTGATTTTCTGCGACGTTGATGTGCCGGTTGAGCGTGACCCGGCTGCGTGCCAGCGTGCGGTACATGTCAAGGCCCCAGACTTCGCCATGGTGCCTCGGGCGGATGGGCGAGGTGCGACGCAATTGCCTGGCGCCATAGCCGAAAAACTGGATGGGTGTGTGTTCGGCCAGGTACTCGAGCATGGGCAACGCCTTGCCGTGGTGACGGCTGATACCACCCACAAAGCTTGCGCCGATATCCCTCTGCGTAGGTCCGAGCCGCTCCAATACACGCGTATCAAAGCCGATGCGAAAGTAGGCCGAGGGAATGCCCATCTGGCGCAGACGTGGCACGAAATGGGGAAAAGACGTCGTGATCAGGTCGAAGCCTTGAACATAAGGCGTGGGAGGAAGCGGGCTGGCGATCTGGCCCACGATCAGGCGAACATGCGGCCGAAGCGCTTTCAACACCGCAGGCGGCAGAAACCAGAGATCCTGGCAATAGAGCACGTCGGGTCTGGCAGCCTTGATTTGCTCGACCGCGATCTCCACCAAGCCCGGCAACGAAGAAAGCCAGGGACCGACGATGGGCAGTCGCAAAAGCCGGCTGGGCAGTCGCAGGGCCATTTCGCTGAACCGGACCTGATGCGCGTTTGCCCAGGCCCGCTGCAAGGGCTTGCAGTTGACGATCAGGTCTTCTGCGTCGTGCCCCATGGCCTTCAGGTGGCGGGAGTAGAAGTCGGAGGTGCCAAACACCTCGTTGAGCAACTGGTCGCGCTGCGCGACATAAGGCCTTCGCGATCGGACCGGATCGGCCGCGTAGTGAGCGTTCAGGAACGCAGGGTAGTAGGTGTCCAGCAGAAGAATGCGCATGGCGATGTGTCGTCAGCCGGTTACCGGCGCTGGTGAAGCGGTACCGCCGAGCGCGAGCACTTCGTCGGCCAGGCCGGCGATTTCGGGGTCGTGGGTGATGAAGATGATGATGCCGTTCTGCAGGCGATGGCGCAGGCGCGTCACCACCATGCTGCGAGTGGCCGTATCAAGCGCGCTCGTGGCCTCGTCGAGAATGAGCACGTCTGGTTGGCGCACCAAGGCGCGCGCGATGCCCAGGCGTTGCCGCTGACCGCCGGAAAAGTTTTCCCCGAGGTAGCTCAGGCGGGTGTCAAGACCGTGATTCAGCGATGCGACCAACCGGTCGAGATCGACTGCTGCCAAGGCCTGCATCAATTGATCGTCTGTGGCATGGGCTCCGAGCAAAAGGTTCTCGCGCAGCGTGCTCGAGAAAATCTTGGGCTGCTGCTCCACCAGGACCACCTTCGCCCTGGCACCCATGGAAGATACGGGCCGGCTATTGATGGCGATCGTTCCTTGATCGGGCCGCGCATGACCAAGCAGCACGTCTGCCAGGGTGGATTTGCCCGCGCCCGAGGGGCCCACGATGGCATAGGTGTGTCCGCTGCGGAACTCAAAACTCAGGCGCGAGAGCACAGGCCCCCGGTCTCCGTAGGCGAACGTCACGTCGCGCAGCGCGATCGATTGCACAGCGCCGGTGCTGTCTGCCTGCTCGTGGCTGTTCGGCTCTTCGGCCCAAGCGATCAGGGTCTGGATGTCCTTCACGGCCCGGATGTCGGCGAGCAACTGGGCGCCCGCAGTGGCCATTTGCCCCAAGGCGGCAAATACCCGGATGACGATGAGGGTGCCGCCGACCAGCGTGGCGTCACTCATGCTGACCTCGGCGCCTGGTCTCATCACCAGTGCCGCCACCAGCAGCAGCGCAACGGCTGGAAAGGTCTTGATCGCCGTCTTGATGGCGTCCAGTTTGACCAGCATTCGCACATATCGGCGGATCTGATCCACGTAGGTCCGTATGACGAAAGATTCGCTACCCAAGGATCGGATCGATCGCAGACTGTTGAGGGACTCGACGAAATGTGTGCCGAGTTCTCGTGACAGGCCAACTGCCTGTGCATTGATGCGGATCACCTGCCGCAACAACAATGCGGCGATCACCAGCGCCAGTGCGATGAACAGAGTGACGCCGATAAAGACATCCGGCGAAAACTGGTAAAGCACTCCGAGCCCTACCAGGGCAGTGGCCAGACCCACGCCCGCCTGAAGCACTGCTGTAATGATGGTTCCGCTTTTGAAGGTGTCGTCGCCGGCGAGGGTGATGTAATGGCCCACAGAGCGTGTGTATACGAGCCCCATGGTTTCGCGGCTGACCACGTGTGAAAACACCTGCTCGCTGAGCGTTTCGTGCACACGCTTGCCCAGCCACGTGGTGAGTACCGACAAGACGTAACCCAATGCGATGCGCAGCGTCATGAGCACGAAAAACAGCCAGAGCCATGTGCGTGAAACCGGGGGCAGCCCCAACTGACTGGCGACGGCCAGCCACGCCCGGGTAACCGCTGATGCGTCCGAGGCCTTGCCTGGGGCCAGGGGGATCATCAGGCTGGTTGCGATGTACTCGAGGGCCAGAACCGCCAAGGTCAGAGCCAGCAAACCGTGAAAGGCGGGAAACCGGCGCGCAACGAAGCCGATGTAGCCGCCAATCTGCAGCAGCGTTTGCCGAAGCGAATGTGCGCGGCTGCTCATTGAGTTGCGGTCGTGAGCAACTGACGCAAGGCTGCGGTGTCACAACCTTGTTGTCGCAGAGAGGCCGACATGGCCTCATCTGCGCGCAACAAGGAAAGTGCCTCATCAAACAAAAGGTAGGTCAGGTAGAAGGCCAGCAATGCGATGCGGTACTCAACATCAAGCTTGGCTGCCACGTCGCGACGCAGCGCAAACACCGCGTCGCATTCGTTCAGATAGGTGATGGTCGCTGGATGAGACCCTGGCGAACGGGGCGCCATGATGGGCTTCATGGCCAGCAACTCGAAACCCTGCGCTTCCAGATACCGGCATGCCTCCCAGAACTTGCCCGATCCCTTCATGATGGGCTCGGCGAGCAAGGTGGCCTCCATCTCGATGCCTACGATTCGCCGCGCGTCGAACAACGATTGAGCGCCCTGCAGGATGGCCAGTTCGGTTCCCTGCGTATCCAGCTTCACCAGGACCGGCCCTTGTGTGTGCGTGGCCGAGATCGCATCAGGCAGCGTGATCGTATTGATCTCGCGCGGCGTTACCGGAAAAAAGTAGCCGCTGTCGGCGACACGGTGTTGCATTGAAGGCGTGATTTCGGGCGGCAGCAGGCTCGATCCCGTGTCCACATGGGTGATGTGCAATGTCTGAAGTCCGCCTTCCCGGCTCAGGCCCGTGGTATTGATCGAAAGTCGGCAAGGCCATGACCAAGATTGGGTATAGGCCAAGTTCAGCTCATTCGGCTCCACCGCCAGCCATTGCACGCGCGGTGCGTTCAGAAACATCAACCACTTCACGTGCGGATAGTGTGCAGCGCCCACATCCACGCACAGCGCCTCGGGCAGGTAAGGGCTCAGCAAGCGGGAAGCCCGCCACGGCAGGGTACGGCCGCGCAGAGTGTTCTTGAGTGATTGCGGCACCAATCCGCGTACCGATGAAATCAAACCCATGAGATGGTCCTTAGAGCCTTGTTCGCGATGCGCCTGAGCGGCGTCACGTCGGAAAATATCACTTGCAACGCCACGCGCTCGCCCTCCTCCATGAGGCCACCGCGGTGCAAGAGGCGTGCGCCATCGAAGGCGATGAAAGTGCCAGCGGGTCCGAGCATTTGACGCTCTCCCGCCGCCAGTGCGTCTTCAAGCCCACTGCCAGGTCGCACGTCCCAGCCCAGGTGGGAGTTGAAGCGCAGACAGGGGGGCAGGCGCATGAAGTGTCGACGGAACAGTTGTGAGTTCATCGACTGGTGGTACTGCTTTGCATAGGGCGCGTTGAGCTTTGAATCCGCCCCATTGCCGACGGTACCCACCACCCGACCAATCAGCTCCTGGAGCGGATCCAGCTGAAGCGCCTCATAGGCGCCGGGGTAACACCCGGTGGGACCGTTCTGGACGCCTACATCCGTTAGATACACGATCGCCTTGGGGCATGAGATGGTCTCGTCCAGATGGGCGTACAGCGTGCGTGGTGGCCGTTCGAGTCCGGGTATCGCATTGCGCCACCAGGTGGCTTGCGGAACGCTCAACTCCAGCGCCAGCCCGTCGACGCGGATGCGTCGGCCGGTGTACGCGCTCAAGACGTCCAACACACCGAGCGATGCGAAATCGCGATTGAGTATGGTGCGAATGGCACGTGGCGTTGGCCCCGTGCTCACCGAGAGATCTTCACGCCGCAGCCGACCGGCACGCGCGTTGATGCGGAATTGCTCAACAGGCTCCTGAGCCAACTCGGCGATCGCGTTCAGGGCATCTGCAGACAACCGCCCGAAGAAGTGGCGCTGGCCAGCCATTTCCAGCGCGGCTTCACGGCTCGAGCGGTCGGCCAGGCCGACGAATCCCTGCCCAGCTGGTTTCGCATACCAGTCGACCTCTTCGCGAAACAGCCGAATGCAGGCGCCCTTGAGTTCGTCGACAAAGCATGCCTCGAGATCATCCGCCGTCTGCTGTCGCAGTCCAGCGAAGACTTGCGAGATGCTTGCGATTCCCTCGTCTCGCAGCCACGCTCGCTCGCGCTGCGCCAACCTGCTGCCGAACCCTTGGAGAGCCTGGCAGATCTGCCGGAATGTGGCCAGGCTGGACGCATTCACCTCCCAAGAATCGAGGTCACTGGCGAAAGCAGGGTGCTCGGTGTAGCTGGTCGTCAACGCATGATTGAGGCTTGGCATCATGGCCGCTCCCGCTGCAGGTGAATCCATCGAAGTCGCCCGTAATATATGCCCATGAGTGCCATCAGGTACTGCCAGAAACCGTCGTCCATCACATCGACCAAAGAGCGCCCGAACGACACAAGCACTGCTGCGGCAGCCGCCACCGCGACCGCATCGCAGACGGGTTGGCTGTGCCACAGCCGCCTCAGTGTCGCGCAGACCCCTCCGATCAGTGCGGCCAGGCAGGCGAGGCCCATCCAGCCGAAGCAGATCAGTTGCTCGATCAGGAAACTGTCTGCGCGCTGAAACTTGCCCGATTGTCCCTGCACGCCCCAAAGCCGGCCCATGTAGTCCTCGGAGTAACCGATGCCCCAAGGGTGGTCCTTTGCTGCTTCCAGCGCCGACAGCAGCCAAGCCATGCGGAGATATGCGGACTGGTCCACGGCGCAGCGGAATTCGGCGGCCAAGTAACAACGGTCAATGTCTGCGATGGGTGCATTCCAGAATTCGATGTCGACGTAAGGCCTCATGGGCTTGGGGTCGGACCGCAGAAAGACGTCGTGATGGGCCGCTTGGAAGCTGTAGTGCATCGACAGCCAGCGCGATTTTCCCGCGTTGTAGGCCACTGCCAGCAGCAAGGCCAGCGCAAACAAGACCATAAGCGCCTGGCCCTGCCGCAACCGACGAACCCAGGCTTGCGCACCAGAGGTCAGGCGCCCGCGCAAGGACCAACCCAGTAGCACCCCGCCGATCGCCAGCGACACATAGGCCGCCCTGGCATCCAGCACCGCCAAAGCGGCAGCGCTGATCGCAATCAAGACCCAGGCCATGCGCAGATTGCGTTTTGCGCGCGCAAGCCAGGCCACCAGGACGCCGCCGATCAACAAGTGCAACAAGGCAATGGACAGGTAACGGCGACCGACGCGAGGTACGTCCTTTACATGCTCTAGAAGGCCATGCCGGCTGCTCGGCGTGAAGATGGGGTCGTCTTGATGCAGGGCCTGCAGGATGTCGAGGCCGAAAAACCCAAGGTGCACCAGACCCGGAATGACGAGCAGGCCCATCGGGAGAAGGGTATTCGTGTCCTCCGAGTTGCGCGACAGCATGAGATGAAACGACAAGTAGGGGAGCACACCATTCGCCAGAGCCAGGGTGTAGCGATACCACTGATTGCTGCCCCCAGCCCCCCACAGCTCTTGCCCGAGTGCGAACACGGCCAAGGGCAGCAGCGGCCAAAGTGGCTGCAGGCCTGCGCCGATCTCGCGGGCCGAAGGCCGGTACCGCGCCCACAAGGCGATCAGCAAGGCCAGTGACATGCCATTCGCAGCCAAGAGTTTGGCCTCCGACGGCGCCAGGTAAAGCGTGAGAATGGCACTGGCCAACAGGCACAGCACCACCTGCTGTGGATTGATTCTGCTTGACACTGTTTTCCCCTGAATCTTCTGTTTTTCGTCTTGAACCCTGTCAGCAGCGTCTTTGTGCAGACCTTTCCATTTCTCTTATCAGGTCGCCGAATCCGGGCGAGCGGATCAGCGCCTGTAGCTTCTCAAGGATCTGCGCCTCCACAGGTGCGCCCAGATTGCACGCCTTCCAGAGCTCCACGAAGGCCGCCTTCGATGCCAGCGCCGTGTCCGTGCCGTGCAGGTTGTGCATGTAGTAGAAGCTGAGGGCTTGCTTGCGCAACTCCTCGGTCGAGAGCCGCGACGGTTCGGTCGATTTCAGCAAGGCCACGTATTCGGCGCGTGTTCTGGCGGTCTGACAGAAGTCGTAGGTGTGGTGTGGATGTCTCGCGCAGCCGATGCTGGGAATGCCCAGGTAGGCGAGTTCATGCGCCACGGTGCCGTAGGCCGTTACGCCTCGTGCAATGCCCGCATTGGCCAACTGCACGCTATTGATGCCAACAGACAACCACGGAGCATCGGGGTACTGGGCGCGCAGCCGGGCCACGGCCAGGTCGCTGAGGCCGATCTGGTTGGGATGGGGTTTCAGGAAAAAGCGCTGACCGGCCTGCTGAAGTGCGTCGATGGTCACGCAGATCCATTGCCAGAAGTCGTCGAAAACCAGATCCGGATAGACATGCGGGCTGTCGTAGAAGTCGTGCATGAAGACGACAGTGGATCCGGCCAGATCGCTGGGCAGATCGGCCGCGCTCTTTCCGTAGGCCGACTGGCGCATGTAGCTCGTGGCCGCATCGATCCCGCCAGACAGGCGCAACGACAGTTGTGCGTCCGCCTGGCGCAATCGGGCTTCCGGATCGGTGAGGGCATCGAAGCCGGCTCGGTAGTTCGAGAAATCCGAGGTGTGAAAGCTGTCGGTCAGCGACAGTTGTTTGCCAAACTGGTTCAGGTTGCCAAAAGACCATACCGGAACACCCGCTTGCAGCGCGGCACGAACGGGTACTCCATGCTCAAGGTAGGTGCTGTAGGACGTCAGGTAGATGGATGGCCGTCGGTGGTTGAAGTACTGCCTTGCGCGTCGAACATCGCCAAGCGCTTGTTCGATAAGTCGCAACATGAAGGGGTCATGGATGTCGAACTCGGGTGAAGGCTTGAATCGCAGGTAGGTATCGATCAGCAGATCACCGACCTCGATACCGTCAATCGCCAACTTCAAGGAGCCTTGCGCCGTACGGAGCTGTTCCCATATGCGCTTTGCTCGCGCACGTTCGGCCCACTTTTGCCACGGTGGGCGGAGTGCGGCATTGCGGTAGGCCACCTGTTGGAACAAGCCTTTGCTGGCCCGGACCCAGGGTTGTGTGGTGAGCCACGCAAGCGCAAAGCTGCGCTTGAGATCCGGCAACCACCCAGCACCGACCGCTCCGCTGATGCCCTTGACGACCACGAGTTCACCCGATCGGGGTTTCCGTGCGAACAGGTGAGTGCGCAGGGCTGCGAACAGCAGGAAGTAAAACTTGTCCGGCACGGATTGCGCGACGACAGGGGCCGAAGTGTCGGCCGGGTCGGCCAGCACCGGGAGGTGTCGCAGGGCGCGGGGATGAACCCCGGCATCTCTGGGGTAGCGCGATATCAGCGAGCGGAGTTTTCCCAACATGTCTGGATGTCAGGCCGGCGGCAGTGCTTGAGCGGATGGATGACCCGACCCCGCAAACAGGTAGTCCTGTTCCGAAAGCTTCTCAACGAAGTGGTAGTGCTTGGAATCAAGGTACCCGTTGAGCCGCGGGAAGTCCCGGCACTCGACCAGGATATATCTGAAGCGGAAGTGGTCGTGATCGATTCCCTTGAGCACTTCAAGCTCGGCGCCTTCCACATCGAGCGAAAGAAAGTCCACGAGGCGTGGTGCTGAGGCCTTGAGCATGAGCTCATTGAGCGTGACGGCCAGGGCGCCGAACTCGAACACCGTTTCCGAGCGGGCCAGGAACTGTTGCCCCAGGCGTGCATGTTGACGGGGATCTGCAATGTCCGAGTCCAGGCCCACTGGCGTCGACATGAGGTTCGAATAGGCCATCCGAACGAATTCGTCCTGGTAGTCGAATGCCACACACGCGGCGCAGAACACGGTACTGCGCTCGGCGCGGTTCTGCCGGCATTTGAGGTAGTTGTGGGGCGTAGGCTCCACCAACAGGCCTCTCCAACCGCGGTGCTTTTCGAAGTACAGGCTGTTCGATTGGCTGACGCCATCATTGGCGCCGAGTTCGACGAAGTAGCCGTTGTCGTGATCGACATACTTCTCCAGCTTGCGATCCAGTGCGTTCAAGCTGTTGTATTTGCCCCGGCGAAGACGGGCCAGGAGTCTTTTCAGAAAGGCGTTGGACATGGCGTTTGGAAAGAGAGGTCAGTCGCGCTGGACAAACATGTCCCAGGCCAGCGGTGTGCCCCGCTCGAGATCGCGCGTGGCGGGCTGTCCGATCGCTGCGTCGAGATGGCGCGGATGGAGGCCATGCCCCGGTCGAATGGATTTGACGTTTTCCATGGTCAGGCGCTCACCCTGAGCCACGCGTTTCACCACATAGAGCGATCGCCTGAACATCACATTGCCCTGCTCGCTGGACTTGCGTCCGTAGTCCACGCGGCCAAGCGCGCTCCACGCCGTACGGGCTGCCTGACAAAGATGGGCAAGATCCTTGGGCTCAAGCGAGAAACTGTCATCGGGGCCCCCGCCGTTGCGATCCAGCGTGAAGTGCTTCTCGATGATGCGTGCGCCCAGGCTTACGCTGGCAATGGCCGTGGTGTTGTCCAGAGTGTGGTCAGACAACCCGATCACGGTACCGAACCGGCTTGCCATGTCGGGAATGGTATTGAGGTTGTAATCCGCGGCGGGCGCCGGGTAGCCGCTGACGCAGTGCAGCAAGGCCAGCTGCGTGCACCCGGCTGATCGCGCGGCGTCAACGGCTTCCTGGATCTCGTCCGCATCAGCCATGCCGGTGGAGATGATCATCGGCTTGCCCGTGCTGGCCACATACCGGATCAGCGGAAGATCGACCGCTTCAAATGAGGCGATCTTGTATGCGGGGGCATTGAGGTCTTCAAGCAAATCGACCGCCGAATGATCGAAGGGGGAGCTGAAAATGGTGATGCCCTCGCGCCGAGCATGTTCGAAAAGCGGGGCATGCCATTCCCAAGGCATGTGAGCCTCTTCATACAGCTCATAGAGTGTGCGGCCATCCCAAAGCCCGCCACGGATGCGGAAGGCCTCGTCATCGCTGTCCAGCGTGATCGTGTCGGCCCGGTAGGTTTGCAGCTTGACCGCATCTGCACCGGCCGCCTTGGCCGCACTGATGATGCGCTGGGCTGTTTCGATGCGGCCATTGTGATTCGCCGACATCTCGGCAATCACGTAGGGCGGGCGGTCCATACCGATGGTACGACCCGCGATCGCGATAGTGGGGCTGTTCTTCATCTTGCGCTCCTCGCATTGCCTTCCAGTGAGGCCCATTCATGAGCCAACAGGCCAAAACAATGGATGTCCTGACGGGTGGTTCCGTTGGAGTATTGCTCTCGCAAGATGCCCTCAGCCTGAAAACCCAGACTCAGGTGCATCCGGATTGATCTTTGGTTGCTGGCCAAAGCCTGGCCACACACCTTGTACAAATGGAGTTGGTTGAAGGCGTGGTCTAGCGCAGTCTGACCCAGCAACTTGCCCATCCCGCGCGATGCCGCGGGCGAAAGATAAAAGCCCCAGTCCGCCACGCCATGTGTTCCCAGTCGTTTGAACTGGACGAAGCCAGTTGCTTCACCGGCCATTTCGAACATCAGCAAGTGGCTGAGGGAATCTGACGATCGCTTCTCGAACCATTCGCGATGTTCGGTTGCCGAAATCTCGTGCTGTGTCAGCATGAAAGCCCGTACATCGGGATGATTGCGCCAGGCACGCACGGTCTCGAGATCGTCCATGCGCAATAAACGCATGCGCGCAGAGGGGGAGGCTGCGGGCCTTGTATTGTCAGGCATCGAAGGACTCCATGGCGGCCAGGACGCGGTTGCAGCCAAGGCCATCCGTGATCGCCGCTGCACGCTGCGACATCACCTTGCATTGGTCCGGGCTCATCGCCTCAAGCTCATTGGCCAGGCGATCGGTGATCGCCGTCCAAGGGCCCAAAAGTCGGGCCGCTCCCGCTTTTGCCAGTGCAACGGCGCCGGGGCGCTGATTGTCCGCAAGCACCACGATCAGGCTGGGCAGGCCAAGACAGCATCGCTCCCAGGCTGTGACGCCAGCCGATCCAATGCAAAGGTCGGCGTCGAGCATGTGCTGCCCCATGTTCGGCACATCGACCAGAACCTCGGTAGGCCAAGGCATGCGATCCGCCTGTTGCCGCACTGATTGCAATGAGGGTGCGTGTGCGCCCAGAATCACAGTGATGTGCTCCAGGGTGGGCAGGCGAGAGTTGGCCAGCGCGCTGAGTGCCAGTCCTGTTGCATCGAGATGGTCTACGCCACCCATGGCAATCAGCAGATGGCGCAAAGCCGGTCTTGGTCCGGCCGATTGGCGTATGCGGCGAAGTTGAGCGAACTCCGGACGCAACAATGCATACATGGGGCCCAGCAACAACCGCTCGCCATGCCCTACATGGGCCTCGTAGTCACGGCGCTCGCGCCCAAGGTTCTGATCCAGTAGCAAATCGCATTCATGGGCGCGATCGGCAAGATCATCCAGCACAAGCAGTCGCCGCGAACGCTTGCGGGCCCATCGTTCCCACTGCGCGTCGATGCCGTAGTGGTCAACCACCAGCCAATCGACAGCACCAGCCTGTTCCAGCACGCGTTCGCAATCGACCGCGTCCTCTTCCTGTGTGATGCCTAACCACGCGGCGTGTGCAAGGCCGACATTCGGCTGCGAGGACTGCGCAGTGCGTGCGCTCAAGCGGGGCAGTTCATGGACCTGGTGGCCCCGTCTGCGTACCAGATCCGCCCTGTCCCCAACCTGGGGACGGCAGACGAATCGACACCGCGCGCCCCGTTGCACGAGTGCATCCGCGAGAGTGAGGCACCTCATCATGTGCCCCGTGCCCATCTCAACCGAAGCATCTACCCGGAAAACCACGTTCATCGTTCAGCGCTGGTCGGCTTGGGCGCGCCACGCTCCGAACATCCATTCGGCGCGTGTCCAGTCTTCCGGGGTGTCGATGTCCTGCACGCGAAACCTCGGCATTTCGATGGCGACGGATCGGCTGCCAAACAAGGGCGCTTGCAGGGTCCAGGCACCCGCCTGTCCCCAGTAGAACTGACCGGCGTCATGCCAGGCCGGCTCCAGGTCCTGTGAGCGGGTGTTGAAGTGATCGGGTTGAAACATGCCCACCCGGCCCTGGCCAGTCAGTTTCAGTGCTCGCTGAATCGGCGCCTCGAATCTCGTGACCGTGAAGGCAAAATCCACGTCCTCGGTCATCAGCAGATCCAATCCCCGCCGTAGGTCATCTGGTGTGACGAACGGAGCGGTCGCATAAAGGCAGCACGCCTGTGTGACCGGCCAGCCCGCCACCTGCAACCGCTGGACGGCATGAGCGATCACTGGGACAGTGCCTGCGTGGTCGCTGGCGAGTTCCGTCGGGCGCAGAAACGGGACCTCGGCACCCATGGTGCGGGCCAAGGCTGCGATTTCCTCGTCGTCGGTGGACACCACGATGTGGTCGAAGCAACCGGCGTTCTGGGCGGCTTCGATGCTCCATGCCATGATGGGCTTGCCGTGAAACGGTCGGATGTTCTTGCGCGGAATGCGCTTGCTGCCTCCTCGCGCCGGGATGATGGCAACCCTCATGTCTGTCCGATCTTCGGTTGAAAGCGCCGTATCGCCGCAATCACTCGCAACACATCGGCTTCGGTGTGCCCCACCGATATCGGCAAGCTGAGTTCTGTGGCGTGCAGTGCAGAAGCAATCGGCCATTCACCGTTGAGAATGCCTTTCATGGCCTCTTGACGATGCGGCGGAATCGGGTAATGAATCTCGGTCTTGATGCCCTCATTCAACAGGTGAGCACGCAAGGCGTCGCGCGCGTCGCAACGCACGCCGAAAATGTGGAAAACATCGAACTCATCGGCCTGTCGCGTCGGCAGTGTCAGCCACTCGGGCAGGCCATCAAAATAGAGTTGCGCCAGGTGCCGTTTGTGCGTGGTCAAGGCATCGAGGTGGCGCAACTTCACGCGGAGCATCGCTGCCTGGAGTTCGTCCAACCGCGAGTTGACGCCAAGATAGCGGTTGACGTACTTCTGCTTGGAGCCATAGTTGCGCAAGTGCCGCAAGCGATCGGCCAGCGCATCGTCATCGGTCACCACCGCGCCAGCATCGCCCAAGGCCCCAAGGTTCTTGGTGGGATAAAAGCTGAAACAACCTGCGTCGCCGAAGGTTCCGGTCACGCGGTCACCCAGGCGTGCGCCGTGTGACTGAGCGCAATCTTCGACGATCTTGAGTTGGTGCTGTCGGGCGAAGGCTGTGATGGCATCCATCCGGCAGGCTTTGCCGAACAAGTGCGTGACGCAGATCGCACGCGTGGAAGGCGTGAGGCGGGAGGCCAGCAGCTGAGGGTCGATATTGAACGTGCGGATGTCTGGCTCAACCAGCACTGGCGTCAGGCCCGCGCGAACGATCGCGAGGATCGTGGCAATGTAGGTGTTCGACGCCACCAGGACCTCGCTGCCGCGGGGCAGGTCCAGTGCTTCCAGCGAAAGGATCAGGGCATCGAGGCCGTTCGCCACGCCGATGCAATGGCGGGCGCCGACATGCGCGGCAAACTCGGTTTCGAATGAGGCCACCTCTTGCCCGAGGACATACCAGCCACTGCGCAATACACGCAGTGCCGCGGCTTCGAGTTCCGCCATGAATGCTGCGTTTGAACGACCAAGACTTTCGTACTCGATCGCAACGGATTCAGGCGTAGGGCTCATCGATGTATTCGCTGCGATCATAGGGGTGGGAAGAGAAGACGAGCAGGACGCTGCCGGGGCCGAAATGCATCGTGTGCCAGTCCTCTGGCTCCACGAGCAGGCAGTCACCGGGGTGTGCGAGCAGCACATCTTTGCGGTGTCGGCCATCGTTCATGTGCACGCGCACCTCTCCGTGCACGGCAATGAGCGCCTGCCGCGTGTGGCGGTGCCGATGCCCGCCACGCGTCTGACCGTCGGCGCCATAAATCCAATAGCTGCGCACAGGCTCAAAGGGCAGACTCTTCTGCGCGACTGTCAGCGAGCCACGCGCATCGCTGTGGGTGGGCAGGCGAATGACCTCGAAGTCGGACATGCTGAGGGCGTTGGTGCAGTCAGAAAATGGTCTGGTAACCCGTGGGCGTGAGAAGACGGCGAATCACCAACTGCTGTTGTTCCGGGGTGAGGCCCGGGAAAATCGGAAGTGTGATGGCCTCGGCGTAGTAATCTTCCGCATTGGGAAAGTCCTCGCGCTTGAAGCCCATTCGCTCGTAATAGGGCTGCCGGTACACAGGGATGTAGTGCAGATTCACCCCGATGCCTTCGGTACGCATCCGTTCGAAAACCGCCTTGTGAGTGGCTTTGCAATCCGCCTCGCGGACCCTGACCACGAACAGGTGCAACGCTGAACGGGAATCAGGATGTTGTCTTAACGTTCCTATTGGCGTGTCTCGCAGCAGCTCTTCGTAACGCGACGCGATGGCGTGTCGTACGCTCACGAACTCGTCGAGCTTGCTCATCTGGCTCAGGCCCAGCGCGGCCTGGAGCTCGGTCATGCGGTAATTGAAGCCCAATTCGATCTGCTGGTAGTACCAGGAGCCATCGGGCTCGTGGGTCATCTCGCTCGGGTAGCGAGTGATGCCGTGGCTGCGGAGCCGGGCCATGCGCTTTGCGAGGAGAGCGTCATTGGTGGTTGCCATGCCGCCCTCGCCCGAGGTGATGATCTTGACGGGGTGAAAGCTGAAGACTGTGATGTCGCTGTAACGGCAATCGCCGACCTTTCGGCCCAGGTACTCGCCGCCGATCGCGTGCGAAGCGTCCTCGATGAGGCGAAACCCGTATCGATCAGCCAGCGTCTTGATGGCTTTCATCTCGCAGGATTGACCCGCAAGATGCACCGGAATGACCACCTTGGGCAAACGGCCCGCCGCCTCGGCATGCTGCAGTTTGGCTTCCAGCGCCTGCACGCTCATGTTGCAGGTGAGTGGGTCGATATCGACAAAATCGACGTCTGCGCCGCAGTAGCGTGCGCAGTTGGCGCTGGCCACGAACGTGATGGGCGAAGTCCAAACCAGATCGCCAGGGCCGACATCGAGCGCAAGGCAGGCGATGTGCAAGGCGCTGGTGGCGCTGTTCACGGCGACCCCGAACGCCGCACCGCAGTAGGTAGCCACCGCCTTCTCGAACTCTGGAACCACTGGCCCCTGGGTGAGATAGTCCGACTTCAGCACCTGCACGACGGCGTCGATGTCCTGCTCGGAAATATTCTGTCGGCCGTAAGGAATCAGACTCATGAAGCACCTTTTCGTGGCGATAGGTCGAGGTGGGGCGCCGCGCTGTCGCGCGGTGAAAGCAGGGGCGTTGCACCGTTGAGCGGCCAATCAATGGCCAGCCCCGGATCGTTCCACGCCACGCCCCTCTCGAATGCCGGTTGGTAGTAAGCGGTGGTCTTGTACTGGACGTCAGCGGTCTCGGATGTCACGAGAAACCCATGCGCCAGCCCTGGCGGGATCCACAGCTGCCAATGGTTGGTCTCACTCAACTCCACCCCCACCCAGCGTCCGAACGTGGCCGACCCGCGCCGGATGTCCACCGCC
>VFQP010002718.1_pt1 | contig 19232 bp, 16 predicted proteins | sample 3512351 | NCBI WGS metagenome assembly VFQP01 (sample SAMN10412372, study PRJNA504923) | tailings metagenome | isolation source: Relicate 1 Philex TSF1 revegetated site | place: Philippines: Tuba, Benguet | collected 2017-08-29
GCCAGGCGTAGCCCAGCATCATGGGGTTGGTGTACAGGCTGTCGCCCATCAGGCGGGTGGCGGCGGTCTCGGCGTCGAACACGCCGACGGCCTCCACGCCCAGGTTGCCCACCAGGGCGTCCACGCAGGCCTGGGCCGGGTTCTGCCAGTCGGCGTTGCGCACGAAGGCGGCCGTGGGGGTGGCGTTGGCGTTGAGCGCCACGTGCGAGCGGCCCGCGCGCAGGCGCTGCCAGGTTTCCTTGTGGGCGCTCACGATGGGGTCGCAACCCAGCACCAGGTCGGCCGAGGCGGAAGCCACGCGCGTGGTGCGGATGTCGTCCTGGTGCGCACCGATGATCACGTGGCTCCAAGTGGCGCCGCCCTTCTGCGCCAGACCCGCCGCGTCCTGCGTGACGATGCCCCTGCCCTCGAGGTGCGCGGCCACGCCCAGCAGCTGACCGATGGTGATGACGCCGGTGCCGCCCACGCCGGCGACGATCACGCCCCAGGGTTCGGTGCCCAGCAACGGCAGCACCGGATGCGGCACCGCGCCACCGGTCCACTCGGTCTTGGCGTTCTTCTTGTCCTGCTTGCGCAGCTGGCCACCTTCGACTGTGACAAAGCTCGGGCAGAAGCCCTTGACGCAAGAAAAATCCTTGTTGCAGGTGCTCTGGTTGATGGTGCGCTTGCGGCCGAACTCGGTCTCCAGGGGCTCCACGGACAGGCAGTTGGACTGCACGCCGCAATCGCCGCAGCCTTCGCACACCAGCTCGTTGATGACGACGCGCTTGTCCGGCTCGACCATGGTGCCGCGCTTGCGGCGGCGGCGCTTCTCGGTGGCGCAGGTCTGGTCGTAGATGATGACCGTGGTGCCCTTGATTTCGCGGAACTCGCGCTGCACCGCGTCCAGTGTGTCGCGGTGCTGGATAGCGATGCCCGAGGGCAGGCCGCTCACGCCGTCGTATTTCTCAGGTTCGTCGGTGACGATGGTGATCTTCACCGCGCCTTCGGCGCGCATGCTCTGCGCGATCTGCACCACGCTGTGGCCCTCGGGCCGCTCGCCCACCTGCTGGCCACCGGTCATGGCCACGGCGTCGTTGTAGAGGATCTTGTAGGTGATGTTGACACCGGCCGCGATGCTCTGGCGCACCGCCAGCAGGCCGCTGTGGAAGTAGGTGCCATCGCCGAGGTTGGCGAACATGTGCTGGTCCTTGCTGAAGGGCTGCTGACCCACCCATGGCACACCCTCGCCGCCCATCTGCGTGAAGCCCACGGTGGCGCGATCCATCCAGATCGTCATGAAGTGGCAGCCGATGCCGGCCATGGCGCGTGAGCCTTCGGGCACCACGGTGCTGGTGTTGTGTGGGCAGCCCGAGCAGAACCAGGGCTGGCGCTCGGCGCCAGCCACGCCTTGCGTCAGCAGGGTCTGCAGCGACTGCTCCTGGGCGGTCAGGACAGCCAGTTGCGCGTCGATGCGCGCCATCACGTCGTCGGGCACACCACCCATCTTCTTCAGGCGCTTGGCGATGGCGCGCGCGATGATCGCAGGCGACAGGTCGGCGTTGGCGCGCAGCAGCGTGCGCGCGCTGGGGTTGGGCATGGACCACTCACCGCCGCTGAAATCGCCCTCGGCCTCCTCGAACTTGCCCAGCACGTTCGGGCGCACGTCGGGGCGCCAGTTGTAGAGCTCTTCCTTGAGCTGGTACTCGATGACCTGGCGCTTTTCCTCCACCACCAGGATCTCGCGCAGGCCGGTGGCGAACTCGCGCGTGGTCTGCGCCTCCAGCGGCCACACCACCGCCACCTTGTGCAGGCGCAGGCCGATGCGGCGGCAGGTGGCGTCGTCCAGGCCCAGGTCGATCAGCGCCTGGCGCGTGTCGTTGTAGGCCTTGCCGCTGGCGATCACGCCGAAGCGGTCGTTCGGGCCGGCGATCACGTTGTGGTTGAGCTTGTTGGCACGCACATAGGCCAGCGCCGCGTACCACTTGTGGTCGAACAGGCGCGCCTCCTGTTCCAGCGCGTGGTCGGGCCAGCGAATGTGCAGGCCGCCGGGCGGCATCTCGAACTCGGGGATCACGATGTCCACGCGCTCGGGATCGATCAGGGCGGTAGCGCTGGACTCCACGATCTCCTGGATCGTCTTCATGCCGGTCCACACACCGCTGAAGCGGCTCATGGCGAAGGCGTGCAGGCCAAGGTCGAGGATCTCCTGCACGCTGGCCGGGAAGAACACCGGCAGGCCGCAGGCCTTGAAGATGTGGTCGCTCTGGTGCGCGGCGGTGGAGCTCTTGGCCACGTGGTCGTCACCGGCCACCGCGATCACGCCGCCCCAGGGCGTGGTGCCGGCCATGTTGGCGTGCTTGAACACGTCGGAACAGCGGTCCACGCCCGGGCCCTTGCCGTACCAGATGCCGAAGACGCCGTCGAACTTGTTGGTGCCGGCGGGCGCGAAGCCCAGTTGCTGCGTGCCCCAGAGTGCGGTGGCGGCCAGTTCTTCGTTCACGCCCGGCTGGAACACGATGTTCTGGGCCTTCAAGTAGGGCGCGGCCTTCTGCAGGGCCTGGTCATACCCCCCCAGCGGCGAACCCCGGTAGCCGCTGATGAAGCCTGCGGTGTTCTTGCCCTGCAGGGCGTCGCGCTGGCGCTGCAACATGGGCAGCTTCACCAGCGCCTGCACGCCGCTCATGAAGGCACGGCCCACGTCCAGCGCGTATTTGTCGTCCAGGCTGACGGTCTCCAGGGCGCGGCGGATGTGGTCTGGCAGGGGAGCGTTCATCTTTTTGTCTCCGGGGGGACGGATCGCTTCGTGGGCGCGTCGGTTCAGGTGGTGGGAGGGGCAGGCATCAGGTAGATGTCCGCCCCCAGTGTGGCGCACAGTGTATGCCCGGGTGGCCGACAGGTGTTTGCTTTTGATGCTCCATTTTCCGGACATTCAGAAAGAATCTTTCTAGAATTGCACCACTATGGAAACACTCGACAAGTTTGACATTGCCATCCTGCAAGAACTGCAATCCGACGGCCGACTGACCAACGCCGAGCTGGCCCAGCGGGTGGGCCTGTCGGCGGCGCCGTGCTGGCGCCGGGTGCGAGCGCTGGAGGAAGCGGGCTTCATCCGGGGTTACCGGGCCGAGATCGACCGCGAGAAGATCGGCCTGGGTGTGCTGGCCTTCGTGCGGCTGGACGCCGACCGCAACAGCGGCGACGTCACGCGCACCATGGAAAACGCGATCCGCGGCATTCCGGAGGTGGTGTCCTGCCACTACATCAGCGGCTCGGGCACCTTCGAACTGCAGGTCGTCAGCCGTGACCTGAACCACTTCAGCCAGTTCGCCCGCGAGGTGCTGCTCAACCTGCCCAACGTGAAGGACCTGCACACCAGTTTCTCCCTGGGCGAGGTCAAGTCGGGAAGTGCACTTCCGTTGTCACACCTGTTAACCAGAAGTACGAGCACGGCAAAGCCGGCGTGAACTTGAGCACTTTTTTTCGCCGTCCATCCGCGGCTTTTAACCGTTGATTAACAAAGTCGACGTAAGTGCTTGAAAAGTGTGAGATTTTTCCATCGGCAAACCTTGCCGGGGTGGGTATCTTTTCGTAATATTCGCTCCGTCTCCACCGTGGAACGGGTACCGGAAAGTGCTCAGCCCACTCTTCGCTGCCCTTACTGAAGGAACCGTCGTGAAAACCTCCTCGCTGCTGCTCAAGTCCGCCCTGGCCCTGGCCCTGGCCTCCCCTCTCCTGGCTTCGGCCGAATCGCAACTCGTCGTCGGCGCCGGCAGCGCCACCGCGCGTCTGGACGTTCGCGTGGTCATTCCCCGCGTGCTGTTCCTGGCCGTGGGCACGGGCAGCGCCGGCCTGGCGACCAACGCCACCATCGACACCCTGACCTTCGACTACACGGCCACGCCCGCCGCCGTCGGCTCCGGCACCCCGTCCGCCGGCCAGGACGTGAACGTGCGCGTTCGCGGCAACAACGGCCAGGTCGTGCTGACGGCCTCCACCACCGGCGCCCTGACCAACGCCACCGCCGACACCATCCCCTGGTCGCAAATCTCCGCGACCAGCAACCTGGCTGCGCTGCCCAGTCCCGTCATCCCCCTGACCGGCACCGGTGCCGGCAGCAACGTCACGATCAACAGCGGCCGGGTGACCGACCGCACTGCCGTCTGGACGTACACCTACGCCAACGATGCCGTGGTGGCACCTGGCACCTACGGCACGACCAACGGCCGCGTGACCTACACCGCCTCCATGCCCTGATCGGGCGCGGCGGCCACTGTGGTCGCCGGTGGTATCGGATCGACATCTTGAAGCGCTCCCGAAGCTCTCGAACGCTGATCAGCGCGGGCGTGCTCCTGCTGTGCCTGGCGCAGTGGAACGCGGCGCTCGCCTGGTCGCTGACGGTCAACGCCGCCAGCCGACGCGTGTACCTGCATGTGGGCAACGGCACGTTCGAGGGCAACAACGGCACCATCAATCTGGTGGAGGTCTCGGTGCCGGCGGCTCAGGTAGGCAACGGCACGTCGCAGGCCATGACCAGCAACAGCACGCAGTCCATCAGCCTGCAGGGCGACGGCTACCAGACCTGCCCCACCCCGGCCAGCCAGTTGATGGTGGGCGCCTCGTACCGGCGCAGCAACGCCGCCAACGGCCCGGCCAGCGCCACCCTGAGCGTGACGTCCCCGACCACCCTGACCACCACGGCCGGTGACAGCATCCCGATTTCCGAGATCAGCTGGACGGTGTCGGCACCCGGCAGCGGCGTGCCCAACGTGATTCCGGCCGGCACCTTCAACGGCTCCATGCAGTTCCTGGCCACCGTGCCGGCGAACACCCACATCGAGAACTGCCACACCTTCCAGTACGCCAACAGCGCGATGCGCGCAGCGGGCACCTACAACGGACGGGTCACCTACACCCTGAGCAGCCCATGAGCATGAAGCTGCTGACCGCGCTGATGCTGCTCTGCGCGCTGGCGGCGCCCGCGCAGGCCAACCCCCACCGCCTGGACGATTCGCTCAGCCACACGGTGCCGCCCAATGTGCAGATGCAGTGGCGCGAAGTGCCCACCGGCCAGCCCGGCGCGGGTGGCATGGAGGCCTGGCTGCGCGTGAACGTGCGCATCGACACGCGCGAGTGGGCCGGTCGCAGTGGCCGCGTGTACATGGTGCTGGCGCGCGACCAGAGCTCCAACATCGAGGCCGTCTGGACCACGCAAGGCCGGCTCCAGCCAGGCCGGCTGGTCTCGGGCGAACGCGCCCTGGTCCACGCCGGCCCCTTGCCCGGTGCCACGCTCGAAGACCAGTTGCAAGTGCGCCTGCGCTCCGGGCCGGACTGGTTGAGCAGCTCGCGGCGCCTGAACTTCTATTTCGAATTCGACGCCGACTGAAGACTTCGCCGACATGACTTCCGGGACCCCTCCGCACCGAACCCGCCTCGGCCTGGCCTGCGCACTGGCCGCCCTGCTGGCCACCCCCGCCGCACTGGCTCAGGGCTTCGCCGCCTACATCACGCCGCCGCGCTTCGAGGTGGAGGTGGCACCCGGCAGCAACCTGCGTCAGGTGCTGGAGATCCAGCACGTGGGACAGCAAAAGGGCAACTACCGCATCTACACCAACGACTGGACGCTCGGCGCCGACAACGCGGTGACGTTCAGCGACGACCTGGCGCCCGACAGCTGCCGCCCCTGGGTGGCGATCGAGCGGCGCGAGATCACCATCGATCCGGGCGCGCGCTACCGCTACCGCTTCGAGATCACGCCGCCGCCCGGCACCGCACCGCGCGAGTGCCGCTTCGCGCTCATGGTCGAAGGGCTGGAGCCCGCGCGCGTGCAGGGCAGTTTCAACTTTCCTGTCGGCGGGCGCGTGGGCGTGATCGTCTACGTCGCCATTGGCGGTGCCGCGCCCAAGCTCGATATCGTGCGCACGCGCGTGGGTACCGTCAACGGCAAGCCCACGGCCCTGCTGGACGTGCGCAACCAGGGCAATGCACACGGCCGCGTCGAGGGCTTCGTGAACGGCACCGACGCCAGCGGCAGCAAGTTCGAGATGTCGCCGTCCGATCTCCCGATCCTGCCGGGCGAAACACGCACCGTGGTGCTGGCGCCGGTGGTGGAAGACGGCAAGACCGCGCCCGATGTGCGCTTCCCGCTCGTGGTCAAGGGCAACCTCGAATCGGGCAAGACCCGCCTCCCGCTGGACGCGAGCTTTGCCCCATGAGGGGCGGCACGACATCCACCCGCTGCCTGCTGGTGTTCCTTGGTGCTTGCGCCGCCGCTGCGGTGGCGCACGGTCAGGCCGCGCCAGCCCAGCCGGCCTATGTGGACCGCGTGATCGAGGGGCTGCCCCCCGAGCCGGCCAACGACGGCGACGCCTACGCCTACGACCGTGACGGTTGGCCCCGCTACCTGCGCCTGGAAACCCGGCTCGGCACACAACCGTTCGATGCCAGCCGGCGCGCGCGCATCGGCTACGGCATCTATGGCCTGCTGGAAACGCCCAACCACGGTTCGCTCTCCATCGACGGCACCTACACGCCGCGCGAGAGCAGCGGCACGCTCACCCTGCGCCAGCGTGGTTTGCCGCTGGCCAACGGCTGGGTGGCCAACCACGAACTGGGCGTGATCAACTCGCCCACGCCCAGCATCCTGCGCCTGCCCACACGCGTGTTCCTGCCCTCGGCCATCCTGCAGGGCCTGAGCGCCGAATGGGAGAACCCCGGCAACGGCCTGCAGTTGCAGGCCAGCACCGGCGAACCCGGGCGGCTGGACTTCCTGCCGGCCACCGGTTTCCAGAAGCTGCCGGGGCAGCGCTCTTCGGTGGGCGGGCAATGGCGGCTGGGTGCGCGGGCCGACGACCCGCTGGGCCTGTCGCCGCAAGGCTGGACGCTGGCCATGCAGCACGAGAACGCCCGGGGGGTGTCCAACGTGGACGTGCCCACCGGGACGGGCGACCTGATCAACGCCAACTCGACCCTGCTGGCCTTGCGCCAGGAAGGGGCCGAACACCGCATCCAGGGCCAGTTCGTGAACACGCAGGCCAGCAACGTGAGCGGATCTCGCAACGGCTTCTGGGTCGACGGCGAATGGGACGAAGGGCCGCGCAAGCACGGGGTGGGCGTGTACCGCCTCGAGCCCGACCTGAGCTGGGCGCAACTGCCGCTGGCCAACGACATCATGGGGAGCTACGTGCGATCGAGCTGGCGCACGCGCCAGTGGTCGGCCGAAGGTTCGGTGGACTGGTTGCGCTCCGTCAGCGGCCGCGCGGGCGACGGCATCTTCGCCACCGCGTCCGGTCGTCTGCGGCTCGGGCGCGGCAACAGCGTGGGCGCCGGCATGACCGTGCGCCGGTTCGACGGCAACGCCTGGACCAGCTACGGCGACTGGCGTTTCGACAACGGCTGGGGCACGAGCGGCCTGCGGCTGGACCTCGCGGGTGGCGACACGCAGACCGTCTCGCGCCAGATCACCTGGGACCAGGAATGGATCGTGCCGCAGGGCTGGGCGCTGTCCACCAGCTTCGGCGCGGGCGAGTACGACGAACAGGCCAGCACCGGCCTGCCTTCCGAGACGCTGTGGTCGGCCGCAGTCAGCATGGCGGCCCCGCTTTCGGACGCCGCGAGCCTGCGCGGCAACCTCAACACCGAGTACGGCAGCCGCGGCCAGCGCCGCCACGCCCTGAACCTGGGTGCGCTCTGGCGCATCGACCAGCGCTGGAGCCTGGAAGGCAACTACAACCGCACGGTCGGCCGCTCGCGCCAGAACGTCTCGCTCGACCCGCTGGCGCCGTTCCTGCCCACCGTCAACCCCGCGTCCGACCGCTCTTTCTATGCCGTGCTGCGCTACGAGCTGCAGGCCGGCAGCCGCAGCGTGCCGCTGGGCGGGCGGCCTTCGGACGGCGGCGGCCGCATCGAGGGCACGGTGTACTTCGACGCCAACCGCAGCGGCACCCAGGAAGCCAGTGAGACCGGCGCGCCGGGGGTCACGGTCTACCTGGACAACCGCTACGCCGTGCGCACCGACAGCCAGGGCCGTTTCGAGTTCCCGTTCGTGGCCGCCGGCCCGCGCACGCTGAGCGTGCGCAACGACACCCTGCCCTTGCCGTGGGCGGTGGTCGACCAAGGGCAAGTGAAGGTGGACGTGCGCCTGCGCGAGAACGTCACCTTGAGCATTCCGGTGCAGCGCAGCGAATAGCACGGGCTGCTGCATCTATCCCCCTGCGGGCAACGCATCACAGAGAAACGCCATCTCCGGGTAGACGCCGGGGATGTCCTCGTTCGGCACGCCTTCAGCCTGGCAACGGTAGGACGTGCGGGTGCGATCGCCGTGCACCGTCAGGTACCGCACGGCGGTGCCCGTGACCATCGGATCGAAGATGAAAGCGTAGGCCTGCGCGTCCTGGTAGATGCGCAACTCCTCGCCATCGGGACGGTCGCGCACATGCGTGGCCCGCAAGGGCACGCGCTCGGCAGCGCCCGGCGGCTGGCCCAGGAAGCGCACGCGCCGCCAGCCCCCGCTGGGCACGTGGATCTGATGGATGTTGCCGGCGAACAGGTAGGTCGGCATCGCCAGGCGCTGGGCGTCTTCCACCGGCCCCGGTGCCACCACCACCAGCGGCGCGTGGCCGATCTGCGCGGGAATCAGCACCCGCCCGCCCGCTGGGACCGCCACCGTCTGCATGCCCAGCATGACCAGTTGCTCGTCCGCCGAGTCGTTCACCACCTGCAGCGCGGCCATGCTGGTGGGCGCCAGGGCGGCGTTGCCGAGCGCCGGCATGTAGCGCGTGAACGCCAGGTTGCCCTGGGACAGACCGTAGTGCGCCGCCGCCGAGGCGTTGACGAAACCCTGCCCCAGGCCACCATGGCTGGCCGACAGGTAGGTGGTCAGCGGCCCGGCCTGCCCGTTGAACTGGTGGTGGAAGGACGGCGGGCTGGACCCCGACCCCGTACCGCCGGAGACGGACTGCGCGATGGACGCGGGGGCGCCCCACACATCGTCCAGCGGCATCGAATAGCTGGTCGAAAGATCGCTTCGCCCGTCCCGTTGCACCGAGAGCGAGTTGCTCACCGTCGTGCCCGACGGGCCCAGCGCCAAGGTGAGGAAAGCGAACACCGCCCGATCGCCCGAGGGCTGCATCTGGCGCAGGCCGAGCTGCAGGCGCGCGATCGTCGAGCCGATCTGGATCGGGATCGAGGTGCGCAGGAGCGACTGCCGGATCGTCGTCGGCCCGGAGCGAGAGACGTTCAGGCTCCAGCTCAGCGGCAGGTCCACCAGTCCCACAAACAGCCCGGTCTGCGCATGGGAGCGGCTGGAATAACACACGGTTCGATCGGTGAAGCAGGGATTCAGGCCGGGTGTGCCGTCCCAGGACGGCGCGCGGTACCGGCTGTGGTTCACACCGGCATCCACCAGGCCCGCCATGCGCGCCGAAGCGAACGCACTGAAACCCCATTCGCCTTCGCTGCCCATGGCCGCACCCAGCCCCCAGCGGCCTTCCTGCGGCGCCACGCTCCAGCCCACGCGCACGGCACCGCTCGACGCGGCCTGCAGCGCGCCTTGCCAGTTCAGGCCACCCCAGGGCACCACGCGCGCCGCCGTCATCAGCAAGCTCGACACATGGCGCCCCGGCACCGTGCCGTGATCGGCCACCGTCTGGCCCAGCTCCCAGCGCCAGGCTGCCTGGCCCTGCGATTCGCTGCCGAACACCGCGGCTTGAAAGGTCTGCGACTCGCCGCCCAGCTCTTCGGTGCGCACATCGACGAAGTTGCCCGGCCGGCCCGGCAGCGTCACCACCTGCTCGCCCAGGCCCAGCAGGGCCGAATAAAGCTGCACGCCGTTGGACGAAATGGTGACCCGCGCCGGCGCCAGCAGCGTGAAGCGCACCTGCGCCAGTTCGCCCGGCTTGAGCATGCGCCCGTCCGAGCGCAGCGCCACGCCCAGCAGCCGTGGCCGCACGAAGAAGCGCATGGCGCTGGCCTCGCCGCCGAGACCACCGGCGCGGAACAGCCCGGCGTGGGCCACCGTGCCGCCATCGAGCAAGGTGCCGGCCATCAACAGGTTGGGGGTGATGCCCTGCGTGGCGCGCGCGTTGCCCGCGAGCAGGTCGTACTCCAGGTAACGCTCCCGCGACGACAGCAGCCCCTGCGTCGACAGGCCCACCTGCACGCCCGGACGACCCGGCACCCAGCTCGCCGAGGTGTAGAGGCTGCCCAGCAGCGAGACGCTGCCGTCGGACTGACCTGGATCTCGCGCCTGCGCCTCACCCCGTTGCAGTTCGATGCGGCCTTCGGCGTCCGCCACCAGCGCGACGGGCAGGCAATCGGCGCGGTCCTGCAAAGGCAGGCAACTGCGCTGCCCCAGCGTGAACTCGGCCTGCTCGACCCAGGCCCGCGCCGCGCGCGGATGCAGGCCCTGCCGCGTCAGCAGATCGATGAGCGGCCGCACCGAGGACCTCGAGACCACCACCGCATCACCCGCCTGGACGGTCTGCGACGCCTGGGTGCGCACCACCAGTTCGATGCCGTTCTGCGGTTCCCCCTCCACGTACAGGCGCTGCAGCACCGACCGTGTGGCCAGCGATTCAAAGCCGGTGGGCGCCTTGCGCTGCAGCGACACCTGGGCCTGCGCGCCCGGCGTCATCCAGCCGCTGAAAACCAGCAGAGCGAGGACACCGATTCGTCGAACACCACCGGGCATGGCACATGTCCATCGCCTCAGCGCGGCACGGCAACGAAGAGCGCCTGCGGCCGGCTCTGCGCGTGCAGGCTGGGTTGCAGCAACACACCCAGGTAGGGTGCATCCGGCGCTGGAATCCGGATCGCCTCGTCAACCAGCACCGACTGCCGGGGAAACGCATCGACCCGGGTGCAGGTGTTCAAGGCACGCCGGTGGTCCGCACACGCGTGGCCGCTCTGCACATACACGTGCTGACCGCTGCGGTTGACCAGCGACCACGCCCCCTCGCCATCCCGACGCAGTTCGAGCGCGCCGGGGTTCAGCGCGGTGGTGTTGCGCGGGCTCACCGCCACCAGCACCTCATGGGCCAGCAAAGTCGAACTCATCATGGCGCTGCCCTCGCCGTCCACACCGACCTGCGAGACGTCGCGCAACTTCACGTAGAAGCTCTGGCCCGTTTCCTTGAGCTTGCGCGCATCGGCCACCACGCGGATGGCAAACGAGCTGCCCGGGTGCAGCACGAGCTCGGCCGGATAGACCGAGATCACCTGCTCGCTGTCGGGCGCGCGCTCACGCCGCCCGTCCTGCACGCGCAAGGCACTGACGCTGGTGCGCACATAGATCGGCTGCTGCGTGGGGTTGGTCGCCACCGCCGTCGCCACGTAGCGGTTCGACGGCTCCAGCAACATCGTGCTCGACTCCATGAACCACGCCTGCTGCGCCTGCGCCAGCCCACACAGGCACCACAGCCATCCCGCACAGGCGCTCCACCAGGCCCATCGCATGCCGTGCTCCCTATTCCGGTGTGGCCGTGATGGTCACGGTGCCGATGTAGACGTTGCCATTGGCCGGAAGGGGCGCGCCTTTGAGACCTGCACCATCGATTGCGTGGTGGAACGCCGCCTTGCGCACATTGCCTGATCCGCAGGCGGCCGCGCTCGTGGCGGCGGCGCCTGCGGGAATGGTCCAGCCGGGGTCAGCGCTGGTGAAGGACCGGCCCACCGTGTGGTTGCCGACGATGTGCATGCTCAGGACGTAGGTCAATACCGAACCCCCGGCCGCCGTCGCTGCCGGCATCTGGCCAGCACCATACTGGTCCGCGGTGACGTTCAGCGTCACTGCTCCCCCGCCGGTGTTCACCACACAGAAGTAGTCTGCCGACCCATACAGGCTTTGCGGATTCGCCGCACCTTCCCTTTGCGGGATCTCGCCAGTGGCGGGCGTCACTATCGAATCGGACAGACCCAGGATCTGCACCTGCGGTGCCGTGGTGCCGTTGAAGGTGTTGGTGAAGCTGCCTTGCGAGGTCGCGCCAAGGGTGCCTTGCGTGGCCGCAAAGGCGCTCGTCAGCATCAGTCCACCGCACGCCACCAGGATCCGGTTTTGCGTTTCCATGTTTCATCTTCCTTCAGGGGATGCCAAGGTCATCGGTCACTGCGGCGTGGCCGTGATGGTCACGGTGCCGACGTACACGTTGCCGTTGGCGGGGAAAGGCGTGCCCTTGGGGGTGTCGTCGTCGATGAAGTAATGGGACATCACCTTCCGCACGTTGCCGGCGCCACAGGCGGCAGCGCTTGAAACCATGGCGGCCGCCGGAACCGTCCAGGTGGTGCGGGTGGCGTCGAACTCCGCGTTGATGGATGCGTTGTTGACCACGTGCATGAGCAGCAAGTACTGGAGCTGGGAACCGCCTGCTGCGGTCGCGATGGCCATTTGGTTGTCGCCGCCGTACTGGTCCGCCGTGACGCTCAGCAACACCGCTCCGCCGCTGGTGTTCACCACGCAGAACTGGTCTGCAACGCCATAGATCATCCCGGGATCACCAGCGCCCTCGTATTGCGCCACCTGCCCGCTCGCTGGGGTCATCACCGCATCGGACAAGCCCAGGATCTGCACCTGCGGCGCCGTGGTGCCGTTGAAGGTGTTGGTGAAGCTGCCCTGCGACGTGGCGCCGAGCGTGCCCTGCGTGGCGGCGAAGGCACTCGTGAGCATCAGTGCGCCGCAGGTCACCAGGATTCGATGTTGGGTTTTCATGATGTCGGCCCTCCATCGCTCACTGAGGGGTGACCGTGATGGTCACCGTGCCGACGTAGACATTGCCGTTGCCGGGAAGCGGGCCGGCCGCGATCATTCCTCCGTCGATGGCGATGTGGTAGATGGCTTTGCGCACATTGCCCATCCCGCACTGCGCGGCGCTCGTGACGGTGGTGCCTGCCGGCATCGTCCAGTCCGTCGCACTGGCATTGAAGTCACGAAAGTTCGACACGTCGCCAGTGACGTGCATGATCATGGCGTACTGGAGCTCGGAGCCGCCGGCCGACACGGCCGCGAGCGACCCGCCGCTGTAGCGGTCTGAGCTCACGCTCATCGTCACAGCCCCGCCGGTGGTGTTCACCACGCAGAAATGGTCCGCGACACCGTAGTTGTTTGAAGGCGAGCCCTCGAATATCTGAACCTGGCCGGTGGAGGGCGTGACCGTCGCGTCGGACAAACCCAGGATCTGCACCTGCGGCGCCACGGTGCCATTGAAGGTGTTGGTGAAACTGCCTTGCGACGTGGCGCCGAGGGTGCCCTGGGTGGCGGCGAAAGCGCCCGAGAACATCAGGCCCAGACCGGCAACAAGCAATGCATGGGTTCGCATGATTTGACCTCGTGGAGTTGGATAAGGTGAATTCATCATTCATCAATACAGCTCACGGTTTCGAAATTTGGAATGAGCCGCTTGAACGGCGAATCGGAACGAGGGAAATGCGGCACGACGCGAAACAGCGTGAAAAGTGAACGCCGGAATTGGCAGGGAAAACCCCCTCAAGTTCGCGGATTGCGGGCCGATAGTGGAGACATGTCCACGTTCAAGCCCCGTTTCAAGAGCCTTCCGGGCGCCCTGCTGGCCGCCGGTCTGCTGCTGTCACCGGGCTTGGGCATGAGCGAGAGCGCGATGGGCGGTGCGTCTCAGCCCGCCAGCGCCGCGCTGGACTTCCGGATCATCATTCCGCCGGTCATGCAGTTGCTGGAGAACAGCCACCCCGATCGGCTCGACCTGCCCGCGAACGGCGCCTTCAGTGCCCAGCAGAAGCTGGTGGTGGTGTCGAACATGAAGCGCGGCTTCTGCGTGACCATGCGGGTGGATACCCCGCAAGTGGAAGCCTGGCGCCTGCAGGCAGCCCAGCAGGGCGGCGTGACGCTGCTGGAAGTGGCCGACGGCTACCGCCTGTGCACCGCGCGCCCGGGGCGGTACACGCTGGTGCTGCAGCACGAATTCGATGCCGCGCCCAACCGCACGCAGGATGCGATGGCCTGGCCCGTGCAAACGGTCATCGCCGCACTCTGACCCTCAACGCGCCATGTCGCGCGGCAGCAGTGCCCACATCTGCAGCGGCTGCTTGAGCGCGGCCGCCACGGTGTAGGCCTCATCGGTCCAGCTGCCCCAGCCGGTGAACAGGTCGGCGCGCACAGCGCCCACGATGGCACCGCCCGTGTCCTGCGCCATCACCAGCTTCTGCTGGTTCAGCGTGACGCCCTGGGTGGCCAGCCACACCGGTGTGCCGTAGGGGATGCTTTGCGGGTCGACCGCGATCGAGCGGCCCGGCGTCAACGGCACCCCCTGAGCGCCGCGCGGGCCGAAGCGCGCATCCAGGTTGCTCAGTTCCTCTTCCCGGAAGAACACCGTGCGCGGGTTGCTCCACAGCATCTCGTTGAGGCGGCGCGGGTTCTGTGCCGCCCAGGCCTTGATGGCGTCCCACGAGGCTTCTCGGATGGCACGCTGGTCCAGCAGCCAGCGCCCCACGCTTTGATAGGGGTGGCCGTTGTGGGCCGCGTAGGCCACTCGCACCTGCCGCATCTGGCCGTTGGCCTCCACCAGGTTGAGCCGGCCCGAGCCCTGGATCTGCAGGATCAGCGCGTCGATGGGGTCGGCCAGCCAGGCGATGGCGCGGCCCTGCAAGGCGGCCAGCGCGGCGGGCAGGGTGTCGATTTCCTGGCGGCTGTACCACGGCTGCCCCGCAGGCAGGCCGGGCGGCGGACCATACAGCGGCGTGCGGTGCTGCTCGGTGCGCACGCGGCTGGCGTTCATGATGGGTTCGTAGTAGCCGGTGAGCAGGCCGGCCGGTTCGCTGCCGTCGATCTCGGTCACGCGGTAGGGCAGGAAGCGGCGCATCACCCAGGCCTGCTGTTCGGCCTGCGTGCCAATGGACAGCTGGCGCACCTCGCGGCACGGCGTGGCGTGGCCCGGCGCGGGCCGCTCGCAACCGCGCACCCAGGCGTTCCACACCTCGTGCAGGCTGTCCTGGCCCCAGCCAGGCAACTCGCTCCAGCGCACCGGTGTCCAGCGGCTTTTCGCGCGCTGGATCGGCGGGGGCAGGACGCTGTCGTCGGGCGCCGTCACCACACCGGGCGGCGGCGGGGTGGTCGGCACCGGCACGGGCTGGGGGTCCGGCCGCACGCCCACGGAGCACGAGACCAGGCTTCCTACAATGAGCGCTCCCAGGCCGAGGCGGGCCATCCACTTTCCGGCCACCACGAGGCCGGGCCCCACTTGAATCGATTCCATGACCTTGTTGTTGCTTGAAGCGCTGGGCGCGCTGGTGTTGCTGGTGTTCATCGTGTGGTGGACCATGTTCTCCGGACGCAAGAAGGGCGAGTTGCCCGATGCGGCGGAGCAGGAAAAGCAGGAGCAGAAGCCACCGTCGTCGTCATGACGGGCGCAGCACGTTCGCGAGTTCGACCGCCGACTTCACGCCCATCTTGTCGAACACGCGAGAGCGGTGCACCTCCACCGTGCGCACGCTGATGTGAAGCTGATCGGCCACCAGCTTGTTGGGCAGGCCCGCGATCACCAGGTCCATCACGTCGCGCTCGCGCTCCGTCAGACTCTCCAGCCTTTGCTGCAATTCGTTCTTGGCGCGGCGCTGGGCCAGCACCTGGGCCGACTGGTTCAGCGCCTGCTCCACCCGGTCCACCAGCGCGTTGTCGGAAAACGGCTTCTCGCAGAAATCGAAAGCACCGCGCTTGACCGCGTCCACCGCCGTGGGCACGTCGGCATGGCCCGAGAGAAAGATTACCGGCGCACAGGTCTGCCAGGGCAGCGCCAGGAAACGTTCGAACAGCGCCAGCCCGCTCATGCCCGACATGCGCACATCCAGCATCACGCAGCACGGCGCGCTCGGCGCCTCGCGCCAGACCGAGGCCGCCTCCATGAAGGACTCCGCGCTGTCGTAGCCCTCGCTCAGCAGCCGCCGCGTGCGCAGCAGCCAGGCCAGCGCCTCGCGCACGCCCACGTCGTCATCGACGAGGTAGATCTTGGCGTCCGGATGCTGGGTCATGGGCGGATGATAAGTGGGCGGCGGGCCGATTGACTCAAGGTCTCATGGCAAACGCATACACCCCCCGCACCACCTGCGCCATGCGCTCGTAGTCCAACTTCTCGAACGTGTCTTCTGCCCGGTGGTAGTTGGGGTTGCGAAGGAAGGCGGTGTTGGTGACCATGATGGCCGGCATGCCTTCCTTCCAGTAGTTCCGATGGTCTGAGAAGTCGATACCTTCCAGAGCGGTGGGCGGTGCGTTGACGGAGCGCACCGGGAGCCGGGTGGCGCCGGCCATGGCGGCCTTCAGTTTCCGCATCAGGCCGAAGTGTTCGAACTGGCCCACCAGCCCGATGAAGTTGCCACGGTCCGGGTAGAGCCAGGCGAAGACCGGGAAGGGAAAGCGCTGGCTTCCCGGCTCGTCGGAGAAGTACCCGATCATTTCCAGGGACAGCATGAGCTCCACATCCCGGTTCGCCGCTTTCATGGAGCGCGCATGCCAGGCGCTGCCCATGTTCTCCGTGCGGAAATGGGGCCACTCTTCCAGCGTGTAGGCCACGAGTTCGACGGCGCGCGGCGGCTGTTCGCGCCCCAGAAGGCGCGCCAGCTCCAGCAGACCGGCCACGCCGCTGGCGTTGTCGTCGGCGCCCGGGGTGTCTCGGTGGGAGTCGTAGTGGGCGCCGATCACCCGCACGGGCCCGGTAGGTGGGCCGAACCTGGCGATGACGTTCCTGTAGCGGGTCCCTTCGACGACCACGTCCTGGCTGGACACGTCCGCCCCGGCGGCTTCGAACGACGCCTGGATGTAGGCGGCCGCCAGCTCAAGGTTCTTGACGTGCTCGTGGTTGCGCGGATGCAGGTCTTCAGAGAGGTGCCTGACGTGCTGTTCAAGCCGGCGGACATCCACGGCGGGCGGTGTGGACACGATGGGGATGACGAAGGGCTGCACGACGAAGCTCACGGTGACGCCGAGCGCGGTCAACGCGAGCAGCACGAGCGCCAGCAGGAACAGCCCGACCACGCGCACGGTTCAGCCCGCCGCCGGCAAGGTGAACCGGAACACCGTGCCCCTGGGCTCCGCGTCCTCGTGCGTCAACGCGCCGCCGTGGTGTTCGATCACCGTGCGGCACAGGCTCAGGCCCAGGCCCATGCCTTCGGCGCGGGTGGTGAAGAACGGGGTGAACAGCTTTTCCTTCACTTCGCGGCTCAGGCCCTGGCCGTGGTCGGTCACGGCGAAGCTGACCCAGCTCTTGCGGGGCTGGCCGCCGGGGGCGGGGCCGGCGTGGGGGCGGGTCTGGGTCACTTCCATGCGCAGCACGCGCTGGCCGGAGGCCAGCGGTGGGTCGTCGAAGGGCATGGCCTGCATGCCGTTGCGGGCCAGGTTGAGCAGCACCTGCTCAACCATGGTGCGGTCGCACAGCACGGCGGGGCAACCGGGCGCCACCTCTATATAGAGGCGGATGGCCTGCTTCTTGGCCTGCAGGGCCAGCAGAGGCTGGATGGCGTCGATGAGGCTTTTCGGGGTGACGGCTTCGCGCACCTGTTCGCGCCGGCGCACGAAGTCGGCCACGCTCTTGATGACGCGGCCGGCCCGCTCGGCCTGTTCGCTGATGCGCTGCATGGCCTGCAGCAGCTCGGCCTGCGGCAGCGGGCCGCTGGGTTGGTCCAGCAAATTCAGCGTGCCGCTGGCGTAGCTGGAGATGGCGGCCAGCGGCTGGTTGAGTTCGTGGCTGAGCAGCGAGGCCATTTCGCCCACGGTGGCCAGACGCGCGGTGGCCTGCAGGCGTTCCTGCGAGGTGCGGTTGAGCTCTTCCACGCGCCGCTGTTCGGTCAGGTCGAGGATGGCGCTCATGAAGCCGGTCTGGTTGCCCTGCGCATCGATGAGCGGTGCCTCGATGATGAGCACGGGAAAGCGCGTGCCGTCGCTGCGCTGGAACACCGACTCGTAGCCCTCGCGCGGCAGGATGCGCCCGGCCAGGCGAACGGCCTGGCGCTGCGTGTATTCGTCGGCCAGTTCGGGCGGCCACCAGGGCGCGGGCGGGCCGGTGCCGATGAGTTGTTCGGCGGGCAGGCCCACCATCTGGCAGAACGCGGGGTTCACGTAGGTGATGCGGCCGTCCATGCCGCGCGCGCGCAGGCCGGTCACCAGCGAGTCTTCCATGGCCTTGCGAAAGGCGAGCGCGTCGGCCACGTCGAGCTCGGCGCGCTGGCGCAGGCGGATGTCGCGGCCCAGCAGGAACAGCACGGCGAGCAGCGCGAGCGAGAGCGCACCCACCACGGCGGTGAGGATGTTGGGGAACAGGCCGCCCACCTGGCGCGGCGCCTGCAGTTGCAGGATGAGGGTATGGCCGGGCATGTCGAGCACGGCGCGGGCGGTGAGCGTGCGCCGCGGGCCGGGCACCATGCTGTGCAGCGCCAGGCGGGTGCCGTCGGCTTCGTTGAAGGCCAGGCCGCGCCCGCGCAGCGACGCGGGGTTGGTGAGTTCAGCCAGGATGCCCGGCAACGAATAGGTGACGACCAGGAAACCGTCGGGCTCGGCCGAGCGCGACACCGGCAGGCACATCTCCATGAGCTCGAAGCCCTGGCCGCCGCGCAGCGGCCAGAAGTAGCTGCTGGAATACGCCGGGCCGGAGATGCGCACCGCGTTGTCGCACGCCAGGCTGACCTCGGCAGGCACCCCGTTGCGGCTGAGCAGGCTGTAGAGGTCGGCCAGGTAAGGGGTGTCGCGGTGGGCCAGCAGGCGCTGCGAAGCGTCGCGCCATTCCACGCGCACCATCTCGCGACGCCGACTCAGCAGCTCGGCGGCCGGCGCATCCCAGAACTCCGGCGTGGGCGCCGCGTTGTGCAGCGATTGCAGGGTCTGCACGTTGCGCACGAGGTAGCTGCGGATGTCGCTCACCACCGTGGCGGCTTCCTGTTCAAGCGAGGCCTGGTCGCGCGCTTCTTCATATTCGTTGGCCAGGAAAACCAGCACCACCAGCAGGATGAGCACCAGCAGCAGCAGGGCACCCCACAGGCGCCAGCGGCGCGAACGCAAGGCCTGGCGCCAGCGCGAGGGCCACATGGCAGGCACGCTCAGAGACGGCGGTGTTGCAGCGAGGGCAGTTGTTCGCGCACGCCGCGCAGGCGTTCGATGTCGAGCTCGGCCAGCGCCACGCCCGGGCCTTCGGCGTGCAGGGCCATGACCTCGCCCCAGGGGTTGATGATCATGCTGTGGCCCCAGGTGCGCCGGCCGTTCTCGTGCACGCCGCCCTGGGCGCTGGCGATCACGAAGGCCTGGTTCT
>VFQP010002719.1_pt1 | contig 19232 bp, 19 predicted proteins | sample 3512351 | NCBI WGS metagenome assembly VFQP01 (sample SAMN10412372, study PRJNA504923) | tailings metagenome | isolation source: Relicate 1 Philex TSF1 revegetated site | place: Philippines: Tuba, Benguet | collected 2017-08-29
ACGAGTGCGTCGCTGTATCGCTTGTCGCGTCTATGCAACATGGCGTATGCCCGGCGCTGCAGGCCTGTACGAAGGCACTCCTCGAAAATTGCGACTGCGAGGATGTGATGGGTCAGTCGTGTGCGCTTGCCGCGACGCTCAGAGAGAACGGCCTGGAGTTGTCGCCCGATTGGCCGATGCGTCTGCTCGATGGTCAGCGCAGGACTTGTGCGGTTGGTGGACCCAACCGGCTGGAGCGTCTTTCATGATTGTCTGCCACTGCAATGTAATTAGCGACGCGGACATCGGACGGGCGCTGCTGTACCTGCTGAACCTGCCGGACGCCCCGATCCCGACACCGGGCCTCGTCTATCGCACGCTCAACCAGCGCTTCAATTGCTGCTCGTGCGCGCCGCTCGCCGTCGAGACGATCTATGCGTCCATGGAGCGCCTCGAGAAGCAGGGCCTCATCTGCCCCTATCGCAGCGCGGCGACCAAAAAGCGCCTCGCCCGCCTTTCCAGGCGAAAGAAATCGCGTGTTGCCGCCGCCGAGCCGGCCTGAACAACAGAGCGAGCAAACCGCCACATGCGGGACCGCACGAATAGGTCCGCCGATGGCCCGCGCCTCAAGCGCCCGGCCCTTGATCTGCGCGTCACGCCGCTCGCGACCGAGCCGCCGGCCCGCGCTTCGTCTCGCCATAAGATCTGGGAGATACAGGGCGGGCTGCAGTGCTCGATCGTCGGCACGTGCCTTTCGCACGAGGATCTCGTCGCGATCGGCCGCAAGGCCGGTGTCCGTCCACGTGATGGCGCCCGCGGCTATGAGGTTCACAGCTATTTCGTCCAGCAGGTCGGGAAGGACGGCAAGATTGCGCGTGCTGTGCAGAAGGTGTTGGACCAGCGTCATGCCGGGATGATCCGGCGCGTGCAGGCTGCCCGTGAGGAAGCCGAGCTGACGCGGCTATGGGAAGAAGAGTTCGACGCCGGGCGCGTGGCCGGCGCCTACTGGGCCTTCATGAGCGCAGCGCACGCTCCGGCGGCGCTTGGTACGCGCATCTTTGGCGATGTCCATATGGCAAGTCACGTGCTCGGTCGCGTGACGCACCAGAATGCGAGCCGTGCGAGCGAGCTGCAGGCGCGTCTCGATGATCTCGAGGCCAAGCTGCTGCGCCAGGCTGAAAGGCACCGGCAGATCGTCGGCGAGCGCGATGCGGCGCGGGTGCAGCTCAGCGAGGCGGCGCATGCGTCGGCGCCGTCTGTGACCTTGCCTGGCACTCGAGAGCGCCGCTCTGACCAATCGCCGGCCCGGCGCGAGCGGGCGCTGGCCGTTGCCCGTGAGCGGGCGCGTGCAGCCGAGCGCATGATCGCCGATCTTCAGCAGCAGCTCGAACGCCTGCGCTGGCAGCAGCGGATGCGAGGCACGAGCAGCGTGCCAGCATGCCCCGCCGCCGAGGCCTGCGACGAGACTGTGCGGACCTCGATCGCGCGGCGCATTCTCTACATCGGCGGGCGCAGTGGTGCGATCGAGAACCTGCGCCGCGTTGCCTCGCGCATGGGCGCGGAGCTCATGCACCACGACGGCGGCGAGGAGCACGCCCTCGTCCGCATCGACGGCATGATCGAGGGCTGTGACGCCGTAGTCTGCCCCATCGACTGCGTGAGCCATTCGGCGTGCCTTAGAGCAAAGGTCCTATGCCGGAAATTCGCTAAACCCTTCTTGCCATTGAGATCCGCTGGAGCGACGTCCTTCGAGCGCGCTGTTATGTCATTGACGATGCGCGCCGGTTAGGCTCTTTAGTGTCGTTCTAAAATCGCCCGACGCACGCGGAGGATCGACATGAAGGGCAAGAAGCCTGTTCTTGATATTTTGAACGAGGCATTGAAACTCGAGCTGGGGGCGATCAATCAGTATTGGCTGCACTACCGGCTACTCGATGACTGGGGCTTCACGAAGCTTGCCAAGAAGGAGCGCGCCGAATCCATCGAGGAGATGGAGCACGCCGACAAGCTGGTCACCCGGATCATCTTCCTCGAGGGACATCCTAACCTGCAGCATGTCGCCCCCCTCATGATCGGTCAGAACATCAAGGAAGTTCTGGAGTGCGATCTCAAGGGTGAGTACGTCGCGCGCGATCTCTACATGAAGGGCCGCGAACTCTGCAGGAGCGAGGAAGACTACGTCTCCATGCAGCTCTTCGAGGCGCTGCTGAAGGACGAAGAGGGGCACATCGATTTCCTCGAGACCCAGCTTGATCTCCTCGGCAAGATCGGCGTCGAGAACTACGGTCAGCTCCAGTCGGGATCGGCTGACGAGCACGACTGAGCGCAATGCCACCGCGCGCCGTCGCGAGAGAGATCGCGGCGGCGCCGGTCAGTTGAGATTTGGCAGCTCGAGCACGACGTCCTCGACCTGCACCTCGATCTTCACGGCGCCGGCCCGCTTGAAGTTCAGCGTGACCGGGAAGTAGTCGTAGGCGTCGACCACCTTGTTGAAGCCGATCACGCGCAGATAGACGTTCTTCGTCGAAAGCTCGACGCGCGCGCCCGGCTTGATCTCGACCTCCTTGTGCGGACCGCTGCTCACGTGACGCAGCTCGATGCGCTGTGCATGCGGTGACGACGCGCCGGTCAGGACATCCACAGACTTGCCGGTGTTTCTGATGACCATCAGCACGGCCAGATCGAAGGGCGGCTTGGCATCGGTCATGTCGCCAGCCCAGGGATGATCGATCTGCAGCGTCTTGGTCGTGATGCGGTGCGCGTCTGCGGCGGGCGCCAAGGCCAGCAGTACAGCGGCAGCGAGGAGGGCTGGTCTGAACATGGACGCGTTACTTCGATCGATCCCAGGATGCAGCAGAAGCTTGCCGGAACAATGCGATAGCGCAGAAGGCTCCGCCAGCCGCGCATTGATAGGTGCGCCCAGCAGGCCTGTCCAGTCGATCTCCTCTCGCAGTGGTAAACGCGACCTGCCTATCGCGCCGCGAATGTAAAACGCCGGCCTCCGGGGACTGAGCCCAACAGGCCGGCGCAGATGATCGTGCAGTTCTGGTCGATTGCTACTTCTTCTGGATGCGATAGGGCTGGTGGCAGGCGCCGCAGTTCTTGGTTACTTCGCCATATGCGGCCTTGAATGCATCGGCGCCGTTCGCGGCTGCCTTCTGGGCCGCCGTCGCATCGCTGGCGAGCTTCGCGCCCTTGTCTTCGAAATCCTTGAAGCTTTCCCAGATTTTCGGCGAGGCCGTCGTTTCGCCGCCGGTCTCGGAACCCTTCGGGAAAAGCTTGGCGAAGGCTGTCCAGCTCGTCGCGATCGTGCCCATAGCCTCGCCAGCCTTGGCGGCATCGAAGGGCACCTCACCCTTGACCATCTGCGAGCCCGTCTTGCTGGCGCCGCCGACTGCCTTCATCAACGCTTTGCGCTGGCCAACCGCGTCCTGTGCGACGACGGTGACGCCAGTGGCGCCAACGGCGATCGTCGCGAGAACGGCGACCCCCGCCAACACACTCGATTTCTTCATACGGATGCTCCCTGCCACTTTGGTCCGAGGCCCCACTCGGGATGGACGCCCTATCTATAACGACTCTAATCCGCCTAAACAGGGGGGCTTCGGCTTAAAGGTTTCGTGATCGGCGCTCGCGTGCGTTGTGCATCCGCGAACAAGCGGGGAGCAACGACGCTGCGCTCTTGGTGAGCCCGCCAACTACTGTCACAATAGGCGCGGTTGCGGTGCTTTGGGCGACAAGCGAACTCGCACCGAAGCGCGGGCGGCCATCCGCAGGGGGCAGGGCCGGCCGGCTCTGGACGAACTCAACACATGGATAGCTTTGTTTTCGCGGTCATGATGATCGCCGCCGCGCTGCATGCCGGCTGGAACGCGCTGCTCAAGCTCCGCGTCGAGCCGCGCATCGCGAGCACGCTCCTCGGTATCGCGGGCGGTATCGTTGTGCTGCCTCTGTGCTTCGTGTTTCCGCTGCCGGCCACGGAAGCGTGGCCCTTCCTCGTGGCCTCGTCGCTCATTCATCTGATCTACTTTCAATCGCTCGGCATTGCCTACGAGACGGGCGATCTTGGGCAGGTCTATCCGCTCGCGCGTGGCAGCGCGCCGCTGCTGACGGCCATCGGCGCCATGCTTTTCGTCGGCGAAGGCATCGGTGTCTTCGGCTGGATCGGTGTCACGACACTCGCCATCGGCGTCGTGCTGCTCTCGCTCAAGGGTGCGCGCGATTCGAGCCGCATCGAGGTGCGCGCCGTCGGCTTTGCCCTGCTCACGGCTCTGACGATCGGTGCCTACACGGTGGTGGACGGCGTCGGTGTGCGGCGCTCCGGCAACGTGGGCTCGTACATCGTATGGGGATTTCTGCTCAGCGCCACGGTGCTCGCCGTCTACGGCGGCTGGCGCTGGCGTGGCGGCCTTGTGACCGCCTTCACGGGATCCGCGCGGATGCTGTTGCTCGGCGCGGCCATGTCGATCGGCTCCTATGGGATCGCGCTCTGGGCCATGACCCAGGCGCCGATCGCGATCGTCGGCGCGATGCGCGAGACGAGCGTCCTTTTCGCAGCGCTGATCGGTGTCGTCTTCCTCGGCGAGCCCCTGCTGCGGCTGCGCATAATTGCCGGTGCGCTCGTGCTGGCGGGCGTGGTGTTGCTCAGATTGGCCTAGTCAGCGCTTTCCCCTTCTCCCCGTTCTTACGGGGAGAAGGTCGGGATGAGGGGCGGCGACACATGCGACGTCGGCGTATGCCGTCGCCCCTCACCCTAACCCTCTCCCCGCTCGCGGGGAGAGGGAATGATCTCTCCAGTAGCCCTGGCCACGCACTCGACCTCGCGCTATAGCCGCCGCGGAGCACTCCATTGGCGCGCCTCTGGCGCGACGCACTCCCGCTGAAAGCGTCAGCACCTCTTCCCAGCAGCCCGCGCCAAGAAACTCGACCTCGTGCCATGGCCGCCGCGGGCATGGCACCACGCAGTGGTTGCGAAGCACCGCTTCCCAGCAGCCCGCGGCAAGAAAAACAAAGGCCGCCTCGGTTTCCCGAAGCGGCCTCCGTATTGCGTAGCTGCCTGAGCGGCGGGCTTACATGCCCATGCCACCCATGCCGCCCATGCCACCGCCGTGATCGTGGCCGCCGTGGCTGTCCTTCTTCGGCGCCTCGGCAACGCCCGCCTCGGTGGTGATGAGGAGCGAGGCGATCGAAGCGGCGTCCTGCAGCGCGGTGCGCACGACCTTGGCCGGGTCGATGATGCCCTTCTCGATCATGTCGCCGTACTCGTCACCCTGGGCGTCGTAGCCGAAGGTCTGGCCGCGCTGATCGAGCACCTTGCCGACGACGATCGAACCCTCGACGCCGGCATTCTCGGCGATCTGGCGGATCGGCGCCTGGAGCGCGCGGCGGACGATCTGGATGCCGGCTTCCTGGTCCTCGTTGTCACCCTTGACGGTGATCGTCTGCGTTGCCTTGAGGAGCGCAACGCCACCACCGGCCACGATGCCTTCCTCGACCGCGGCGCGGGTCGCATTGAGCGCGTCGTCGACGCGGTCCTTGCGCTCCTTCACCTCGACTTCAGTCGCACCACCGACCTTGATCACCGCAACGCCGCCGGCGAGCTTCGCCAGACGCTCCTGCAGCTTCTCACGGTCGTAGTCCGAGGTCGTCTCCTCGATCTGGACCTTGATCTGGTTGACGCGGGCTTCGATGTCCTTCTTCTTGCCGGCGCCGTCGACGACCGTCGTGTTCTCCTTGTCGATCGAGACGCGCTTGGCGCGGCCGAGCATGTCGAGGGTCACGGTCTCGAGCTTGATGCCGAGGTCCTCGGAGATGACCTGGCCGTTCGTCAGGACGGCGATGTCCTCGAGCATGGCCTTGCGGCGATCGCCGAAGCCCGGAGCCTTCACGGCCGCGATCTTCAGGCCACCACGGAGCTTGTTCACGACGAGCGTGGCGAGCGCCTCACCCTCGACCTCTTCCGCGATGATGAGGAGCGGCTTGCCCGTCTGCACGACGGCCTCGAGCAGCGGCAGCATGGGCTGTAGGCCCGAGAGCTTCTTCTCGTGGATGAGGATGTAGGGATCGTCGAGCTCGGCGATCATCTTGTCGGCGTTGGTGATGAAGTACGGCGACAGGTAGCCGCGATCGAACTGCATGCCCTCGACGACATTGAGCTCGGTCTCGAGGCTCTTTGCCTCCTCGACCGTGATCACGCCCTCGTTGCCGACCTTCTGCATGGCCTCGGCGATCATCTTGCCGATGGCGCTCTCGCCGTTGGCCGAGATGGTGCCGACCTGGGCGATCTCGTCCGAGTTCTTGACCTTCTTGGAGCGCTTCTTGATCTCCTCGACGACCTGGGCAACGGCCTTGTCGATGCCGCGCTTCAGATCCATCGGGTTCATGCCGGCCGCAACCGACTTCAGACCCTCGCGGACGATCGCCTGCGTGAGGACGGTGGCCGTCGTGGTGCCGTCACCGGCGACGTCGTTGGTCTTCGAGGCCACTTCGCGCACCATCTGCGCGCCCATGTTCTCGAACTTGTCCTCGAGCTCGATCTCCTTCGCGACCGTCACGCCGTCCTTGGTCGTGCGGGGCGCGCCGAAGGACTTCTCGATGATGACGTTGCGGCCCTTGGGGCCGAGCGTCACTTTTACGGCATTGGCGAGGATGTCGACGCCGCGCATCATGCGCTCGCGGGCATCGGCGGAAAACCTAACGTCTTTGGCTGCCATGTGCAGGGTTCCTGGTGGGGTAGGAGGAATTTCGATCTTTGGAAGGGAGGACGGGGATCGGCTCGATTACTTGTCGAGCACGCCCATGATGTCGCTCTCCTTCATGATCAGCAGCTCTTTGCCGTCGATCTTGACCTCGGTGCCGGACCACTTGCCGAACAGCACCTTGTCGCCCTTCTTGACGTCGAGGGGAACGAGCTTGCCGCTCTCGTCGCGGGCGCCCGGGCCGACGGCGGTCACTTCACCCTGCTGGGGCTTCTCGGCAGCGGTGTCGGGGATGATGATGCCGCCAGCGGTCTTGGTCTCGCTGTCGGTGCGACGCACGACCACGCGGTCGTGGAGGGGGCGGAACTTCATGGAGGGCCTGCTCCGAATTGGGTTTTGCTATGGTTTTGGGGAGCCGCGGGGTGCGGCCGCCGGCGGCTGTTAGCACTCCTTAATCGAGAGTGCCAGTCGCCGTCGCAGCAGGTAGCTGCGGGAGCAGGGCCTTGTCAAGGATTTTGCCGCCGAAATTGCGGCGATGGAACCAGGAACAGACGATCTGACCCTGCGGTTCTTGCTGATTGGTTAACGGCGCCCGGTGATGGGCAGGTCTCGCTCAGAATTCGGTAAGAAATGGCCGTCGGCGGCCTCACCTGACGGCCTATAGCAGCGGACTTGAAATTAGCTTCATCTCGAGGCCAGGCAGGGCGCGAATTTCAAATCCAAAGACGCTTTAGCGCCGCGAGAGCAGGAACACTGCCTTTTCGCCGAGCAGATTATGGATGGTCAGCGGCAGGCGCACCCAGGTGCCGAGCTGCTGGCCCGAGACGTTGAACGCCACCGCCCGTTCGACCTTGGCATCGACCAGGCGACAGAGGTCGGCGAAGTCCTTGATCGTGCACAGGTGCGCGTTCGGTGTGTCGTACCAGGTGTCCGGCAGGTGCTCGGTGACCGGCATCCGTCCCGTCGCAATGAATTTCGCGCGCACCTTCCAATGCCCGAAATTGGGGAACGAGACGATCGCGTGGCGGCCGATCCTGAGCAGGTTGGCGAGCACCCTCTTCGGATTGCGCGTCGCCTGGATGGTGAGCGAGAGAATGGCGTAGTCGAAGGCGTCATCGGGATAAGCGTCGAGATCCATGTCCGCGTCGCCCTGGATGACCGACAGGCCACGTGCCACGCACGCATTGACGCGGTCGCGCTCGATCTCGACGCCGCGTGCATCGACGTCCTTTCGGTCGGCGAGAAGCTGAAGCAGGGCGCCATCACCGCAGCCGACATCGAGCACGCGGGCGCCGGGCTTGATCAGATTGGCAATCAGCAGGTGGTCGACGCGCGGCGTCGCAATTATTTGTTCGTCCTGTCTCGCGAGCATCAGGCCGCGCTCCTTGCCGGCGCGATGCCATGACGCGCAGCTGCTGAATTGATGAAGCCCGTGATCGTCTGGAAGAGCACGGGCTCATCCAGCAAGAACGCGTCGTGGCCCTTGTCACTTTCGATTTCGACGAAGCTCACGTTGGCCGCTACCGCATTCAGCGCCTGCACGATCTTCCGGTTCTCGTGCGTCGGGTAGAGCCAATCGCTCGTGAACGAAACGACGCAGAAGCGAACTTTCGTGCCGCGGAAGGCATGCGCAAGTACGCCGTCGAACTCGCCGGCAAGGTCGAAGTAGTCCATCGCGCGCGTGATGTAGAGATAGCTGTTGGCGTCGAACCGATCGACGAATGTCGAGCCCTGGTGGCGCAGGTAGCTCTCCACCTGGAAGTCGGCGTTGAAGGAAAACGTGCGCGCGTCGCGGTCTTGTAGGCTCCGGCCGAACTTTGCATGCAGTGCCGCTTCCGAGAGATACGTAATGTGCGCGGCCATGCGCGCGACGGCGAGGCCGCGTCGGGGAACGCGTCCTTGGGCTTGGTAGCGCCCCTGTGCCCAATCCGGATCGGCCATGACAGCTTGGCGCCCGACCTCATGAAAGGCGATGTTTTGTGCCGAGTGCCATGCCGCGGTCGCGATCGGAATTGCGCAATGCAGGCGCTCGCCAAAGTGCGACGCCCATTCGAGAACCTGCATGCCGCCCATGGATCCGCCTATGACGGCAAAGAGCTTGTCGATGCCGAGGTGGTCGATGAGGCGCACCTGCGCGCGAACCATGTCACGGATGGTGATGACAGGGAAATCCAGGCCGTAAGGCTGGCCCGTCGCAGGATTGCTCGAAACGGGGCCCGTCGAGCCCATGCAGCCACCAAGAATATTGGCGCAGATCACGAAGAAGCGGCCGGTGTCGATCGGCTTGCCGGGACCGATCATATCGATCCACCAGCCCGGCTTGCCGGTCACGGGGTTCGTGCGGAAGAAGTACTGGTCCATGGTGAGCGCATGGCAGAGCAGGATCGCATTCGATTTCGCCGCATTGAGCGTGCCAGCGGTTTCGTACGCCACAGTGAATGGGCCGAGCTGCTGCCCGCAGTCGAGCTCGAGGGGTTCGGAAGCCGGAAACGTGACCGATGGGCTCGTCGGCGAAAGCGCCTCTTCGAGCGCTGTCCGCTTCAATGCCTCCGGTGATGGCGCTGCCGCCGGAGGCGATGTCGCCCTTCGGCTCGGCTCGGTCGATACGCCCGCCATGCGTCCTCCGCGCGGTCGGCTGGAGCCGACACAAAAAAACCGGACTCGGGGCCGGCCATGGATGCCGTGCTCAACCGAAATCCGGATGCGCGCGGCCTCTTTAGCGAGTTGTTTAACGTGGCTGCAAGCCGGCCGGCCAAATCACCACGGATGAAAAGCTAATATGTAAGCTTGCGATCGAACGTCAAGTATCGATTGCGACGTTGCCGTGCGCCCTCGTCGTGCGGGCAACAGGCTCCGCCTGGCCCGCTCTTCGGGCAGATGCCACTGCCCGCAGGCGGATCCTATCCGTCCAGCAGCTCAGGCTAGACAAGTTATGTTATAACATCTAATAGGTGGTGCGCTGGGCGGGAGCATGGGAGCGTAATGATGCGGCAGTCGATTGTACGGATGGGGGCGCTGGCGACGCTCGGGCTCGTTTTCGCTGGCGGCAGCGCGCACGCAGACGGCCTGAGCGTCGTCACGACCATCAAGCCGATCCACTCCATTGCCGCCGCCGTCATGGCCGGCGTCGCGACGCCCAAGCTCCTGATCGACGGCGCGGCCTCGCCGCATACCTTCAGCCTCAAGCCCTCCGACGCGAAGACGCTGGCGGGAGCGCGCGTCGTCTTCCGCGTCTCGGACGGCCTCGAGCCGTTCATGATCAAGGTGATCCGCTCGCTGCCCGACACAGTCCAGGTCGCGACGCTCGAGAAGGTCCCCGGCCTGACACTTTATCCAATGCGCACCGGCGGCACGTTCGAAGCCGATGACCATGGCCACGGCAAGGGCGGCAAGCACAAGCACGGCCATGCGCACGCCGACGAGAAGAACGCGACCGACGGCCACCTCTTCCTCGACCCCGTGAACGCCTCATTGATTGCGGCCCACATGGCCGAAGTGCTGAGCAAGGCGCAGCCTGCTGGCGCCGACCGCTTCAAGGCCAATGCCGAAGCCTTCGGCGGCGAGATGCGAGCGCTGGTTGCCGAGCTGGAGAGCAAGACGAAGCCGCTCGCGGGACGGCCTTTCATCGTCTTTCACGATGCCTATCAGTACTTCGAGCGCCGCTTCGGACTCGAGGCAACGGGCTCGGTCACGGTAAGCCCCGATGTCGCGCCGAGTGCCAAGCGGCTGTCGGCGCTCCGTCGCAAAGTCAGCGAGCTGAAAGCGGTCTGCGTCTTTGCGGAGCCGCAGTTCGAGCCGCGGCTCATCGAAACAATCACGGAAAAAACGGACGCACGCCGCGGCGTGCTCGATCCGCTCGGCGTATCGATCCCGGCCGGACCAGCGCACTATCCGACGCTGCTGCGCAATCTCGCAGCAGGTCTCGATGCGTGTCTGAAGGATTGAGGCTCGCCGCGTCTATTCGGCGGCGAGCTGCGTAGATGCGGGGGTGGCGACTTCGCGCGGCTGCAGCTTGGCAACGAGGCGCTGACCGTAGTCGACGGCACGATCGGCCACCAGCGTGCGCTGACGGTCGAGCGTGATCATGTGGTAGCTGTCTTCCAGCACCACGACGTCGACGATGCCGCCGAGGCGACGCTGGATCTCAGTCGTGTTCGAGAGATCGGCCTGGTCGTCGTTGCGCGGATGGAAGATGAGTGTCGGCTGCTTCACCGCCGCGAGTTCCTTGCGCACGACGCTGCGAAGCGAGCGAAGCTCCCAAAGCATGGACCCGCTGCGGCCGAAGACGTCCTTCATGGAGCGGCCTTCTCCCTGCAGCGAGTCGAGCGCGAACTGGCGGATGCGCTCGTCCTTGATGCCGTAGGGCGCCGTCTCGGCGAAGTTGAAGAAGTTTGCGATCTGCTTCTGCGGCACATACTTCAACATGCGCAGCGCACGGGGCACAGCCCAGCCGTTCGGCCAGAGCGTCGGCGCAAAGAGCACCGTCGAAGCAACGGTATCCGGTCGCTCCGCCGCGAGATGAAGCGCCAGCAGCGCGCCTGATGAAAGGCCGCCGACGACGACCATATCGCAACGCGCGCTGAGTTCGTCGTGCGCAGCCGCGACGCTGTCGTACCAGTCCTGCCAGCTCGTGGCATTGAGCTCGGCCTCGGTGCCGCCGTGGCCCTCGAGGAGCGGGCAATACACCGCGAAGCCGGCCCGGGTCAGACCCTGGGCGACAAAGCGCAGCTCGATCGGCGTCCCGCCGAGACCATGGACGAGGAGAAAACCGATGCGGCCGTTCTCGCCGAAGCCCGGCTGGTCATAGACATACCGGTCGGTCGCAATGTTCTTAGCCGTACTCTCTACTACATGCATGATTGAGATCATGTCCTTTTTGGCTTCCGCCTTGGCGCGCCGGTCACCTTCGCAACCCCAGCTCCGGCCGCCGCTCCGTATCCCGGAGCGGGCGCCTCATGCGTCAAACGATCCTCAGGGCCTCTAGTTGCGCGTCACGCGCGTGATGAGTGCATCGAGCAGGCGGATTGCCAGATCGATTTCGCTCTTCGAAATATGGAGGCTGGGTGCAAGGGTGATGACGTTCTTGTACCAGCCGCCGATATCCAGCACGAGGCCGTACTTGCGGCCATCGACTTCGATGTCGCCCTTCAGGCCCTCGTCCACCATCAGGTCGACGAGCCGCTTCGACGGCGTGAAGCTGTCGTGCGCCTCGCAGATCTCGGCGCGTAGCGCGAGGCCGAGGCCGTCCACGTCGCCGATGACCTTGTGGCGCTTCTGGAGGTCCCTGAGGCCCTCGAGGAAGTACTTGCCCTTCTCCGTGACCATGGCCTCGTAGTCGGTCTCGGCCAGCATATTCATGACCTCGAGCGCCACCGCGGTTCCCATGGGGTTCGCGTTGAACGTCGAGTGCGTCGAGCCCGGCGGGAAGATCGTCGGATTGATGATCTCTTCGCGTGCCCACACGCCGGCGAGAGGATTGAGGCCGTTGGTGATCGCCTTGCCGAATACGATGATGTCCGGCTTCACGCCGAAATGCTCGATCGACCAGAGCTTGCCGGTGCGATAGACGCCCATCTGAATTTCATCGGCGACCATCAGGATGCCGTGGTCGTCGAGAACTTTCTTGATGCCCTTGAAGAAGTTCGGGGGCGGGATGACATACCCGCCCGTGCCCTGAATCGGTTCCACGTAGAAGGCCGCGTATTCGGCTTCGCCGACTTTCGCATCCCATACGCCGTTGTACTCGCTCTCGAAGAGGCGAGCGAACTTCTGCACGCACAGCTCACCGTACTCCTCCTTCGACATGCCCTTGGGGCCGCGGAAGTGATACGGGAACTCGATGAACTGGGCGCGCTCGCCAAAGTGGCCATAGCGGCGACGGTAACGATAGGACGAGGTGATCGCGGACGCGCCGAGCGTACGGCCATGGTAGCCGCCCTCGAACGCGAACATCAGGCTCTTGCCCTTCTTGAAATTGCGCACGAGCTTGAGGCTGTCCTCGACGGCCTGCGCACCGCCGACATTGAAGTGCACGCGGCCCTTCATGTCGAACTTCTTCTCGGCATCCTGCGCGATCATCGCCGCGAGCTCGATCTTCTCGCGGTGGAGGTACTGAGACGCGACCTGCGGCAGGCGCTCGAGCTGACGATGCGCGGCGTCGTTGATGCGCTGGTTGCGGTAGCCGAAATTGACGGCCGAGTACCACATCTGAATGTCGAGGAACTCGCGGCCCTGCTCGTCATACATGAACGAGCCTTCGCAGCGATCGAAGATCTTCGGCGGGTTGGTGTAGTGCACCGTGTCGCCGTGCGAGCAGTAGATGTTCTCGAGCTTGAGAAGCTCTTCCTCTGTCCTCGGCGTGGCAGAGCCCGATGCCGTTTTGGCGCCGGCATCGTTCCAGTGGATGGACTTGTCCATGGGGCTACTCGTCTCTTGGTTGTTCGGTAAGGATCATCGAACCGTCTTCGACGCGGCCGGCGCGGTCGTCGAGCCAGCGGAGGAAGATCTCGGTCGCTTCGTCGAAATCCGAGATGGCGTAGTGCGGGAGCGCGTTCTTGCGGCAGTGCTCGACCAGAGAACTCTTGGCGAGCACAAGGTCGGCACGGCCCGCGACGCAGAAGTCACTGCGGCCATCGCCAACAACGACACGGACCGAGCCGCGGGCCGCGTCGGCGAACTGGCATTTGCAGTTGCCGGACAGTGGCTGGCAGTCGCCCCGCGCATGGGGGAAGGTAAGACGCCAGCGTTCCGATCCGACCGCCTGGAGGCGGTTGGCGCGAAAGGGTAGATTGAGGCCGGCGCGCTTCAGGACAGTGCCTACTGTCCGGTCGAGGCCGTCCGAGACGACCATGACATCGAGATCGCGCGCCTTGCACTCTTCAATGAAGGGAACGAAGCCGGGGTCGATCTCGATCGATTCCACGAACTCGTCATATTGCCGTGGAGACGCCTTGATCAGATCGATCTGGCGTACGAGACACTCGCGCGAACCGATGCGGCCCGCCTGCCAGTCGGCTTCAATATCAAGCCAGCCTGGCTCGGCGAAACGCTCGAGCAGCGCGTCTGTCGTATCTACGGTTGCGATTGTCCCGTCGAAATCGACGAGCACGCAGCACTTCAAGCGACTACTCGACACGTCGTTGGAACTCTTTGATTGTGTCCGATGATTTGGGGTTGCTACCCCAAAGACCGAATTTCTACAACTCTTTTGGGGTAACGCGCAGCGAGGGCCGCCGTTTTTCGTTAATGGCTGCCCGCCGATTGTATCAGCGTGCTCAAGACCGTCCTCAGCAAACACGATTTGCATTCGGATTGATCTGAACTATCCCGTTGTTGCGACCCCAATTTTCCCGCTTCTAAGGGCAAATCAGCCTACTGCAGCCGACTATTTGCCCTGTTTGGTAAGTCGGCATCGGCAGCCGCGTGTTCAAGCCTTGGATAGTGATCGGTTCGTAACAGGTATTTGTATGCTTGAGAGAAGTGCGCGCCTGCGGCGCCGGGGAGCAAAGGCGACATCCACCACCGAAACGCAATGAGATGTTCTGTCGCGCGGCCAAACGTGCCCTGGTGTCAGCGCCCAGTAGCGACGTATTTTAACTAATGTAACCGGGCACGGAGCTATGGCGCGTAATTCACGAATTTCCGAGACTTACCGGCGCCGTTTGCGGCTTTCGTCACGCGATGTTTTCGTCGCTGCGATCGTAACGGCATTGGCCGGTATTGCTATTGGCACGGCGCTATGGAAGCCCAACGTGCAGCGGCCGCATTCGGTAGAGATCCAAACCACCCCTTAGCCTTAAGCCGGTTGCCCGGAGTGAGCAGTCGGATTAACTTTTGTGCCGGAATGGCCGCGAGGAGGCCCGCATGGCTGGCCTGCAGGGGATGCAGTTCGCGGTACTGCAGCAATAATCTGTCAACAATTGGTGAGCGGGCCCCTATGACCCCTATGCGAGTGACCGCGGCGGCGGGCTTCATCTCTCTCCTTATGGTGCTGCCTGCAGCGGCTCAGAGCACTGGGCCCTCTGACGGTGGGGTCCAGCGAAATGACCAGCCCGTGCGGTCCGAGCCGGCGCCCCCTGCCGCCAGGGATGCGCAGCCTTCGCGCGAGCCGCAGGTCAAGCCACCCGCCGCCCGGGCAGACGACTTCAACCTGCCGCCGTCGGGCTGCCAGTACCGCGGAAACAAGCTCGATCTGATCGTTTGATGAGGTGAGCGGCCCGGAGCGGGTCCGTTCGGTCAGTTGCTCTTCGCAGTCGTTTCGGAAGCGCTGCCGGCCTCGAGGCGTTTGGGCGTGGCCTTGGCCTTAGCTGTCGTCGCCGGGCGCTTCTTGGTGCGAGCCTTCTTTTGACCCTTGGTCGGCACGGCGCGCGCCTGACGCTTACCGTTGCAGGCAAACGAAAGCACGAGCTCGCGAACGCTGCGCGGCGTCGACGTCTCGGCGCTCACCGGGACGGAATCGACCGTCGCGTTCGAGAGCAGCTCCTTCCAGCCGTAGTTGCGAAATCCGTGCTCGAGCAGGCTCGCCGCACGGAGACTGCGGTCACGCGACGTGTACTCGCCGAGCACGACGGCTGCGAGCCGCCGGTTGTCGCGCGTCGCTGTCGCGACGACATTGAAGCCGGAGTCGCAGATGAAGCCGGTTTTCAGCCCGTCGGCGCCCTCGTAAGTGCGCAGCAGGCCGTTGTGCGTTCGCAGGCGCCGGCGGCCGATCTGCATGTCGGCCATCGTCCACAATTCCTGCTGGGCCGGAAAATCCGCGAGGACGGCGCGCGTCAGACGCGCCAGATCGCGCGCCGTGGTCACCTGCTCGGGTGCCGGCAGGCCGTGCGGATTGACGAAGCGCGTCTGCGTCATGCCGAGCTTGAGCGCCGTCTCATTCATCGACCGCACGAAAGCTTCTTCCGTGCCGCCGATCGCTTCTGCGAGCATGACCGCGGCATCGTTCGCCGATTTCACGATCAGCGCCCTCAGCGCCAGGTTCACGCTGATCTCGGCGCCGACCGGCAGGCCGAGCTTGCTCGGCGGCTGCGCGTGGGCATTGACGCTCACGGGGATCTTCTGATCGAGCTTGATCGTGCTGGTCTTCAGGGCATCGAAGACGAGATAGGCCGTCATGATCTTGGTCAGCGACGCCGGATGCCACGGCTGATCCTGATCCTCGGCATAGAGAACCCGGCCGTTGGCCGCATCGAACAGCAGTGCTGGTCCGGCCGCCGCGGAGCCCGACCATCCGAGCATCAACGCCAGCGCAATGGCGGTCTTCCGCACGACCATTCTGATTGGCCCTCTCCGAATTCCGTACTTGGTGGCGGCCACTGCCGAATTTGATCGGCACCCCAGGCCACCGGCCGGCCGTTCCACTTACGACGGCGGCGAGCTTATTCGACTAAGCTGGACTGTAGCCTGATCCGCGGGCTGATTCATGGCCAACTTGCAGAATTGGCAAAGGGAGCGGTCATTCGCCGCTCCCCGCGGCCGCAAAGACACGATCGCGAAAAGCAATCGCATTCCCCAAACCTATTTCTTCGCGCGGTCCGGGTAGCTGCGTGCCATGCCATCGCGCACGTCGTTCTGAATGCCGTATTGGGCGAAGGGATAGCGGAAGCCGTTTTTCGCCAGAGCCTCCATGCCGATGATCGCCTTGGAAAGCTGGTCGGGTGGCAGCGCCATGAGCATCTCGTCATCGAGCACGCCGCCATAGCGCCGCTCGGCGAAGCAGGGGATCGAAAGCGACGGCTCGCGTTTCGTGAGCGCCCGGCCCCAACTGTCCGCGCAGGCGCTCTCGCCGACCACCCCCCAGTCGAACTTCTTGTAACCCGCCCACTGCAGGCCATTAATGAAGTACATCATGGCGCCCGGCGTCGCGTAGAAGAGCACGATGTCCGGCGGATCGAGGCGGCCCGCTGCGAGCGGTGCCACGACCAGTGCATCGTACTTGCCATCGGGTACGCAATGCATGGCCGCCTGATGCTCGCGCGCGTCCTCAGGCGTCGAGAACCACACGTTCACCATGTGGGCGCCGGACGTCCACTTCGGATCCTTGGCATTACCGAGGCCGACGACAGCGCGGCACTGCGCGCCAACGAGATCGTCCGAGGTGATGCCGACCGTCCAACCGAGCCGCGAAGCCTGCGCGACGACCTGATCGAGTGTGTGCACGGCCTTGGGCCTGCGGATGCGCGGGATCGCTTCCATCTCCGCTCGGTCTTCGAACATCTTCATGGCGAAGGGGAATGATCTCAGCCGCAGAAGGCGTTCGAGGTCGCCCGCGAGTTTCGCGTAGTCGAATGAGGTCGCCGTGGGCTCGGAGAGGGCGGTCATGGTCGTTTCCTCGATCCAGAATTTTTGATGTCGGTCGATATTGTGCCCTCGCCTCGCGCTGTGCAAGGTGCCGCCCCATGCTGAGGAGGATGCCTGATGCTCAAGGTTGACGATCTCGTTCTACGGCGCGCCGCTCGTGCCGACCTGGATGCGGTCCTTACCCTTCAGCGCGCAGCGTATGCGCGCAATCGGGAGTTGCTCGGCGTAGAGCCCATGCCGCTCATGGCCAACTATGAAGCCATCTTTCGCGACTATGAGATGTGGGTCACGGCTGATGGGCCCATTGCCGGGGTGCTGATCCTCGAGCCGCGCGCCGATGATCTGCTGATCTGGAGCATTGCCACGGATCCGCAACGCCAGCAGAGCCGCCTCGGACACAAAATGCTCACAGCGGCCGATAAGCGTGCGCGAGAACTCGGTGTTGGCACGGTCCGCCTCTATACGGGCACGGTGCTGCGCCATCTGGTCAACTGGTACACGCGCAATGGATTTGTCACTGAGCGCATCGAGCAATTGAGCGACCGGTCTGTGACGCACATGGTGAAATACCTGGATGCGCGGCCATCGACAGTAGACTGACGGGCGTTCGCGGGCCAGAGTCCCGACGGGATAGCGTATTCACAACAGCGGGGGGTGTCGCATGTTCCCACTGTCCAAGATGCTTGCCTCCTTCGTAAAGGTCGGCACTCTCAATGTGGTCGATGCCGAAGGCAAGACGCATGTGTTCGGCGGCGTGAAGCCCGGGCCGAGCGCGAACATGAAGCTCACCGATCCGAGCCTTTACAGAAAGCTCTTCTTCAATCCCGAGCTGCACGCGGGCGAAGCTTATATGGATGGCCGCATGACTTTCCCGGATACGGGATTGCGCGCCTTCCTGACGCTTTTCTCGGTCAACCGCCTTTCACTCGGCAATCAGCCGCTGCAGCGCGTGCTGCGCGGCGTCTCGCGAAGCCTGAAGCGTTTCCAGCAGGCGAACCCGATCGGCAAGGCGCAGAAGAACGTCGCGCATCACTACGATCTCGGCAATGCTTTCTACGAGCTCTTTCTCGACAAGGAACTCTTCTACTCGTGCGCGTATTTCCGCGACGAGAGCGAGACGCTCGAAGCGGCGCAAATCAACAAGTGTCGCCTCATCGCTGCGAAGCTCTGTCTGAAACCCGGCATGAAGGTTCTCGACATCGGCTCCGGCTGGGGCGGGCTCGCGCGTTATCTCGCGCGCGTTGCTGATGTAGAAGTCACAGGCGTGACGCTCTCGAAGGAGCAATACGCTCTCGCCGTCGAGCGCACGAAAGCTGCGGGCCTCGAGGGGCAGGTCAAGTTCGCGCTCCAGGATTATCGCCAGCTCACGACGAAGTTCGATCGCATCGTCTCAGTCGGCATGTTCGAGCACGTCGGCGTTGGTCACTACGGTGAGTTCTTCGCCAAAGTGAATGAGCTCATGCCTGACGACGGCCTCATGCTGCTCCACTCGATCGGCAAGATGAGCCCGCCGGGCACTGCGAGCCCGTGGCTCAGGAAGTACATTTTCCCGGGCGCCTATTCACCCGCGCTGTCGGAAGTCTTTCCGGCGACGGAGAACAACGGCCTCTGGGTGACGGACCTCGAGTTCCTGCGCGTGCACTATGCAACGACACTCAGGCATTGGCACCAGCGCTTCGAGGCGAATCGCTCAGCGGTCGCTCAGATGTACGACGAGCGTTTCTGCCGCATGTGGGAATTCTACCTGATCAGCGCGGAGATGATGTTCCGCACCGGCTCACAGGAAGTCTTCCACATGCAGCTCTCGAGGAAACGCGACGCGGCACCAATCGTCCGCGACTATGCGACGGATGTGCAGCGCGAATACGAGCGCATCGAACGCGAGCGCGGAATCGGCCTCGCTTAGGCCGCGCCGTTGGGCGCTGGCTTACGCCGCGCACGTTCGCGCTTTGCGGTGTTCGTCATCTTGCCGGCTGTGGCGTCGAGCTTTCGCTGCGCCGCACTGAAAGTGTCGCGCAGCGCAATGAAGACGTCCGTGTAGTCGCCCTCGCTATTGATCACGATCGGCTGTTGCCCGGGCATGCCGATATCGATCTTCACCGCGAACATCTTGGCGCGTGCATCCGTGCGGTTCGGCGACGTGATCACGACGCGCGCGTGCGTGATGCGGTCGAAGTGGCCATGAAGGCGGGCGAATTTCTCCTGAATGCGGGCCTCGAGCGCTTCGCTCTTATCGCCTCCGTGGAAGGAGATCTC
>VFQP010002721.1_pt1 | contig 19227 bp, 17 predicted proteins | sample 3512351 | NCBI WGS metagenome assembly VFQP01 (sample SAMN10412372, study PRJNA504923) | tailings metagenome | isolation source: Relicate 1 Philex TSF1 revegetated site | place: Philippines: Tuba, Benguet | collected 2017-08-29
ACGGGGACGGACCCGGCGGGGGTGCCGGCGGGGACCGTGAGCACGAGCGTCGCGCCGTCGCGGGAGTACGACGCCGGGGCGCCGTCGAGCGTCACGGCCTTGACCGCGTCGTCCGCAGCGAGGCCGTCCACGGTGAGACGGACCGTCGAGCCGGCCTCCACCGTGATGGACGCGGGCGTGACGGTGAGCGTGCCGGGTGCGTCGTACGCGACGGGGACGAAGAGCTCCTGCGCGGCGTTGCTCACGCCGCCGGCGCCGTACGTGTAAACGCCGTAGCGCCCGCCCTCGAGCGCGGCGGGGTTCTTCACGACGAGACGCGCCTCGAACGTGCCGTCCGGCGTGATGTCCGTCCACTGAGCCCGGACCACCGACTGGTACTGCGCGGGGACCTGGTCGAGCACGGGCTCGGCGAGGGCCCACACCTGCGAGCCGACCTTGCGGGTCGACGCCGCGGCGCCCTCGGACGGCCGCCACTGCTCGGCGAAGCTCCCGAACACGACGTAGGTGCCCTGCGGGAGCGTCGCCGGGATCGGGACGCCGCGCCCGCCGACGTTCGCCGCCGGGTCGAAGCCGGTGCCCCGGACGACGATCGTGTCGCCCGCTGCGACCGGGGTGTCGCCGAGGGGCGTCGTGCCGTCCGCGGCGAGCACCGAGATCTCGGGCTCCCACACGGGCGCCTCGGGCTCCGTCGTGAACGCGACGGGCGCGTACAGCTCCTGCGCGGCGTTGACCGTGCCGCCCGCGGCGTACGTGTAGACGCCGTAGCGGCCGCCCTCACGCTCGAGCTCGCTCGCGACGAGCTCGGCGGTGAACGTGCCGTCCGGCGCGAGCTCGGCCCACTGCCCCCGGATCGCGGACTGGTAGCGCGGGTCCACCTGGTCGAGCGCCGCGGACGAGAGGGCCCACTGCTGCGATCCTGCCGTGCGCGCGCTCGACGGGGCACCCTCCGACGGGCGCCAGTCGGCCGCGAAGCTGCCGAAGACCACGTAGGTGCCGGCGGGGATGCCGCCGGAGATCGGCGGACGGTTGCCCGCCGGCGCGACGTTCGCGGCCGGGTCGAAACCCGAGCCCTTGACGACGATCCTGTCGTCCGGGCGGACGGGCGCGTCCCCGAGCGGGGTCGTGCCATCGGCGGCGTAGAGGGTGATCCGCGGCTCCCAGACCGGCTCGGGCGTCGTGCCGCCCTGGACCGCGACGGGCGTGAACGTGTCGAGGCTGCGGTCGGTCACCGAGAGGCCGTGTGCGGCGGACGTCGCCACCACGTACTGCTTCGCCGGGTCGAGCATCCCGACCGGGACGGTCAGCGTCGTCGTGAACGCGCCGTCGCGCACCTGCTGCGGCATGACCCAGCCCTGGGCGAGCCACCCGCTCGCGACGAGCGGGCCGCTGCCGTCCCAGATCGCGGCGTCGCCGAGGAGCACGTACGCGCCGTTCGCGGCGCCCGCGCCGACGAACCCGGTGCCCGAGATCGTGAAGGTGTTCTCCACCGCCGGGTCGACGGGCGTCGACGGTGACACCGTGACGGCGGGCTCGACGGCGGGCTCGAGCTCCGGCTCGGGCCCCGGCTCGGGCTCCTTGGCCGTCACCGTGTGCGCGACGGCCGCGGAGGTCGAGGCGACGAACGCGGCCGGGTCGGTGGGCGTGAAGGCGGCGCTCAGCTGGTGGCTGCCCGGGGCCAGGGCCGTGGTCTCGAGGCGCGCGACGCCGTCGGCCACGGGCCCGGTGCCGAGGGCGGTGCCGCCGTCGCGGAACTCGACCGTGCCCGCGGCGGCGGGCGCGACGGTCGCGGTGAGCGTCACCGACGCCCCGGCCGCGGACGTGCCCGCGGGCGCTGCGACGAGCGTGGTCGTCGTCGCCTGCGCGGGCGCCACCGGCTCGGGCGACACGACGCGGGCGGTCAGGGTCGACAGGGGCTTGCCCGCGTACGACGCGAAGTACGGCGAGACGTTCCCGAGCGTCCCGACGACGGTCCCGTCCGCCACGAACGTGACCTCGTCACCGGCCCGCGTCGCGGACACCGTGACGTCGGCGACCTTCACGTCGTCCCCCGCGCCGGGGTTCACCGTGCCCGCGAAGTCCGCGTAGACCGCGCCCGTGGTCGGGCCGGTGAGGTCGAGCCGCACGTCGGAGATCGTCACGTCGAGCGCGCCGTGGTGGCCCTCGTACCGGGTCGATCCGCCGAGACGGACGGTGCCCGTCCCGGACGCGGCGTCGTAGCTGCCGGACGCGGGGCCGTAGGTCGCATGGCCGCCCTGGAGCGGCGGGGTGATCGTGCCCTGGGCGATGCCGCCCGTGACGTACGACGTCCACGAGTCGACGAAGTTCCAGGTGGCCGACCCGCCGGTCACGTCGGCCGCGGCCGCCTGGGCCGGGGCGCCGGTGCCGGCGACGGTGAGGCCGGCGGCGAGCGCCGCGGCGAGGAACGAGGCGAGGGCGCGTCGGACGCGTCTCGGCGATGAAGTGCGCACAAGGTCTCCCGTGCTGGTCCGGGCGAGGCCCCGGCGGGGAGCGGGACCGAGAAGGGAGCGTGCTCACGCTCCGCCGAGACGGACCATATAAGGGTCGCCTCACCAAAGCAAGGTAAGCCTGACCTATCGAGATGTGACGCGCGCCTCCTCCCTCCACGACGACGCCCCGCGGCCCAGGGGGCCGCGGGGCGGTGCGCCGCGTCGAGCGGCGGGAGACGGAGCGGGAGGGGCTCAGGCGAGGCCGAGGTCCTCCAGGCTGAACAGGTAGTGGTACGGCACGCCGAGCGCCTCGATCTTCGCGCCCGCACCCGTGGCACGGTCGACGATCGTCGCGACGCCCGCGACCTCGCCCCCGGCCGCGCGCACGGCCTCGATCGCCGTGATCGGCGAGCCGCCCGTCGTCGTGGTGTCCTCGACCACGACGACGCGCCGGCCCGCGACATCGGGGCCCTCGATCTGGCGCTGCATCCCGTGCGCCTTCGCCGCCTTGCGCACCACGAACGCGTCGAGGTCCTGACCACGGGACGCGGCGGCGTGCAGGAGGGCGGTCGCGATGGGGTCGGCACCCAGCGTCAGGCCGCCGACGGCGTCGATCTCCGCCGTGCCGAGCCCCTGCTCCTCGAGGAGGTCCAGGAGCTGGTGGCCGATGAGCGGCGCCGCGCGGTGGTGCAGCGTCACGCGGCGCAGGTCCACGTAGTAGTCCGCCTCCTTGCCCGAGGAGAGCGTCACGCGGCCGTGCACGACGGCGAGCTCACGGATGAGGCCGAGCAGCTGCTCGCGGGGGGTCGAGGCGAGCGTCGAGGCGGGGTCGGTAGTCACGACCGCCAGGGTATCGGGCCCGCCCGGTGCCTAGCGGTACTTGCCGATCGCGCGGACGGCGGAGCGCGGCATCGCGCGCAGGGCCGCCGACGCGACCCGGTACCGCACCGACGGCGTGGAGATGACGACGCCCCGCCGGACGTCCGCGAGCGCCTCCGCGACGACCCGGTCGGCGTCGAGCCACGCGAGGTCGGGGAGCACCGACTTGTCGATGCCGGCGCGGTCGTGGAACTCGGTGTGCGTGAAGCCGGGGCACAGCACGGTCGCCGTGACGCCCGTGCCGTGCAGCTCGACGGCGAGCCCCTCCGTGAACGACCGCACCCACGCCTTCGCCGCCGCGTACGTGCCGCCCGCGGTGAGGGCCGCGACCGACGCGACGTTGAGGATCGCACCGCGCCCGCGCTCGGTCATCTGGCCCGCGGCCGCGTGGGACAGCACCATGACGGCGCGGACCATGACGTCCAGCGCCTCGAGCTCGACGTCGAGGTCGCCCCCGACGAAGTGCTGGTGCGTCGCGAAGCCCGCGTTGTTGACGAGCAGGCCGACCGGGCGCTCGTCCGGCCCGCCGGTCGTGGCGAGGCGCTCCGCGACGCGCGCGACGTCGTCGGGCACCGAGAGGTCGGCGCGCAGCACCTGGACACGCACCCCGGCCGCGGCGCGGATCTGCCGTGCGGTCTCCTCGAGGCGCGCCTCGTCGCGCGCCACGAGGACGAGGTCGTGCCGCGCCGTGGCGAGCTGCCACGCGAACTCCAAACCCAGGCCGGCGCTCGCGCCGGTGATGAGTGCTGTCGCCATGGTCACAGCCTACGGGCGCCCGGGTGACCCGGGCGCCCGCAGGCGGGGTGGAGTCGTGTCACCGGGCCGGCGGCTTCACGGCGAGCACGGGGCACGCGGCGCCCAGCAGGATCTGCTGGGCGGTGGACCCGAGCACGAGCTTCCCCACGGGGGTGCGGTGCCGCACCCCCACGACGACGAGGTCGGCGTCGACCTCGGCCGCGACACCGAGCACGACCTCCGCGGGCAGCGCGGAGGACTGCAGGTGCCGCACCTCGTGCTCGACGCCCGCCTCCTCGAGGATCGTGCCGACCTCGACGAGCTGGTCGTGGTCGGCCCAGCGCGGGTCGACGAGCCGGTCGCCGCGCGTCGTGTTGACCACGACGACGCCGGCGCCGAGCAGGACGGCCGCCCGGGCCGCGGCCCGCGTCGCGGCGGTCCCGAGCTCGCCGGGCGCGTAGGCGAGGACGACGGTCATCAGCGCACCTCCTGGTCCTGGGCCTCGACGCGGACGTCCTCCGCGAGCGCCGCGAGCTCGGCACCGGTGCGGCGCTCGCGCCGGCGCAGCCACAGGCCCGCGAGGACCACGACGGCGACGAGGGCGTAAGCCGTCGCGGCGAACGGGCTGGTGACGAGCGTCGTCAGGTCGCCCTGGCTGATCGCGAGCGAGCGGCGCAGGCGGTCCTCGGCCATGGGGCCGAGGATCATGCCGACGACCATGGGGGCGACGGGGTAGCCGTAGCGCCGCATGAAGAACCCGATCGCGCCGATGACGAGCAGGATGAGCACGTCGACCGGGGAGAAGTTCAGCGCGTACGAGCCGAGCGCGCCGAACAGCAGGATGCCCGCGTAGAGGTAGTGCCGCGGGATCTGGAGCACCTTCACCCACATGCCCACGAGGGGCAGGTTGAGCACGATGAGCATGAGGTTGCCCACGTAGAGGCTCGCGACGAGCGCCCACACGAGCGCGGACTGGCTCTCGAAGAGCAGCGGGCCCGGCTGGATGCCGTACGACTGGAACGCGACGATGATGATCGCGGCGGTCGCCGTCGTCGGGAGGCCGAGCGTGAGGAGCGGCACGAGGACGCCGGACGCCGCGGCGTTGTTCGCCGCCTCCGGGCCCGCGACCCCCTCGATCGCGCCCTTGCCGAACTCGTCCTTGTGCTTCCCGGCGGCCTTGCGCTCGGCGGCGTACGACAGGAAGGTCGCGACGTCGGCGCCGCCCGCCGGGATGGTGCCAACGGGGAACCCGATCGCCGTCCCGCGCAGCCACGGCTTCCAGGAGCGCCGCCAGTCCTCGCGCTTCATCCAGGAGCGCCAGCCCTTCTCGACGGGGATGACGTGCACGGGGCCGTGCCGCAGGCGCGATCCGACGTACAGCGCCTCGCCCACCGCGAAGAGGCCGACGGCGACGATGACGACGTCGATCCCGTCGGCGAGCGTCGGGACGCCGAACGTGAACCGCTGCTGGCCGGTGAGCGTGTCGGTGCCCATGAGCCCGAGGAACAGGCCGAGCGACAGGGACGCCATGCCGCGCGGCACCGACGACCCGAGCAGCGCGCCGACGGTCACGAACGCGACGACCATGAGCGCGAAGTAGTCGGGCTCGCCGAGCTGCACGGCCCAGCGCGCGACGTACGGCGCGACGAACGTCAGGGCGACGGTCGCGATGGTGCCCGCGACGAACGAGCCGATCGCGGCGGTCGCGAGCGCGGCCGCCCCACGGCCCATGCGGGCCATCCTGTTGCCCTCGAGCGCCGTGACGATCGACGACGACTCGCCGGGCGTGTTGAGCAGGATCGACGTCGTCGACCCGCCGTACATGCCGCCGTAGTAGATGCCGGCGAACACGATGATGGCGGCCGTCGCGTCGAGCGAGTACGTGAGCGGCAGGAGCAGCGCGATCGTCATCGCGGGGCCGATGCCGGGGAGCACCCCGACCGCGGTCCCGACGAACACGCCGAACAGCGCGTAGAGCAGGTAGACGGGCTGGACGACGGTCGCGAACCCCTCGAGCAGCGCGGTGAGGTTATCCACGGAACCAGGTCACCCCCTCCAGGAGCGGGCCGGGCGGGAGCGACAGCCCGAGCACGCCCCCGAACAGGACCTGGATCACCAGGGCCAGGACGAGGCCGAGCACGGCGGCGCGCCACCACGGGCGAGCGCCGAGGACGATCGCGGCCCCGGCGAACAGGAGCGTCGCGGCGAGCGGCCACCCGACGAGGTTGATCGCGTAGACGTGGACGAACAGCACCGCGCCGAGGAGACCGACGGTCAGCCAGTCGGTGCGGGCGTCGGGGTCGACGTCCTCGCTGTCCTCCTCCTGGCCGCCGTGCCCCCGCCAGACGGCGACGAGCAGCACGAGGCCGGTGGCGAGCAGCAGCGCGCCCACGAGGTAGGGGAACGCACGGGGACCGAGCGTGTTCGACGAGCCGGGCACGACGATCGTCCCGGCGTCGAGGAGCACGAACACCCCGAGGGCGGCGGTGACGCCGGCGACGACGAGCTCGCCGGGTCGCCGCCGGGGACCCGCGGCGGGGGTGGCGCCTGCGGGGTCCCCGGCGGCCTGGCCGTCGGCGGGGTCGCCGACGGCCGTCGCCGGCGCCGGCCCGGGGCGGGGCTCGGCGTCGGACGGTCCAGGCTCGGGAGCCGCGGCGGACGACCCCGCGGACGGAGCCTGCGACGACCCCGGCTCGCGCGACGCGTCGGGTGGCGCGTCGCGCGAGGCGCGACGCCTCGTCACGGCGTGACCAGGCCGACGTCGGTGAGCGTCATCTGGATGTCGGCGATGTTCTCCGTGAGGAAGCCGTCGAACTCCTCGCCCACGAGGAACGCGTCGTCCCAGCCCTTCTCCTCGAGCGTCGCCTGCCACTCGTCGGACGCGACCATCTCGCTGACGAGCAGCTCGAGGGCGGCGCGGTCCTCGTCGGAGAGGTCGCCCGGCGCGACGACGCCGCGCCAGTTCGTGAGCTCGACGTCGTACCCGGCCTCGGTCATGGTCGGCACGTCGGGCAGCAGGTCCGTGCGCTCGGCGCCCGAGACCGCGAGCGCCCGGACGGTCCCGGCCTTGACCTGCTCCGCGTACTCGCCGACGCCGGAGATCCCGGCGCTGACCTTGTTGCCGAGCAGCGCGGCGAGCGACTCGCCGCCGCCCGAGTAGGCGACGTAGTTGAGGAGCCCGCCCACCTCGGCCGACGGCACGTCGGCCGCCTGGAGGAGCATCCCCGCGAGGATGTGGTCGGCCCCGCCGGCGGAGCCGCCGGTGATGGAGACGGACTTGCCGTTCGCCACGACGTCGTCGACGAGGTCCTCGAGCGTCTGGTACGGCGACGACGCGGGCACGACGACGACGAGGGGCTCCTCGGTGAGGCGCGCGATCGGGGTGGTGTCCTCGATGCGGGCCTGCGACTCGTTGGTCTCGACCGCGCCGACCATGACGAGGCCCATGACGAGCAGCGTGTGGGGGTCGGTGGTGTTGGCGAGCGACGCGAGGCCGACCGTGCCGCCGGCGCCGCCGACGTTCGTGACGGTCGCGGTGCGCACGAGCCCGGAACCCTGGAGGTCCTGCTGCATCGCGCGGCCGGTCTGGTCCCAGCCCCCGCCGGGGTCTGCCGGGACGACGATCGCGAGCTCGTCGACGGACGCGGCGGCCTCGCCGGACGCGTCGCCGGAGCCGCCCGTCGTGGGGGCGCTGGGCTCGAGGCCCGAGCACGCGGCGAGACCGAGGACGAGTCCTGCGGCGAGCGTCGCGGTGAGTGCGTGCCGCGGGCTGACGGTGTGCCCGGAGCGCGGGCGGACGACGGATCGCATGTCTCCTCCTTGAGCGGGGCCCGCAACGGCGCGGGCCTCACGACCTGATCCGGGGAGCCTAGGAGCGCGGGGCGGCGCGGCGAGGGCTGCGGTCGTACTGGACGTTGTGGTCGATCCGGTGGTTGCGGTCGTTGTGGTCACGGCCGAGGCCCGGGTGCGGCGGACCTGGGGCACACTGGTGCGGTGGGTCGAGCAGTGTCGCTCCGGGTGCAGCTTCTCGTGCTGCAGGTCGCCATCGTGCTCCTGGTCGTGGCGTCGGCGGGGGCCGTCGCCTCGACCCTGCAGCACCGCCAGCTCCGCGACGCCTACCTCGACCGCATGACCGCGGTCGCGTTCTCCGTCGCGCGCCTGCCCGCGATCATCGACGCGTTCGACGACGACGACCCCGCCGCGACGATCCAGCCGATCGCGGAGGTCATCCGCGAGGCCTCCGACGTCACGTACGTCGTCGTCACGGACGACGAGGGCGTGCGGTACTCCCACCCCGACCCGACGCGCATCGGCGAGACGGTCTCGACCGACCCGTCGGTCCCGCTCTCCGGCGAGGTCTGGACGGGCACGCAGACCGGCACGCTGGGCGAGTCGTGGCGCGTCAAGGTCCCGGTGTTCGGGCCCGAGGGGGACGTCGTCGGGACGGCGAGCGTCGGCATCCTCGAGTCCGACCTGGCCGACGACCTCGCCGACGACCTCGGGTGGCTGCTCGCGGCCCTCAGCGTCGCGGCGGCCCTCGGCGTGGTCTGCGCGGCGTTCGTGACGCGCGCCGTGCGCCGCCGCATCTTCCGGCTCGAGCCCGAGGAGATCGGCCGGCTGCTCGAGACGCGCGACGCGATGCTCCACGGCATCTCCGAGGGCGTCGTCGCGCTCGACCGCGACGGCGCGGTCGTGCTCGTCAACGACGAGGCGCAGCGCCTCCTCGGGATCGCGGCGGCCGACGCCGTCGGGCGGCCCGCGCACGACGTCCTCGACCCGCAGCTCCTCGCGCTCGTGCCCGACACCGCGGGGCCCGCCGACGCCGACGCGCCCGCCGCCGGGCCCGAGGAGGGCGGCGCGCTCGTCCTCGCGGGCGAGCGCGTGCTGCTCGCGCGCGCCGACCGGGCCCGCGTCGACGGGCGCGCCGTCGGGACCGTGCTGCTCCTGCGCGACCACACCGAGCTGCACGCGCTCCTGCGCGACCTGGACGGCGCGCGCGGCCTCACCGACGCGCTGCGCGCGCAGTCCCACGAGTTCGCCAACAAGCTCCACGTCGTCTCGGGCCTGCTGGAGCTCGGGCAGGCCGACGAGGCCGTCGCGTTCATCGAGCGCGCCGGGCACGGCGGGCTGCTCACCGCGTCGGGCGTCGCGCCCGGCGTCCACTCCCCCGAGGTCGCGGCGCTGCTCCTGGTCAAGGCCACGACGACGCGCGAGCGCGGCTCGCGCCTCGAGGTGTCGCCGTCCGCGCACCTCGCCGCGCCCACGGGCCCCGACGACGCCGCCCTGCACGGCGACGCCCTCACCGTGCTCGGCAACCTCGTCGACAACGCGGTCGACGCCGTCGGGCCCGGGGGCCGCGTCCGCGTGCTCGTGACCGACCGCGCGCCCGACGGCACGGGCCCGACGCCGGGCGACCGGGTGGTCGTCGTCGTCGAGGACGACGGGCCTGGCATCCCCGCGGGCTCGCGCGCCGACGTCTTCGCCGCCGGGTACACCACGAAGGCGGGCCCGCCCGGGCGCGGGATCGGCCTCGCCCTCGTGCGGCGCGTGGCCGCGCGCCGCGGCGGGACGGTGGAGGTGACCACCTCCGTGCTCGGCGGGGCGCGCGTCGCGGTGGCCCTCCCCGCGCAGCCCGTCGACGCCGCCGCGGGCGCCCGGGCCCGGACGCCGGAGACGGCGTCGTGATCCCCGCCGGCCGCTCCCCCGCCCCCACCGGCGCGCCCACGGCGCCGCCGGGCGACCGGCTGCGCGTCCTCGTCGTCGAGGACGACCCGACGATCGCGCGCCTGCACCGCGGCTTCGTCGAGTCGCACCCGCGCTTCGTCGTCGTGGGCGAGGCGCGCACGGCGGCCGAGGCGCTGCGCGCGTTCGCCGTGCTCGACCCGGACGTCGTGCTGCTCGACATCTACCTGCCGGACGCGACCGGGCTGCACGTGCTGCGCCAGATCCGGCGTCGGCCGTCCCCGCCCGTCGACGTCGTCGCGACGACCGCCGCGCGCGAGCTGGAGAGCGTCCGCCAGGCCATGGCGGGCGGCGTGCAGCACTACCTCGTCAAGCCGTTCACGGCCGCGGCGCTGCGCGGCCGGCTCGACGAGGTCGCCCGTCTGCGCGACTCGCTGCGCACCGCGGGCGACGAGCTCGACCAGGACGCCGTCGACCGCCTCGTGCGGCGCGGGACGCCGGAGGCCGCGGCGCTGCCGAAGGGGCTGTCCGAGCGCAGCCTGCGGCTCGTCGTCGAGGCGCTCGGGGCCGCGTGCGCCGACGCGGGCGACGCGTCGGCGGGCGAGGTCGCCGCGCGGACCGGGATGTCGCGCGTGAGCGCGCGCCGCTACCTCGAGCACCTCGTCGCGACGGGGCGCGCCGACGTCGCACCCCGGTACGGCGCGGCCGGGCGACCGGAAAACGGCTACCGGCCCGCCTGACCGTCGGGGCCGCTGCGGGTCGCTGCGGGTCGCGCCCGCGACGCCGTACGGTGGGGCCCGTGCGCCTCGCGACCTGGAACATCAACTCCGTCCGTGCCCGCGTCGACCGCGCGGTCGCGTTCCTCGAGCGGACGGGGACCGACGTCCTCGCGCTCCAGGAGACCAAGTGCACGGACGCGCAGTTCCCCGTCGCGCCGTTCGAGGCGGCCGGGTACGAGGTCGCGCACGTCGGCGTGAACCAGTGGAACGGCGTCGCCGTCGTCTCGCGCGTGGGCCTCGACGACGTCGAGACGTCGTTCCCCGGCCAGCCCGCGTTCGGCGACACGGTGGAGGCGCGCGCGCTCGGTGCCACGTGCGGGGGCGTGCGCGTGTGGAGCCTCTACGTGCCGCACGGGCGCGAGGTCGGCGACCCGCACTACGCCTACAAGCTGCGCTGGCTCGACGAGCTGCGCGCGCAGGCCGCGGGCTGGCTCGCCGCCGACCCGGCGGCGCAGGTCGCGCTCGTCGGGGACTGGAACGTCGCGCCGCTCGACACCGACGTGTGGGACGTCGCGTACTTCGCCGGGAAGACGCACGTCACCCCCGCCGAGCGGGACGCCTTCGCCGCGTTCGGCGCCGCCGGGTACACCGAGGTCACGCGCGAGGCGATCCCCGCCGAGCGCACCTACACCTACTGGGACTACCAGCGGCTGCGGTTCCCGCGGAACGAGGGCATGCGCATCGACTTCGCGTACCTGTCGCCCGCCGCCCGCGCGCGCGTCACGGGCGTGACGATCGACCGCGACGAGCGCAAGGGCAAGGGCGCGTCGGACCACGTGCCGGTCGTCGTCGACCTGGCGGGCTGACCTCCGGGGCGTCCGCCGTCGGGCTCGGGCCGCGGGTCCGAGCCGCGGGTTTGGGCCGGGCAGGGCGCGTCTCCTCGCTACGGTGTGTCCATGACGACGCCACCCGTCCCTCCGTACGGGTCCCCCGACGAGCCCGCCGACCCGTACGCCCCGCGGCGTCCGCACCAGCCGCCGCTCACGCCGTACCACCCGCCCACCGAGGACGCCCCCGCCGCGCCGGACGACGGCGGGTTCGTCGCGCCGTCGGGGGCCGGGGGCGGGTACGGGAGCACGCCGGGCGGCGGGAGCGGGTCCGGGAGCACACCGGGCGCCGGCGCCCCGTACGGCGCGCCGGCCGCGCCCGCCGGGTCGCCCTACGGCCCCGGCTCCCCCTACGCCCCCGGGGCGACGTCGTCGTACGGCGGGACGCCCGGGTACGCGGCGCCGCCCGGACCCGCGGCGTACCCGGCGCCCGGCTACGGGGGCTACCCGCCGCCGTACGGCGCGCCCTACGCGCCCCCGCCGCGGACCAACGGGCTCGCGCTCGCGTCCATGATCGTGTCGATCGCGAGCCTCGTGCTCTGCGCGGGCTTCCCCGGCCTCGTCGGCCTCGTGCTGGGCATCGTGGCGCTCAACCAGGTCATGCGCGACGGCACGCGCGGGCGCGGTTTCGCGGTGACCGGGATCGTCGTCGGCGCGGTCGGCACGGCGTTCGCGATGCTCGTCGTCCTCGCCGGCACGCTCGGGGACTCGGCACCGTGAGCGACGACGACCTCTTCGCCCCGCCCGGCGGCCGCGCGTCCGGGCCCTCGGGAGGCCAGCCCGTCCCGCCCCCCGCGGGAGCGCCCGGGGCCTCGCAGCCACGCGCCGCGGACGCAGGGGCGCCCCGGTCCGGCCCGACGCCGCACGACCCCTCGGGTGCGGCGGCACCCGTGCCGCCGCCCGGGGCCGGCGACCGGCCCGGCTTCGCCCCGGAGACGTACTACGCACCCGGGTGGCAGCCCGCGGCGCCCGGCGTCGAGCCGCTCGCCGTCGCGAGCGTGCCGGCGGGCGTGGTGCTCGGACCGGTCGGGGTCGGCCTCGGCGCCGCGGCCCTGTCGCGCGTCCGCTCCCGCGGCACCCGCGGACGCGGCCTGGCCGTGACCGGGATGGTGCTCGGCGCCGTCGCGACGCTCGGATGGGTGGTGGGCGGGATCGCCTGGTGGCAGGGCGAGCAGGCGCGCACGCCGCTCGCGGGCGACGTGGACGCGCCCCGCACGGTGAGCGCGGTGCAGCTCGTGCTGGGGACGTGCCTCGACGAGCTCCCGCCCGACGGCGAGGTGTCGCGCGTGCGCGCCGTCCCGTGCGCCGACGAGCATCGGGCGCAGGTCGTCGGCCGCACCGACCTGGGCGCGGACGAGGTCTGGCCCGGCCAGGACGCCGTGGACCGCCGCGTGGCGCGCGTGTGCACGCCCGAGACCCTCGGTCCGGATGCCCCGGAGGACGTGCGGCTCGTGGTGTGGGCACCGACCGAGGCGTCCTGGCGCGGCGGCGACCGCACGGGGCTGTGCCTGGCGAGCAGCGAGGCCCCGCTCCCGGCGGACCTGATCGGCTGACGTCCCGGGCGGACCGCGCCGTCAGCGTTCGGCGTCGGACAGCACGAGGCGCAGGTACGCGCGCAGGTCCGCGGCCATGTCGACGCGCTCGGGCCGCGGGCGGTCGAGGGACAGCAGCCACTGGACCTGGAGACCGTCCATGAGCGCGACGAGCTGGCGGGCCGCGACCTCCGGCTCGACGCCGTCGCGCAGGCCGCCCGCCCGGGCGCGGCGGGAGAGCTGCTCGCCGATGCGCGCGACCGTGGACTCGTAGCGCTCGACGAAGTACGCGTGCGCCGGGTGGTCGGGCGACGTCGCCTCGGCCGCGAGCGCCGTGAACAGCTCGACGATCGGCCGGCGCAGGGCGTTGCGCTCGACGAGCCGCACGAGCGCGTCGAAGAAGTCGGTCCCGCGCGCGAGGTCCTCCTCGAGGTCGGCGCGGTCGACGGTCTCCCGGTGGTCGAGCACCGCCTCGAGGAGCGCCGCCTTCGTCGGGAAGTGGTGGAGCAGCCCGGGGTGGGACATGCCCACGCGGGACGCGAGCTCGCGCAGCGACGCGGCGTGGAAGCCGACCTCGCCGAAGAGCACGACGGCCGCCTGGAGGATCTCCTCGCGCTTGGCGCGCCCCTTCGCGTACCCGCGGGCGGGGTCGGGCGCCGCGGCGCGGCGGGAGCCCGTGGGGTCCTGCCCGGCGCCGATGGCCGCGCTCGTCATGGCACTGCTCCGTCCGTCGTCCGACGAGGGCACACCCTACCGACCGCGGTGCGGCCCGGCGGGGTGCCCGCGCCCGGGCGGAGAAGGTTCAGGGTGCGGGGGCGAGCGTCGGGGCGGGCTCGTCGGCGCTCGACGACGGCCCGGGCACCGCCACCGACGGCCGGTCGGTGGAGGGCGTCGGCGCGGGCTCGGCCGGGGGCGTCGGGCCAGGTCCGGTGGGGTCCTCGACGTCGGGCGGCGCGGCGCGCAGGGCCTCGGCGGTCGCCGCGGTGACGGTGCCGTCGGGTGTGAGGCCGTGCGCCTTCTGGAACGACCGCAGCGCGGTGCGCGTGGCGTCGTCCATCGTCCCCGTGACGGCGACGTCGGCACCGTGCACCCGGAGCCGCTCCTGGACCCACGAGACGGACCCTGTGCCGGGGTCGGTCGTCGGGGAGGGCGTCGGGGCGGGCTCGGTCGGTGCCGGGGTCGGCTCGGACGCGGTGGGAGCGGGCGCGGGCTCGGTGGTGGGCGAGGGCGCGCCGGGCGCGGCCTGCTCTCCCTGGCCGCTCGCGGACGGGCGCGGGGACGGGGCCGGGCGCGCGTCGTCGGACGTGCCGTCCGCCGCGTCGGGCGGAGGGATGCGGGTCACCTCGGGGCGGGGGGTGTCGGGGCGCGGCGTGACCGCGGGGACCGTGTCCTCGCCGTTCGCGCCGCCCTCGGCGGAGACCCCGCCGACGACGACCGCCTCGCCACCGCCCGTCGCGGCACCGACCATGCCCGCGACGGCGACGACGAGCGTCACCGCCCCGGCACCGGCGGCGACCGTGACCCACGGCGTGGCGGTGCGGCGCGCGGGCCGCTGGAGGGGGGCGGTGCGGTCCCGCTCGGCGGGTCCGGACCGGTCGTGGCGTCGGCGCACGTCGCCTCCTTCCGGGGCTGTCGAGGGGGCGGACGGCGCGACACGCTGCCCGCCGGGGCGGTCGGGTGGACGTCCACCCTGCCCCATCCCGGCTCGTGTGTCACGCCCGACGCCCTCACCTGCGGCGATACCCGTCACGGCTCCCCCGGTCCAGCGGGGCGGCGCCGCGCCTCCCACGGAGGTCGCAACGCAGGTTCCGCCCTGCGCCGCAAGACCCGGCGGGGGGCCGCGCGACAGCCTGGTGGGGCACCGCACGGGAGGCCCGTGCGGGACGCACGAGGGAGGGACCGGCATGACCACCATCCACGTCTCCGGGCTGCGCAAGGCGTACGGGGCGTTCGACGCCGTGCACGACGTGACGTTCACCGCCGCGCCGGGCCGCGTCGTCGGGCTGCTCGGCCCGAACGGCGCCGGCAAGACGACCACGCTCCACGTCCTGCTCGGGCTCGCGGCCCCGACCGCGGGCACCGCGACGTTCGACGGCCGCGCGTTCGCGGACCTGGCGCACCCGGCCCGCACCGTCGGCGCGCTGCTCGACGCGGGCGGCCTGCACCCGGGACGCACGGGGCGCGACCACCTGCGCGTGCTCGCCTCCGCCGGGCGGATCCCGGCGCGGCGCGTCGACGAGGTGCTCGCGCTCGTCGGCATGACGCCCGCCGCGGACCGCCGCGTGCGCACCTACTCGCTGGGGATGCGGCAGCGCGTCGGGATCGCGGCCGCGCTGCTCGGCGACCCGGAGGTCCTCGTCCTCGACGAGCCCGCCAACGGTCTCGACCCCGCCGGGATGCGCTGGCTGCGCGACCTCGTCCGCGCGTTCGCCGACGACGGCGGCACCGTGCTCCTCGCGAGCCACGTGCTGTCCGAGGTGCGGCAGGTCGCGGACGACCTCGTCGTCGTCGGGCAGGGGCGCGTCGTCGCGGAGGGGCCGCTCGACGAGCTGCTGCACGGGGAGTCCCTCGAGGACTTCTACCTCGACCTGACCGCCACGACCGAAGGGGTGCGCTGATGTACCGCGCCGAGATGCTCAAGCTCCGCACGACCCGCGCGACGTGGGTCGTCGCGGCCGTCGCCGTCGCCGGGATGCTCGTCGTCCAGGCCTTCACCCTGCTGCTCCCCACGATCCTGCGCAGCGCCGACGCGGCCGGCAGCGGCACGACCGTCGGGCTCCAGGCCCCGCCTGAGATGGTGGCCGAGCTCGCGCCGGACCTCGGTGCGCTCGCCGACGTCTCGCAGCCCGCGTTCCAGCGCTCGATGCTCGACCTCCTCGGCACCGGCCTCGGCGGCTCCGGCTCCGTCGGCGTCGCGACCGTGTGCATGCTCCTGCTCGGGGTGCTCGCCGTGACGACCGACTTCCGCACGGGAGGCATCGTGCCCACGGCGCTCGTCCAGCCGTCGCGGCTGCGCATCCTCGGCGCGAAGGCGGGCGCGACGGCGACCGTCGCGCTCGGCGTGGGCGTCGTCCTCGCCCTCCTGGGCGCCCTGGGCCTGCTCGTCGCGATCGTCACGACGCCGGGCGCGGGCCTCGCGCTCGGCCCCGGCGACGTCCTCGGCGTGTGGGCCCGCGGGCTCGCGGTGCTCGTCCTGCTCGCGTGGCTCGGACTCGGCATCGGGACGCTCGTGCGCGGCCAGGTCGCGGGCGTCGTCACGGTCGCCGCGCTCGCGCTCACCGAGCCGATCGTCCGCGGCGCGGTGACGCTCCTGTCCGGCGGCGACTCGGCCGCGGCCGAGTGGCTCCCGCTCGGGCTGGGCGCGCTCGCCTCGACCGGCGGGTCCGCCGCGACGCTCCTCGGCGGCGCGGCCCCGCTCGGCGCGCTCGCCGCCCTCGCCGGGCTCGCGGCCTGGGCCGCGCTCCTGCTCGGTGGGGGCGCCGTGAGCCTGCGGCGACGCGACCTCGTCTGACCACAGCCGGTTCGGCTCCCGACGCGACGACCTGGTCGTCCACAGGCCGGGAGCCGCACGGCGCCGTCGGCCCGCCCGCCCCGTAGGGTGGGCGGGCCCGACGGCGCACCCCGTCCCCGCACCCGTCGCCCGTTGGAGGAGGACCGTGACCGAGACCCTGCGCCGCGCGCTCGACCGGGTCGGCGTCCGCACCGACACCGGCCGCGACGCCGTGCTGGCCGGTGTCGTCGCCCTCGCGACCGTCGCGCTGTTCCTCGGCATCGAGCGCGTCCTCGCGACGGAGGTCGGCGCCACGTTCGGCGCGGGCCCGGGCGAGAGCGTGATCGGCCCGGGCGTGCGCGCGACCGTGCTCGCGCTCGTCGTCGGCCAGGCCGCAGCGCTCGTGCTCCGCCGTCGGGCGCCGCTGGTCTGCCTCACGCTGACCGTCGTCGCGCAGGTCGCGATCACCGCGCTCCTGCCGCCGTACGTCGGGTTCCAGGCCCCGGCGACGCTCGTCGCCGCCTACTCCGCCGGGGCCTACGCGCCCCGCCGCGCGCGCCTCGGGGCGCCGGCGCTCGCGGCGCTCGCGCAGGTCCTGCTCGTCTTCGCGCTCGGCGGGTTCGGTGTCCCCGCCGGGGCCGGGCCCGCGCAGCACGCGCTCCAGGTGGGCGGCGCGCTGCTCTCGGCGATCCTCACGTTCGTGGGCGCGGCCCTCGTCGGCTCGTACGTCGCGACGCGGCGCGAGCTCGTCGCCGAGCTGCGCGACCGCGTGGTGCGCGCCGAGCGCGAGCGCGAGGCGCTCGCCGCGCAGGCCGTGCTCGAGGAGCGTGCCCGCATGGCGCGCGAGCTGCACGACGTCGCGGCCCACCACCTCTCGGGCATCGTCGTGCAGGCGTCCGCGGCGGAACGGCTCGTCGACGCCGACCCGGAGCGCGCCAAGGAGTCGGTGCGCTGGATCCGGTCGCAGGGCCGGGAGACCCTCGACGACCTGCGCCTCGTGGTCGGCATCCTGCGCGGGCGCGACGACGAGGGCGACGAGCGCGAGGCCCCGCAGCCGACGCTCGCCGACCTCCCCGCGCTCCTCGAGACGGCGCGCGCGGCGGGCACGACGGTCACCGTCGAGACCGAGGGCGAGCCCTGGGAGCCCGCGCCCACCGCGCAGATCGCCGTCTACCGCGTGCTGCAGGAGGCGCTCGCCAACGCGCGGCGGCACGCACCCGGGCGACCGGTCGCGGTGCGGCTCGCGTGGAGCCCGGCGGCCGTCGTCGTGACCGTGCGCAACCCCGCCGGTCGCGCCGCTCCCCCGCAGGACGCGCGACCGGGCCACGGCCTCGTCGGGATGCGCGAGCGCGCGGCCGTGCTCGGCGGCACGCTCGACGCGCGGCGCACGCCCGACGGCGCGTGGCTCGTCCGGCTGACCGTCCCCCGCGCGCCCGCGCGCGACCCCCGCACCCCCGCCCAGGAGGCCTCGTGACCCGCGTCGTGCTGGTGGACGACCAGGCCGTCGTCCGCGCCGGTTTCACCGTCATCCTCGAGAGCGAGGGCCTGGAGGTCGTGGGCGAGGCGTCGAACGGCGCGGACGCCGTGCGGGTCGCGCGCCGCGAGCGCCCCGACGTCGTGTGCATGGACGTGCGCATGCCCGGCGGCGACGGCATCACGGCGACGCGCGCGCTCGCCGGGCCCGACGTCACGGACCCGGTGCCCGTCCTCGTGGTGAGCACGTTCGACCTCGACGACTACGTGTTCGGGGCGCTGGAGGCCGGGGCGAGCGGGTTCCTGCTCAAGGACGCGGAGCCGGAGGTGCTCGTGGACGCCGTCCGCCGCGTCGCGTCGGGCGACGGCCTCGTGGACCAGTCGCTCACGCGCCGCGTGCTCGGCGAGTTCGCGCGGCGTCGTGCCCCGGTGTCGCGGGACGACGACGCGGCCGCGCTCCTCACGCCGCGCGAGCTCGACATCGTGGCGCTGCTGTGCCGGGGGTCGTCGAACGCGGAGATCGCGACGGCGCTGTTCCTTGAGCCGAGCACCGTGAAGTCGCACCTGAGCCGGGCCATGACGAAGACGGGCGCGCGCGACCGCGTGCAGCTCGTCGTGTGGGCGTTCCGGCACGGGATCGTCGACCCGGCCGCCTGACCTCAGCCCACCGGCCGCGGGACCGCGAACCGGGCGTGCACCGGCGCGGCGACGTGCACGAGCGGCGGGTCCGCGGGGGGCAGCCCGAGGCGGTCGAGCAGGTCGGTGTCGAGGACGTCGAGGGTTCCGCGTCGCAGGGTCCACGGCTCGTGCACGACGGGGAACCGCCACAGCCGCCCGGCCCGCGCGCCGTACGCGGACCACCGTGCCGTGAGCCACCGCACGAGGCCCGACGATGCATCCACCTCCTCGTGCGCGCGCACCTCGGCGTGCAGGGAGAGGTCGCGCAGCCCCGGGTGCTCGTGCGGCACGTGCAGGGGCCCGCGGCCGTCGGACCGGAACCGGTAGCGCACCGCGGACGGCGCCCCGGCCCGGTCGCCGCGCGCGTGCACCGCCGCGCGGGCCGGGTGGTACGGGACGCCGGCCGCGCGCGTCGCGGCGACGAACGCGCGCGACGTCGCCCACAGGCCGAGGAACCACACGCCCTCGGCGCCCGCACGGTCGCGCACGTAGACGCGGACGTTGAGCTCGGGGAACGCCGACCACGCGCCCAGCGGCGGCAGCGGCGGGACGCGGACGCCCGCCATGCGGAACGGGACCACCCCGAGCCACGTCGTCCCGCCCATCTCCTGCACGGTGAGGCCGGGCGGGAGCCACCCCTGCACGACGGCCGGGTCGACGGGCCAGTGCAGGAACGTCAGGGCCTCCCAGCGCTGGGCGTTCACC
>VFQP010002722.1_pt1 | contig 19226 bp, 22 predicted proteins | sample 3512351 | NCBI WGS metagenome assembly VFQP01 (sample SAMN10412372, study PRJNA504923) | tailings metagenome | isolation source: Relicate 1 Philex TSF1 revegetated site | place: Philippines: Tuba, Benguet | collected 2017-08-29
CGTGGGCCGGTCAGCGGAAGGCGCACGCTGCACGTGCCCAAGCTCGCTCATCAGTGATGGAAAAAATGAGAAGGCCTGGCTTTTGGAGGTGCCTCGGAAACATGAGTGGTGCATTGTCCTCCTGCCAGGCACGCCGCCGAACTGTGCTCAAACGCCTGCCTGGCAGAACGTCTCCGCGGCGGCCTGAAGCCTCTGCCACCCCTGCACATCCTTTGAGCTTGCTGCTCCTGATCTTCTTTAGTTAATCCTCTTTCGTCCTGCTTCGACAAACGCGACTCTGCGCCATGCTCCTCCACTTCTGTACACGGCTGCGCACGCGCACGTCCGTCGGCCCACAACCCCCATGCCAACCGTGAGCTGCTGGTCCGTCCTTTTTCAGCTTCAGCTCCTCCGCCAACAGAAGCCTCTTCCCCCCTCCCCCCTCTGTGAGGTGCTTGTCTGCCTTTGGCACGCACTGCGTGCCAGCGCAGACTCCTCAAGACGCTCTGCCTCATCCCGCTCCTATTCGAGTTGCCGATGGATCCCCGGCAGCTGCTGCTGCTGCTGCTGCTGCTGCTGCTGGACACAACGGATGCTTCCCACCGGGGATTGACGCCACGTCTGTGGGCACCTGTGGACCGTGCGTCTGCTTGCGCCCTTTGACAGCTCTGCAGGCTGTCACACAAAATCTCCGGCGTCCTGCGGGGACTCCTGCTTGCAAGCATCACGGAACGAGGGGACCAACGCTTCGTTGGTCCCACCTCGCAGCCGCTTGCCCACCTCGCAGCCGCTCGCCCACCTCGCAGCCGCTTGCCTTGACCAGGGCCGCTCCCACGCTGCACAGACAAGGCTCCTGGGTGTCGATCCGTGATCACGCCAAGGATCATTTGAGTTTCGAGCTTTCGACTTTCTACCCAAGGCCCGCCATGAGGGCGCACGCTGCTCGCGGCCTGCGCGCGCGCCACCAGGGCAGACGACGTGCACGCGTCGTCAGGCATCCAGGCTCACCCGCGCATCCCACTCAACATGCCTTCTGACCGCAAGAAGAAGGCGGCGGCGGCGAAAGCTGCCAAGGCCAAGGCTCCCGCCAGCAAGGCGCAGGCGGACGGCGCCGAGGAGGTGGATCAAGACACGGCCGAGGACGGCAGCACCGCCGGGCCCAGCCTGCAGGGCAGCACGGCCAACCTGCAGGGGATGGAAGCGTCGGCGAGCGCTGGCGGTGCCGCCTCTGCCGCCGAGCAAAAGGACTCGGGGCGCTCGTGCACGGGCGTGCTCACGTCGCACCCCATGTCGCGCGACGTCAAGATTGAGTCGTTCACGCTGCTCTACCACGGCCACGAGCTGCTGCAAGACGCCTGCCTGGAGCTCAACCACGGCAGGTGAGGCGCTCGTAGCAGCGCTGCAAGGCACGCACAAGCAGCAAGGCAGGGTGCTCGTGCTGCAGCGAGCGGCTGGCAGCGGGCTTGCTTGTGTTCTGTGCGCACTTGGGAGGCGGCCGTCAGATCCGTGCCGCTCCGCTGCCCGCGCCGTCGTGTGCCGCAGGCGCTACGGCCTGCTGGGCCCCAACGGTGCGCTTACGCATGGGCAGCTTCGCTTGCGGCAGCTGCGCCGGCCTTTCCCGAGTGCGCGGCGCTCAACGTGGGGCGCCACGGCGTGTGGGGCGTGCCGCAGGGTGTGGCAAGTCCACCATGCTCCGCGCCATCGCCGAGCGCGACATCCCCATCCCGGAGCACTTCAACATCTTCCTGGTGGACCGCGAGATCGCCGCCAGGTGCGGGGAGCAGCGCCGCGGTTTCGTCGGCGGCGCGGGCGTGCGTGCGGCGGCGGCAAGGCTCTGCCGCCTGGCGCTCCGCGCCGAGTGGAGCAGCGCCCGGCCAGCGCTGCCGCGAGGGCAGCGGCGGCGCAGCGGGAGCGAGGGCGGGCTCACTGGGCACGACGTTCCCGCCTTGGGCCGGCGGGGCGCGGCACCTCCGGCGAGTGCGGCCCGCTGCGGTTGCTCTGCCGCCGCGGCGCCGCTGACGTGCGCGCGCGTGTGGCATGTGCGTGCGTGTGGCATGTGGCCGTAGCGACATGACGTCCCTCGAGGCGGTCATGGAGGTGGACGACGAGAAGAAGCGGCTCGAGGCCGAGGCCGAGTACCTGGCGGGCCTCGACATGACGGACGAGGTGGAGCACCGCATCACCGAAGTGTGAGTGCTGCTTGGGGGGCCTCGTGGTTAGGGGGGTCGTCGGTGGAGGGGCGGGCATGGCATGCGCGGCGCGCCTGTATGCACCCGTCCTCCTCTGGGTGTGGGTCACGCGCCCCGGCGCCTTCCTGTCGTCCCCGCCGCGTGGGGCAGCGCTCCCTTTCCTCCATCTGGAGGAGCAGCCGCCCCCCCAGCGTGCCCGCCATGGCACCACCCGCGTGCCTTCGGCGCCGCGCCGCCTGGCGCGTGCGCCTCACCTGACAGCCTTTTTTGCCGACTTGACCGCCGCGGCGCCCCTAAACCGCCCCCCAACCGCCGCCGCCGCCCAACCGCCGCCCCGCAGGTACGAGCGGTTGGAGCAGCTGGACAGCGACACGGTCGAGGTGCGCGCGGCGTCCATCCTGCACGGCCTGGGCTTCACCAAGGAGATGCAGCGCAAGAAGACGCGCGAGTTCAGCGGCGGCTGGCGCATGCGCATCGCGCTGGCGCGCGCTCTCTTCATCGACCCCACCATCCTGCTGCTCGGTGAGGGGCAGCGCAAGAGATAGTGGGGGCGGGGCCGGCAGCGCAACGGACAGGGAGGCTGGCGCCTGTCCGACGCGATTTCCTCGCCCACAACTGCGAGCACAACGCATTGAAACGCGCTGTTGTGTGGCGGGTGTGGTGCAGAGCGCCCACCAACCGCCTGCTGCGGCCGCAGAAGGCAGCAGAAGCGGCCTTGCGAACTCACGCTCATGCGCCAAACTGTGTGTGGCGGGTGCGGCGAGTGCAGACGAGCCCACCAACCACTTGGACCTCGAGGCGTGCGTGTGGCTGGAGGAGCACCTGGCCAAGTTCAAACGCATCCTGCTCATGGTCAGCCACTCACAAGTGAGTCTCCCGTCACTTGCCGAGAGGGGCAGCTCGGATTGCACGCGGACCGCGTCGCAGGGCGCGCGTGAGCGATGACCGGCGGGCGACCGGCGGGGCGCGCCGCCGCCGCGCGTCGCCTGCGCCTCGGGCTGGACCACGGGCGTCACCACGCTGCGTGGCTGCGTGACTCTCGCTCGCCCTCACGCAGGACTTCCTCAACGGAGTGTGCACCAACGTCATCCACTGGCACAAGAAGAACCTCAACTACTACTCGGGTGCGGTTGGCCGCCTCCTTGTCCTTCTGTCCCGTCTCGTTCCGCAGCAAAGCGGCGCTGATCCCTCTCTCCAGCGCGTCGCGTGCATTTGGATTGTGTCCTCGCCGGCTGCGCCTGCGCGCTGGCCCGTGCGTGGTGGCCTCGAGGGGCGAGGCGCATGCCGGCTTTGCTTCGCGCCGCCGCATCCCGTTCCATCTTGGCGCACGCTGGCAACGAGTGGCGCCTGCCCCCCGGGCGCGCACAGTGCGGAGCAGGGCTCTGCCCGCACCGGCACGCTTTGCCCGCTCCCACGCACGCGCCGCCAGGCGCCGGCCGGTCGCCTGCACAGGCAACCTTCGTGTCCACCGCGCCGTCGCCTGCGCAGGCAACTACGACCAGTACGTGCAGACGCGCGAGGAGCTCGAGGAGAACCAGATGAAGAAGTACAAGTGGGAGCAGGAGCAGATCTCCAACATGAAGGAGTACATCGCCAGGTGCGGCGCCGGCGGGCGCGGGGTTGGAGGGTTGCAGCCGCCAGAGGCTGCTTGCCCCCTTGCCTCGACCTGGCGGCTGGACGGGCGGCCCTGCGCTGCTTCGTGCTGCGCTCGTTGCCGTGCGGCACGCTCGCTCGCCCCGGCCGCGACGCGGCGCGGCGGCGAGTGCCTGCGGGCTGGCGGCAAGGCGCCCAATCGTCTCCTTGGCACGCTTGACGCATGCACGTGCGCGCAGGTTCGGGCACGGCTCGGCCAAGCTGGCGCGCCAGGCGCAGAGCAAGGAGAAGACGCTGGCCAAGATGGTGAGCGGCGCGCGCGCGGGCACGCGCGGTCGCCGCCGACGCTGCACAATCCGCACCACACCGCGCCCTCCTTGGTGTGACACAGCCCGATTGCGTGCCCAGGTGCTCGCTCGCTCACTCGACGCTCGCTCGCTCGCTTCTCTTGCTCTCTCTCTTCGCCTTGCTCACGGCAGGTGCGCGGCGGGCTCACCGAGAAGGTGGAGTCGGACCGCGTGGTGCGGCTGCGCTTCAACAACGTGGGCAAGCTGCCGCCGCCCGTGCTGCAGTTCTCCTCGGTGCGTGCCCCATGGCCTAGGGCCTGGCTTAGGGCTAGGGCAGGCGCGAGCTGCCGCCGCCCGGGCTGCAGTTCTCCTCGGTGCGTCCGTGCCCATGGCTTGGGGCCTAAGGCAGGCGCGAGCGAGCGCGGGCGGTTTGCGCACGCTTTGCCCCCAGCTGCTCCGCTCCTTGCGCTCACCATCATGTTTGCGCCTGCGTGTGTTGTATAGGTCCTGGTATGCTCGGTTGGCTCATCCTCGCCTATACAACAGTGTGGCGTGCTCTTGCTCCGCCTCTTGCGCCCGGGCAGGTGGCATTTGGCTACTCGCGCGACAAGGTGCTCTACAGCGACGTGGACCTGGGCGTGGACCTCGACTCGCGCGTGGCCATCGTGGGCCCCAACGGCGCCGGTGAGCTCTAGAGAGAGTGCTCGCACTGGGTGCACAGCTGCGCGCGGTAAGCACGCGCGCACACGTCCACGCAGCCGCCAGGCCTTCCGGCCCGCATCAAGCGGCTACGGAGCCCTCGCCCCTCGGGCTAAGCAGCCCCATGCGGCCGCGCGCCACGGCGCCCCTTGCCGTGGGTTTTCCTCGCCCGTTCCGCGCCCAGGCCCTGACCCTGACCCGGACGTGCGCGTGCATGCGTCGTTGCCTGTCCACAGGCAAGAGCACGCTGCTCAAGCTCATGGTGGGGACCCTGGACCCCCTGGACGGCATGGTCAAGCGGCACAACCACCTGCGCATCGGGCAGTACCACCAGCACCTGACGGAGCTGCTGCCCATGGAAGCGTCGCCGCTCGAGTACATGATGGACGAGTACAAGGGCCTGACCATCGAGGCCATGCGCTCCGTGGTGAGTGTGCTGGCCTTGTTCTGGAGCTGTGGAGGGGGCAGTGGTGAACTGGGGGGCCTGGGCATTGTGGCCATGCGCTCCGTGGTGCTTTGGGTGTGCAGGGCCAAGGCCTTGCACCCGACAGGAGAATTTTGAGCAGATGTGTGTGCACGCTGCCCTCACCGCTCGTCCTATGGCGCGCAGATTGGCCGGTTCGGCATCACGGGCCCGGCGCAGACGCTTGCCATCAAGCACCTGTCGGACGGACTCAAGAGCCGCGTGGTGTTTGCCTGGCTGGCGTACCGCAACCCGCACATGCTGCTGCTCGACGTGAGGGCGTGCCTTGGGGACAGGGCTTGCGCCAGGGTTGGGACGGCTGCGCTGCCGAGAGCGCACAGGTGTACAGGGCACTAGTGCTCGAAGGGTGTTGCCCGGTGGCCGGCAGAGGGCACCAGCTTGCCGGTGACGTGGTTTTGGTGGCGCTGTGCGCGTGGACGTTTATGCGCGCAGGAGCCGACCAACCACTTGGACATTGAGACGATTGACTCGCTGGCCGCTGCCATCAACGGTGAGGGGCTTTGGGGCGCATGGTCCCCAGGGCTTTGGGCCGGTGCTGCCACGCCGCCCGCAGCTGGTTTGCGCGCTGGGGCGTGCGGAAGGGAACGTTGGGGGGGAGGAGAGGGGCCGGCGTGGGGCTTGGGAGTCCATCCAGCTGACGCGTGGATGTGTCGGTGCCCCTCTGTGTGTGTGCAGAGTGGGACGGGGGGCTGGTGCTGGTGAGCCATGACTTCCGCCTCATTGGCCAGGTGCGCATGCGTGTTTGGAACGAACCTTTCCTGGGCAGGAAGGGCAAGGCGCATTGGGGCTTGCGTGCCCACCAGGAGGAGAAAGCGGGCACGAGTGGAGGAGTCGGCCGCACCAGCGCCGCCCACGCCTGCGCCGCGTCCGCGGTGGCCGCGCCCCTGGCGCCGCACGCACGCGGCGCGCTTGTTGCCTTGGCCCGTCTCACGACGGGAGGGCCCGGCTGTCGCTTTTGCTCTGTGCTTCCTGGCAGGTCTGCAATGAGATTTGGGAGGTCAAGGGCGGCGCCGTCAACAAGTGGCAGGGCGACATCATGAGCTACAAGGAGCACCTGCGCGCCACGCACGAGGCGCTGGCCAACCGCAAGGACCTGGGCTGAGCCCTAAGCCCTACCTGAGCCCGCCTCTCCATGCAGGGCCGGGTTTCTGGCGCCAGGGCGCGGCCGGCGCCGGGGCATGCGGGGCGGGTGTGAGGCGCTGAGCTTTGGCGCCAGGCGGGGCGCGGTGGGCATGGCCGCCCTGGCGCCCTTTATTCAATTCGTTGCGGCGTGCCGCTCGGGCGGAGGTGTCCGGGTCCGGCGCACGCGAGAGAGATGGGTGGAGTTGCGTGGGGGCGAGTTGCGCAGCACGCGGTGGCCTGCGCTGTGCGTGACGTGAGAGCGGAACTGAGAGAGAGAGGAGGCAGGCAGGAGGTCAGCGCGCAGGAGCGTCGCCCCTTGCTTGACCACCATGAGGGGAACGAGTGGCACGCACCGCCGCTGCTCCCGCGTGTCATGCCCAGTGTCATGCTGAGTCGTGGGCGCGGCGCCGCTAGTATGGCCTGCCGCAATCCGCTTGCCTTGCCGCGCACACTGCAAAAGCCTTTAGCACAGCGCGCTTGGCATCGTTGGCTTGGCCAGTGGACGAGCGGAGCTGGCATGGGGCGCACACGCGGCACGCAGCAGCAAGGACATGAGTGCACGAATGCGATGCCCGCACGGGGGAGTTCACGGGGAAGGGAAAGAATACAGACGCGATGAGACACGGAAGGCGAGAGAGCTGCTGGGCGTGGCTGGCCGCGTCACCGGCCGCCCGCGGCGCCGGCGGGCGCGCCCGTGACCTGGCTGATGATGGCGTCCATGGCGCTGGTGGCGGAAAAGAGCTCCTGCGCAGCAGCGAGCACGTGGCGCGGGGAGGGCGCACAGACTGGCGCCGTGGGCGCGTGGCAACCGCACAGTTCTCGTTGCCTCGCCGTCCCCTTGCAGCCCCATGGGTCCCACCCTGCCTGGCGCCGAAGAGAAGTGCGCGCCCTCTGGCACGTGTCCCGCGCGCCTGCAGGCTTGCCGCTCACCCGCTGCCTCCTTGGATCAACGCTCTGCCCCGTGCCCAGGTCAAGCATGCCCCCGTGACCCGCGCACCTGCAGGCTCTTGCCGTCCACGCGCGCCGTGGCAAAGTCCTCCCGCAGCGCCACAAAGCGCAGCGCCTCGCGGTGGTCCAGCCTCAGGCCCGCGTCCACCAGGCCCACCAGGCTCTCCGGGGGCACCACCAGCACATTAGCCAGAGCCTGCGTGTCACGTGTGAAGGCTTCAGGTTGCGGGCGCAACGCGCGGAAGCCACGCACAGGTTCAGGGGAGCACCGCCAGCACGTTGGCCAGCGCCCGCAAGCATGGTGGGCACGGGCGGGCATGCTCCGCTCCACACGCCAGTGCAGGGGCTCAACCAAACCACAGCCAGGGCCTGAGAATGCGCCCCGCACGGCCGGCGCACCTCCAGACGCGCACCTGCACGCGCTGCAGCTTGTCCCTCAGGCCCGGCACCTCCCAGCCACGAAGCGCCTCGACGTACTCGGTCACGTCGCCCTTCCACCGCAGCGCGCCCTGGGCGCTGTAGCGGAACTGAAGCATGTGGTTGACCAGCAGGCTGTGCACGCGCGACCCCACCTGCGGCGGGGCATGCGACGTGCCATGCAGCCCAGGAACTTGCCAGGGCGCACATCTCTTTCCCATCCACTAACGAGGGACACCCCAGCCGCCCAGCTGCAGGCAGCGCCTCCCACACCACGCACGACGCGCGCGCACCTCCTGCAAAAAGGTGACGAGGTTGGGCCCGTCCAGCGCCGCCGTCACGGCCCGGTGCATCGCCTCAAGCTGAGCCACCACCAGGAGGCACGCCGCCGTCGGCTGCCCCAGCGATGCCATGGCCGCGCCGCCGCCGCCGCCGCCGCCAGCGCCCTTGGGCCCCGCAACTGCCGCAGGGCCCGAGCCGCCGCCCTGCATGGGGGCGTTGGCGAGGCCCTCGTGGAAGTCCGAGCGCTGCTGGTGCATCAGCAGTGTGAGCTCCGCCTGCAAGCGCAAGCAAGCAAGCCCGCCGCCGAGACGGGCTCTGAGCCATCAAGTCCGCTCGAGTTGCTCCATGGCGTGCCATCCCCGCGGGATGCAGGTGAAGCGTTCAACCAGGCCTGCTGTGCGGTCAGGCGTGCGGCGCAGCAACCCTGCCGGTTGCCCTGCCGGGCACCGCACCTTGATCACCACGGCGTCCACCACCTTGCTCAGCACGAGCCCGACCGACTCCTCCACAGCACGCAGCAGCAGCAGCAGCCCCGAGCTGCACAGGGACTCCTGGACGCGCACAAAGGCATCAAAGGAAGGGGGAACGAGATCACGCCTTTGCTGCCTGCCTGCGTGCCTTCAACCCGCGCGGCCACTGCGCAACAGCATGAGGTCCCCCACAGGAGCGTGCAGGTTCGTTCAGGTTGAGGAGGCCTTGCGCATGGCCACCAAGGGATGCACAAGGGCAGCGCGAAACGTTCGCTGTCATCCCTCACCTCTGCCACAAAGTCGGTGATGTGCGGCGCCACGTACTGCGAGTAGTAGGCCTGCAGACGGCATGGGCAGCAAGCCACCATTGCAGGCGGCGCCCCACGCAGAAGCACCCTACCGCCCGTGCAAGGCGGCAGCTCATTTGGTGGCACCGGCTGCCAGCACAGTCGGCGCCTGCGCGGCCCCAGCCGCAAACCCTAACGGCCCCAGCAACCCTAACGTCGCACCTGCAGCGACGACATGACGGTGGCGGCGGCGTGCACGGCCTCCAGCGGCGGGTCCAGCCTGCGCAAGCACCAATCGCGCAGCGCACCCAGCACAAGTTGAGCCGTCCGCCATGCCATCCACCCGCCGTCAAGCCTTGTTTCAGCTAGAGCCTTCTTTCGCCCCCCCCAGGGCACCGCCGCCTACAGGCGCGCGCCACGTGGGCCCTGTGCCGTGCCCCGCCCTCACAGCAACGCACCGCTTGGACACGAACTGCGCCGCCTGCGTGGCCGCCGACTGCCGCGTGACGGGCGGCGGCGGCTTGGGCGGCTGCGGCGGCGGCGGCGCGTCGCCGCGGGCGCCCCGGCGCTGCCCCGCCTCCTGCTGCTGCTGGGCGGCGGCGGCGGCGGCGGCGGCTTGCTGCTCGAAGAACTGGGCGGCGACGGCCTTGGCCCGCGCGGCGGGGTCCGTGATCTCTGCGGGCGGGCACAGCGCAGCGCGCAGGTGTCGCTTCGTCTCGCGGCAAAGCGCGCGGCGGGGCGCCGCTCGGTGCAGGAGCGCCGTGTGGCATGCGCAGAGCGGCCAGGGCGCGAACGAGGCAACGAGGGCTGTCTCGCGCCTGCGCAAGACGACCAACTGCCCCAACAGCCGCACACCAGCAACACGAGCGAGCGCTCCACCACTCCACCACTGCACCACGCACCCGCCACCACGAGCGAGTGCTCGACCCCGTCAATCACGAGGCGCGCCAGCTGCTCCAGCAGCGTGCCCGGCATCTCCTCAAAGGGGCCGGCGCCGTAGAAGATGACGCGCACGTGCGCCGCGCACAGCACCTGCGTAAAGAACAAGAGCCACGCCACCGCTCCTCAGCGCAGAAAGAGGCCGTGCTTTTGGTGCCAGCGGCGCTCCCAGCGCTGGCGCCGCTGCCAGCAGGTGAAGTGCACGGCAACCCCTCGGCTTGCCACGCGGGGACTCAGCCGCCTGTGCCACCGCCATGCGACCGCATGCCCCCCCGCGCGTACGACCAGCGCGCTCGCGTCGTTGCTTGAGACAGCGCCGCCGCCCGCGCCACCCGTGGCGTGCACCTCCCCCGTCACTCACGTCGTTGCTCTGCGACAGCGCCGCCGCGCGCGCCACCGCCTCCCGGTTGTTGGCGATGAGCTGCTGCCCCGTGGAGGCTCGGACCTCGGGGTGCGCCTGCTTGGACAGAGCCACCTGGAAGCACATGTCCAGCCACCTTTGGGCACACGCGCAGGGACGCACGCAGCAGCGCACGCAGCGCGTGGACAGAGCCACCTGGAAGCCCTTGCCCAGCCACCTGCGAGCCCGCCACCCGCGTTGCACCGCTCCACGGGCGCCGCAAGACACCCACGCGACGCCCCGCCTCACTACGCGCAGGGCGACAGCGCGTGCCCCGCCTGACAGCCCGGGCCGGCGGCGTGGCTGCTGGTGAGCGCAGGCTTTGTGCTTTGCCTTGGGGCAGCCTTAGGGCAGCAAGCAGGACGCGGTTCTCATCAGCCTTAGGGCAGCAAAGTAGGGCGCGGTCCTAGTCAGCCTGAGCGCAGCAGGTGGGTGCTAATCGATTGCTGACCTGAGCTCTGGGTACGGGTAGTTCTGCAGGTAGGGCAGGAAGACCCCGTCGCGCAGCGCCGGCGTCACGCTCAGGTTGCGCACGCCCGCCGCCGCGCACGCCGCCTCCATGGCCGTGGTCAGCTCCGACACGCGGGCGTGCGCCTGCGCGGGGGGCGAGTGCACTGAGAGAGATAAAAACACCACCTGCTAGCGCGCTCGGGCCTGGAGACGCACGCAAGGTGGCTCTGACCCTGTGTGCCTGCAGTTCCCTCCTGCGTGGACGCTGGAGTAATCTGGTGGCAGAGCCCCTGCCACAAACGCGAGACCGAGCGTGCACAGTGCTGCCCTCCCTCCCTCTCTCCCTCTGCTACGCGCCGCACCCCAGCAGCCCAAGAGCCCGAGAACGCGCGCCTGGGCGAGTGCACCTCCAGAAGTGTGTGAGGGCACGCGTTCACGGTTGCCCTCCCTGCCTCCCACTCACTGCACGCGCCGCAGGCGGGCCAGACCACCAGCACCTCAAGAAACCTGGCGCGCACCTTGGTCAGCAGCTGAAGCCGCATCACCAGTGTCTCCGGCGTCTCTGGCACCCGCGGCGCCCGCCGCCCGCCGCCGCCCCACATGTCCCCCTGGCCCCACGCCGCGCCCTTGCCGCCGCGGCGCCGCCCGCCCGCCGGCTGCGCAGAGCGCGGCGCGTAGCCCTGCCCCTGGCCCAGCGCGCGCGCCAGCTCCCGTTCCACCGCGTCGCCGCCCTCCTCCCCGCGGCCCTCCACGCCCGCGTCCGCATCCTCCTCCTCGTCCTCGTCGTCGTCCTCCTCCTCGTCGTCGTCCTCGTCATCATCGTCCTCACCCTCTGAGTCATCGTCCTCTGAGCCGCCCTCGTCCTCAGACCCTTCCCCGTCGCCCTTGCCCCCTGCACGCCGCGAAAATGCACGTGCAAAGCGGCGGCGTGCGCAACCGCGAAGCCGTGCTGGCGTGCATGTGTAATCGTTTGTTGTGGGCGTGGCGCGAGCCCAGGCGCACGCACCTGCGTCGTCGCCCATCTCCTCCGGCAGCAGCAGCCTGCGCATCAAGAGGGCCACGCAAGCACGGTGCACGCAGCACTTGCACCGGCGAAATCGGCGCCCAGCAGGGGAGCGGGACTTGGCGGGAGGACCTCTGTGCGGCCTCTGTGCAGGTGCCAGTGCGAGCGGCGGGCGCACTCACACTTTGAGGGCGGGCGTGAGGCAGGCCTGGGCCGCCTGCTGCACAAAGAGCTCCAGCGCCTGAGTGCTGTTGCCAAACACCTCGCACACTCGGTTCACCTGCGAACAAAGTGAGATGACATGGCACGCGGCACCATACCAAGCGTGCGCAGTCTGCAGGCTCAGTCAGGCTGAGGTTTGCATGTCGCCTGCAGACCCAGGTAGCCCAGCCGAGCGGGGAGGCCAAGCCCTAACGGCCCTAAGCCCTAAGCGTCAGGTCTTAGGGCAGCCACGCACCTCGGACTCGAGCGTGGCCTGCAGCAGCGCGCAGAGGTCGTTGAAGGGCGCCAGCGCCGCCGCCAGCTGCTGCGGCATGTGGCCGGCCGGCGGCCGCACCTCGCGTACCGCCGCCGGCAGCGCGGCGGCGGCGGCGGCGGTGGCGGCGGCGGCGGGGGTGGCGGCGGCGGGCGCGGCGTTGGGCTCGCCGGAGGGCGCGAAGACCGGCAGCGAGGTGATGTACCTCTGCACGCACGCACCCGGCAAAGCCGCCCACGTGGTTTGCCTGCCGTCATTCAGGGACGCACTCGGAGGGAAGAAAGATAGCAGGTGGGGCGTGCGTAGCAGCAAGACGTGAGCGGGTTGGACGTACGCGATGCGCCTCGGCAGCACAGCATGACGCTCGCCAAACTGTGATTCCCCCGCCTGCCCCCTTGGGCCCCGACAGCTCACCTGCGCCAGCACCTTTCCTGTGTCAAATTTGACACAGCGGCACGACGCATCACCACCCCTCAAAGCCTCAGCTCCAACCCAATCGCTCACCTGCGCCAGCACCTTCTCTGCGTCAAACTGAGCCATGACGCCGGCGCACTCGGTCATGACCCGCACCGACCCCCGGGCCATGGCGCGGTCGAAGCGCCCCATCACGCGCTGCTCCAGCCAGTTGCAGTAGCCCACCAGGTGCCACGTCGTGTAGTTGAGGCTCCCCTACGCACCGCCACAAGCCACACAAACGCGCGCCGCCCTTTTGAGTTTGCTTCCAAAACCGGCCTGCCCCGGCGCCCCAGCACGCACGCCACGGCCAAGAACGCAAACACGGCTCCTGTCCTTCGCGCCTCAGCAGTCACAAGCACACAGGGAGCGCGCAGTTGGCTTGCACCAGGGCAAGCCTGGCTGTGCGCACAGCTAAGCAGATGTTCGTCCCAGTGCCCTCAAGCTGCACTTGCCTAGCCCTCAAACCCTCACCTTGGTGCCCGCAGCGCTCATGTCGCGCTCGTCCGCGCCCACTAGGCGGCTGCGCTGCTTGGCGTTGTGCGCCTCGGCCGTCAGGGCAGAGAGCTTGCGCGCCAGGCCCTAAAGCCACCACCATGCAGCATGTGCACACACATCACGATGTGTGTGCACATCCTGCATCATTCTCAGCGCCCATAGCTTGCACGCCAGACCCCCAGCAAAGCAAGCCACCGCCATGCAGCACCACCACCACGCAGCGCCCGCCAGTGATTCATGGAGAACGAAACCGCCGCTGCCACCCCGCGCACACGACCGCCCCAGGCTGACCCCGACCCGCCAGCAGCCCCTGACTCGCGACTGCGCGCCAAGGGCCATCCAAGAGCGCGCGCCCGGCAGCGCACCGCGGCTTCGGAGAGGTTCTTGTCTTCCCAGAAGACGGGCGGGAGCTGCCGGTACAAGTCCTCTGCACGAAATGGAATGCGCGACGCACGTTTGAGGAAGCAACACAACATGTGCGTGGGCGTGCGCGCATGCAAAGCGGGCCGTCAAGCGTCCGGCAAGGCGTGCCGGCGCGCCCTCCCTGGCTGCGGCCAGGCGCGGGGCGGGGCGCGGCCTCACCTGGCGAGGGGCTGTACTGGGGCAGCTGCGAGAAGGCCATGAGGTGCGAGAGCAAGGACACCAGCTCCAGCGCACGGCTGCGCACGGCCTCCGCCGTCTGCGCGCGGCGCAGCAAAGGAGAGCGCAAGAGCAACAAGGCATCACCTCGTCTCACGTGCATGGCGGGCCCTTCAGCATCGTCACGGCTCTCAGCCGCAAACGGGCTGACGGAGCGGAGCAGCCCAGAGCAAAAAGAGCTCTGCGTCTGAGAAGCCTTGCGTCTCTGGCCCGGGCTGGCGGCGCCCGCACCCACACACACCTGGGTGGCGTGTGCCCCCAGGTGCCCAGGCGCCAGTGCTTGCCCACATGCAGCGCCCGCACCCACACACACCTGCAGGCGGTCGCCGATGCGGATGCCGACCTGGCTGATGCGGTTGGCCGCGCCCTCCACGCCGCGGTAGCTGGTGCGCAGCTCGGCGCCCAGCTCCTCGGCCTTCTCCACGCCCATCTGTGCAAGCACAGTGCAAGCACGGGGAGCGCAGTGCGGTGCATGGAGGCAAGAATGATCTGCTGCGCCCTTGTCTTTGGCCACCTCCACGCCCTCTGTGAGCGCTAGGAGAGCATGCACGCGGAATGCCATGCCAGTGGAGTCCCCGCCTTCCTTCCAGAGGCAACGCCTGGGCCTTCTTCGTCGGCTCATCTCCTCGCACTCTGCAGCACAAACGCGAGGCCTGCCCGCCCCGCGATCCTCTCCTTCCCTGCTGCCTTGCTGCCACGCTGAGTGGCCCCCAACCCCAGCCGGCCGCACCAGTTGGCAGCGCCCCATGCATCATCATCCAGACGTCGGCGAGGAGCGCACGTGTATGTGCGCACCTGGTAGGTGGTTTGCTGGCGCGCCATGACCTGCTGGAGGTGCGTGCGCTTTCGGCTCAGCTCAAGGTGCAGCGTCTGCAGCTCCTCCTCCGCCCTGCGAAAGAGAGGAGGCGCGCGGCGACGGGGCCAGCCCCGCTGTGCCACTGCTCCGTAGGGGGCTTACATGGCAAGCCATGCCCAGACAGGAACGACAGGAACGAGAAGCAGTGCTGTGCTGCCCACAGCCCCGTGCGCTTGCCAACTCACACACGACGCACACGACGCACGCGATGCCAACAGCATGCCGGCACTGCAAGCGAGTCGTGCTGCTCAGAAGGAAGCCTGAGCGCCGCCTGGGCCGGCGGCGGGAGGCGCAGGCCTCCCAATGCTCCGTAGCTTAGCGCACCTGTCCATGGTGGTGAGCAGCCGCTGCACCTTTTCCAGCGACCCCTTGACGGCCAGCGGCGCCGTGCCGCCCTCGAGCTGCGGGCGCGAGCCCAGCTTCTGCTTGAGCACGTCCCTGCGCCCCCACAGGACGGCACAAGGAGCAGCAGAGCACAGGTGCTGTCTGAGGGGCGCGAGCCGAGCTTCTGCTTCAGCACGTCCCTGCGCCGCGGAGTGATGCCGGCGCGGAAGGTGGGCGCCGGATGAGAGCGCAAAGCTGCTCTGCTTGCGCACACGACGCTGGGCGGTGCACACGTGCAGCCCATCCTCCCACCGGCACGCCCGCGAGCCCCACGTGCTTGTCTCAGCACCCCAGGGCCACGGCACCATCGTGCTCACCGGGCGAGGTAGGTGAGCAGCACGTCGACGCTGAAGCCGTCCTTGAACGCCTCTGGGTTGATGGCCGTGAACCGCGGCCCCTCCACCGCGCCCTGCACCGATCCCGCGCCCGCTGCCGCCGCACTGGAGGCCGCTGCGCCCCGGGGGGAGCCAGCACCAGCGGATGCACCGCCGCGCGCGCTTGACGCTCCAGGTGTGGCTGCTGGCGCTGCAGCGGCGGCATCGGACGACGCCCCACGGCGCTCGCGGGCGCCCGCCGTCGCCATGGGCGGCCGTGCGCACGTTGGTCCCTTCACCCGCTGGACCCGGCCATCAGCAGGCTAGTGAGAGCGAGCGCAGCAGGTGATGTTTAGCTCTGCATGCCAGCGGCGCTGTGCAGCTGCGTGTCGTCGCGTGGGCGCGTGCACGCCCGTGCCGCTGCTCCCAGGCTGCTCCAAGCTGCTCCACGGTGCGCGGGTCAGCTCGTGAAGGCGTCCACAGCTGCTGCAGCTCCGCAGCGGCTTCCCTCCGCATGGGCCCCTGAGCCCCAACAGCTGGAACTCATTCGTATGCTGCGCCACAGCGGTGCCGTGCCGTCGCAGCGCCACTCGACCGCTCGATCAGCAGCGCCAATGAGCGTGCCATCGGCGGCGCGTTCGGCGCGCGGCCGCTGCGCGGCGTCACTGTCCACTCGCTGAGGACGCCAGAAAGCAGCACGCACGATGGCAGCGTGCAGCGGCATGCCTCAGGCGCTTCATCGTGGAGCTCGTGGCGGCCCAGCACGCCAAGCTGGCTGCGCTCCCCACGCCCGCTGGGCCGGCCCAGATCAGCGGGCGGCCGCCCCACCCACACAGCCTCCATCCAGCTGCACCACGCCGTGCCCACCGCTCAGCAGCACCCGCAGCGCACCAGCGCCCCTGAAACGGAGGGCCTGGCATGCCCCAGTTGGGCACCCGCCCCGAGGCGACGCCCTCGCAGCCGCCGCGGCACGCAGCGGATGGGTAGCGGATGCTCTCAAGGAGCAGATCGACTCGTGCAGGAGCGTGCCGGAGCTGCTGGCACTGTTAGCCTGCCACCACCCTGTCCCAGCAGCAGCAGCGGCGGCGGCGACAGCGGCGGCGCAGGTGCCACGGCCAGCTGCTGCTGCCCAGCCTCTGGCACCGGCACACGTCGTGCACCTCAGCGCTCGCATGGCGCGCCTGTGCGCGCGCGGCGGCGCCCCGCCGCACGCCGCCGCGCTGCGCCCGCTGTACGCGGCCGTCGCCGCGGCGTCGCCGGCGCTGGCGCCCTCGCAACTCTCCACGTGCATGTGGGCGCTGGCCCGGCTGGGCGCCTGCCTGCCCGCGGCACCGTCCCGCTCCTCCTCTCCTGGGCGGGCAGCGGACGGCGGCAGGGCCTGGGACGGCGATGACGCAGTCGGCGCCGGCGGGAACGACGCATTCGCACCCCTTGGGAGCCCTTGGGAGGACGCAGAGCTCGCTGGTGTGCTCTGGTCCGAACTGGTGAAGGAGGGGCGCCGGCCCTCGGCAGGGCTGCCGGCCTCCCACACAGCGCAGCCAAGCGAAGCGGAGGCGGCGGAGGCATTGTCGTCGCTCCTCCCTGGCCGCGGGCACGCCCCGCGCTTGCTCTTCAGCGACGTGCCTCCCAACGGCGCACGGCGCGAGGGCTCCGCCGCAAGCCCTAGGGCGGCGGTGGCGGCGGTCATGCAGCAGCTGCTGTCGCGGCTGCTGGCGCCGCCGGCGCTGGAGGCTGCGCGGCCGCGGGACCTCGTGCAAGCCCTGTACGCGCATGCGAAGCTAGGGCTCACGCCGTGCCTGCCCCGGCGAGGCGCCCGCCACGCCGGCGACGGCGGCGCTGGCCGCGGGTCGCTCAGCGGGGGAGCGGACGGGCACACGGGCGGAGGCGGCGATGCGGAGGGGCCCATGGGCGCGCTGCTCCGCGCGCTGTGGCCCCGGCTGGGCGCCATGTCCGCCCAGGACTTCAGCCTTTGTGCGTGGTCGCTTGGCACCTTGCGCCTCCGCGCCAGTGACGCAGGTGAGGGCCAAACAGACGGTCTTGTCTTTTGAGGCTGCTCTGTCAGAATGGGCAGCTTGAAAGATCGGCCTGCAGTCGTGGAGGGAAGTTCAGCCTTTTCTGTGCGTCATGCAAACATGCACGGCTACAGGTGGCGGCGGGGCGGGCAGCGTGCCGGCGGCGTGGCTGGACGAGCTCTGCCTGGCCTCCACGCGGCTGCTGGCCGGCGGCTTCCGCACGCAAGCCCTCGCCAACATGGCCTGGGGCCTGGCGGCGCTGCGGCACGTGCCGCCGCCGGCGTGGACCGTGGCGCTCATGCGGGCGTCGGGGCAGCGCCTGGGCGACTGCACGCACCAGGTGCGGCGGCGTGAGTCGTGCTGGCGTGCTGCCTTGGGCTGCTCTTCTGAAGCTGATTCCGCCAGAGATATCGGCAACGCTCCAACGCCTGCCTGCAGTCGGTGAGCTATGCTATGCGTGTTGAGCGTTGAGCAGCAGCAAGAGGTGGTGCACTGCTGGTGTTGACGTGTGCGCAGGAGCTGAGCAACCTGGCGTGGGCGCTGCCGCACCTCCTCGGCCTGCACGGCGGCGCGCCGCGCGCCGGGCCCGGCTGGCGGCAGGCGCAAGCCCTCATGAGGGCGCAGGCGCATGGCTGGGCGCAGCGCCTGGACCGCGAGCTCGCCCGCCGCCTGGACCTCGCTGACGCGCCGCCCGACGCTGCGTTTCCCGACGCACCAGACGCGGAGCTGCCTGCTGCATCAGAGGGCGGCGGCAGTGCGCCAGAGGACGCGGGCACGACGGCCGCGACGGCCGGCGGTGGAGCTGGGCAGCAGCGACGGCAGAGCGGGGACGCCGCGGCGGCTTGGCAGCAGGCGTGGCGGGGTGTTCCGCTCCCCGCTGACGGCGGAGCCGCGGCCGGCGCGCCGCAGCGGCGAGCCGCCGGCAGTACCGACACGGGGCGTCCAGGCGGAGGCGAGCGGCAGCGCAGCGACGGCGGCGGCGGCGCGGGGCGGCTGGCGCCGCAGCACGTGGCCAGCGCGCTGCGCTGCCTGGCGCTGCTGCAGCACCGCCCCGGCGCCGCGCTGATGCGCGCGCTGGAGGCGCGGCTGCTGCGGGAGCTACCGGGGCCCGCGTGCGCACCGGCGGCGTCGTCGTCACCCTGGGGCACCGACATGCTTGTGAGTGGGCTCCAAAGGGACGGGACGGCTTCTCCTGCTGCACCGGCGTTAAGGGCCTCGGCTGCGTTTCGCGGACATGCGGCTCACGCGTGTGTGCCGTTTCGAATGCTTGCTGGCAGGCCTCCTGCACGACGCTTTGGTCGCTGGCGCGCCTGGCGCCGGCCTGCCCGCCGTCTCCCCGCCTGGTGGCGAGGCTAGTAGAGGCGGTGGGCGCCCGGCTGCACCAGGCCACGCCGGGGGAGCTGTCGGCGGTGCTCTACTCCCTGGCGCTGCTAAACCATCAACCAGGGCTCAAGTGGATGGTCCGCTTCTTCCAGGTGAGGAGGCACGCGGCAGGAGCGCGCAGCGGTTTCAGCGAGGGCGCTGCATCGATGGCAGTGCTTGCTTGAGCCGTCCCGTGTGCAGATCGGGGGCCCCGGCCGTGGCCCTGGCTGCCCCGCGCTTGCCTCAGGCGTCTCAGCGCACGCTCTGCCGCTGGCGCGCGCACAGACGCGTACACGGCTTTTGCTGCACTGCCTTTCGCACGCCCCGCGCCCCTGCCGCAGGCGTCGCAGCGCGCTCTGCCCGGCTGCTCCTCGGCGCACCTGGGCGCGCTGCTGCTGGGCCTGGCGCGGCTCCGCGTACGCCCCGACCGCCGCTGGATCGAGCGCGCAATGACACTCGTCACGCAGCGCGCCGCCGCGTTCGCCGCCCACCACGCCGCCGCCGCCTCCTCCTCGCCCAGGCCGCCGCCCCGGGCCCAAGAAGACGGGGTCACGCCGTCCCCATCCACACCGCACCGCGTTTCCCGCGCTAACCCGAGCCGTGGCGCCGGGCGCGGCCGCGAGGAGGAAGGGGAGGAGCGGGACGGCGCGCCGGCGGCGTCGCCGCCCGGCGGTTGGCGCTGCT
>VFQP010002723.1_pt1 | contig 19219 bp, 21 predicted proteins | sample 3512351 | NCBI WGS metagenome assembly VFQP01 (sample SAMN10412372, study PRJNA504923) | tailings metagenome | isolation source: Relicate 1 Philex TSF1 revegetated site | place: Philippines: Tuba, Benguet | collected 2017-08-29
GCGCGCGCTACGTCACGAGCGTGTGCACGGGCGCGCTCGTGCTCGGTGCCGCGGGATTGCTCAAGGGCCGGCGCGCGGCGACGCACTGGATGAGCCGCGAGATGCTTTCCGCATTCGGCGCGACACCCGTCGCCGAGCGCGTCGTCGTCGATGGCAACGTGATCACGGGCGGTGGCGTCACGGCAGGGATCGACTTCGCGCTGCGCGTTGCGGCGGAGGCCTTCGATGAGGACCTGGCGAAGTCCATTCAGCTCGGCATCGAGTACGACCCGCATCCGCCCTTCAATGCCGGCTCGCCGGAGAGCGCGGGGCCGGCAGTCACGGAGCGAGCGCGCACCTCCGCGGCCAAGCGCCAGGCCGAGCGCGCGGCGATCGTCGAACGGGCAGCGGCACGGCTCGCCGGTTGAGCCGTTCTGTTTAGAAGGCCTCCTGCCATGCCCTATAGGCTGGGTAGGTGAGGAGTGCCGCCGTCGCCAGCCAGATGAGCATGGAGACAACGGTGCTCGTGTTCCGACGGAAGAGACGCTCGTAGAGCGCAGCCGGAAGACCCGAGAGGATGAAGGTCAGCAGCGAGAGCGACACGCCGGTCGTATAGTAGAAGCCCATCTGCGTGCCGAGCGGTGTGCCGCGGAGAAAGGGTGTCAGCAAAAACAGGAGCGGGTCGAAAGCCGGCGACGCCCATCGCCCTTCAGAAAGCCATTGCCAATTTGAGAGCCAATTTCCGTTGAAGATCGCGAGGGCGATGACCCCCGCAAGCAGCACGAGGCGCACGACAGTAAACTGAGGCTCGTCGTGCGTGCGCGCCATGCTCAGGCTCCGAGGTTCGGGCGGATGCCTGCGAGCGATACGCCCCAGTATAGGAGGACGCGCAGCGCGGCCAGCCAGACCACGGCGAGCACCGGCACGAAACCGTTCGGCACGATGCGGGGAGTGAGGACGCGGACCGTGCGCAGTACGGGATTGACGATGGCGTGGAAGACGCGGAGGAACGCGCCCTGCGCGTGCATCGACCAGCCAAAGGCGAGCATCGTCACGAAGTACAGCGCCATCAGGTACATGAGTGCGGCAAGGATCAGATTGGGCACATGGAAATACCAGTGCTCCAGCAGGGCGTTGGCAGCAGGCATAGCTCTCGCGTCCGATCCGTGAAGGCGGGCCACTCTCTGCGAAGAGAGCGGCGAGCGCAAGACGCCTGGGATCGTGCTGCCACGGCTATCATCTTCTTTACCGTGGTTCAGACATCCGCTGGCCCGAAGCTATGGACCGCAGGTCGGCGCTGGTAGAGTGAGGTCATGGGCCGAATGGGAAGCGGAGACATTGTGGGCGTTGTGCTGGCGGGCGGCCGCTCACGGCGCATGGGCGGTCGCGAGAAGGCGCTCCTCGATCTCGGCGGACGCCCCATGCTTGCCCGTATTGTCGAACGCTTTGCGCCCCAGGTTGCCCGGCTGGCCATCAATGCGAACGGCGATCCGACGCGATTTGCAGCATTTGGCCTGCCCGTGATTGCGGATCAGATGCCGGACTTTCCGGGACCGCTCGCTGGCGTAATGGCCGGGTTGCGCTGGGCTTCCGGGAGTGCCGCCACGCATGTCGCAACCGTTTCCAGTGATGCGCCGTTCATACCATTGGACCTCGTGGCGCGGCTGAGCCGGGCTTCGGCCACGGCCAGTGGTGGCATCGTGGTTGCGCGATCTGGGGGTGTGGTGCATCCCGTGGTCGCACTGTGGCCGCTTGGCATCGCCGATATGCTGGAGCGCGCGCTCGCGACGGGTGAGCGCCGCGTGCACCGTTGGGTCGAGACGCAGGGCATGAGCGCCGTTGAGTTCGTGCCGAGCGAGATCGGCGGCCGCACGATCGATCCGTTCTTCAACGTGAATACGCCCGAGGATCTCGCAGAGGCGGAGAAGCTGATGCAACTGCTCGAGCGGCGTGAGGAAATTTGATGAGCGCAGGCGAGGATCATCATCTGACGTGGCTGCAGCAGTACGCGGGCGCATTTGCGGCCATCGTGCTCGCATTCGCGTTGTGCGAGACGGCGCTTGCTCAGACGCTGGCCCCCCAACCGCCGCTCCTCAGGATGCCCGGGATAAAGCCTCCCGTGCCCGTCGGCGTTGATCCAGGCGGCACCGCGATCGCCCTGATCGCGACCGGCATCGATTACACACATCCCGAGATCAAAGACCGGCTGGCGCGCGACGGTGAGGGTGAGATCATCGGCTTCGATCTCATCGACAACGACAATCGGCCATATGCAGCGACGCTGCTGCCAGAGAACCACGACGGCGCTGTCGATACGCTCCTCGCGCGCCGCATTCTCTCGACCTATCGCCACGCTCGGCTGGTGCCGGTTCGCGTCGATCCCAAAGACAAGGTCATGCTCGCACGCGCGCTCGCCTTCACAGCGACGACGCCGGCGCGGATCGTCGCCGTGCCCTTGTGGGGCGAAATCCGGGAGACCTGGGAGTTCTTCCAACAGGCTGCTGATCAAGTGCCCGACCATCTGCTGATCCTGCCCGCGGGTGGTGCGGAGGCTGTCGCACAGGGGCGGGCGCAGTATCCTGCCGCTCTCAATCTCAAAGGGGCGCTCATCGTTGCCGCCGTGAACGAGACCATGGAGCGCGGAACCCTCTCGCGGCCCGGTGCGCCGCGCATCGATGCGCTCATGCTCGGACGTGGTGGCTCGTGGTTTCCGGGGATCGTGCCCACCGCGGCGGATGCAACCGAGGCGGTCGCGCTCGCCGCTGGGCTTGCTGCGTGCGCCCAGCATGGACAGCCGCAATTGGGCGCGCAGGAGCTGCGGGAGCGGCTGCTTGCCCTTGCCGTGCGGAAGGAGGGACCGCGCGAGACGCCCGTGCTTGACCCGTTGTGCCTCTATGGTGGCACGCGCTATTGAAGTCCGGCAGGGGATGACGGTGCGGGGGCACGCGACAGGGTGGACGCCGAGAACAAGTCGGATGAACCGGGCAAATTGCCGGTCAGTCAGCGCCGGCGCGCACCGCGTGTGCGGATAGCTCTGCTGCTGACTCTGATCGCGGTCGGCCTCTTCCTCGTCATGCGCCAGGGCGTGCTGCCGGCGCGCTGGAGCCCGCTGCCAGCACTCGATCTGAGTGCGCCGAATGCTTGGCTCGTCGACTGGCGCATCGCCGAGCTGAAGCGCGACCGGGATCTGTGCAGTCGCGTTCTGCGGGGGCCGGTCATCGCCGCATCGCCCGTGCGCGACAACACCATCAAGGACGGCTGCGGCTGGGAGAATGCCGTGCGCATCTCGAGTGCGGGCGGCGCGTCGCTGAGCGTCGGAACGGTCTCGTGCGAGGTGGCGGCCGGCATTGCCATGTGGATGGCGCATGAGGTGCAGCCGCGCGCGCAGGAGATCTTCGGCTCACGCGTGACGTCCGTCCAACATATGGGCACGTATGCGTGTAGGAATGTTATCGGCCGCAAGATGTGGTCGGATGTGCGCAGCGAGCACGCGACTGCGAATGCGCTCGACATCTCCGCCTTCACGCTCGCCAATGGTCGTCAGATCAGCGTACTGCGCCACTGGTCGGGATCAGGCGCGGAGGCGCGCTTCCTGCGCGAGATCCACGCTGCCGCGTGCCGCTACTTCCGTGTCGCGATCGGACCGGACTTCAACGCGTCGCACCGCGATCACTTCCACTACGACCGCGGTTTTCTCTCGCGTTGCAGGTGATCTCTTGTCCCCTCTCCCCGCCCTTGCGGGGAGAGGGCCACGCCAGAGGCGTGCTTTCAGCACGACGTGAGGGGCGGCGGCATACGCGAACGTCCCGCAAGTTCCCGCCCCTCACCCCTACCCTTTCCCCATTGAAGGCAATGGGGAGAGGGGGAAGAGAGGCGCGATATGCGGCGCTACCTTTTCAAGTCCGATACGAGCCGCACAGGTGTCGGCTCGCCGAGGCGGGCGCGGTACATCTGGATGTTCGAGAGCACCTTCTTGACGTAGTCGCGCGTCTCCTCGAAGGGGATCATCTCGATCCAGTCGACGGCATCGATCTCGGGTGTGCGCGGATCACCGAAGCGGCGCATCCACTGGCGCGCGCGCCCGGGCCCGGCATTATAGCCCGCAAGTGTCAGCACGTAGCTCCCCGAGAACTCCTGCTTGCGATCGCCGATATAGGCGCTGGCGATCATGGCGTTGTAGCTCGTGTCGGTGATCAGGCGGGGAATGTCGCACTTGATCTTGTGGTCCTTGCAGATGTGGCGCGCCGTGATCGGCATGACCTGCAGAAGCCCGCGCGCGCCTGCGTGCGAAATGATCTCGGGATTGAACTCGCTCTCCTGCCGCGCGATCGCGAGCAGCATCGCACGCTCGGGCGACTGGCGCAGTGGCTTGTACTCGGGGAAGGGGTGCACGGGATAGGAGTAGGCGATCAGGTTCATGCCCCGCGCGACACCGGTCTTGCCGACGCGCACGGCCATCTGGTGGTCGCCGAGCGCATTCGCGAGGTGCGCGAGCATCGCGATCTCGGCCTCGGTCTTGAGGGTCGTGCGCAGGTGGGCGACGATGATGCGCGTGAGGCCACGCCCGACATCCGCGTAGTGTGCGAGCACGGCCGCACGCAGCAGCGGGTTCGCATTGAAGGCATCTGTCACGGCAGCCGAAGGCATCGCAGGCAACGGCATGGGCGCTGCCTGCGGGCCAGGATTGAGTTTCTGGTGGGCGAGCGCACCGTGGAACGTGTCGATGCGCTGGGCGGCCTCCTCGTAATACTTTGCCGCTTCGTTCTTCTGGCCGAGGGCCTCATGGGCGCGCGCGAGCCAGTAGTTGCCGCGTGCAGCGCTCAGCGGGCCATCGGCATTCTCGCGCGAGGCCTCGAGGTGCGACACAGCAGCCTTGGTGTCCTTGAGATGGCGTAGCGCGATCCAGCCGGCGAGGAAGGTCGCATCCTTGATCGGGTTGACCGTGAGCGGGCCGGGCGCGCGCGCGATGTCATAAGCCTCCTTGTATCGACTGGCACCCAGGAACTCGTAGATGGCCCAGCGCCTGTGCAGCCACCAGGCATCGGGATCGACGAGCGTCCCGGCGTCGGCAGGCGCAAGGCCAAGCAGGCGAGAGACTTCGTCCTCCTTGCCCTGGCTGCGCGCGAGCTGAATGCGCTGGAAGAGCAGGCCCGGATCGGACGCGGGCTCCTTGGCGGCAGTGGGCAGGCCAGCCATGAGTTTCGCGGCATTGCCGGCGCGCGCGTAAACCGCGATGCGCGCTTCCGCCTTCTTGCGCTCGACGTCCTGGAACTTCGGCAACAGTCGACGCGCGGCCGCGACACGCGGCGTGCGCTGAGCTGCAAAGCGCCCTTCATCGATCAGGAGCTCGTCGAGACGGCGCCTGTGGTCGGCAGGGACGAGAAAGCGCTCGAAGCGGGCGAGAAAGCCAGCCTCGGAAGACGGGGGAATGTCGTTCTCGCGCCAAGCCTTGATTGCGAGTTCTTTCGCGCGCGCTTCATCGCCGAGGGCGAGATGCGCCGAGGCCAATGCAATCGTGCCCGAGCCCGAGAGCGGCGCATTGGGACCGAAGAAGGTGAGGATCTCTTTGGCGGGTCCGCCTGCCGCGACGAGCTGCTGCTCGGAGCGACGCCGGAGGAGGGCTGCGTCTGGCCAGCCGGGGTTCTCGGTGAGAAAGTTCGTGTAGTCCGATGCAGTACCGGCACCCGTGCGCAGCGCGTACCAGGAGACCAGCGTGCGCATGGCGGGCTCGCTGATCTTTGCTGCCTGCTCGCGCGCCTCGGCCGGATCGTTGGCGTCTACGGCCTTGAGCGCATCCTTAAGTCGCTGGACGTCCGCGGCCGCCAGCCTGTTGTCGCGCAGTGGCGCGATCAGCTTGTCCAAGGCGGCGAAATAGTCGGCTTCGGGAGAGCCGGGCACTGCTGCGCGCACGGCCGACGCGGGCTTTGCATGCGGCGCCGGACCGCCGTCCTCGTTGACCTCGGTGGAAGGCTGAGCGTCCGCAATCCGACCCGGACGAGGGTCGGGCAAGGGGGGCTTGGATTTCTGAGCTGCCGCTTTTGCCGGTGCTGCTTTTGCCGGTGCGGCCTTCTTGGGTGCGGCCTTGTTAGGAGCGGCTTTTGTCTTGGCGTTCGCTTTACCGTCTTGGGCTTCGGCGATGCCAGACCCGAGTGTCAGGGCAAGGGGCGCCGTTGCGAGAACGGCCGCAAGCGGCGCGAGGAGCCTCCAAGAGCTCGCCCCCGTCCGTCCAGTTCCTACTCTCGTCGCCGGCATCCCGAGCTTCCCTCCGACGTCTCTCATCGAATCGTGATTTATGCGCATCCAACCAGGATAAGGCCAAAACGTGCAGGCTTTCGGGCAAGAGTGAAATGTGACATACAGAAACTACGTCAGCGTGTGCTGCGCCTTGCCGCCCTAGGGGCCGGCGAGCGCGGGCTTTGGCATTTTAGCCCGGGTCGCGCGGCAACGGGGCGTGAAACAGCAGCAACGAGCGGAGGAAAACCATGTTCAAGGGTTCGTTCACAGCGCTGGTCACGCCATTCAAAAACGGCAAAGTCGACGATCAGAGCTTCCAGCGCTTCGTCGACTGGCAGATCGCGCAGGGCTCGCACGGGCTCGTACCTGTCGGCACGACGGGCGAGACCCCGACGCTGAGCCACGACGAGCACATGCATGTCGTCGACCTCTGCATCCGCACGGCGCGGAAGCGCGTCCCCGTGATTGCGGGCGCCGGCTCGAACTCCACCGAGGAGGCCATCGAGCTCACGGAATTCGCCAAGAAGGCCGGTGCCGATGCCGCCCTCCATTCCACCGGCTACTACAACAAGCCGACGCAGGAGGGGCTCTTCCTGCACTTCAAGGCGATCAGCGACGCCGTGGACCTGCCCTTCATCGTCTACAACGTGCCGGGCCGCACGGTCGTGGACATTTCCGCGCAGACCATGGCGCGGATCTCGGAGCTCAAGAACTTCGGCGGCATGAAGGATGCGACTTCGAAGATGGAGCGCCAATCGCAGCACCGCTTGCTGATCCGCAGGCCCTATGCCGCGCTCACCGGCGAGGATGCGACAGCGCTCGGCTTCATGGCCCATGGGGGCACCGGCGCCATCTCGGTCACGTCGAACGTCGCGCCGAAGCTGTGTGCGGAGTTCCAGAACGCCTGCCTCGCCGGCAATTTCCGCCGCGCGTTGGAGATCCAGGACGTCCTGATGCCCCTGCACGACGCGCTGTTCTGCGAGACCAATCCGGGACCCGTAAAGTATGCGGCGTGGCGCCTCGGCGTCATCGAGAGCCCAGATTGCCGCCTGCCGCTGGCGCCGCTCACCGATGCGAGCAAGAAGGCGGTCGATGCCGCGCTCGCACACGCCGGCCTGCTCGAGGTCAAGGCTGCGGAGTAGGGTGCGCCCTGAAAGGGCCTACTCACGGACATACTGCCCAACGGATCGGGCTGCCCTATATAGTGCGGGCAGCCCGAACTGTTTCGGGCTAGTGTCCCGATTCCGAAGTTCGCCCTACCTCGATGCTGGTGTGCTGAGCGAACTTCGGAACCAAAAAGGGACACTAGAATCATACCTTTGCTAGTGTGATTCAGATCGAGAAATTCGCTCCAGGCCAAGCCGCTTGCTATGGCGAATTTCTCGATCACCACACTAGGTACGAGAAGCATGAACCATGTCGAAGAAGGATGATGACGACCGCAAGGTGGTCGCCGAGAACCGGCGCGCCCGCTTCGAGTATTTCATCGAGGACACATTCGAGGCGGGAATATCGCTGACCGGGACCGAGGTTAAGTCGCTCCGCAAGGGCCAGGCCAATATCACGGAGAGCTACGCTGCGGCCGAGGATGGCGGCCTCGTGCTCGTCAACGCCCATATCCCCGAGTACCAGATGGCGGGGAATTTCTTCCAGCACGCTCCGCGACGGCCGCGCAAACTCCTGCTGCACCGACGCGAGATCGATAAGCTCTCGCAGGCCGTGCAGCGCGAGGGCATGACGCTCATCCCGCTCGAGATCTATTTCAACGCCCGCGGACGCGCGAAGCTGAGACTAGGGCTCGCCAAAGGCAAGAAGGTGCACGACAAGCGCGAGACCTCGGCCAAGCGCGACTGGCAGCGCCAGAAGGCACGGCTCATGCGGGAAAAGGGATGATGGGATGACGGGGGCGAGCGACACGCGGCCTGCGGCGGCGCCGGCACTGTCCGAGCGTGAACGCTTGCTCGCCATCGAGGGCGCAGCCGTGCGGGCCTGGCCGGCCGGCGAGACGTGCGATGTGGATGGCTGGTTGTGGCGTTATTCGGGGGGCGGGTCCCAGCGCGCCAATTCGGTTTCCGCGCTCCACTATCGCGGCAGCGATGTCGAAGACACGATTGACAAGATCGAGCACCTGTATCGCGAGCGCCGTGCGCCGGTCCGCTTCCAGGTTGGCTTTCCGCTCTCGGAACCTGAGGATCTCGACGCCCGGCTCGCCGCGCGGGGCTATGTGATCCACGATCCCGTGACGACGCTCGTCAAGCCGGTCGAGCCCGTCGCGATGCCGGCGGCCTCTGTGCTGAGCGATAGCCCGTCCGAGGGATGGTTGAAGGTCTATCTCAGCAATGTCTCGCCGAGTCGGCGGCCCTTTGCGGAGGCAATCCTCGCGCGCGTGCCGGCGCCCTGCATCTTTGCCGAAGTGCGGGGCGAGGGGGAGACGATCGCCACGGCGCTCGGTGTGCTCCATGAGGGTGCCGTGATCGCCGAGTGCGTGGGAACGTCGGCTTCGGCGCGCCGTAAGGGGGCAGCATCGGCCGTCATGCTGGCGCTCGAAGCCTGGGGCGGCGCGCAGGGCGCCCGCACGATCGGGCTCCAGGCCGTCACGACGAATGTGCCGGCGCAAGGGCTCTATGCGGCGCTCGGCTACACGGCAGCGGGCGCCTATCACTATCGATTTCTCGCGGAGGGCGCCTCGCGATGACGTGGCCGTTCCCAGCGCCGAGCGATGATGGTGGTGCGCGCCATCTCGTGCGCGGCCTCGCCATGCCGGACATCGCGCTTGCGGCGACAGATGGGAGTGAGGTCAATTTCAGTCGGCTCGATGGTTGGACCATCCTGTTCGTCTATCCCTGGACCGGGCGGCCGGCCGGCGAGAACCCGCCGGGTTGGGATGACATCCCTGGAGCCCACGGTTCGACGCCAGAGGCGCAAGGCTTCAGCAATCTCCACCGCGGCTTCGAGCAGTCGCGCGCGCGGGTGTATGGTCTCTCGGCGCAGGCGACGGACTGGCAACATGAGCTTGTCGCGCGGCTCGGGCTTCCATTCCCGATCGTGAGCGATGGCGATGGACAGTTGCGGCAGGCGCTCATGCTGCCGACGTTCGAGACTGGCGGGACAATCTATCTCGCGCGCCTCACGCTGGCGCTTCGGGACGGCCGGATCGCGCGCGTGTTCTACCCCGTCCATCCGCCGGACGCGCATCCGCGGGAAGTTCTCGCGTGGTTCAACGAACTCGTGAGCCGCAAGGGGCGCTAGGCCACGTGCGCCAGAAACGGCAGCGGCGACGAGCCGGACTAGCTCGACGCCGCTGATGTGCCGCAGACGGGCGCTTTACATATCGACCGAGTCGTCGTGACCCTGCGGGGCACCGGTGGGGACACCCTGATCGCGCTGGGCGCGGAACTGGGCGAGGCGCGTTTCGCGAGCTTCGCGTGGGATGCGCTGGCTCGGATCGCGACAGATGTCCTTCTCGAGGTCGGCGATGTCGATGAACTGGTCGGCCTGGCGACGCAACTCGTCGGCCACCATGGGCGGCTGGGTCTGCAGGGTCGACACGACGCTGACGCGCAGGCCCTTGGCCTGGAGGGCGGCTACAAGGCTCCTGAAGTCGCCGTCGCCGGAGAACAGGACGACATGATCAAGCTTCGGCGCCAGCTCCATGGCGTCGACAGTCAGCTCGATGTCCATGTTGCCCTTGATCTTGCGCCGGCCGGACGCATCGGTGAATTCCTTGGTGGGCTTCGTCACCATCGTGTAACCGTTGTAATCGAGCCAATCGATCAGCGGCCGGATCGAAGAATACTCCTGATCCTCGACAAGTGCCGTATAGTATAAAGCCCGGACGAGATAACCTTTGCTTCGGAAGACGCCGAGGAGGTTCTTGTAGTCTATGTCGAAGCCGAGCGCCTTCGCGGTTGCGTAGAGGTTCGCCCCATCAATGAACAGCGCGATACGCTCTGTCGGGTAGAAAAACATTGTCGACTTGCCTTTTCATTGTTGGCTCGCCCCACCGGGCGAGCATGGTACGCCCACGGATTCTCGTGCGGAAATTCCCAACGAGCCGCGCGAAACGAACGCCAAAGGATGATAACATATATATAGACAAGAGTGCGCGAATTGAAGAGGAACTTCGCGCATCCTGAACCACTTCACAGGTTATTGCCAATGCACGTTTCGAGTGAGGCGGGCGCCGATTTGCATAGCGTACCCAATGCCGTAGCAGGCTTGAAATGCCTTATTTCGCTAGGAGCGAACATACCAAGCCGTTGGGGCACACCGCCCGCTACACTTCGACGCGCAGTTCGCATACTTGAGCACAACCGAGTATTTATTGTCGCCTGTTCGCGAATTTACCGCACCCCGCCGCATTTGGGCGCAGGACTTATGCCGGAATTCTACAACGCGGCTATCTTTGTGCGCACCAATCACGCGTTCGGCGAACTGCTCCGACTGCTGAAAAACATCGAGCGAATGGCGGGCCGGCAGGTGCGGGCACGCTGGAGCGCGCGCCCGCTCGACCTCGACCTGATCGATTGCGGTGGCAGGGTCATGAACGTGCGTGCTCCCACGCGCCTCGGGGGGCCCCTCGTCCTACCCCATCCGCTCATGCACCGGCGCGGGTTCGTGCTGGTGCCCTTGGTGGAGGTTGCGCCGCATTGGCGCCATCCGGTGCTCGGGATGTCGGCTGAGACCTTGCTCAGGCGGAATCCGGGGCTTGCCCGCGGCATTGCGCCAGTTGATTCTGCGGGACATTCGTGGCATTAAGCGCCCCGAACGGGCAGCTGCCCTCAGAGGCGCCGATAGTGCGCCCATAAGCCTTAACTGACATCGGACATTCGAGGATCCAAAAGCGATGGCGCGTGTCACGGTTGAAGATTGCGTGGACAAGGTCCCCAATCGGTTCGAACTGGTGCTCCTTGCGGCTCATCGCGCACGCGCGATTGCCTCGGGCTCTCATCTCACCGTTGAGCCCGACAACGACAAGGACCCTGTCATCGCGCTCAGGGAAGTGGCCGAGCGGACAGTGCCGGCCGATGACCTGCGCGAGAGCCTGATCCATTCGATTCAGAAGAACGTCGAGATCGACGAGCCCGAAGCCGGCGCCGCGCCGCTCATCGGCGCCGACCGCAGCCGTCAGCAGCTCGGCCGCGACGACCAGTCTGCCGATAACGCGATCGACCAGATCAGCATGTCGGAAGAGCAGCTCCTGCGCGCCATGGAGAGCATGGCGCCGATCGAGCCTTCTTCCAACGGTGGCGGCGGCGGTGGTGGTGGAGGCAACGGCGGCTCGCGCGGCCGCTGAGGCACAGCCTTCGTTCTCATCCCTTCCGTATGGTCCGGTGCCGGCAGCAGCAGCTAGCCGGGGCGGGGACTCATGCTTATGTTCTGCAGGGATGGTAACTGCGCGTCGGCTGGCGTGCGCTCGACAGGCTGTGGCGAGGCTGGATGCTGAGGCTTGAAGCGCCATGATGCGTCAGTACGAGCTCGTCGAGCGGGTTCTGCGCTATGATCCTAAGGCCGACGAGACGCTGCTGAACCGCGCCTATGTCTATGCCATGCGCGCGCACGGCCACCAGAAGCGCGCCTCCGGTGATCCCTATTTCTCCCATCCTCTCGAAGTTGCAGCGATCCTGACCGATCTCAAGCTCGACGACGCAACGATCGCGACGGCGCTCCTGCACGACGTCATCGAGGACACGGAGGCGACGCGGGCGGAGATCGATCAGCTCTTCGGTCCCGAGATTGGCGTGCTGGTCGATGGCCTCACGAAGATCAAGCGCCTCGACCTCGTCTCCAAGAAAGCCGAGCAGGCGGAGAATTTTCGCAAGCTCCTGGTCGCCATCTCGACCGACATCCGCGTCCTGCTGGTCAAGCTCGCCGACCGTCTGCACAACATGCGCACGCTCGAGCACATGTCGCCCGAGAGCCGCCGGCGCAACAGCGAGGAGACGTTGGAGATCTATGCTCCGCTCGCTGGCCGCATGGGTATGCAGGCCATGCGCGAGGAACTCGAGGAGCTCGCCTTCCGCTGGCTCAATCCCGAGGCCTACCGCACGGTGCGGGAGCGGCTCGATAGCCTCACGGCGCACAACCAGGGTCTCGTCGAGGAGATTCGCCGGAACCTTGTCGAGAAGCTCGCCGAGGAAAATTTCAACGCCGAGGTGGCCGGCCGCGAGAAGAAGCCCTACTCGATCTGGCGCAAGATGCAGAACCGCCAGATCTCGCTCGAGCAGCTCTCCGATCTCTATGGCTTCCGTGTGATCTGCAGCAGCATCGAGGACTGCTACCGCGTGCTCGGCCTCGTCCACACGACCTGGCGCGCCGTGCCCGGCCGCTTCAAGGACTACATCTCGACGCCGAAGCAGAACGGCTACCGCTCGATCCACACGACCATCGTCGGTCCCCGCCACCAGCGCGTCGAGCTGCAGCTCCGCACCGAGCCGATGCACGTGACTGCCGAGTACGGCGTCGCCGCGCACACGTTCTACAAAGAGGCGGGCCTCGGTAACGGCAAGGCCGGGACACCGGACGTCTCGCGCGAGATGGGCCCCTACATCTGGTTGCGCCGGCTCGTCGAGACGCTGCTCGAGGGCGACAATTCCGAGGAGTTTCTCGAGCACACCAAGCTCGAGCTCTTCCATGACCAGGTGTTCTGCTTCACGCCGAAAGGTCGCCTCATCGCTCTGCCGCAGGGTGCGACGCCGATCGACTTCGCCTATGCCGTCCACACCGATGTCGGCAACTCCTGCGTCGGCGCCAGTATCAACGGCCGCCAGATGCCGCTCTCGACGGCGCTGCGTAACGGCGACGAAGTACACATCCTCACCTCGTCGAGCCGCACGCCGCCTGCCGCCTGGGAGCGCATTGCGGTCACCGGCAAGGCGCGGAGTGCCATTCGCCGGGCGGCGCGCGATTCACTGCGCCGGCAGTATGCCGAGCTCGGTCGGCGCCTCCTGAGCTCCGCCTTCTCCAAGATCGGTCAGGACTACTCGGACGACCGGTTGCGTCGTGCGCTCTCGCGGCTGACGCACAAGACCGTCGATGATGTTCATGCCGCCGTGGGGCGAAGTGAGCTTCCGATCGTCGATGTTCTTCGCGCCATTGCACCCGAGGCGGCCGCGCTGCTCCCGTCGCCATCGCGCGCGCGCCCGCGCAACCGCTACGAGAACGGCGAAGGGGGCGAGGAGGGCTGGTTCAATCTGTCCAAGGTGATGGGCCTCAAGTTCCGCTGGCCGACGAGCGGTGGGGCGGGCAGCAGCAGCTCGGGCCAGGGGATCGTGATTCGCGGTATCCGCAATGACGTTCCGGTGTCCTTCGAGCCGGGAGGCGCCGTACCCGGCGACCGCATCGTCGGCGTCTTGACGCCCGGTGAGGGAATCCGCATCTTCCAAATTCATTCCCCGCGTCTGAGCGAGTTCGAGCACGAGCGATGGATCGACGTCACCTGGGACATCAGCCAGGAGGCGCCGGAGCGCTTTCCTGCACGTCTTGCGGTCACGGTGCTGAATGAGCCGGGGACGCTTGCGCAGATCGCGCAGGTGATCGGCGAGGCGGATGGCAATATCGACAACCTGAAGATGCTGCACCGGGGTGCGGATTTCACGGAGATGATGATCGAGGTCGAGGTGTTCGATCTCGCCCATCTCAACCGCATCATCAACGGCTTGAAGAGCAAGTCAGTCGTCAGCAAGGTTGATCGCGTATTTGCCTGAGGTGTGTCCCGCGTACATGCGTTGCGTCACATGGGGGCCGTAAAAGGCGCTCATGTAGCTACTACTTTCTCAACGCGAGTGCGGCACTATGCTCAAGCGGATACGACGGCGTGCCGGGACCTTCGGCGCACTCGGTAGCCTCGACACGGTCAGGGGCGGGAGTGTGCGACGGGCCTGGGCGTCGGTGCTGCGTCTCGACACGACGCCACACGCCGTAGGGCTCGGCCTCGCGACCGGCGTCTTCGTCGCCTTTCTGCCTGTACTCGGCATCCAGATGCTGGTCGCGGTGGCCATTGCCTGGGCGGGGCGCGCCAACGTCGGTGCGGCGCTGCTCGGCACGTGGGCCGGCAATCCCATCACGTGGCCGGCAATGTGGGTCGGCTCGTATTTTCTCGGGCTCATGCTGCTCGGCGAGGCCGGCGCCATGAGCGTCGAGGAACTCCACCGATCGCTGGTGCGCCTCGCCGAGACACCGGCTTCCCGCATCGATCCGCTGGCGATGCTGAATACAGCCGGCAAGATCCTCTGGCCCATCCTGAAACCGCTATTCGTCGGCAGCATGGTGCTGGGGTTGATTTCCGGCTCTGCTCTCTATTTCATAGGCCGCCGGGCGGCCGAGGCTTTTCACACGCGCCGCCAGCAGCAGGCTTGACGCAGGACCAGGACGGTCGCGCCAGCCATAAGAGGCGAGCGTGCCCATGTCTGAAGCCAGATCCTTCCCGACGGCGCAGCGCCTCGGTGTCAATATCGACCACGTCGCGACGCTGAGGAACGCACGCGGTGGCCGTCATCCCGACCCCGTGCGTGCAGCCCACCTCGCAATCGAGTCGGGCGCCGACGGCATCACGGCGCATCTAAGGGAAGATCGTCGCCATATCCGCGACGAGGACATTGCGCGCCTCAAGGCCGAGATCACCCGTCCGCTCAATTTCGAGATGGCCGCGACGCCGGAGATGTTGGCCATCGCACTGAAGACAGTGCCGCATGCCTGCTGCCTCGTTCCTGAGGAGCGCGAGGAGCGCACCACCGAAGGGGGCCTCGACGTCGTCGGCGCTGGGAGCTTCCTCGAGCGCTGCATAGGCGAGCTCAAGGCCGCGGGCATCCGCGTCTCGCTCTTCATTGAGCCGGACCGGGCTCCGATCGAGGCCGCGGCAAAGCTCGGCGCCGATATCGTCGAGCTGCACACGGGTACTTACTGCGAGCACGCCCTCGCCAACGACTGGCAGCGGGTCGAGCGCGAAGTCCAGCGCCTGAGGCAGGGCGCACGCGATGCGCACGCCGCCGGCCTCGAAGTGCACGCCGGTCACGGCCTCACGTACAATACTGTCGGCGAGGTTGCGCGACTTCCTGAGGTGGCCGAGCTCAATATCGGCCACTTCCTCATGGGCGAGGCGGTCATGATCGGCTTGCGCCCGGCGATCGAGCACATGATCCGGCTGATGCGCGAGGCGCGCGCTCCATGATCCTTGGCCTCGGCAACGATGTCATTGATATTCGTCGCATCGAGCGCACGATCGAGGTCTATGGCGATCGATTTCTGAACCGCGTCTTCACGGAGACCGAACGGAAAAGGTCGGATCGCCGCAAGGAGCGCGCGGCTTCATATGCAAAGCGTTTCGCCGCCAAGGAGGCCTGCTCGAAAGCGCTCGGCACGGGCCTGCGCAAGGGTGTCTTCTGGCGCGACATGGGCGTCGTCAATCTGCCCTCGGGCCGGCCGACGTTGAAGCTCACCGGCGGCGCCGCGGAGCAGCTCGCACGGATCACGCCCGCTGGCTACGAGGCGCGCATCGACCTCACCATCACCGACGATTTCCCGATGGCACAAGCGATTGTCATCATCTCAGCCATCCGCACCGGCGAGCCGCTGCGCTGAATGCCGCGCGCATTTTTGCGCGTGCACGATCGACACGGATTCCATTCGAGTGCGTACTCGACCTTCATCTCGATTGACGTGCAGGCAGCGCGCCACTTAAGTTTTCATCAGCGGCAGGCGCGATGCGCAACGCACCGGTGAAACTGCTCGCTGATTGGAAGGTTCGAGATGAGTGACCGCGGCAGCAGTAAATCGCGCAAGTCACCTGCCTCCAAGGCGATTGCATTGAAGCAATCAGCTTCCCAGGCTACGGCACCGAAGAAGGCCGCGACAGCAGGCCGAAAGGCCCGCGGCGCTGCACCCGGCAAGAGCAAGGCGCCAGCCAAGCGCGCAGCGGCGGACAGCGCGAGCGCTCTCGATCCGCCCGCGCTCCTCGCGCGCGTCGTGCAGCTCGAAAGCGAGCGTGATCGCCTGCTTGCCGAGATCGCGAAAGCCGAGAGCCGCATTCGCGCTCTCGAGGAGGGGCGCGATCAGGTGCTGAACCGCATCGACTGGGTTATCGATTCATTGAAAAGCCTCATCGAGGGCGAGCAGTAGGAATACGTGGGCCATCCAGCCGGATGGTCGGTAGTGGGGACGCGTGGGGCAGGCGACGATCACGATCAACGGCCGAACCTATCGACTGAAGTGCGGCGATGGCGAGGAGATGCGTCTGCTGGCGCTTTCCGATATCGTGCGCCAGCGTGTCGACAGCCTTGCAGGGGAATTTTCGGCGGCCGGTGACGACCGTCTGTTGCTCATGGCGGCGCTCATGCTGGCTGACGAACTGCTGGACGCTCAGACGCGCCTCAAGTCCCTCGGAGCCTGAAATCGTGGGTCCTACACTCGATCGCGCTCAATTCATCCGCCCCATTGCTCATCGCGGGCTGCATGACCGCAATGCGGGCATTCTCGAAAACACCGGGCCCGCCTTCGTCGCGGCTGTCGAGGGTGGCTATGGCATCGAGTGCGACCTGCAGCCGGCGTCGGATGGCACGCCGTTTGTTTTTCATGATCGCGCGTTGAAGCGCCTCGTCGATTCCGACAAGCTGATCGATGACCTGAGCCCAGCGGAGCTCGCAAGGCTGCGCTATCGCGGTCAGGACACGCCTATCCTGAGCTATGCGGAATTCCTGTCGCTGGTCGATGGGCGGGTGCCGCTCGTCGTCGAGATCAAAAGTGAATTCGATGTAGCCAGGGCCGGTTTTCTCGAGGCTATTGCCGCCGCGACGATCGCCTATAAGGGGCCCATCTGCCTGAAGTCGTTCGATCCTGCGGTCATGGCGCGCTGCCGGGTGCTCGCGCCTGACATTCCGCGGGGCATCATTGCCACGGACTACACGGTCCACAACTGGTGGCCGAACAAGATCGATGCCGCGCGCGCGATCAGTCTCACCTATCTGCTGGAAAGCCGCGAGGCCGAACCCTCGTTTTTCTCCTATCATGTGCGCGCTCTGCCGACTCCGGTGACGCGCTTCACGCGCGAGGCGCTCGGGCTCCCGCTTTTCGCGTGGACCATCCGCTCGGAGCGCGAGCGCCAAATCGCCGCCAAATGGGCGGATGCCCCGGTATTCGAAGGCTATCGGCCTTAGCGTTCGACGCTCCGGCGCAGGCGCCAGGCCTCTTCCTCGAGGCGGATGTTTGCGAGAATGCGATCGATGAGCAATGTCGTGCGGCGGAAGAGCTCCGAGCCGCGCGTGTAGTCGGCAGGCGCGAAGAAATCGCAGCGGCCGGCGCGGAAAAGATCCACGCACTTGGTGCGCGACTTCCCCGGCGTGTGGACCGCGATCGCGTGGCCGCCGTTCTTGCGCATGACGGCCATGGACGGCACGTCGGTGTCGCCGTCGCCGAAGTAGATCATGTTCGAGAACGGGATCGGGCGCTCGCCCTCGGGCATGTGCTCGTTGATGGACTGGCCGAGGTTCTCGATGCCCTTGTTGATGCGGAAGAGGTACTGGGTCTTGCCGGTGTCGGTGATGACGCGCTTGGGATAGGGCACGTCGTAGGCGTCGAACCAGTATTCCGAGGCGAACACATTGTGGAAGTGCGGGCGGATACGCGTGCCCTCGATGATCTCGACGAGGCCCGATGAGATGAGGTAGTGGCGCAGTGCCACGCCCTGGCTCTCGGCGCGAATGCTGATGTACTTCGCGATCTCCCCGAACCATGTCTCGACGCCAGCAAAGAGCTCGACGTCGCGGCCGAGGGCCACGAGGTCGTCGCGGTCGATGCGCACGCCGCGGGCCTTCGCCTTTTTGTACATGAGGTGCATGTAGGTGATCAGCGGATCGGCTTCCTGCTCACGCGCGATGGTGTTGCACTCGCGCCAGAACGCCTTCGGGTCCTCGCCGATCTTGGGCAGGAAGGTGTACTCCTGCATGGGGCGCGGCGAGAGCGTGCCGTCGAAGTCATAGACGAGGGCAATCGTCTTCTTGCCGAAGGCGGCCTTGGCTGCTTGGGCGCTGCCCGCTCGTGCCGGCGCCGACTTCTGGCTGGTGCCGCCGCGGGTGCGGCCCGACCGCACGTTTCCCCGCAGGCTCGTCTGCTCCGTCATGGCGCCCTCTCAGGTCCGCTGATGCAACTCTTCGAAGATCAGAGGCATGATTCGCCCGGCGAGACGAGGGCGCTAACGTCGTTTTGCAGCCGAATGCGGGCGAGAGGGCATTTCAAAGCAAAACGGACAACACCTGGGGCGTTGTCCGCTCGAATAATTGTAGGGTGTGACCGACCTGTAGTTACGCGCCCGACTTCTCCTGGGCGCCGCTGCTACCCGACTCGTCGCTCTCAGGCGTTTCCTCGCGTCGCGGCCGGCGGACGGGACGACGCAGGAACTCCGGCTGGTCCTTCATCATGTCGACGCGCTCGCGCCGGCGTGGCGCGTTCTCGCGCGGAGCGGCGTCGCCAGCTTCGATGATCGGCTGGGGCTGTTCGGCGGGTTGTGGCTCGCGGACCGGCCGCGGCTCGTCGACGGCCTCATGGCGCTCGGGGCGCTCACTGCGCTCGGGGCGCTCGCCGCGATCTGGGCGCTCACTGCGCTCGGGCCGTTCGCTGCGGTAGTCGGGACGGTCGAAGCGTCGGTCGCGGAAGCGTGGGTTTTCCCCACGATCTTGACGCTGCTCGTTCTGGCGGCCCTGGTGGCGCCGATCATCGCGCCTGTCGTCGCGTCGCTCTTCCCGACGATCATCGCGGCGTTCTTCGCGCCGATCGTCGTGGCGACCATTCTCGTGACGCGGCTGGGTCTGGGGTTGCGGCTCCTGACCGGGATGGCGCGCAAAGGTCGGAACGGCCGGCTGGTCGCCCATGCCCGGATCGACGCCTTCGCCCTCGCTCTCCTCGCCCGCATCGTTCATATCCGCGCCTTGGCCAGGACGTGGACGGTGCCCGTTGGCCCCCTCGCCGCCCTGCTGCACCTGCTGCTCGCGGTAGGTGATGATCATTCGATTGTAGT
>VFQP010002724.1_pt1 | contig 19218 bp, 20 predicted proteins | sample 3512351 | NCBI WGS metagenome assembly VFQP01 (sample SAMN10412372, study PRJNA504923) | tailings metagenome | isolation source: Relicate 1 Philex TSF1 revegetated site | place: Philippines: Tuba, Benguet | collected 2017-08-29
TTCAGCCATGGCGCGCGCTCCAGTCCATCACGATGCGGTGCAACTGCTCCACGCCATCGGTCAGCGCCGCCGGGCCGGGCTGCAGGATGTCGGCCGACTTGATCTCGAACAGCTGGCCATCGCGCACGGCAGGAACGCCCTGCCAGCCGGCGCGTGCAGCCACCTTCTCGGGCCGGAATTTCTTGCCACACCACGAGCCGACGACGATGTCGGGCGCCCGGCGCACGATCTCGCCACCGTCGGCAATGATGCGGTCCTTGCCCAATGGCTGCAGGGCCAGTTCGGGGAAGCAGTCGTCGCCACCGGCAATACCCACCAGCTCCGACACCCAGCGTATGCCGCTGATGTGGGGTTCGTCCCATTCCTCGAAGAACACGCGCGGTCGGCGCGGCAGCGCCCGCGCCGCCTCGGCGATGGCAGCCAGCCGCGCTTGGGTGCGCGCGATCCAGGCCAGCCCCTGCTCTGCCTCGCCCACCATGGCGGCCACCTGGTACAGCATCTCGAAGATCTGCGCCACGCTGCGCTGGTTGAACACCGTCACCTGCACGCCGTGGCGTATCAGCGCGGCCGCGATGTCGGCCTGCAGGTCGGAAAAGCCGAACACGCAGTCCGGCTCCAGCGCGAGGATCTTGTCGATCTTCGCGCTGAGAAAGGCACTGACCTTGGGCTTTTCCTCACGCGCCCGGCGCGGGCGCACCGTGTAGCCCGAGATGCCCACGATGCGCGCCTCCTGCCCCAGCAGGTAGAGCCATTCGGTGGTTTCCTCGGTCAGGCAGACGATGCGCTGCGGGCCATGGAGCATGGACAATGAATATCAGAATGCGACGCGCATCGCTGCGGTGAAGGTCCGGCCCGCCTCGGGGTAGATACCCGAAGGAGAAGCCCCCACGCAGGAGAACGCCTGGGTGTAATAGTCGCGGTCGAACAGGTTCTTCACGCCAAACGACAACTCCATCTGGCGCCACTGGTAAGCATAGCGCGCGTCCACGGTGGTGTACGACGGCATACGGCACTGGTTGGCGAAATCCGGATGCTGGCTTCCCACCCAGTTCAGACCTGCCGTGACTCGGTGTCCAGCTGCGGGTGTCCAGTCGGCGCGGAGGGCCAGCACCTCGCGTGGCACCAGCGGCACGTCTTTCCCGACATTCGGGCCTGAACGGAAAGTGGCCTCGCGTAGCGCCAGGTTAAGCGACAGGCGCAGTGTGGAACTGACGCGCCACTGGCCATCCAGCTCCACGCCCTGACGGCGGGTCGGATCGAGGTTGATATTGGATCCGGTCAGCCCGAACGGGGCTGGAGCCGTCGGATCGTAGGCAATCTCATCGGTCAGCAAACTGCGGTACGCCCGGGTCTCAGTGGTGAAGTCGCCCGATGCCCAGCGCAGACCGGCCTCCAGGTCGCGCGAGGTCTGGGGACGCAGCGCCACTGCGGGGTCGGTCCAGCTGTATTCATCCGCGTTGGCGAAGCGGAAGCTGCTGCCAGCACGCGCCCAGGCCGTGGTCGCAGCCGACAAGGGCTGGCTCACACCGAGCTCCCACGCGTTGCGGCGCCCGCCCAGATTGCCCGCTGTTGTGTGTTTCTTGTCGACCGTTCCGCTGCGCACACCGGCTGAAAGGCGCGTGCCCGAGGCCAAGACCACGTCGTCTTTCAGGTACCAAGCACTGGAGGACTGGGTGGCGGTGTCAGCGAAGATATCGGTCCGCTCCCACGTGCCATGGTCGTGACCCAGCACCAGCGTATTGCGCACCGACCCCCAGCGGGATTCGTTGCGGGCACGCAGCGACTGCTGGTAGGCCGTCACGTCGTAACCGTACGTCCGGGTGGCGAGCTCCTTGTCGCGCCACCCCAGATCCAGCGCCAACTGCCAGTCACCCAGAAATGTCTCAGCGAAAACACCGCTGGATTCGTTGCGAATGCGGGCCCAGTCGTTGGGCGTGAAAGAACGCGACGGATCGGCGGCATACTGTGCCGCGGTCAGCGAGCCAGGCAGTCGCGTGTCCAGCGCGTCGCGCGAATGGCGCGCACCCAGGCGCAGCTTGTCGCTGGCCCATTGCAGGCTCAGGCTAGCGCCATCGGACTCGGAACGAAAATTCTCGCGGTGGTTATCGCCGCTGCGCCGGTAGCCGCCCGCGTCCAGCGTGAAGCCGCCGCCCGAGACGGTGGCGTTGGCGCGCAGTTCACGCAGGCTGTTGCTGCCGACAGCCGCGTAAGCGCTGGCACCCGAGGAGCGCTGCCCACCATGGCCGGCCTTGGTGGTGATGACAATCGCGCCACCCGTGGCACCTTCGCCATACAAAACTGAGCCGCTGCCGCGCAGCACCTCGATACGCTCGATCGCGTCGATAGGGATGCCGGAAAGCCGGGTACCGCCCATATCACCCTCGTTCAGGCGTATACCGTCCAGGATCACCACTTGGTTGCTGTCGGCAGTGCTGCCGAAACCTCGCAGGTCGATGCCGTACTCACCGCCACCGTAAGCGTCCTGGCGGCCGGGCACCCCCAGCAGCTTCATGATGGCTTCGTTAACCGTGGTTGCGCCGCTGGCGCGCAGATCGTCGGCGGTAATGACGCTGACGCCCAACGGCAGACTGTCGGCCGGCTCGGCGAAACGCGAGGCACTTACCACCGTGACGGGCAAACTGGCGCCCGACTGGGCATGAACAGGAGGCGAGAAAATAGCCGCGCAGGCGAGAGGCAACAGGGCCAGGCGGACCTTGGAGTCGCAGGGTTTCATATGGAATCGAACTAGCAATAGCCCTCACCGCCTTCCCCGACGGTGCATGGACGTCACGGCGGCGCGCACGCGCACCACCACCTCGTTGGCCGGTATCCGGGCTGGCGGATCGACTCCCATCGCCTTCCCAGGTGTGCAGAACACACCCAGTGGCCTCGAGGAGAGCGGGGTTCGGTAGAACCCGTCCGCTTACCGTTGCGGGGGCAGCGCTGGTTAGAAACCCGTGCGGGCACGGTTTTCCCCCAGCTTCCCGTTGAACTGCGGCATGAGAACCACGCCGCGAGCACCAACAGCATGCATTGTAGTCACGCCCGGGGCGGGCCCACCCTACAATGGCGCACAAATGGCCGTATATCCCCTCATCGATCAGGTCGCCGACCGCGTGGAGCGGTTGCTGCTTCGCCACGAAGAGCTGCGCCGCACCAATGAGTTGCTGGCCGAGCAGGTGCAGGCGCTCAGCCACGAGCGAGACCAGCTCAAGTCGCGACTGGGTGCCGCCCGCCAGCGCATCGACGCGCTGCTGGACAAGCTGCCCCAGGCCCAGCTCAAGGACACCCCATGAACAAGCCCGGCTTCAAGCAGATCGAGGCCCAGATCATGGGCCAGAGCTACCTGCTGGCCTGCCCCGACGGCGGCGAGGCCACACTGCTGGACGCAGTGGAAAAGGTGGACGCCGCCATGTGCCGCATCCGCGACGCCGGCAAGGTCAAGGCCCGCGACCGCGTGGCGGTGCTGGCCTCGCTCAACATCGCGTTCGAGCTGTCCCAGAAAGAGGCGCTGACCTTCAATGCCTCGTCGTTCGGCCAGACCGAAGACCCCGCGCTGGCCGACAGCACGCAGGGCGCCTCCGCCGCTGCCGAGGCGCGGCTGCAGGACCTGCTGAGCCGGCTCGATCAGGCCTTGGGCAGCGACGGCCGCCTGCTCTGACCGTTGGGCGGCACGCGCCAGCAAGCCGCCCGCCGTCGCTCTACAATCTCCCCTGTCTGCGGTGCACGCCGGGCTTTATATTTCCTTGAACCAATGCTCTCTGAGCCCGGGCTTGGTACATCGCAGGGCGGGTGTGAGCGTCTCGCGTCAGACGAACCCGAAGCCCTGCTGCCCTCGCCCACCTGAACCCCGCGTTCAGGATGCCGGTCCGGTGGCACTTGCAGACACCTTGATTTCCCACCCCTTGATTTCCCACCCCTGCGCCGCCTTCGGCGTCACCCCCTCAAGGGGGCGATGCCTGCCGACTGGCGAAGCCAGCTCGGCGGCATCCCGCCCGGCCCCGACACTCCTCGGGCTTCGGGCCTCTGAAGATTGAATTGACCATGGATCCTTTACTGATCGTCGAGCTGGCCGCGCTGGGCCTGGTGTCCGGTTTCCTGGCGGGCCTGCTGGGCATAGGGGGCGGCATGCTGATGGTGCCGTTCATCACCCTCATCCTGTCTGGCCGGGGCATAGGGGCCGACCTCGCCGTGAAGATGGCGATTGCCACCTCCATGGCCACCATCGTGTTCACGTCCATCTCCAGCGTGCGGGCCCACCACAAGCGCGGCGCGGTGCGCTGGGATGTGGTGAAAAGCCTGGCCCCCGGCATCGTGCTGGGCGCCATGGTGGCCAGCCTGGGGGTGTTTGCCCTGCTCAAGGGTTCGTGGCTGGCGCTGTTCTTTGCCGCCTTTGTCGGCTTCTCGGCCACCCAGATGTTCCTGGACAAGAAACCCGCCCCCACGCGTACCCTGCCGGGCACGGCGGGCCTGCTGGGCGCGGGTGGCGCCATCGGCTTCCTCTCGGGGCTGGTCGGTGCGGGTGGCGGTTTTGTCAGCGTGCCGTTCATGACCTGGTGCAACGTCGCCATCCACAACGCGGTGGCCACCAGCGCGGCACTGGGTTTTCCCATCGCCCTGGCCAACGCGGTGGGCTATGCCTTTTCGGGCCAGGGTGAAACCGCCCTGCCCGCCGGCTCGCTGGGCTACATCTACCTGCCGGCGCTGGCCGTGATTGCGGTGGCCAGCGTGCTGACCGCTCCCATGGGCGCCAAGGCCGCCCATGCGCTGCCGGTCAAGCAGCTCAAGCGGGTGTTCGCCGGCATCCTCTACCTGCTGGCGGCCTACATGCTCTACCGGGGCCTGACCGCCTGATCCGCTTCAGGCCAGCGGCCGGTCGCTGACGACCATGCCGTCGGCGTCGGCGTAGAGCCAGTCGCCCGGGCGCACCCACACGCCCTGCACGCGCACCGGCACGTCGCGCTGGCCTTCGCCCCGGCGCTCGGTGGGCAGCGGCATGGCCGCCAGGGCGCGGATGCCGACATCGCAGACCGCGAGTTCGCCGACGTCGCGCACACAGCCGTCGATGACCACACCGGCCCAGCCGTTGCGCGCGGCGGCGGCACCCAGGTTGCCCCCCAGCAGTGCGCGGCGCAGCGAACCCCCGCCGTCCACCACCAGCACGCGGCCTTCGCCGGGGCTTTCCACAGCGGCCTTGACCACGCTGTTGTCCTCGAAGCACTTGACCGTGACGACGGGACCCGCAAACGCCGTGCGGGCGCCAAAGTCACGGAACAGCGGCGGCAGCACGCGGAAAGCGCCGCTGGTGTCACCCTTGTGGGTGTCGCACAGGTCGCAGGTGGCAACGGTGGGCTGTTGTGGCATGGGGTTCATCCTCCTGGAAACAATGACAGCCATGCTACATGGCCCGGACCGGGTTCAGTGCGCGTGCCGCATGCCGCAGTATTTGCCGATGGCCAGGCCCTTGCAGACGTTCTGCAGGTCCTTCAGGCAATCATCGGGCTGCCGTCCGACGGCCAGGCACTGGGCTGCGGCGGTGTGCGCGGCGGCCATGGCCTTGTGGCGCTCGATGTCCTGGGCGATTTCCTTCTGGCTGTGGTTCTGGGCCCACGCAACGGACAGGGAAGACACGGCGAGGGCGAGTGCCAGTGCGGTCGTTCGGATCATGAAAGCTCCTTCAGGTTGGTCGATGAAACCAGCCTAGCAAAGCTGTCAAGCCCCTGTTTCAGGCCGGTTTGACCAGACGGGAAAAGGTGTCGCGGAACTTGCGCACCTTGGGCGCCACCACAAAGGCACAGTAGCCCTGGTTGGGGTGCTTGAGAAAGTAGTCCTGGTGGTAGTCCTCGGCCGGCCAGTAGTTGGCCTCGGCCACCACCTCGGTGACGATGGGCGCAGCAAACGCCCGGGCGTCGCGCAGTTCGCGGATCACGGCCTCGGCCACCTCGCGCTGCGCGTCGGTGTGCCAGTAGATGCCGCTGCGGTACTGCGGCCCGATGTCGTTGCCCTGGCGGTCGCGCGTGGTGGGGTCGTGCACCAGGAAGAAGATCTCCAGCAGCTCGCGCAGGCTCACCTGCTGCGGGTCGTACACCAGGCGGACCACTTCCGCATGGCCCGTGTCGCCCCGGCACACCTGCTCGTAGCTGGGCTGGTGGACATGGCCGTTGCAATAGCCCGACTCGACGTCGAGCACGCCGCTCACGCGGTCGAACACGGCCTCGGTGCACCAGAAGCAGCCGCCGCCCAGGGTGATGGTTTCCGTGCCCATGGCCGTTTTCTCCGTTGTCATGCGAGCACTGTAGTCCAAAGTCAAAGGCCCCTGGAACAGGCATCCCGATCGACCGCTTCCACGAAGGTCCGCAGCCCGATGTCGTCGTGGCGGCTTTTCCAGATGCAGTAGGTCATGGAGTGGACCGGCTCGCCGGCGACGGGCACGTAGGCCAGGCCGGGCATGCCCACCTCGCGCAGCACGGCAGGCACCAGCGCCACACCCAGGCCATGGGCCACCATGCTCGCCACGCTGACCCAGTAGCGCGCCTCGTGCACCACGTCCGGGTAGAAACCGGCGTCGGTGCACATGGCGAGTATGCGTTCGTAGTAATCGGTGGACGCTTGACGGGCAAACAGCACGAAAGGCTCGTTCTGGATCAGCTTCAGGTCGATGCGCCGCCGCCGCGCCAGGGCGTGGCTGGCGGGCAGACAGGCCACCAGCGGTTCGCTGGCGTACAGCCGGTGCGCGGTTTCCGGCGGCAGGCGCGCGGTGTGGACGAAGCCGGCGTCCAACTGGCCATGCATGAGCTCGGCCAGCTGCTCGTTGGAGTTGAGCTCGCGCAGGTGCAGACCCAAACCCGGGTGCTCGCGTTCAAACCGCTGCAGGAAGGCCGGCAGGCCGCGGTAGAGCGTGGAGCCCACAAAACCGATGCGCAGACGACCGCTCAGCCCCTGCTCGGCATCGCGCGTCACGCGCACGGCTTCCTGCGTCTGGTCCAGCAGTGCGCGCGCCTTGGGCAGCAGCGCCTTGCCGGCGTTGGTCAGGCGAACGGCCTTGCTGTTGCGCTCGAACAGCCGCGCGCCGATGAACGCCTCCAGCTGCTGGATGCTGAGGCTCAGCGGCGGCTGCGACAGGTGCAGGCGCTGGGCCGCGCGACCGAAATGCAGTTCCTCGGCCACGGCCAGGAAATGGCGCAGGTGTCTGAGTTCCATGATTCCAAAAAATATATGGCTGGATTCAACATCAATATTGGACATGAATCAATGGCCTGCGAACAATGGATCGCAGGAGACGACGACATGCCCACACCCGAGAGCCATCCGGTGCCGGACCGCCACGGCAGCAACCTCTACACCGCCGACCCCGCGCTGCGCGAGTTGCTGGGCGTGTACCTGCCGCCCGACCTGCTGGCCCATCTGGAGCCCCACCTGCACCGGCTGGGAGCGCTGGCCGGCGGGCGGCTCGACGAACTCGCGGACACCGCCGACAAGCACCCACCCACCCTCGTGCACCGCAGCCGCAGCGGGCGCGATGCGCAGCAGGTCATCAAACACCCGGCCTACGTGGAGATGGAGCGGCTGGCCTTCGGCGAGAACGCCCTGGCCGCCATCTCGCACCGCAGCGACGTGCTGGGCTGGCAGGGCCAGATGCCAGCCGCCGTCAAATACGCGCTCACCTACCTGTTCGTGCAGGCCGAATTCGGGCTGATGTGCCCGGTCTCCATGACCGATTCCCTCACCCGTACGCTCAAGAAGTTCGGCGCACCCGAGCTGGTGAAGCGCTACCTGCCCGCGCTCACCAGCCTGGACCTCGACACGCTGGCCCAGGGCGCCATGTTCATGACCGAACAGGCCGCCGGATCCGACATCGCCAACACCCAGACGCTGGCCCACCCCGACCCGGACCACCCGGGTGCCTGGCTGCTGAGCGGTGACAAGTGGTTCTGTTCCAACCCCGACGCTGCACTGGCCATGGTGCTGGCGCGTGTGAAAGGCGGCCCGCCCGGCATGAAAGGTGTCTCGCTGTTCCTGCTGCCACGCACGCTGGACGACGGAACGCCCAACCGCTACCGCATCATCCGGCTCAAGGACAAGCTCGGCACCCGCTCCATGGCCAGTGGCGAAATCCGGCTGGAAGGCGCGCGCGCCTGGCTGGTGGGCGAACAAGGGCGCGGGTTCGTGCAGATGGCGGACATGGTGAACAACTCCCGTCTGTCCAACGGCGTGCGGGCCGCCGGGCTGATGCGACGCGCCACCACCGAGGCCCTGTTCATCGCCCGACACCGCCAGGCCTTTGGCCGCCGGCTGATCGAGCTGCCACTGATGCGCCGCCAGCTGCTGAAGCTGGTGGTGCCCACCGAACAGGCCCGCACCATGGTGTTCCAGACCGCCGAGGCCCTGCGCCGCGCCGATCCGGGCGACAGCGAGGCCTACGCCCTCGCCCGCATCCTGACGCCACTCATCAAGTTCCGCGCCTGCCGCGACGCCCGCAAGGTCACGGGCGACGCGATGGAGGTGCGCGGTGGCTGCGGCTACATCGAGGAGTGGAGCGACCCGCGCCTGGTGCGCGACGCCCACCTGGGATCGATCTGGGAGGGCACCAGCAACATCGTCGCGCTCGACGTGCTGCGCGCCGTGCGGCGCGAGGACTCGCTGAACGCCCTGAAACGCCACCTGCACACCCTGCTTGACCAGGCCCGGCCCGAGGCGGGTCTGGGCACCGCCCTGCAGCAGGCCCTGGCCCGCGCCGAAACCCTGGTGGCCGCCGCGCTGAGCGACAGCGGCGAAGCGCTGGCACGCCGCGCGGCCTCGGCCCTGTACCACATCACCTCGGCCACCGCCATGTGCTGGGAAGCCCGTCACATCGGCCAGCCCGCCCGCGCCGAACTGGCCGCGCTGGTGCTGCGCCACCGCGTGCTGCCCCAGGACCCGCTGGCCACCGACGACCCGACCCTGGTCTCCAGCGCCTGGCTGGACATCTAGAACCGCTTTCGCTGTCACACCTCACAAACCGATAAAACAGGAGACAAACCATGAACCCGATCCCGAGACGCGCCCTGCTGGGCCTGCTGGCAGCCGCCTTGTGCCCGCTGGCCCTGGCCCAGCCTTTCCCCGCCAAGCCGCTGACGCTGGTGGTGCCGTTCTCGCCCGGTGGCCCCACCGACCTGATGGCACGCACCCTCGCCAATGCGATCCGGCCCGTCATCGGCCAGATCATGGTGGTGGACAACAAACCTGGCGCTGGCGGCAACATCGGCGCCGACCTGGTGGCGCGCGCGCCCGCCGATGGCCACACCTTGCTGTTCGGCACCTCGGGGCCGCTGGCCATCAACGTGAGCCTCTACCAGAAGATCAATTACGACCCGGTCAACAGCTTCTTGCCCGTGATCCAGATAGGCCATCTGCCCAACGTGCTGGTGGTTCACCCCAGCGTGCCCGCCAAGAACGTGCCCGAACTGGTGGCCCACGCCAAGGCACACCCCGGCACGCTCAGTTACGCCTCTTCGGGCAGCGGCGCCTCGTCGCACCTGGCGGGCGTTCTGTTCAACCTCAAGGCCGGCACCGACATCCAGCACATCCCCTACCGGGGCACCGGCCCCGCGCTCAACGACCTGCTGGGCGGCCAGGTGCAGATGGCCTTCACCGACGTGCTGACCGCCCTGCCCCACATCCAGAGCGGCAAGCTGCGCGTGCTGGGCGTGACCACGCTCAAACGCTCCGCGACCTTGCCCAAGGTACCCACACTGGCCGAACAGGGGCTCAAGGATTTCGACGCCAGCGTGTTCTTCGGCATCGTCGTGCCCTCGGGTACGCCGCAAGACGTGGTCACGCGCCTCAACGGCGCGCTGGCCCAGGTGCTGGCACAACCCGACGTGCGCCAGACACTCACCGCGCAGGGACTGGAGCCAGCCCCCGCCACCACGCCTGCCCAGCTGGCGGTCTACATGCGCAGCGAGCGTGCCAAATGGGCCGAGGTGATCAAAGCGTCCGGCGCGCGGGCAGAATGAATCCGGACCAACAAACACAACAGCAGGGAGACACCATGATTTCGACAGTCCTCAACACCCGCCGCCACGCGTTGGCAACACTGGCTGCGCTGCTGGTTCTCGCCCCGAGCGCGCCCGCGCAGGAGCGCTTTCCGGAGCGGCCCGTGACGCTGATCGTCCCTTATGCGCCGGGCGGCCCCACCGACCAGCACTTGCGCGTCGTCGCCGAAGAAGCCGGTCGGCAGCTCGGTCAGAACGTGATCATCGACAACCGCCCAGGAGCCAACGGCACGAATGGCGCCTCGGCACTCGCCCGAGCCAACCCCGACGGCTACACCGTGGCCATCCTGCCCGCGTCGGTATACCGCGAGCCGCATATCGCCAAAGTCAGCTACGACCCGACCAGCTTCAGCTACCTCCTGCTGATGTCGGACTACAGCTTCGGCCTGGCGGTCAGGGCCGACTCGCCCTGGAAAACCTGGGCCGACCTGGTGGCAGACGCCAAACGCCGGCCCGGCCGGATCAACGTGGGCGCCACCGGCGCGATCGGCACACCACGCATCGTGATCGAAGAGGCCGCCGAGGCGGCGGGCGTCGAATTCAACGTCGTGCCCTTCAAGGGCGATGCCGAGGTGACCAACGCCATACTGGGCGGCCACCTGGATGCCGCACCGCTGTCCGGCGTGGCCGTGCCACACATCGAGGCCGGGAAGATGCGCTACCTGGTGATGCTCACTGAAAAACGCGTCAAACGTTACCCCGACCTGCCAACGCTGCGGGAGTCCGGTCTGGCGCACCACATCGACTCGCCCTATGGGCTTGCCGGCCCCAAGGGCTTGGATCCGGTGCGCGCCCGCATCCTTCACGACGCGTTCCACAAGGCACTGGAGTCCTCAGCCAGCCTGAAGGCCATGGAGCTGCTCAACCAGCAACCGAACTACAAGGCGTTCGACGACTACCGCCAGTACGCCATGGCCTCGCTGGCGCGGGAAAAGGAGCGGGTTGCACGCCTGCGCGCCAAAGGTCTGCTGCCATGAGCCGGGGGCCGCTGGCCGGTATTCGCGTGCTGGACCTGAGCCGTGTGCTGGCAGGCCCCTGGTGTGCGCAGATGCTGGGCGATCTGGGGGCCGATGTGGTCAAGGTGGAGCAACCGGGCCAGGGCGACGATGCGCGCCAGCTCGGCCCCGCTCTCGCAGCCGCAGAGGCCGGTGCACGTGACTCGATGTTCTTCCTGGCCTGCAACCGGAACAAACGCTCCATCGCGGTCGATCTTGCCCACCCCGAAGGGGCCGCCCTGGTCAGGCAACTGGCGGCCGAGGCCGACGTGCTCGTGGAAAACTTCAAGGCCGGGGGACTGCGCAAGTACGGGCTGGACGCCGACACGCTGCGCGCCGAAAACCCGCGTCTGATCTATTGCTCGGTGACCGGCTTCGGCCAGGACGGCCCCTATGCCCCTCGGCCTGCCTACGACTTTGTGATGCAGGCGCTGTCCGGTCTCATGAGCACCTGCGGCCAGGCAGAGGGGGCCCCCACGCGCACGGCCATTCCGGCCACCGACCTCGTCACCGGCTTCAACGCCACCATCGCCGTGCTGGCCGCGCTGATGCACCGCACCCAGACGGGTGATGGCCAGTTCATCGATGCCGCCATGCTGGATGCCAGCGTAGCCTTCAACGTGCACCTGGCGCAGGACTACCTGGTGCACGCGCGCGTTCCCGGCCGCCAGGGCAACAGCAACCCGGTAGCCTCGCCTTCCGACGTGTTCGCCACCGCCGACGGCTGGATGGTGGTGGCGGCTGGCAATGACCGGCAATTTGTCAGCCTGTGCACAGCCCTGGAGCGGCCCGACCTGGCCCACGATCCACGGTTCACCAGCAACGCGCTGCGGATCGAAGCCCGCACCACCCTCAACCAGGCCATCGGTGCCGCACTCGGCCAACGGAGCACAGCGCATTGGTTGCGGACCCTTGAGGTCCACCAGGTCCCCTGCGCCCCCATCCACGACATGGATGGCGTTTTCAACGACCCCCAGGTGCGCCACCGCGCACTCACCGTCGAGGTGGCACATGGCAGCGGCCATCGCATTCCCCTGCTGCGCAGCCCGCTGAACCTCTCGGCTTTCACCCCCACCTACCGTGCGCCACCGCAGCTGGGTGAGCACACCGGTGAGGTCTTGCGAGACTGGCTGGGCGCCCAATCCAGCGACGAAGACCAGTTGCGTGCACGTCGGGCGGTAGCGTGAGCGGTATGGACACCCAGCAGAACGCCTGGCCCGCCGGCAGCCTCTTCGGCAGCCACATCCCGCTGGCCGCGACACTCGGCCTCGTACCCGAATGGATCGGCGACGACCAGGCCCGTATCCGGCTGCCATTCCAGCCCCAGCACGCCAACAGCCGGGGCGACGTGCACGGAGGCGCACTGGGCGTGCTGTTCGACTGCGCGCTGGCCTGTGCCTGCCGCGCCCACGACCCTGCGCGTTATGGCGTGGTCACCATTGACATGGGCATGCACTTTCTCCAGCCCTGCGACGGTGACGTGATCGCCACGGCCCGCTGCGAACAGCGCGGACGCACCGTGTGTTTTGCGCGCGCCGAGGCCCATGACACCCAGGGCCGCCTGCTGGCCCTGGCCACCGGCAGCTTCAAACTCATCGACCGTCACCTCCAGAAACCCGCATGACTCCCTCCTCGTCTCCCGGTGCACTGCACGGCATCCGCGTCATCGATCTTTCTCGCATCCTGGGCGGCCCTTACTGCGGCCAGATACTCGGCGACCACGGCGCCGACGTGCTCAAGGTCGAACCGCCCCAGGGCGACGACACGCGGGCCTGGGGGCCGCCGTTCCGCGATGGCGTCGCGTCCTACTACCTGGGGCTCAACCGCAACAAGCGGGGTACCCGGCTGGACCTGGCCACCGAGGCCGGACGCGAAGTGCTGCTGGGCCTGCTCGAGGGGGCCGACGTGCTGGTCGAGAACTTCAAGACCGGCACGATGGAGAAATGGGGCCTGGGCTGGGATACGCTGCACGCGCGTTTCCCGCGTCTGGTGCACTGCCGCGTGAGCGGTTTCGGAGCCGATGGCCCACTAGGCGGCCTGGCCGGTTACGACGCGGCCGCCCAGGCCCTGACCGGCATCATGAGCGTGAACGGCGAGTCGGGCGGCAATCCCTTGCGCGTGGGCCTGCCGGTGGTCGACCTCGTGACCGGGCTCAACGCCGCACTGGGCGTGATGCTGGCGCTGCACGAGCGGGCACGCAGCGGCCTCGGCCAGTTCGTCGAGTCCAGCCTATACGACTGCGGCCTGTCGCTGCTGCACCCGCACGCCGCCAACTGGTTCATGGACGGCCAGCGGCCCCGCCTGACCGGCAACGCCCACCCCAACATCTACCCCTACGACAGCTTCCCCACGGCCACCGTGCCGCTGTTCCTGGCGGTCGGCAACGACGCGCAGTTCCGCAAGCTCTGCCAGCACCTGGGTGCCGCCGACCTGGCCACCGACGAGCGTTTTGCCATGGCCGGAGGGCGCTCTCGCCACCGCGAGGCCTTGCGCGCCGCGCTGGTGGAACAGCTGTCCGTGCACGATGGCGCCACGCTCGCGGAGACACTCATGCAACTGGGCGTGCCCTGTGCCCCCATTCTTGGCGTGGACGAGGCGCTGCGGCATCCGCACACCGCCCACCGCGAGATGGTGGTGAACATCGGCGAGCACTACACGGGCATTGCGTCACCCATCAAGCTCGGCCGCACCCCCGCCAGCTACCGGCTGCCTCCACCGACCGATCAAGGTTGACGATTGTTTGGGTTTGTGCGCTCATGGCAGGGCTACATTGCCCGCTTTCAACCTTCAACTTGGGGAGTCCATCCATGAATTTCAGAAGCTACGCCGCCGAGGCACTCGGCACCTTCTGGCTGGTGCTGGGCGGCTGCGGCAGCGCCGTGCTGGCTGCCGCGTTTCCGCAACTGGGCATCGGCCTGCACGGTGTGTCGCTGGCCTTCGGCCTGACCGTGGTCACCATGGCCTACGCCATCGGCCACATCTCGGGCTGCCACCTCAACCCGGCCGTGTCGCTGGGCCTGTGGGCCGCTGGCCGCTTCCCCGGTTCGCAGCTGCTGCCGTACATGGTGGCGCAGGTCATCGGTGCCCTGATCGCTGGCGGCGTGCTGTTCCAGATCGCCAGTGGCGCACCCGGCTTCGACGTAGCCGCCGGTTTCGCCTCCAACGGCTACGGCGCCCACTCGCCGGGTGGCTACACGCTGGCGGCCGTGGTGCTGTGCGAGGTGGTCATGACCGCGCTGTTCCTGTTCATCATCCTGGGCGCCACCAGCCCGCGTGCGCCCGCCGGCTTCGCACCGCTGGCCATTGGCTTCGCGCTGACGCTGATCCACCTCATCAGCATCCCCGTGAGCAACACCTCGGTGAACCCCGCTCGCAGCACCGGCGTTGCCTTCTTCGCCGGCGGCTGGGCCATCGAACAGCTCTGGGTTTTCTGGGCCGCACCGCTGCTGGGCGCACTGGTGGGTGCCGTGCTGTACCGCACCATTTCCACCCGCGACTGACAGGCCCTTGGGCCGTGGTGTTGTTTTCTGCTGCACACGGAGCGCTTTCCAAGGGAAAAAACGCGCAAAAAACGCGCTTTCCACCTTGGAAACGCCTGACAACTCCATTAGCATGCAGGCACCAGACGGAAAGCGCGTTTTCCCCTGGTGTTGAAAAACTCTTCTAGAAGGAAACAAACCATGGCAACTGCGAAAAAAGCGCCCGCTAAAAAAGCGGCTCCTGCGAAGAAGGCGGCTCCGGCCAAGAAGGCAGCACCGGCGAAGAAAGCCGCTCCGGCCAAAAAAGCGGCCCCCGCCAAAAAAGCCGCTCCGGCGAAAAAGGCTGCTCCGGCCAAGAAGGCCCCTGCCAAGAAAGCCGCACCCGCCAAGAAGCGCACCCCCAACGCCGCCTTCATGAAGGCCATGACCCCCAGCGCCGCACTGGCAGCCATCGTCGGCTCCAACCCGCTGCCGCGCACCGAGGTCACCAAGAAGGTGTGGGAATACATCAAGAAGAACAAGCTGCAGGACGCGGTCAACAAGCGCATGATCAACGCCGACGCCAAGCTGAAGGAAATCTTCAAGAAGGCCCAGGCCTCCATGTTCGAGATGACCAAGATGATCAACGATCACCTCAAGTGATCGGCCTTCGGGTCCGAACAAAAAGCCGGCGCAAGCCGGCTTTTTTCATGCCTGCTTCAAAGCCGCTTGCGTGATGGCATCGAGCGTGCCGCGCGTGGTGATGACCTGCGGATCCAGCGGTGCCACGATCACGGTGCCGGTGTCGCGTTGCAGGGCGCGCCGCAGCGCCGGCTCGAAATCTGCGGTGCGCTCCACGCGTTCGGCCTCGTAGCCATAGGCCCTGGCCAAGGCCACGAAGTCGGGGTTGGCCAGCGACGAGCCCGCCACACGTTGCGGGTAGTGCCGTTCCTGGTGCATGCGTATGGTGCCGTACATGCCGTTGTCCAGCAGCAGCACGATGCTGCGTGCGCCGTGCTGCACGGCCGTCGCGAGCTCCTGTCCGTTCATCAGGAAGTCGCCGTCACCCGCGATGGTGAAGGCCACGCGCTGCGGCTGCGTGATGGCCGCTGCAATGCCGGCCGGCACGCCGTAGCCCATGGCGCCCACGGTGGGCGCGACCTGGGTCTTGTGGCCGCGGGCCAGGCCGCGGTAGCGGTAGAAGCGGTGCAGCCAGCTGGCAAAGTTGCCGGCCCCGTTGGTCAGCACCGCGTCGTCGGGCAGCAGTTGCCACAGCGTGTCCATCATGGCGGGCAGGTCCAGCGCTCCCGGCAGTTCGATGCCACCGTTGGTGATGTCGATGTTCTCGCGGTAGTCGCGCTGGCACGATGCCGTCCAATCGGTCCACGGCAGTTCGGGCGGTGCGCTCAGCACCTCCAGGCTGCGCGCGGCGGCGTTCATGGTGGCGCAGATCGCCAGGTCGGCCTGGTAGACGCGGTTGAGCTCTTCCGCGCTGGCGTGGATGTGCACCAGCGTCTGCACGGGCCGGGGCGCCTCGATCAGCGTGTAGCCACCGGTGGTGGATTCGCCCAGGCGCGCGCCCAGCACCAGCAGCAGATCGGCCGAGCGGATGTTGCGTGCCAGCGCGGGGTTGATGCCCAGGCCCACGTCGCCGGCGTACTGCGGGTGGTCGTTGTCAAAGGTGTCCTGGAAGCGGAAAGCGTTGGCCACCGGCAGTTTCCAGTTCTCGGCGAAGCGCTGCAGCGCCTGGGCCGCCTGCGGCGTCCAGCCACCGCCACCGGCGATCACCAGCGGGCGCCGGGCCGCCAGCAGGCGCTCACGCAGGTTGCGCAACGAACCGGGGTCGGCCCAGGCCTGGACGGGTTCCACGCGCGGCAGCGGACGCACGTCGACGGTCTGGGTCAGCATGTCTTCGGGCAGCACCAGCACCACGGGGCCGGGCCGGCCGTTCATGGCGGTGGCAAAGGCGCGCGCCACGTATTCGGGCAGCCGGCGCGCGTCGTCGATGCGCTCCACCCGTTTGGCCAGCGGGCCGAAAAAGCCGGAGAAATCCACCTCCTGGAACGCCTCGCGGTCGCGGCAGTCGCTCGCCACGTCGCCCACAAAAAGCACCATCGGTGTCGAGTCCTGGAACGCGGTGTGAACGCCGATGGAGGCGTTGGTGGCGCCCGGCCCCCGGGTGACGAAGCACACGCCTGGGCGCCCGGTCAGCTTGCCGTGGGCCTCGGCCATGAAGGCCGCCCCGCCCTCCTGGCGGTTGATGACGAAGCGGATGTCGTCGGCGTGCTCGTGAAAGCCGTCGAGCACGGCCAGAAAGCTTTCACCCGGCACGCCAAAGGCGTGGGTGACGCCCTGGGCGATCAGGCATTCAACGAGCAGGTGGCCGGCGGGTCGGAGGGGTGGCGCGGTGGTCATGCCCGCATTGTGCCGCCGCCGGCCAGGGCGTGTTTCAGGCCGGCACGGCGGTGCGGCGCCCCACGCCCAGCGCAGCCACCACGGCCAGCACCAGCGTGACGGCACCACCCAGCAGCGTGGCCACGTACCAGCCGTGGTCCATGGTCACGCCGAACACCAGCGGGGCCACCGCAAAGCCGACATCCAGACCGGAATACACCGTGCCGTACACACGGCCGGTGGCCCCCTTGGGCGTGGCCTTGCGGATCATCAGGTCGCGGCTGGGGCCACCGATGCCGACCGCGAAACCGGTCAGGGCCAGCGCCGCCATGGTGCCACTGCCGCCCAGCCAGCCGGTGGCGCTGATGGCCATCAGCACCGCACCAGCGGCCATGGCCAGGGCCACCACGCGGTCGCTCTGCGCGGCGGCGCGGGCCGCGACGAAACCGCCCACGAACATGCCCACCGCGCCGCACAGCATGTAGGCCGTGAGGGTGAGCGTGGCCGCTTCCATGGTCACGCCGTGCATGGCCTGCAGGATGGCCGTGGAGTAGTTCTGCACCACCGCCAGCGTCATGGTGGAGAGCAGGAAGAAGGCAAAACACCACCACACCACCGGCAGCCGCAGAAAGGCCAGGTCGTTGCTGGGGGCGCCACCGTTGGCGCTGGCGGGGGCCCGCACCACCACCTCGGTGCGCAGGTGGTCACGGTTCCAGTAGAGCACCAGCAGGATCACCACGTACAGCGCGGCGGCGGCCAGATAGGCCACGCGCCAGTTCCACATGGCCGTGATGCCCACCAGGAACACCGGCGCCAGCGCCCAGCCCAGGTTGCCGGTGAGGCCGTGCACGCTGAAGGCGTGGCCCAGGCGCGCGGTGGAGACGCGCTGGTTGAGGATGGTGAAGTCGACCGGGTGGAACGGCGCATTGCCCAGGCCGGCCAGCACCGCCACCAGCATCAGCCCGCTGTAGCCCTGGGCCATGGAGGCCGCCAGCGCGGCCAGCAGGAACATGCCGATGGCCCCGAACAGCACAGGGCGTGCGCCGAAACGGTCCACCACGAAACCGGCCGAGGCCTGACCAATGCCCGAGATGACGAAGAACAGCGTCATCAGCAGGCCCATGTCGGCAAAGCCCAGACCGAAGTCGCGCATGAACACCGAGAACAGCGGCGGCATGAGCAGGTGGGAGAAGTGGGAGGAGGCGTGGGCCAGGCCGACCAGACCAATGACGGTTGCGTCCTCGCGCAGCGGCGAAGACGGATGGGGCGGCACGATGGCCGCGGTTGCGGTATTCATGCCTGGCATGTTAGGGTCGGAGGCCGTTTCTGAAAAGCGGCAAAAAGCCAAGTTTCAACGAATTTCAGCCAACCCGGCATTCACCCATGAAACCCCGCCGTTCCCGCGTGGCCATGCCCCTGGGCGATGTCGACGCCTTCACCCCCAGCCCTGCCCGGCCGGTGCGCAGCCGCGTGCGCACGCTGGAGCAGGACACCCACTTCGACCCGCACCAGCACCCGTGGGCGCAGCTGGCGTTCTGCGCCAGCGGCCTGATGCGGGTGACCGTGGCCGAGCCCTCCGACACCGGACCCGATCGGGAAATTGCCGTCATGGTCACGCCGGCGCGTGCGGTGTGGATACCGCCGCAGGCGCGCCACGCCGTGTCCATGGTGGAAACGGCCGACGTCCGCACGCTCTACATCGACGCCAGCGCCTGCCCCACCGACTGGCGCGCGCCGCGCGTGCTGGAGGTGTCGGACCTGCTGCGGGCCATGATCGAGGCCATGGAGCAGCCGCGCTATGCCGGGGCCGAGGCCACCACCCTCACCCGCCTGCTGTTGCACGAGCTGCACCACGCGCCGCTCCTGGGCCTGGGCGTGCCCATGCCAGGGCCGGATGCCGACCGCCGCCTGCGCCACCTGTGCCAGGCCGTGCTGGCGCAGCCGGCCGAACACCCCACGCTGGCCGACTGGGCGGCCGCACACGGTGCCAGCGAGCGCACCATGGCGCGGCTGTTCCGCGACGAACTGGGCCTGGGTTTCCAGCACTGGCGGCAGCAGGCGGTGCTGGCCCATGCCCTGCCCCTGCTGGCACGTGGCCTGCCGGTGAGCGAGGTGGCCGCGCGCTGCGGCTATGCCAGCGATAGCGCCTTCAGCGCCATGTTCCGCACCGCCATGGGTGTACCCCCGCGCCATCTGCGCCCAGGCCATGCGGGCACAATAGCCGCATGAACATCGTGATCCTCGACGACTACCAGGACGCCGTGCGCAAGCTCGCCTGCGCTGGCAAGCTCGACGCCTACCCCGCCAAGGTCTACACCAACACCGTCAAGGGTGTGG